>Ga0081538_10001343_pt1 | contig 25301 bp, 30 predicted proteins | sample TabmetS5T2R1_FD_71022 | JGI IMG/M metagenome (GOLD analysis project Ga0081538, IMG submission 71022) | Tabebuia heterophylla rhizosphere microbial communities from the University of Puerto Rico - S5T2R1 | ecosystem: Host-associated > Plants > Roots > Rhizosphere ... | reverse complement strand
GCCGGTGGGGGGCCGGGGGGTGATGCGGGGGCAGCTGGCGCGGTTGGTGGAGGCGTGCGGCTGGCCGGGGGTGACGCTGCAGGTGTTGCCGTTGGCGGTGGGGGCGCACCCGGCGATGGTGGGGGCGTTCAGCGTGCTGCGCTTCGCCGACCAGGCGCTGCCCGACGTGGTCTACGTCGAACACCTCACCAGCGCGCTGTACCTGAGCAAGCAGGAGGGCGTCGACCAGTACATGCAGGTCATGGAGAGCATCTGCGTCCGCAGCGCGCCCCCGGACAAGACCGCCGACATCATCGGCAAGATCCTGGCCGAGGAGTAACCGCTACTGCAGCAGGTGGTCGAAGTCGCCGTCCTTGACGCCCTCCAGGAACGCGCGTGCCTCGGCCTGGCTGAAGATCAGCGCGGGGCCCGACGGGTGCCGCGAGTTCCGCACCGCGACCTCGCCGTCCGCCAGCCTTGCCGTCTCGACGCAGTTGCCCTGGGCGCTGCTGCGCGCGCTCTTGCCCCAGCGGACCTGCAGCTGGTCGGCGGGCATGCCGTTGTAGTGGGGGCCTTGATCCTCGAGCCTCATCGCGGTCTCCCTGGTCAGAAGGCTGCACTTGGCGTCTGGCAGTTGCATCTGACAGTTGCATCTGCACTTGGCATGGTAGATCATAGCGCGAGTCAAACCGCCACAAAAATCGCGCCCTCGCAGGAGCTGGGGGAGTCGGGATGTCGCAGGCGAGCACCGGCACCACCACCGCGGGCGGGCTGCGGGTCCTCGTCGTCGACGACTGCGAGTCGATGCGGCAGTGCGTCCGCCTGGCGCTCGCACGCGCCGGCATGACGGTGGTCGGCGAGGCCGGCGACGGCGCCGAGGCGTTGGTCCTGGCGGCAGCACGGCAGCCCGACGTGGTGCTGATGGACCTGCACATGCCCGGCATGGACGGCATCCAGGCCACCCGGGCGCTGCGGCAGCAGCAGCCGGAGACCCGCGTGGTGCTGTGGACCGGCGAGTCCGACGAGCGGCTCGCCAGCGCCCTCACCCGTTCCGGCGCGGACGCCGGGCTGCTCAAGGGGGGCCACACGGTCGAGCTGGTCGCGGCGTTGCGCGACGCCCACGCCCGGCCCGGCGTCCCCCAGCACACCGCGCCCTGACCCCTCCCGCGACAGCGGTTCTCCGCGCCTGGCGTCAGGGGCGATGGATATCGGCGCGGTGGCCGAGGCGGCGCAGGTCGTTGGAGCTCTAACCTGTCTCGGCCGGGGCGAAGAACACCAGCACTTCGAGCCGCTCGCGGACGTCGTGGAAGCGGTGCGGGACCTCGCGGGCGACGAACAGGATGCTGCCCGGCCCGACCAGGCGGTCCTCGCCGGCGACGGCGAGGCTGGCGCGGCCGTCCAGGACCAGGTAGACCTCGTCCTCCCGGTGGGGCTGCTGCGGGTCCTCGGCGCCCGCCTCCAGCACGTAGAGGCCGCAGCTCAACGTGTCGCGGCGCAGGAACTCCAGGTAGAGCTCCCCGCCCTTGGCGTGGGCGGCCGCCTGGGCGCGCCGCAGCCCGGCGAGGTCGAACGCCTCGGCCGGCGGCTCGGCGACGTCGGACATCCCCGAATCCTAGCCCGACCGGGTGGCGCGGTAAGGTGAGGCGCATGAAGGTTTGCCGCTACACGACCGACAACGACGCCCGCGTGGGCTACCTCGACGGGGAGCTGATCGTCCCGGTCGCCGACGGCGAGGGCTGGGCGGGGCTCGACGCCGTGCTCGACCTGGCGATGGCCGCCAACGACGAACCGGGGCTGCGGCCGCCGCCCGCCGGCGACCCGGTGCCGCTGGCGGAGGCGCGGTTGCTCGCGCCGGTCGCCGAGCCCCCGTCGATCCGCGACTTCTACGCGTTCGAGCAGCACGTCCGCACCGCCAGGGCCCGCCGTGGGCTGGAGATGCACCCCGACTGGTACGAGCTGCCGATCTTCTACTTCACCAACCCCGCGGCCGTCATCGGCCCCGGCGACCCGGTGGCCGCGCCGCCCCGCTCGGCCGAGCTCGACTACGAGCTGGAGGTCGCCTGCGTGCTCGGCCGCGACGGGAGCAACCTGCGCCTGGACGACGCCGACCAGATGGTCGCCGGGTTCACGGTCATGAACGACTGGTCGGCCAGGGACGTGCAGCGCCGTGAGATGGCGCTCTCGCTGGGCCCGGCCAAGGGCAAGGACTTCGCCACCTCACTCGGCCCGGTGCTGGTCACCGCCTCGGAGTTCGCACCGGGCGGGCTGCGCGAGGTGCCGAGCGCGGTGATGACGGCCAACGTCAACGGGGTCGAGTGGTCGCGCGCCAACCTCGACGGGCTGTGGTGGAGCTTCGCCGAGATGCTGGTCTACGCCAGCGAGTCCGCCCCGGTCCGCCGCGGCGACGTCCTCGGCTCCGGGACCTGCGGGACCGGCTGCATCCTGGAGCTCTCCCTGGTCCACGGCAGCGAGAAGTACCCGTACCTGCAGCCGGGCGACGAGGTCGAGCTGGAGGTGGCCGGGCTCGGCGTGCTCGCCAACCGGGTGGTCGCCGGCGACGCGCCCGCCTTCCGCCCCGACCTCGACCGGGTCCGGCCCCGGCTGGGCCAGTGAGCGGCGACCGCCGCCGGGAGCGCCTGGTGGCCGCGGCCAGCCGCCTCCGCGTCGCCGCGCCGCTGCGGTCGGACGGGGCGCTGACCGACCCGGACCCCGACACCGGCGAGCGCTGGGACCGCCGCCAGGTGCTCGCGCACGTGGCCGAGATGCTGCCCTACTGGGTGGAGCAGGTCGAGCTGGTGGCGGCCGGCGACCAGGTCCCGTTCGGGCGAGCCAGGACGGACCCCGGTCGGGTCGGCGCCATCGAGCGCGACCGTCGCGAGGACCCTTCGCGCCTGCTCGACCGGGTCGACCAGGGCCTGGGCGAGGTGCTGGCCCTGCTCGACCGGCTCGACGACGAAGCCCTCGCCCGCCGCGGCCGCCACCAGGTCCTCGGGGAGCTGACGGTGGCCGACATCGTCGACCGGTTCCTGGTCGACCACCTGGAGGAGCACGCCGACCAGCTCGACCCCGGCGGGCGCGGCGCCGGCGGCTGAGCGGCCGCGCGCTCGCCTTGCGCCAGCGGCCCCAGGAGGCGTACCTACAAGGTATGAGCAACCTTGTTTATGACGTCAACGAAGCCAATTTCCAGGCCGAGGTGCTGGAGCGTTCCCGCACCGTGCCCGTGGTGGTCGACTTCTGGGCGGACTGGTGCGCCCCCTGCCACGCGCTGGCCCCGGTCCTCGAGCGGGCGGTCGCGGCGCACGGCGGCGAGGTGGTCCTCGCCAGGGTCGACGTCGACCAGAACCCACGCCTCGCGATGGCCTTCCAGGTCCAGGGCATCCCGGCGGTCAAGGCGTTCGCGGGAGGCCGCCTGGTCGACGAGTTCGTCGGCGCCCAGCCGGCCACGGTGGTCCAGCAGTTCGTCGACGCGCTGCTGCCGAGCGCGGCCGACCGCGCCGCCGAGGAGGCGGCCGCGCTCGACCCCGAGCAGGCGGCGGCCCGCTGGCGGGAGGTCCTGGAGAGCGACCCGGACAACCTGACCGCGCGCGCCGGCCTGGCCGACCTCGCCCTGCGCGACGGGCGGCCCCACGACGCGATCGAGCTGCTGCGTCCCGTCGAGCACGACCCGGAGGTCGCCGGCGTGCTGGCAGCGGCCCGGCTGGCGGCCGAGGCGGCCGACGCCGGCTCCCGCTTCGCCGGCGCCGCCGCGCAGGCCACCGACGGCCAGCCCGACGTCGCGCTCGCGGAGCTGCTCGCGGCCGTCCGCCAGGGCCCAGGGGAGGCGCGCGAGCACGCCAGGGCGCTGATGCTCGACGTGTTCCGCCTGCTCGGCGACGACCACCCGCTGACCGTCCGCTACCGCCGCGACCTCACCCGGGCGCTGTTCTAGAGCGCCGGCGGGGGAGCGGATCCGGACGGCCCCGGCCGCCGTTGCCCGGCCAACGGGGCCTCGGTAGGCTGCGCCCATCGCCGGTGCGAACGAGGAGGCCCCAACTGCCCGACCAGCCCGAGCCGAGACCCCTGGGGCGCTGATGCAGGCGCCCGTCGCGGAGCAGCGCGCGCTGCTGGAGCTGCAAGGCCACGACTCGGCGGTCGACCGGCTGGTCCACCGGCGCGGCTCCCTGCCCGAGGACGTCCGCCTCACCGAGCTCGGCCAGGCGCAGGCCGCCATCGACCAGCTCAGCGCCGAGCGGGAGGGGACGCTGGCGACGGTCCGCCGCGAGCAGGCCCGCTTCGAGGACGAGACCGAGATGGTCACCCGCAAGGCGCGCAGCGAGGAGGAACGGGCCGTCTCCGGCAGGGTGACCAGCCCCAAGGAGCTGACCGCCATCCAGGAGGAGGTCGCCGCCCTCAAGCGGCGCCAGGACGCGCTCGAGGACCAGCTGCTGGAGCGGATGGAGCAGCGGGAGACGCTGGAGGCGGAGCTGGCCGAGCTGGCCGGCCGGCGCGAGGGGATCGTCGCCGAGCAGGCCGAGGTCACCAAGGCCCGCGACGCCGCCCTGGTCGAGATCGACCGCGAGCTCGACGCCGAGCGGGCCGCCAGGGAGGCGGTCGCCTCCGGCGTCGGCGCCGAGCTGCTCGCCCTCTACGACCAGCTCCGGGCCAGGCACGGCGGCGTCGGCGCCGCCGCGCTGGTGGGCAACACCTGCCAGGGCTGCCGGGTGTCGATCTCCCCGGTGGAGCTCGCGGCCATCCGCAAGCAGCCGGCCGAGGAGGTCAAGCGCTGCGAGAACTGCCGCCGGATCCTGGTGGTCGAATGACCCCGGAGGGCCCGTCGGCGAGCCCGGCCGGCGCGAGGCCCGACGAGGTGGTCGTCTGGACCGACGGGGGGGCCCGCGGCAACCCGGGGCCGGCCGGCTACGGCGTGGTGGTGGCCGGCCCGCGCGGCGAGGTGCTCGCCGAGCTGGCCGAGGGGATCGGCTGGGCGACCAACAACGTCGCCGAGTACAGGGGGGTCATCGCCGGGCTGGAGCGCGCCAGGGCGCTGGGCGCCCGCCGGGTCCGCGTGCGCGCCGACTCGTTGCTGGTCGTCAACCAGCAGAAGGGCCTCTGGAAGGTGAAGAACGCCGGCCTGCGGCCGCTGTGGGCCGAGGCCTCCCGGCTGGCCCGCGGCTTCGAGCGGGTCACCTGGGAGCACGTCCCCCGCGGGCGCAACCGGCGCGCCGACCTGCTCGCCAACCGGGCGATGGACGCCCAGGGCCGGGTGGACGGTCCCGTCCAGGGCACCCTCGGCGAGCCGCCTGGTGGCCAGGCCGGCCCGGACGGTCGCGGCTCCTAGGCGAGCGGGTCGTGGTCGGCGGGGCGCGCCGGGTCGCGGCCCGGGACCTCCGGGCTGCCCCAGGTCACCCTGGTCGAGCCGCGGGTGCGGCTGGTGCCGTCGACGGTCACCACCCGGCCGGCCCGCCGCCGCAGCCGCCACGCGGCCACGCGCGGCGCCAACCGCCGCAGCGCCGCGCGTACGGGCGCCAGCAGCAGCAGCACGGCCGCCACGTCGGTGAGGAACCCGGGGGTGAGCAGCAGCGCGCCGGCCAGCAGGACCATGGCGCCGTCGGCCACCTCCGCGGTCGGCACCCGACCCTCGGCCAGGGCGAGCTGGAACCGCCGCCACGCGGCCAGCCCCTCCCGCTTGGCCAGCCACGCGCCGGCGACGCTGATCCCGAGCAGCAGCAGCAGGGTCGGCAGCAGCCCCAGGACGTCGCCGACCGCGACGATCACGGCCAGCTCGGCGAGCGGGACGAGGATGAAGGCGAGCGCGAGGATGGGCACCATGCTTCCAGTATGCCTCCGTTGCGGCCGAACCGGGTGGCATACTGGGGAGTGCAGAGGGAGTCGGCCGGGCGGCCGCGGTCCCGGGGCAACCCGGGGTCGAGGAAAGTCCGGCCTCCACAGGGCAGGGTGCTGGCCAACCGCCAGTCGGGGCGACCCGCAGGACAGTGCCACAGAAAGCAAACCGCCGCCGGCCACCGGGGGCCCGCAGGGTCCGAGGTGCTGCCGGCGGCAAGGGTGAAAGGGTGCGGTAAGAGCGCACCAGCGGCCGGGTGACCGGCCGGCTCGGTAAACCCCACCCGGAGCAAGGTCGAAGAGGGGACGCAACGGCCGCGGCGACGCGGCCGGGGAGGCTGGCCCGGCCGAGTCCCCTGGTGGACCGCACGAGGCCGGCGGTGACGCCGGTCCCAGATGGATGGCCGCCACCCCCGGGGTCTCCCCGGGGGCACAGAAGCCGGCTTACAGGCCGGCTCCCCCTGCACCACCAGCGGCTACGCGGTCTTCTCCCAGACCGACACGTGCGTCCTGCTGTCGCTGGTGAAGGGCGCCCGACGCCAGCCGCTCCAGCGCCCGCGCAGGCTCATTCCGGCGAGTCGCGCCATGAGGTCCAGCTCGGATGGCCAGACGTAGCGAAACGGCGCCGAGAGGGTCTCGAGGTGGCCGTCGACCACCCAGTAGTGGTGGGAGAACGCGATCTGCTTCGCGACGTCGTACTCCTCGAAGCCGAGGTGGGTCTCGGTCACGGTGAACGGCCGGACGGTCTCGCCCGGCGGGAGCCGCTGGAGCTCCGGGACCCCGACCTCGACCACGAAGCTCCCGCCGGGCTCGAGGTGCGCCGCGACGTTCTGGAAGCAGGCGACCTGCCCGTCCTGGGTCGTCAGGTTCATGATCGTGTTGCGTACCAGGTAGGCGAGCCTGAACGTCCCGCCCACGCGGGTGGTCGCGAAGTCGCCGATGGTCACGCCGATGTCGTCGGTGCCCGGCTTCGCCCGTAGCTGCGCGACCATGTCCGGCGACAGGTCGATCCCGTGCACGCGGACGCCCCGGCGGCTGAGCGGGATCGCGATGCGACCGGTCCCGATGCCGAGCTCGAGCGCGGCGCCGGTTCCCGCCAGCTCGGCGAGGAAGCTGACGGCGGGATCGACGACCGCGGGCTCGAACAGCTCCGGCCACCTGGCCTCGTAGCTCTTCGCGATCCGTTCGTCGAAGTAGTTCGTGGGCACGGGCGCAAGCATGAAGGCGTCGACCGCATGCCCGCCACCGGTTTGCCCGAGGGCGCTCCCGCCGCTGCCCGCGTGCGGGTGCGGAACCTCACCGACGCAGCCGCCCGGCGGTGGACCGGCGACCCCGTTGACTGTGGCAAGCTGAGGCCCATGGACCTGCCGAGCGATCCGCCGGTGTCACCCGCCGTCCGCATCACGGTGCTGCTGCGGCTCGTCAGCGAGGGCTTCCAGGACGCCTTCGCCGCCCGCCCGGCGTGGCTGGAGGCGCCGGCGGTTGACCTCGCCGAGCTGCGCGAGATCGTTGGGGTGGAACGCGTCGAGCAGCTCAGGGGCGCGACCGGCCTGCGCGAGGGCGGCGCCTACGCCGCCGGCGGGCCGGCCGGCACGGTGGCCCTGGCCGCGGCCGCCCACGAGGGCGTCCTCGGGCTGCTCGGCCTGGCCGCGCTGCCGCCCGACGTGGTGGTGGAGGAGACCCCCGAGGGCGCCCGCTACCACGTGCCCGAGGACTGGTTCATCACCACCCCCGCCCGGCGCAACGGCAGCGGCTGACCGGCGCCGGTGATCGGCTTCTGCCTGGCCGCCGGCGCGGGCAGCCGGCTGGCGCCGCTGACCCGGGTCATCCCCAAGCCGCTGCTGGCGCCCGCGGGCCGGCCGCTGCTGGACCTGGCCGTCGAGGCGCTGCTGGCCGCCGGCGCCGCCCGCGTGGTGGTCAACGCCCACCACGGCGCCGAGCAGCTCGCCGCGCAGCTGGCCGGGCGGCCGGCCGTTCGCCTGGTCCGTGAGCCGGTCCTGCTCGGCACCGGCGGCGGCCTCGCCAACGCCACCCGGCTCGGCCTGCTCGGCGACGGTGACGACCCCGTCCTGGTCACCTGCGCCGACCACGTGGTCGACCCCGCGGACCTCGCCGCGCTGGCCGCCTCCCTGCGGCGGCTGGACGCCCCCATGGTCGTCGGCCTGGTCCCCTCTACCGCGGCCACCTTCGGCCTGCGCCTGGAGGACCCGCCGGCAGGGACCCGGCCGCCGGGCGGCGGCGGGCGGGCCCCTGGCGGCGGGCGGGGCACCGGCGGCCGGGTGGTCCGCGACCCGGAGGGGCCGTGGGACTCGGCAGGGGCCTACGTGCTGCGCGCCGGCGTCCTGCGGGACCTCCGGCCGGTCCCCTCCACGCTGGACGCCGTGGTGCTCGGCCCCCTGCTGGAGCGGGGCGAGCTGGCCGGCCTCCCCTTCCGGGGGCCGGTGGCCGACGCCGGCACCCTGCACCGCCTCCTCGGCGCCTCGGCCGGGCTGCTGGACGGCCGCTGGCCCTACGACCTGCCCGCGGGCGCGCTGCTCACCCGCACCCGGCACGGGCGCACGGAGCCGCCGGTGCTCGCCGTCGCGGGCGCCACCTGCCACGAGACCGCGACCATCGCCGGCCCGGTCGTGCTCGACGCCGGCAGCCGCGTGGAGGCCGGCGCGGTCGTGACCCGGGCGGTGGTCGGCCCGGGCGCCGTCGTCGGCGCCGGCGCGCGGGTGGTCGGGTCCGTCCTCGGCCCCGGCGCCGTCCTCGCCCCTAGCGAGGCCGCGGTCGCCGCCCTGCTCCCAGGCCCGCCGCCGCTCGGGTAGCCTCCAACTGCGGGGGCGGAGCCCCCCGCAAGCCCCCCAGAACCGTGCCCCGGTCATCCCAAGGAGGAACCAGTGCCAGACCAGACCACCATCGGCCTGCTCGGCGGCACCGGCCCCCAGGGCCGCGGGCTGGCCCTGCGCCTGGCGCTGGCCGGGCACCGGGTCCTGCTCGGCTCCCGCGACCCGCAGAAGGCGGCCTCGGTGGTCGCCGACCTGCTCGGCGGGCGTGACCTCCCGGTCGAGGGCGCCGCCAACCAGGACGTGGCCGAGCGGGCCGAGGTGGTGTTCCTGGTGTTCCCCTACGCCGGCCAGGCGCAGGTGCTGCCGGGGCTGGCGGCGGCGATCGACGGCAAGGTGGTGGTCGACGCGATCAACCCGCTCGGCTGGGACGAGGCCGGTCCGATCGCCATGACCGTGCCGGAGGGCAGCGCCGCCGAGCAGGCCCAGGTGCTGCTCCCGGCCGCCCGGGTGGTGGCCGCCTTCCACCACGCGGCCCCCAGGCTGCTCGGCGACCTAGACCGACAGGTCGAGACCGACGTGCTGGTCGCCGGCGACGACCCGGTCGCCAAGGGGCTGGTGATCGGGCTGGCCGACCAGATCCCGGGCTGCCGCGGGGTCGACGCCGGCCCGCTGCGGCAGGCCCGCAACCTGGAGGGGTTCACGGCGGTGCTGGTCGGGATCAACCGCCGCTACCGGATCCACGCCGGCGTGCGCGTCGCCCGGCTCGGCGACGAGCGGCGCCGCCGCTTCAACGCCGAGCTCCGGCCGGCCGCCGCCCGGGAGGAGGGCTCGTGAGGATCTACACGCGTCGAGGCGACGACGGCACCACCGGCCTGCTCTACGGCGGCAGGGTCGACAAGTCCGACGCCCGCACCGAGGCCTACGGCACCACCGACGAGGCGGTGGCCGCGCTCGGCATGGCGCGGGTGTTCATCGCCGACAGCCTGCTGGCCGACCTGGTCCTGCGCCTGCAGCGCGAACTGTTCGTGGTCGGCGCCGAGCTGGCCACCGCCGCCGAGAACCGCCACAAGCTGCAGCCGGGCACCACCAAGGTGACCGCCGAGATGGTCGACGACCTGGAGGCCGCCATCGACGACTACGTCGCCAGGATCCGCATGCCGGACGAGTTCATCGTCCCCGGCGAGTCGCGCGGCTCGTCGTTCCTGGACTTCGCCCGTACCGTGATCCGCCGGGCCGAGCGCCAGACGGTCGCCATGGACCGGGCCGGCCTGCTCGGCGACCAGGAGGCCGTCCGCTACCTGAACCGCCTCGCCGACCTGGTCTTCGTGCTCGCCCGCTACGAGGAGGGCGACTTCCGCACCCTCCGAACCGGCTGAGGTGCGTTCGGTCGCCGACGCCCGCGGCCGGCCGGTCGTCCTGCCCGACCGGGTGGAGCGGGTGGTCAGCCTGGTCCCGTCGCTGACCGAGTGGCTGGTCGCCGCCGGCGTGGGGGAGCGGCTGGTCGGCGTCACCGACTGGTGCGTGGAGCCCGCCGAGGTGGTCGCCCGGCTGCCCAAGGTGCGGGGCACCAAGAACCCCGACCTGCGGGCCGTCCGCGCGCTGGAGCCGGACCTGGTGGTCGCCAACGCCGAGGAGAACCGCAAGCTCGACGTGGAGCGCCTGGAGGCAGGCGGCCTGGCCGTGTTCGTGACCATGCCGGTCACCGTCGCCGGTGCCGTCGCCGAGCTGCGCGACCTGGCCGCCGCCGTCGGCGGGCTGCCGCGGGCCGCCGCCATCGACGCCGACCTGGTCGCCGCGGTGGCGGCGGCCTACCGCAGCCGCCCAGCGGGGACCCCGACGCGCTACGCCTGCGCGGTCTGGCGCGACCCCTGGATGTGGCTGGGCCGCCGCACCTACGCCGCCGACCTGCTGGCCCTCGCCGGCGGGGCGCCGGTGCTGGACGACCCCGCCACCCGCTACCCCAGGATCGACCCTGGTGCGGTCGCCGCGCTCGGCCCCGAGCTGGTCCTGCTGCCGAGCGAGCCGTACGCCTTCGGCGCGGCCGACGCCGAGGAGGTGGCCGGCTGGTCGGGCGCCCGCGTCGAGCTGGTGGACGGCCGCGCCCTCACCTGGTACGGCCCCCGAATCCCCGCCGCGCTGGCCGGCTTCCGCGTCCTGCTGACGGCTCCCGCCTGAGCGGCTTCAGTGGTACTGGTGCTCCGGGCCGGGGTAGTGGCCTTCGGCCACGTCCTTGGTGAAGCGGGCCGCCGCCTCGGCGATGGTGGCCCGCAGGTCCGCGTAGCGCTTCACGAACCGCGGGGTCGGGTCCGGGGTCAGGCCGAGCAGGTCGGTGATCACCAGCACCTGGCCGTCGCAGCCCGGCCCCGCGCCGATGCCGATGGTGGGCACCTCCAGGGCCTCGGTGACGCGCGCGCCCAGCTCGGCCGGGATCGCCTCCAGCACCACCGCGAAGCAGCCGGCCTCCTGCAGGGCCAGCGCGTCGGCGAGCAGCTCGTCGCCCTCCTCGCCGCGGCCGCGGACCACGCGGCGGCCGAAGGCGTTGGCCGACTGGGGGGTGAACCCGAGGTGGCCCATCACCGGGATGCCGGCCCGGGTCATCTTGCGGACCGCCTTGGCCGAGCGGCGGCCGCCCTCCAGCTTGACCCCGTTGGCGCCCACCTTGACCAGGCGGACCGCGTTGCGGACCGCCTCGGCGGCCGACGCCTGGTAGGACCCGAACGGCAGGTCGCCGACGACCATGGCGTTGCGGACGCCGCGGGCGACCGCCGCGGTGAAGGTCAGCGACTCCTCCATGGTGACCGGGATGGTGGTGTCGTAGCCCAGCACGTTGTTGCCGAGGGAGTCGCCGACCAGCAGCAACGGGACCCCCGCCTCGTCGAGCACGCGCGCGGTCAGCGCGTCGTAGGCCGTGAGCATGACGAACCGCTCGCGCCGCTGCTTCCAGGCGGCGAGATCGGCGGTGGTGACCGGCATGGCGGCCTCCTGTTCAGTTCGTTCCTCGCAGCCCGCCATCGCGGGTCTCCTGGACGACCCCAGTGTGCCATCCGGCCCGGCTACGCGCGGCGGCGTAGCCCGCCCGCCGGAGGCCGCGCGGTTGCGTAGCCGCGGAGCCGCTCGCCGGCCGACGACGCCGCGCCCGGCGGCCGCCACGATGGCCTCGACCCACCGCAGCGACCGAGCAGGAGCGCCCCATGCCACCAGCCGCCCGCCCCTTGCGCGTGATCGTGCTGCTGCACGCCGTCCTGGTGTTCGTCCAGGCCGCCGCCGCCGGGCAGTTCCTCGCCGGCAACGCCGCCTGGTTGGGCGTCCACGAGGCCAACGCCGCCATCATCCAGCTGGTGGCGCTGGTCCAGCTGGTGGTGGCGATCCTGGTGTGGCGTCCGGGCCGCGGCCCCGGCTGGCCGGCCCTGGCCAGCCTGGCACTGCTGCTGGCCGAGGAGCTCCAGATGGGCTTCGGCTACGCCCGCCTGCTCGGCCTCCACGTCCCGCTCGGCGTCGCCATCTTCGGCCTCACGGTCGTCATGGTCGTCGGCACCGGCCGCCTGACCAGGGTGGAGCCCGGACCCCCTGGCGGCCCGGCGGCGCCGGTCCGGCCGGAGGCCGGCGAGCCTACCGGGCCGGGCCGCTGAGGCCGCGGAAGCGGTTGGTGATCGGCAGGCGGCGGTCCTTGCCGAAGGAGCGGCCGGTGACCTTGGGCCCGGGCGGCGCCTGCCGGCGCTTGTACTCGGCGCCGTCGACCAGCTTCACGACCCGCTCGACGGTGCCACGGTCGAAGCCGGCGGCGACCAGCTCCTCGACGCTGGCGTCGTCCTCGACGTAGGCCTCCAGGATCGGGTCCAGCACCTCGTAGGGCGGCAGCGAGTCGGTGTCGAGCTGGTCGGGCCGCAGCTCGGCGGAGGGCGGCTTGTCCAGCACCGCCTGGGGGATCACCACGCCGGCGCCGTTGCGCCAGCGGGCCAGCTCGTACACCAGCGTCTTGGGCACGTCGCGGATCACGGCGAAGCCGCCGGCCATGTCGCCGTACAGGGTGCTGTAGCCGACCGCCAGCTCGGACTTGTTGCCGGTGGTCAGCACCAGGCTGCCGAACTTGTTGGAGAGGCCCATCAGCAGGGTGCCGCGGACCCTGGCCTGGAGGTTCTCCTCGGCCACGCCGGGCTCGGTGCCGGCGAACGGCTCCTTCAGCGCGGCCAGGAATCCCTCGACCGGCTCGGCGATCGGCAGGGTGAGCAGGCGGATCCCGAGGTTGGCCGCCAGCGCCTCGGCGTCGGCGAGGCTGGACGGCCTGGAGTAGGAGGAGGGCATCGCCACCCCGACCACCCGGTCGCGGCCGAGCGCGTCGGCGGCGATGGTGGCGACCAGGCTCGAGTCGATCCCGCCCGACAGGCCCACGTGCACGGTGTGGAAGCCGTTCTTGCCGACGTAGTCGCGGGTGGCGGTGACCAGCGCCCGGTAGACCTCCTCCTCGACCGCGAGCGGCTGGGCCAGCTTCCGCTCGCGCGGCGGGCCGGGGTCCGGCAGCCGGTCGAGGACCCGGACCCGGTTGACGGCCAGGCCCGGGCGCGGGTCGGTGGCGGGGGAGTGCCGCGGGCGGTCCGAGAGCCTTGCGGTCGCCCCCTCCTCCAGGGTCAGGTCGACGACCAGCAGCTCCTCACTGAACGCGCCCGCCCTGGCCAGCACGCGGCCCTGCGGGTCGATGTGGAGGCTCTGGCCGTCGAAGACCAGCTCGTCCTGCCCACCGACCATGTGGAGGTAGAAGACGTGGACGCCGTGGTCGGCGGCCCGGGTGGCCAGCATCGGGATGAGCCGGTCGGCCTTCTCCATCCGGTAGGGGGAGGCGTTGATGCTCACCACCACCTCGGCCCCGGCGGCCGCCGCCGACGCCACCGGCCCCCACGGGAACCAGATATCCTCGCAGATGGTGACCGCGACCTCGACGGTGCCGAAGGAGGCCAGCAGCACCTCGGTGCCCGGCACGAAGTAGCGCTCCTCGTCGAACACGCCGTAGTTGGGCAGCAGCACCTTGCGGTAGGTGGCGACCACGCGGCCGCGGTGGCACAGCGCGGCGGCGTTGGCCGGGCCGGCGTGGGTCGGCTGGACGAACCCGACCACGGCGGCGGTGTCGCCGACCTCGGCCGCCACCCGCCGCATGGCGGCGTTGCTGGCGGCCAGGAACGACGGCTTGAAGACCAGGTCCTCGGGCGGGTAGCCGGTGACCGCCAGCTCGGGGAAGACGGACAGGTGGGCCCCTTGCGCGGCGGCCTGGCGGTAGGCGGCCACGATGCGCTCGACGTTGCCGTCGACGTCGCCGACGACCGGGTTGATCTGCGCGCCGGCCAGCCGCAGCCGCTCCATGCTCCCAAGATAGCAGCGGGCCGCCTGGTAGCATCGCCGCCGAGCCATGGACAAGCAGCAGGAGTACGTGCTGCGGACCGTCGAGGAACGCGACGTCCGCTTCATCCGCCTTTGGTTCACCGACGTGCTCGGCTTCCTGAAGTCGTTCGCGATCACCCCGGCCGAGCTGGAGGACGCCTTCGAGCGGGGCATGGACTTCGACGGCTCGGCGGTGGAGGGCTACGCCCGCGTGCAGGAGGCCGACATGGTGGCCAAGCCCGACCCTGGCACCTTCCAGGTGCTGCCCGGGCGCGGCCCGGACGGCGGGGTGGCGCGGATGTTCTGCGACGTGCTGACCACCGAGGGCGAGCCGTTCGACGGCGACCCCCGCTGGGTGCTGCGCCGCAACCTGGAGCGCGCCCAGGGCCGCGGCTTCACCGTCTACGTCATGCCGGAGATGGAGTTCTTCCTGTTCCCCGACACCGAGTCCACCCGGGCGCTGGACACCGGCTCCTTCTTCGACCAGACGGCCCTGGACCTGTCGCAGGACTTCCGCGGGATCGCCATCGCGATGCTGGAGCGGATGGGGATCTCGGTGATGCAGTCCCACCACGAGATCGCCCCCAGCCAGCACGAGATCGACCTGCGGGAGGCGGACGCGCTGACCATGGCCGACAACGTGATGAGCGCCCGGCTGGTGGTCAAGGAGGCCGCCCTGGAGCAGGGGCTGCACGCCACCTTCATGCCCAAGCCCCGGGAGGGGGTGGCCGGGTCGGGCATGGACACCCACCTGTCGCTGTACGAGGGCGACCGCAACGCCTTCTACGACGCCGGCCAGGAGGCTAACCTCTCCAAGACCGCCCGCAGCTTCATCGCCGGCCTGCTGGTGCACGCCCACGAGTACACCGCGGTCACCAACCAGTGGATCAACTCCTACAAGCGGCTGGTTCCCGGCTACGACGCACCCACCCACATCTGCTGGGCCCAGCGCAACCGCTCGGCCATGGTGCGGGTCGGCGGCTACCGCTCCGACCGGGTCGACGTGGAGGTCCGCTCGCCCGACCCGGCCGCCAACCCCTACCTGGCGTTCGCGGTCCTGCTGGCCGCCGGCATGAAGGGCGTGGAGGAGCAGTACGAGCTGCCGCCGGAGGCCGGCGACAACATCGCCGACCTGACCGAGGCCGAGCGGCGCGCGGCCGGCATCCGGGCGCTCCCGGTCGACCTGCACGAGGCGCTCACCGCCATGGAGCAGTCCGAGCTGGTCGCCGAGGCGCTCGGCGAGCACGTGTTCGAGTACTTCCTGCGCAACAAGCACCGCGACTGGGAGAGCTACCAGCGCTACGTCTCCCCGTTCGAGCGCGAGCGCTACCTGCCGCTTCTCTGACCGCTGGGCCACCGTGACCGCTTCGCAGCCGCTGCCGTCGTCGCCGTCGACCCTGGCGCGGCTCGGGTTCGAGGAGCCGGAGGCGGCCGGGGTCGACCTCGGGCGGCTGGGGGCGTGGCCGCCGGCGGCGGCCCCGGGCGGGCGCCGGCTGCTGGCCGAGGTCGCGGGCAGCGCGGCGCCGCGGCTGGCCGCCAGGACGCTGGCGGCGATCGCCGCCGCCCACCCCGACCCCGAGGCGTTCACCGCCCGGCTGCGGCGCCGGCCCGGCTTCCGCCGCCGGCTGGTGGCCCTGGCCGCGGCCAGCCGCTCGCTCGGCGGCTGGCTGGCGGCCCACCCCGAGGAGGCCGACCGCTTGGCCGACGGCCGCCGGTTCGCCGCGCCGCGGCCGCCCGGGGAGCTGGTGGCCGAGGCGACCGCGGTGGTCGGCCGCCACCAGGACGCGGCGGCCGCCTGGGACGCGCTGCGGCGCTTCAAGCGCCGCGAGCTGGCGCGGGTGGCGGTGCGCGACCTGGCCGGCGGGGCGGGGGTGGAGGAGGTCGGCGCGGAGCTGGCCGCGCTCGCCGACGCGTGCCTGGAAGCCGCCGTGCGGCTCGCCACCCGCGAGGCCGGCGTGGAGCACGCCGGGCTGGCGGTGCTGGGGATGGGCAAGCTCGGCGGCAACGAGCTCAACTACGTGTCCGACGTCGACGTGCTGTTCTGCCACCAGCCCGCCGGCGGCGTCGACGCCGAGGCGGCGGCGCAGGCGGCCGCGCGGGTCGCGCGGGGGGTGGTGCAGGGACTGTCCGCGGTCACCCACGAGGGGACCTGCTACCGGGTGGACGCGAACCTGCGGCCGGAGGGGCGCAACGGGCCGCTGTCGCGGACCCTCGGCAGCTACCAGGCCTACTGGGACCGCTGGGCGCAGCCGTGGGAGCTGCAGGCGCTGGTCAAGGTGCGCCCGGTGGCCGGCGACCGGGCGCTGGCCGGGCGCTTCGGCGCCGAGGCGGCCGCCCGGGTCTACCCCGAGCGGCTCGACCCCGAGACGGTCGCCGCGATCCGCCGCAACAAGGCGCGGGTCGAGGCGTCGGCCCAGGCGCGGGCCGGCGGCGACCGGCAGGTCAAGCTCGGCCCGGGCGGGCTGCGCGACATCGAGTTCGCCGTCCAGCTCCTGCAGCTGGTGCACGGACGCCACGACCGGGCGCTGCGCGCGGGCGCCACGCTGGCGGCGCTCGACCGGCTCACCGCCGCCGGCTTCGTCGGCCGCGCCGACGCCGCCCAGCTCGCCGACGCCTACCGGTTCCTGCGCACCGTCGAGCACCGCCTGCAGCTGGCCCAGGAGCGCCGCACCCATACCATCCCCGCCGACCCGGCCGGGCGGCGCTGGCTGGCGGCGACCATGGGCTACCGCGACGGCCCGCAGGCCAGCGCGGTCGAGGAGTTCGAGGCCGACCGGCGCCGCCACGCCGCCGCGGTCCGCGGGCTGCACGCCAAGCTGTTCTACCGGCCGCTGCTGGAGGCGTTCGGCGCCGTGCCCGCCGGGCTCGACCCGGAGCGGGCGGCCGAGCGGCTCGCCGCCCTCGGCTTCGCCAACCCCGACCGGGCCATGGCCCACCTGCACGCCCTGACCGCCGGGCTGTCCCGGCGGGCCACCGTGCTGCGGGCCATGCTGCCGGTCATGCTCCCCTGGCTGGCCGAGGCGCCGGACCCCGACGGCGGGCTGGCCGCGCTGCGGGTGGTGGCCGAGCGGCTCGGCGACCGGGCGGCGTTCCTCGGCACGTTGCGCGACAACCCGGCCGCCGCCGAGCTGCTGTGCGCCGTCCTCGGCACCTCCAGGCTGCTCGGCGACCTGCTCGCCCGCCACCCGGAGCTGCTCACCGCCATGGCCGACGAGCGCGGGCTCGCCGCGCCGCGGCCGCCCGGGGAGCTGGTGGCCGAGGCGACCGCGGTGGTGGACCGCCACCAGGACGCGGCGGCCGCCTGGGACGCGCTGCGGCGCTTCAAGCGCCGCGAGCTGGTCCGGGTGGCCGTGCGCGACCTGACCAGGGGGATCGGGGTGGAGGAGGTCGGCGCCGAGATGACCACCCTGGCGGAGGCGTGCCTCGAGGCCGGCCTGCGGGTCGCCACCCGGGTGGTCCGCGGCCCCGCGGCCGCGCCGGCGGGGCTGGCGGTGCTGGGGATGGGCAAGCTCGGCGGCGGCGAGCTGAACTACGTCTCCGACCTCGACGTGCTGTTCTGCCACCAACCCTCCGAGGGGGTCGACCCCGAGGCGGCCGCCCGCACCGCCGAGCGGGTGGTGCGCGAGCTGCTCTCGGGCCTCGGCCGGGTGACCCCGGAGGGGACCGGCTTCCGGGTGGACGCGAACCTGCGGCCGGAGGGGCGCAACGGGCCGCTGTCGCGGACCCTCGGCAGCTACCAGGCCTACTGGGACCGCTGGGCGCAGCCGTGGGAGCTGCAGGCGCTGGTCAAGGTGCGCCCGGTGGCCGGCGACCGGGCGCTGGCCGGGCGCTTCGGCGCCGAGGCGGCCGCCCGGGTCTACCCCGAGCGGCTCGACCCCGAGACGGTCGCCGCGATCCGCCACAGCAAGGCGCGGGTCGAGGCCGAGCGGCTGCCCGCCGGCACCGACCCCAGGCTCCACCTCAAGCTCGGCCCCGGCGGGCTGGCCGACGTGGAGTGGACCGTGCAGCTGCTGCAGCTGCGGCTCGGCGGCACCCTGCCCGCGGTGCGCGTCCAGGGCACCCTGGCGGCGCTGGAGGCGCTGACCGGCGCCGGCGCCGTCGCTGCCGGCGAGGCGGCGTGGCTGGCCGACGCCTACCGGCTGTGCCTCCGCGCCCGCAACCTCGCCTACCTGGTCGCCGGCCGGCCGGTCGAGTCGCTGCCGACCGACCCGCGGGCGCTGGACCGGCTCGCCAGGGCGATGGGCGAGCCCGGGCGCCAGCGCCTGCTCGAGGCCTACCGGCGGGCCACCAGGCGGGCCCGCCGGGTGGTGGTGGCCCGCTTCTGGGAGGACGCCGGGTGACCCCGACCGCCGATCCTGGCGGTCGGAATGAAATAGGGCCGCCGCAGGCGGCTCCACGCCCTTCCCGTCGCGGTCGCAACGCAACCGGGCGGCCGCAGGCGACCCCGCGTCGTTCCAGCCTGCTGGTGGTGTGCGTCGGCGACCTGATGGTCGACGTGGCCGTGGCCGCGCCGGCGCTGCACCGCGGCGGGGACGTGCCCGGGTCGGTGCGGCTGGCGCCGGGCGGGTCGGCCGCCAACGTGGCGGTGTGGGCCAGGGAGGCCGGGGCGGACGCGCGGGTGGTGGCCAGGCGCGGCGACGACCTGGCCGGCGAGCTGCTCGCCGCCGCCCTCGCCGGGCGCGGCGTCGGGCTCCACCCCCCGGCGCCGGCCGCGGCCGCCAGCGGCGCCATGCTGGTGGTCAGGGAGGCCGGCGAGCGGACCTTCGTGGCCGACGCCGGCGCCAACCTCCTGCTCAGCGCCGGCGACGTCGCCGCGGCGCTGGCCGGCGCCGCCGCCGTGTTCGTCAGCGGCTACCCGCTGCTCCGCCCGGCGACCAGGGCCGCCGCGCTCGCCGCCGCCGAGGCGGGCCGCCACGGCGTCCCGGCCGCCGTGGACGCGGCCTCCTGGCCGCTGGTCGCCGGCGCCGCCGGCGAGCCGGTGCTGGAGGCCGCCGCGCTGGCCGGCGCCCTGCTGGCCAACCGCGACGAGGCGGCGGCGCTGACGGGCCGGCGCGACCCGGCCGCCGCGGCGGCGCTGCTCGCCGACCGGGTCGGCACCGCGGTGGTCAAGTGCGGCGCCGAGGGGGTGGTGCTCTGTGCCGGCGCCGCCGGACGGCCGCTGGCCGTGCCCTCGGGCACCACCGAGGTGGCCGACGTCACCGGCGCCGGCGACGCGTTCGCGGCCGGCTACCTGGCCGCCGTGGCCGCCGGCGCGGAACCGGCGGAGGCGGCCGCCGCCGGCAACCTGCTCGCCGGCCGCGCGGTCGCCACCGAGGGGCCCTGGCCGGTACCCCGGCCGCGCTGAGCCGCACCCCTGCCCATCGTGGGCGGGCCACGGTACCCTGACGGCCGGCCGACCTCACTCGACCCGAACCAGAGGAAGCGACCACGCTCATGGACCGTCCCATCGTCGTCGCCGACCGCATCGCCGCCGCCACCGCCGTCGTCGCCCTCGAGTCCAGCGTGCTCGCCCAGGGGCTGCCCGTCCCCGCCAACCTCGAGTCCGCCGAGGCCCAGTCGACCGCGGTCGGCAAGGCCGGCGCGGAACCGGCGGTCGTCGGGGTCGTCGCCGGCCGCATCGTGGTCGGCGCGGACCCGGAGCAGGTCCAGGCGCTCGCCTCCGGCCAGGTGCGCTGGAAGGTCACCGTCCGCGACCTGCCGTACGTGGCCGCCCGCGGCCTGGACGGCGCCACCACCGTGTCGGCGACGACCTTCGCGGCCGAGGCGGTCGGCATCGGGATGATGTCGACCGGCGGGATCGGCGGCATCCACTTCGGCGGCTCCGACGTCTCCGCCGACCTGCCCCAGCTCGCCCGCTCCCGCCTCACGGTCGTCTGCTCGGGCCCGAAGCACGTCGCCGACGCCGCCGCCACCCTGGAGTGGATGGAGACCCACGGGGTGCTGGTGGTCGGCTACCGCACCGACCGCCTGCCCGGCTTCCTGGCCCCCGGCCGCCTTCCCCTGGAGCACGTCGTCGACGACGTCGACCAGGTCGTCGACCTGATCCGGATGCGGCGGTCGCTGGGGTCGCCCGGCGCCCTGGTGGTCTGCCAGGACCCGCCGCCGGCGGCCGCCATGGACCCCGAGGAGCTGGGCGAGCTGGCCGCCGAGGGCGCCGCGGCCGCCCGCGGCGCCGGGGTGTTCGGCAAGGCCCGCACGCCGTTCGAGCTGGACTGGCTGCACCGCCGGACGGGCGGGCGCAGCCTGGCGGCCAACCTGGCCCTGCTGGAGGCCAACGCCGGCCTCGCCGGCGAGGTCGCCGCCGCGCTGGCCACGGACGGCTGACGGCGCCGTCCGCCGCGTCCGGTCAGGACCGGCGGTCGCGCGCCGGCCAGCCGGTGGCCACCACCGCCACCCCGAGCACGATCAGCGCCAGCGGCACGAGGTAGTCGCCGCGCAGCTGCCACACCTCGAGGGCGTCGAGCAGGAACACGATCCCCGCGACCACGAAGACCAGGCCGGCGACCAGCGACAGGCGGTCCAGGCGCTGGTTCACGGCCGTTCCACCCTGACCTCGCCGATGCCGGCGCGCAGCTCCAGCACCAGCCGGCGGGTGGCGGTGTCGAAGTCGTCGGTGCGCGCGTCGAGCCGGTTGCCCAGGCCGTTCTCATCCCGGTCCAGGGCGCGGACCTGGCCCACCCCGGCGCGCCCGTCGACCCGGAGCGCGACCCCCGCGGGGGCCCGCGCCACCAGCTCGCCGATGCCGACCCGCGCCCGCACGACGGTGGTGCCCTCCGGGACCTGGAGGCCCCCGAGGTCGACGGTGAGGGTGCCGACCGCCAGGCGGTACTCGCGCAGGTCGGCGGTGGTGACCGGCTCCCTGACCCGCTCGCCGACGCCGCCGGCGACGGTGGGCTCCAGGTCCCAGTCGGTGGCCACCGCCACCGCGAGCACGATCGTCAGCGCCAGCCCGAGGGCCATCAGCCCGTGCTGGCGGCCACGCACGGCGCCGGCCATGGTGGCCAGGCCGACCGCGACCAGCGCCGCGGGCAGCACCGCCCGCCACGGCACCGCCACGCCGTTGGCGTCCAGCAGCCAGCCGACGCCGACCAGCACCAGCAGCGCGCCGGCGAGGACCGTGGCGGCGGCCGGGCCGTGCCGGGTCGGCGGGGGCGCCGGCGCCGGCTCCAACGGCTCGGTGCTCACCGCCGCAGCCCCACCAGCATGATCGCGGCGCCGGCGGCGACCACCGCCAGCGGCCAGAAGAGGCGCTGGAGGTCGGGAGCGAGGCGGTCCAGCAGCAGCACCAGGCCAAGCACCACCAGGGAACCGCCGAGCACCAGCCGGCCCATCTCCTGCCTCGGCGGCCGGGCGCCGGCCGCCGGCTGCCCGGACCGCTCCTCGGGGATCACGATCCAGGCGATCACGTACGCGACCACGCCGAGCCCGTTGGCCAGGGCCAGCACGACCGCCGCGATCCGCAGCAGCACCGGGTCGACGCCGAGGTAGCGCCCGAGCCCCCCGCAGACGCCGGCCACCAACCTGTCGTCGCTGCTGCGCCGCAGCACCCGCTCGGCCCGCGGACCGGTGGGCGGAGGCGGTGGCGACGCCGCCGGCTCGGTGTGGTCGCCCGGCGGGCCTGGCTCTTGCGGAGGCCGCGCGCTCATCCGGTGAAGCATAGTTCGTCCGCGCCTGGGTGGACATGAGCACGCCCCGGAGCGCGGACACGGGAAGGGGCGCTCCGGGGCGTTCGCCTCTGATGAAACCAGGGATCGAGCGGCACCTCAATGCCCTTCTCGGGTGTGCCGGCATGGAAGGACGACGCGCATCCGACCACCGAAGGACGAGGCCGGCCCAGTGACAGCCCTCACCGTGTTGCAGTACGTCACCAACGCGCTCTCCATCGGGCTCGCCGGTGCCTGCTTCCTGGAGTGGAGGCGACGGCGCGGCGCCGCCACCGCGTGGCTGGTGGTGACTTCGGGTCCCTGGCGGTGGTGGTGGCCGCGCCTTGGCGTAACTTCCTCACCACGCCGCTCGACGTCGCCGAGCTGCTCGGGCTGCTCGACGAGGTCGCCGACGAACGCCAGCGCTCCCGCTCGACGCCCGCCGGCTCCCCGTCCTGAGCCGACCGGCGTCAGGACTCATCCCTGCGCCTTGGGACGGCCCTCGCCCGCGTCCCGTCGCCGCACCGCCAGTAGCGAACGGCCCAGCAGGGCCAGGCCCGCCAGGATCAGCAGGGCGGGCAGGGCGTAGCGCCCGGCCGGCTCCCAGCGGCGCCCGCCGAGGCCGATCACGACCTCGAAGAAGGCCGCGAGGACCAGGAAGGCGACCAGCCCGGCCAGGACCACCCGGCCGCCGCTGGCGGCCAGGTCGCCGCGGTCGCGTACGACGCCGAAGAGCCACCGTCCGCCCCCTCCGCCCACCAGCACCACCAGGGTCCAGGCGTACGCCCAGGTGTCGAAGCGGTCGGTCGCATTCTGGAACAGCAGCACCAGCCCGGCCACGGTGACCACCCCACCGGCCATGGCGAGCAGCTCGCCGGGCCGGCCAGCGGCGGCCAGGCCGAGGCCCAGCACGGCGACCCCCGGGAGGATCACCAGGAACGGCCAGCCCACCCTCCCGAGGTCGAGTTCGAGGGCCTGACCGAGCAGGACCAGGATGCCGGCGAGCAGGAGCAGCCCCCCCAGCGCCACCTCCCAGCCGAGTCCCCGCCGCGCACCTCGGTCGCCCATGGTCACCTCCTCGGGCCGATCCGTGCCCGCACAGGCAGATTGTCGCGTACCTGCCGCCGGGCGGACAGGTGGGCGCTGCCGGTCGTTGACGGCCTCCGGTTCGCGGCTCGAACGCGCTCTGCAGCATCGGTCAGTCCTGAGAGCGGAACCCCCAGCGCCTTGGCGGCCTGGGCGGCGAACCGCCATGCGGTCGCCGACTTCGACGTTGCCGTGGCGTGCTGCTCGACCGGCTCAGCGGCCCGGGTGTGGCGCTGGGTCGCCAGTGCCACCGGCGTCCGCTCCATGACCAGCGAGGAGCCCCATTGACCCGAGCCTTTGGACATCACATTCTTATGGTGTCAAGTCAGGCCGGTCCGACCATAAGCTCAAAGTGCTGAGCCGGCGACCGAACCGTGAATGGGGGGACATGGCCACCCGTCGGAGGCAACGCAATCGGTCCGCCCGGCCCCAGGCGGGGAGACCAAGGAACCGGAAGCAAACACTGGCCTGGATTTGGACTGCATTGGGAACCCTGGGCGTTCTTGGCGCTATCGGCGGCTACTACATTCCCGGCATCCTCAAGTCTGGCGGTGAGGTCCTGACCAATCGTGCGCCCCTCGACTATGACCTCGTCCTGGCTCGGGACAGCAATCCCAACTACGTCTTCCCAGCATCCTCGACTCCCTCCAACGTGCCACTTGACAGGCTGCAGGGAACAACGACGAATTTCTCTCAGTGGGCCCTGCAGCACGGTGGCGTCGTCGCGGAGGACCAAGCTGTTCGGGTCGTCCTCAGGGGGAGGGAATCCTCACCGGTCATCGTAAACGGACTAGCTGCTCGCATACTCAGCGCCCGAGAGCCACGCTCGGGTTGGTTCAACGCATGGGACGGCTGCGGGGCAGCTGTCGATACCCGAGAGATTCATGTCGATCTCAGCCGCAACCCGCCGAGCACGACCTGGTATGACGAGGACGGCAATGAGATGAGTCCTCTGACGCTACAAGTGACCTCCACCGACCATGAGGTCATCGACGTTTTTGCACATACTGCTCGCAAAGAGGTCCAGTGGGTCCTGGAGGTCTCCTACACGTCAGCCGGCAAGGACGGCGTGCTACGGATCGACGACCACGGTAAGCCCTTTGTCGTAACGGCGCTCGAAAAAGCTGTCGGATATCAGTACTACGACGGCCTCACGGGCTTGGAGCGTAGTCCGGACCTCGACCGGCTGGCGCAACGGGGTGAGCCCGTTTGCTGATCGGCAACGCGGTCACGGCGACCACGCTGACCAGCCGCCTGCTTCTCATGGCTCCTCCTGCCAGACGACGTCGGTGGGGACACCGGTTCGCGCGTCGAGGAACGCGGTAGTAGCACGTCGTTGCGCGGCGAGTTCCAGCATGCGGGGCCGAGGGCGGCAAGCACCCGCGGAGGCTCCTCCCAATGACGGAGATCAGCGCCCCCATGGAGGCCCCTTGGCCAGGATCCGGGCGACACCGCGTTCCACAGCACGCCCGCCACCGCCGACGGCTGCACCAGGTCAGGCGGACGACACCTCGACACCCAGTTGCTCACGGAGGGCCGTCTGCACCTGTGCCACCGGCCCGGTCGCGTCAACCGTCACCACGACCTCCTTGGCACGGAACAGGTCCAGGACCGGCCGGGTCTTCTCGTGGTAGTCACGCAGGCGGGCCTGGACCGACTGGGGTGTGTCGTCGGCCCTGGCCACCAGCTGGCCGCCGCACAGGTCGCAGACGCCGACCACGGCCGGCCGGTGGGAGATGAGGTTGTAGTCGACCCCGCACCTGGAGCACAGCCGCCGGCTGAGGATGCGCTCGGTCACCACCTGGTTGGGGACCTCGAGCAGGATCACGGCGTCGAGGTCGTAGCTCTCCAGGAAGAAGCGGGCCTGGGGCTGGTTGCGGGGAAAGCCGTCGATGATGAAGCCGAAGTTCCAGTCGTGCTCGCCCAGGCGCCGGTGGACCACGGCCGCGACCAGGTCGTCGGAAACGAGCTCGCCGGCGGCCACGCTGCGCCGGACCTGCGCACCCAGCTTGGTGTGGTGCTGGACGTTCCAGCGGAAGATGTCGCCGACGCTGATGTGTTCCAGGTCAAGGGTTTCGGCCAGGAGCTTGGCGTGGGTCCCTTTTCCGCTGCCCTGGACGCCCATGATGATGTACTTGCGCATCCCCTCACCCGCCTTCGTGCGCCTGAGCTTTCTGGCTCTGTTCCTGGTTCAGAGCTCGTAGGCGTCTTTGACCTGGACGCTCCGAGCGCAGTCGAGCAGCGCTAGAGGCGCACGACCGGGCAGGTGAGGGTCCTGGTGATGCCGTCGACCACCTGTACGCGTGCGACTACCAGCTTGCCCAGCTCATCGAGGTTGCGCGCCTCCGCGCGGACGATCACGTCGTAGGGGCCGGTGACGTCCTCGGCCTGCTGCACGCCCTTGATCTCGACGACGTCCTTGGCGACCTGGGCCGCCTTGCCGACCTCGGTCTGGATGAGGATGTATGCCGCCACCACGGGTACCCACCTCCTTGACTCATGCCACCCACGGGCCTGGAGAGACGAACGCCGATGGGATAGTGGCACGCGGCGGCCGGTCAGACGACCACGCCGTTGCGCATGGCGGCCCAGGAGCGCGGGGGGGCCGCGGGTCTGTGGGCCGCCCGCCCCT
>Ga0081538_10001342_pt1 | contig 25303 bp, 29 predicted proteins | sample TabmetS5T2R1_FD_71022 | JGI IMG/M metagenome (GOLD analysis project Ga0081538, IMG submission 71022) | Tabebuia heterophylla rhizosphere microbial communities from the University of Puerto Rico - S5T2R1 | ecosystem: Host-associated > Plants > Roots > Rhizosphere ... | reverse complement strand
CGGTCGAAGGCCATCGCCGCACGACCAGAGGTTTCCGTCAGTCGACCTCGACCAGCGCATCAATGCGCGCTTTAGGAATGCGCAGGTGCTTGCCTTCCACCTCCAGCACCACAAGCTCATCCTGATCCGCGGGAGAGCCGGTGCGCGGACGGCGCCTCGTGCCCTGCACATCACCACGGCGCGTGCAGGCCGGACAGCCCATCCTCGGGCCTGGTCAGGAAGTCCTCCAGCGTGACCCGCCAGCCCCCCTCCTCCCGCCGCAGGGAGACGAGCATGCTGCGCACGACGGTGGTGCCGAGCGTCTTCACGTCGACGCCGACCTGCGCCTCGACCAGCGCCCCGTCGGTCGCTTGGGGGTGGACCCGCACGGCGCGGAGCCGACCCCAGCAGCAGGTGGGTTTGATCACCCGGTGGCGCATTGCCCGGACGAACGCCTCCCGAGAGACCCGGTAGCGGCTGGACAGTAGGCCGCGCGCCCACAGGACCTCGAACTGCTCGTCGGCCCAGAGCTGGAGGGCTTCCCGGAACGCCGCTTCGACGGGCCAGACCTCGGCCGGTAGGGATGCGGGCGGCGAGGCCGCGTGGGCGGCGCCCGCTCCGAGGGCCAGCCATAGGACGCAGAGGGCGGTCGTGAGAGGTACGGCCCGGCATACGCCAGCGGCCGAGCGCATGGCCAGGTCGAGGCTGGCGGGACCGATCCGCCATGGGGTTGCCGCCCACGCGCGCCGCGTATCAGCGGGGACCCGGGTGATGAGGCTGAGGACGTCCTTCAGGGCTGTAGGCGTCATGGCGTCATCGCTCCTTTCATCCCCTCCGTTTCGCCACCCTCCATCACTGGCGCGCCCCTCGCCCACCAGCTGGCTTGGTGCCGCAGGCGGCGGTGTCGGCGGGGTGGGGGATGGTATCGCCGCACGCGGCTAGCGCCCGAGGCAGAACTCATCCTCCGGGCACTGCTCACAGCGCCCCTTGTCGCCACAGACATAGGTCTTGTGGTCTGAGGGACAGCTATGCAGCCGGTGGCAAGGATCTGATGGGCCCCGCCGTGCCGGATGCCACCGGCAACGAGGGTGAGGCAAGCCATGTACAACGCGACGGCCATCCGCTGCTACCCAGGGACGCCACGCGGCTAAGCGTTGAAAGGCCAATTGCTCCCATTCGACAGCCACGAAGTGCGGCGCGGTATCGTGTGTCGCAAGCTTCTCGACGAACCGTAGGCCACTTCTTGGATCATCGTGCACACCACCATACATCCAGATTAATGGTTTCACGGGTCTTCCCTAAGCAGCGTTTGACACGGCCCGGAGGCCCCAGACGCTCGGCACAGGCGCAGAGCTGAGGCTGGACTCATCGGCGAGCGTGGGCTCTGGGCCGTCCCAGTGGCTCGTCGGGCAGTGGTACATGGTCGCCTCCGATCTGCGGGGTGCGGGTATCTGTCAGATATCCGTCTTCAGGTCGCGGAGTAGTCGCTGAAACGCGTGCTCGTTGGCGTCATGATTCTTCCAGTTGCTGAAGTCAGGGATAAAGTACTCGCGAATCTCACGCGCAGCATCCTTGCCCCTATCGGCGTCAAAGCATTCCCAATCACGGAAAGCCTCGAACGAGACGAGACGCTTTGGGAAGAGCACCTGCCGTCTATCGGGTGCCACCTGACCGCGGGCCTCGCGGCCAATCTGTCAGAGCTCTCCATAGGACTGATGGGCTTGCGGTGGTTGCCGTCGGATCTCGGGTTGATGCACCTCTTCCCCACACTCGGGGCAGACAGGCAGTGTCCACAACACACCGCCGCAGCCTTCGCCTGACCATTCACGCAGCGCTGGTGTCTCGCCATTCCAGCTACAATGATCACAATGGTACATACGTCCCTCCAATCTGCGCTAATCAGTGGTCGGTACGATAGACGACATTTCCAGTCCCTCCACCACCTCATGTGCCCCAGCGCCCACCACTGAAATTGATAGGGTTCCTCGGCCGCGAGGGCCATGGCATCGGGCAGAGCTTCTGGTTCGCCGACTACCTGGTAGACACCTTGATCCCCATAGGTGTCGTGCAGCTGATGTTCAATGAGGGTGATTGCCAGGTGCATGGTGTCGATACCCACCCACCGCCGCTTGAGGCCCTAGGCTGCGTCTATAGTCGTTCCGCAGCTGCAGAAGGGGTCGAGAATGGTATCCCCCGGGCGACTTAAGGCCTGAATGAAACGCTCCAGGAGGGCGACGGGCTTCTGCGTCGGATAGCCCAGGCGTTCCGCAACGACGTTGTTGAGCGGCCTGATATCGGTAATCACGTCGAGGGGAGGGATGACCGGGGCTGCAGTGAGGTGGCGCTTGCGCATCGGGATATCCCCCTTGGCCTTCGGCCAGAACAGACGGCCGGCCATCTCGAGTGCGTCCAACGCGTCCTTGGTGGTTTTCCCCGCGACAATATCGCTCACAAAGCCAGGAGTGGTCCAATGGCGTCCCTTTGCGGTCGGGTCGCGATGGAGGTAAATGCTGCCGGTCGACTTCAGCGCGCGCCGCAGCTTGACAAGGCGGAGGCCATCATGGCGAGGTAGGCCAACATGTCGCTCCCGCCCAAGAAGGTGCGAAAGGCCAGCATCGCTTGCGCCACCTTGCCCCCAACTTCGACGATCGTCTGGTACGCCGCGGCGGCGACCTAATCCCACCGCCAGGTATCCTCAAAGGCCTTGATCTGCGCCGCTGAGCGTGAGCCATCCTGTTCGGCAAAGAGCACGCTGTGGTCCTGGTTGCCCTTGAAGGGGTGGGTCGAGGTACACGAGGTCGACCGTCTCGTCCTTGACGTAGCGCTGCAGGATGTCGAGGTCAATCCCGTAGTAGAGCCGGTTCTCTGCCATCAGCACTCCTCCTCGCCCTGGACGCCCTGGGCTGTTGCCCACCTCAAATCCGTGCTGTCTCGGTTACTTTTGCCCTGATTGCACCTGCGGCAAAGCGTCTGCAGATTGTCTGTGGCATTGCTCCCACCTCGGGAACGGGGCACGAGATGGTCCACCCCCGGCAGCACCCCGTCTCGCCGAGTTGGTCGGCCACAACTACACCACGTCCACTGATCGCGCGCCAGGACTGTCCACCAAAGCCCCGGCCGAATCATGTGATAGCTGTCAAGCTCTGGTAGTGTCGTCGTCGCCGTGCTGGTGCTGTCGTGCGCTTCTACCGTAGGGCTCTCCAGCAAGCTCCGGCGATACCACTGGCGCTAGGATTCCAGGCGTTCCAGTAGATGATGGGGCTCCCCATGGGCGATGGCCACTGAGGCTTCCAGGTGCTTTACGATATCTAGAGGTACTACTACGGCTAGCTGCAACCAACATCGCTGCAATCCATGTAGAGGTTCGCGGTGCTGGTCGTGTCCTAGCGCGCTAGGGGCTTATTACAGGAGCCTCATGGCTGGCTCTCGGGCCAGAAGTCCGCATCCAGGACCTGCTCGACCGTCCACGGGCAGACCTCCGGGAAGGTGGCCCGCGGCAGGTCGGTCTCATCGGCCGCGTCCTCGCGGGCGTGCCGATAGGCCGTCGCCAGGCGGGCGGCGGAGTAGCCGTGCAGGCTGCGGTTCTCGGCGAGCTCCTCGGCGATCTCCCTGCGGGCGTGTCGGACCGTGACGCGCCAGAGGCGACGCGGGTCGGTAGCCGATTCATCCCGCCACTTGAGCAGGTGCAGCAGCAGGCGCTCCAGTTGACTGCCGATGCCGTTTCGGACCGCACGCCCCAAGTCTTCCACCTCCTCGGCCAAGTGCTCGATGTCCAGCGCGGCCATCTCTTTGGCGCGGATCGCCGCGGCTTGCTGCTCCGTCCAGGCGTAGAAATCGGTGTCGTAGTCGGGCGTCGTCATGGCTGCTGCCCCCCCTCGGGCGGTGCTGGCGGACGTTTGCGCCGCCGGGGGCGGTGGGGATCATAGGGCGTCCGCTTGTTCCAGCGCGTGCTATGGCACGACGGGCACTGCAGAGGCGGCCCGCTCCTGACCGGCCCGCGCCGCTCGAACCATCCATACCCACATTGATAGCATCGTAAGAGTTTCCGGGGTTGTGCGCTCATAGACGGCATAGTACGACGCTCCTGAAAAAATCTCTAGCCTATTATCGAAAAAGGTCTTTAAAAAATCAATAGTATATGATACAGTAAATGTGCCGTAAGTTCTTACACAGGCACGTAAAACACGATAAACAAGAGGTGCCGATGGGGTAAACCACGTACAGGTAAGCGGCCGGTCCGGTGCGGGAACACCGAAGCCGGCCAGGGTCATGCAGGTTCGGTCTCGGGAGACCTTGTAAACCCGGCCCTAGCATGGGCCTGAAGGAGCAACGATGTCAACGCGTTATACCCTTGAACCATCCCCCATTGACTACCACGCAGATGTCCAGGCCCAGCGCGTCCAGCGCGCCCTCAAACAGATCGACCCCGGTGATGTCCTGGCCATCATCGACCGCCGGATCGCCGCCGAGCCCGACCCCAAGGCACACCCCCTCTATGCGATGGTCTGCTGGCATTTGGATCGGCTGGGCACGCCCCTTGACGGCGGCGCCTTCTACGATCGCTGGCGCCAAGTGGTCCTGGAGGCCATCGACAGCTACGTCGACGACGTACTGGTGGTGGAGGATTAGGCCATGGAGCCGACCACGATCGACCACGACACCACCGCCGCGGTAATACCCTCCTCTGCCTCCCAGGTCTCGCCAGAGGTGCCGGAGAAGGTCCTCATCGGCGGCGATCTCTCCCGCCTGACCGAGCCGCAGCATTGCTATGACTTCCGCTGTCAAGAGCTGGGGTAAACATCCTCAGTCTGTGTTCTTCCTGTTGACCGCCTCTTGGGGAAGTGATCCAGTGGCCGAGGCGGCGCCAGTCAGATCCGCCGGTTGATCCGGCTGCGATCCGTGGGTTCGTCACCACCTGGCTGGCGTCCGTCGGGTGCCGGCCTCGCTCGAGGCCCGAGGATGCCGACTGGTCTCGTCACGCCGGCGAGGGTGACACCACACCGGAGCCGCGCCCCTTCCGATGGGATGCTCTGCTGCGCTACGCAAGGACGCGTGGGGTCTGCTAGGGCGTCACGGGGACCTCTTTGGCGATGGCCCACATAAAGGCGATCAGTTCCCTGGCGATGGCCACCACGCCTTGATTGGCGTGTTTCCCCCGTGCGCTCAGCTTTCGGTAGCGTTTGCAGAGCCGTACTTGTGCCTTCTAGCTGATATCTTGTACGGCTTTGGGGAGCTTCTCCAGGCGTAGTTGCAGGTGGCGACTGACTTTCGCCGGATAGCGGTACGCCTAGGCGCCTTCGACGAGGGCGTGTCGAGCATGGGTGTTCCCCGTTTTGGTGATCGAGCCTTGACGATGCCGCTCACCGCTGGAGTACTCCGAGGGGGTCAGGCCCAAGTAACTCATGAGCTGCCTAGGATTGTCAAAGCGCGTCAGCTCCCCGAGTTCTGCGATGATGGTAACGGCGACCGTAAATTGCACGCCCCGCAAGGCTTGCAGGGCCTCGACCACCGGCTGAAGCCGCCAGCTTTGCACCTGCTCGTGGAGCTCTTGTTCGAGACGTTGCAGGCGTTCCGTGTGTTCGTTGATCACTCGGACATATTCTTGAAAGACCATTTGCTGTGCGGGGGTCGGACAGACCACTTCAGAGAGCCAGCGCAGGTGGGCTGGGCCCCATGTGGCCCGGCCCGTATAGCGGATAGCATGTCGGAGCAACAAGGCTTTGAGCCGGAACTTAGCGGCCTTGAGATCGCGGATCGCATCCTCACGAGCCCGGCTCAGGTCGCGGATGGCTTCGTCTTTGACCTGTGAAACATAGAGGGGAGTGAGGTCCCCCGAGCGCATCAGGCGGGCCAGTTGGACGGCGTCACGACGATCGGTTTTGAGCCGGTAGCCTTCCTTTTTCGGAATCAACGAGGGGGCCACGACCCAGCAGATGTGCCCTTTTTTCGTTAAATAGCGATAGAGCCAATACCCACAAGGGCCGGCTTCGTAGACAAAGACCAGATGCTTGCTTTTCGACTGCAACTTCCGGATGAGTTGCTCGATATCGCATTGTCGACTCCCAATGGCGCCAAGGAGGACGACCTCGGAGGAGGGGTCGTTGGCGGCATAGGCGACTGCGATCGAGTCTTTGTGGACATCCATGCCGACGTAGAGCGTGCGAGACTGGTGCATGGCTGACCTCCGAGGTTGTGTGGTTCAGGGTTCGCCCTGAGGCGGCTCTGGCTTGTGGCAAGCCAACCCGCGAGGAAACCGGAGGTCAGCCTACCCTTCTGAAGTCATTATGTCTAAGCAGTACAGCTGCAAGGGAAAGGCAGAAAGTTTCAACTCAAACAGAATGTGGCATCTGTAACGGACCTCAGGGGTCGGAACAGTGGTGACGGATAGGAAAAATAAACGCTCTTTTGGCGCCGCCACCCCGGCGGCGCGCCTCCCAGCCCCCCGCTGGCGGCGCCCCCAGCGCGCCGCGGCCGCCCCACGGGAGCGCCCCGTGGCACGGTAGAGCGCAGTGGGGCGCGGCCTGGACACGCACCGCAGGATGGGGGAGGATAGCACTCAGAGGTGTCCTACGGGGGGAAGGTCTCGGGACGGGCGAGTTGGGAAGGCTGGGAGAGAGATTTCCAGCAGCGTGGCATGGTCCCCGCACTTTAGGACATGACCTCGCGTGACATGGCCAGCCCGAGCACCAGCAGCGCCGCGCTCGCCAGTTTGGGCACGTGCTGGCGGGTGTTCCCGTCCCGTGCAAGGTGCCCCGGAACACTCCAGGCGAGACGGGGCCGCATTCGTCATCCTCCCTACTCCCCACCCGCACTCCCTCGTGCCCCCGGTCCGTCATCACTCGCACTTCTCAGCAAAGGAGTTTCATTCCCCATATCAAGAGGCTTTCGTGGCCCGCAAGCCACTAACTTGACAATACCTACTCGACATGGTTAGATGCGGTGGCTTTGACGTCCCCATCAGCGGTTACTGCTGCTCACCTAAGCCTTAACTCAGCAACCCGGACTGCAAGGGCTCCGCTGAGGTCAGGGTAGGCTTTGTTGGTGCAATTCCATCCTCAGGCTGCTATGTGTTGAACCAGGTCCAGTAAGGGGTGAGAACGAACGATGGTACGAAATAGGAGGCCATCTTATGAGTGGGATATTCATCAGCCACACGCACGGTGACCAACCTATCTCGGATGCGCTTGCTGCCTTGATTGAGGGTCTGTTCGGCAATCAGGTGCAGGTGAGTTATTCCTCTAAGAAAGAATTAGAGGGGGGTATCGCCCCTGGTGAAGACTGGTTCGGTTGGATAGTAGACCAGGTTCGCCAAGCTGATGTGGCCTTTATCTTACTCACGCCGTCATCGATTCAAAAACCCTGGGTCATCTGGGAGGCTGGCGCGGTTGCAGGCGCCGCTTTCGCAACCTCTGCAGAGCCGGCTCAGGCCCGGGTGTTTCCACTGACATTCGGTATCAAGGCGTCTGACGTTCCCACTCCCTTCGCGCGCACTCAGCTTATCACGGGCACCGACGAGCCCGATATGATGAAGCTCGTTAGCGATCTGTTCGCACGCTTCAGCAAGGGATTCACGCCACAGGAGATGGTGCGTTTCGGCGCCGGCCAGGGTTTAGCAGTCAAAAAATACCTTGAACGTATCAATGCTATCCTCCTGAAGTTGCCTTTGGTAATCACCGAAGCTGCGATACAGGAATGGTTGAGCCGTCTTAATGAACTCGAGGACGACCAGCGCTTCTCCGAGGTCGTAGTCATGGAAAACTGGATGGACGTGGCCTTTGGTCGGGAAGCAGAGGACAAACAGCGACCGCTCGACCTGCGCCTCCACCGCCGTTTGGGTGAACTCTATGCGGCTGGCGGCCAAGCGACTGACGCAGTACGCCAGTTCGAACTCGCCCGTCAGCTCGCACCGCGCGACATTTTTATCTTGCGCCGTCTGGGTCAGGGCTATCTGGATCAGAAGAATGTCGCAAGCGCCGGTACTATCCTTGCGGCGATCGAGGCTCTTGACAAGACGGCGTTCGATCGTAATAGCGAGAATGCGGCGCTCAAGGCTCGCTGGTACGAACAGAGCAACAATCTGCTTGGCGCACGTGACGTCCTGGCAACCGCGTACCAGAACATCCCTTCATCCTACTATCTCGGCGACCGGTTGGGACAGATACTCATCACACTCGGCGAGACAGCGAAAGCAAAGGAAGTATACACGCAAGTGCGCCGGGTCCTGCGCGAGCTACGCGAACAGAACGTCTGGACGCTCGCGACCGCTCTTTCGGCAGCCATTGTCTGCGATGACGATGCCGGTGTCGAGCAATCACTTAGTAATCTGCGCGCATTGAGACCGTCGCGTGGTGAACTCGACAGCATTGAACGTGGTGTGAGCAAGTTGCTTACTGACCTGCGGCGCGATAGTGCGATTACAGATCAGCTCCGTGAGATGGAGAAGCAAGCGTGACCGACAGTATCATTCAGGCGCTGTGGGACGAGCATGTCGGCTGGTCACAGACTGCGGGCCGCCTGAAATCCCGACTTACCCTCTGGCGCTCGGTGGTGCTTGCGCTTACGGTCGTCGGTGCGGCACTTCAAACGCTGGCAGCAACAGTGGAGATATCGCCTATCAGAGTCGGCGCAGGCGCTGCTGGCACAGTGGCTTTGGGCCTTGTGCCGTTCCTCACGCGTTATTTTCTGACCGCGGAAGACACAGGCAAATGGCTTCGCGCCCGCTCCGTCTCGGAAGGCATCAAGTCCGAGATCTTCGCTTATTTGGCATCCGCTGAGCCCTATAGCGGCCCTGACGCCCTGGATACGCTGCGGAAGAAAACGAGAGACATCCGAGAGTGGGGGAGGAATCTTGAGCTTGAGCGCGCGAAAGTTGCTTCTCCGACTGCACCGGCGCCACCGATTCTTGATGCCGACGCCTACCTGCGTTCTCGGGTCTATCAGCAGGTCAATGAATACTACCGGCCAAAAGCGAAGCAAAATGCTGATCGTGCCGAGCAATTTCGCCGCGTAGAAATTGCCTTTGCCGGTCTGGCAGCAGTGCTGAGCGCGATCGTGACATTCTCGGGCGAGCCGATGTCGGCGCAGCTCGGTCCGTGGGTCGCCGTACTCACCACGATCGGCGGCAGTATAGCAGTGCATGCCGCTGCTAGCCGTTATGACTTTCAGGCGACGACGTTCTTTGCAACGGCGCGCCAACTCGAGGACCTCGCGCAAGATTGGCAAGCCACTGGCAAGTCCGCGCCGTCTAAAGAGTGGTCGGAGTTTGTGCACGCATGTGAAGAGGCTATTTCGGCCGAGAATCGCGCCTGGATGGCGAAGCTCGATGAGCAACGCTGAAGGGCGCAGCACAGAACTGCCCGGTTGCGTGCTGCACAGCTACTGCGGTCGGCCTGCCACACGGTCGGAGGTTGCCTCGGCGGGTACTCAGCCCTGAAGGGAAGGGTCTTTGTATACCATAGGGGCCGGGTGGAACGGCAAACGCTGCCTCTAACACATGAGCTTCTGGCTTGGGGTGCGCCGAACGCCAGTGAACACTCTCTAGAGCGATAGAGTGTTCACTCATAATGCAGGGATTCGGCCGAAGAGGGGCGCGCCGCCACCACAGCCGGGTACAGAGTGGCCCCACAGCAGGTGCAAACGGCAAGCCCGGCAATCCACAGACTGGCTCTGGCTGCAAACTAACCAGACTTCAGCCCGCCATGGACGGGGCGCTCGCACCTCACCCAGGTCACGGTCCATCGGTTGCCCCACCACCAAGCTGTAGAGGTGATCCGCCGGGTGGCACACGGCAAGATCCTGCCCCCAGAGGTGGTCGAGCAGGTGGTGGCCAAGACCGACGGGGTACCGCTGTTTGTGGAGGAGCTGACCAAGATGGTGCTGGAGTCCGGCCTGCTCCAGGAGGGGGAGGAGCGCTATGAGCTGACCGGGCCCCTGCCCCTGCAGGCCATTCCTGCCACGTTGCACGACTCGCTAATGGCGCGGCTGGATCGCCTGGCGATTCGGCCTATCTGGAAGCCATCAGCCACTGCGCCGCTGGCATCGAGCTGCTCAAATCCCTGCCAGAGACGCCTGATCATACCCAGCAAGCCTTGACTCTGTTATCGCCCTCGGCGCGGCACAGCTCGTGACTAAAGGGCATGCAGCGCCCGAGGTGGAGCGCGCCTACATCCAGGCACGCGCCTTGTGTCCGCGGGTGGGCGAGACGCCAGAGCTTATCCACGTCCTGTTTGGTCTGTGGCGGTGTTATATTGCGGGGCCACCGTTCCAAACGGCGCGCGAGTTCGGGGAAATGTAGCTGCAGCTGGCACAACAGACCCAGGACCCCGCACGCGCAGTCACCGCCCACCAAGCCCTCGGGGCGACGTGGTTCTGGCTTGGCGCGTTGCCTGCTGCCCGTCAGCATGTGGAGGAAGGCATCGCCCTTTATACGTCAGAGCAGAGCCGTGCGCTGGTGCTCCCCATTGGCCAAGACCCGGGTGTTGCCTGCCGAGCCTTCGCCGCGCTGATCCTCTGGTTGCTGGGGTATCCAGATCAAGCCCTGGCCCGCCTCCACGATGCCCTAGCCTTGGCGCTTGACCTGGCACATCCTTATAGTCTGGGATTTGCGCGGGTTTGGGCGACCCTCGTGTCGCAGTTTCGCCGGGACGTATCGGCTGTGCACGAGCAGGCGGAGGCCACCGTCACGCTCTCGACTGAACAAGGCTTTCCAGTCTGGGCGGCCCTGGGAACGAGCTTACGTGGATGGGCGCTAGCCATGCAGGGTCAGCGCGAGGCGGGCATGGCCCAGGTACGCCAGGGGATCACGGCCTTGCAAGCGACCGGGCAAGCACTAAATATCCCCTATTTGCGTACCTTGCTGGCGGACGTCTCTGCCCACCTGGGCCACACAGCAGACGGCCTCCAGGCGCTGGCCGAGGCCTACACCCTGGTGGAGCAGCAGGAGGAACGCTGGTGGGAGGCGGAAGTTTGTCGCCTCCGGGGCGTCTTGCTCCTGCGGCAGACGGGGACACCACAGGCGGAGGCAGAAGCCTGGTTGCAGCGCGCCCTGGACGTCGCCCGTCGCCAGGAGGCGAAGTCGTTGGAGCTGCGGGCCGCCATGAGCCTGGGCCGGCTGTGGCAGCAGCAGGGCAAGTGGACCGAGGCCCACGAGCTGCTGGCACCCATCTACGGGTGGTTTACCGAGGGCTTTGACACGGCCGACTTGCAGGAGGCCAAGGCGTTACTGGAGGAGTTGTCATGATAGGCGACTGTATGGAGCACCATCCAAAGCCTCTGGAGCGGAGAACATTTAGCGTATCTCTCCGCACGGATCTAGTTGGTACCCTAGATAAAGCGCCGCCTGCACGGCCGTTACACTTTTTGTTCCGTCACTACGGGCCCCACTGTCCTCGACAACATACGAGAGCATCGCAACATCGTGTCGTTCAGGAATATTCTCGCAGACGGCTACGACAGCATTGATAACAGAATTGTGTGGGACATCATTGGAGAAGACCTGGACAAACTCCTCGAAGATGTAGAACGATTGCTCGCAGAGGAGGATCGAACCAGTGGTTGCGCCTGATCGGTGATTAGCTTGCGCTCCTCACCGGCAGGTGACCCACGCTGTTGATATAATGTGCATTGCGACCGCTTATGCCAAAAGGAGCTGTAGAGCCCGACTTTTGGCGCAAGCGTTGTCCAAATCATCAGATTTTCTGATTTGCCGCATGGCAAATCCTGGGGTCTAGGCGACGGCAGGCATTTTCATTCTCCATCAAAGGAGGCTCACCATGTTGACCCGAACTATCTTGCTGGACGACAGCTTTGATCCAACCAAGGGCTGGCTCCAGGCGTCAAAATAGAGGAGATCGTCCTACTTTTCTCCCACAATCATGAATACTCACCATTCAGGCGCATGCCATGAGTGACGGGAAATACATATGGCCTTCAAATACGAAGAAGCAGTGCCCTGGGGACGCTCATTCAATGAATACCGCCGGATGTTTCATTTGACGAACGAAGACTTACACCGAAACATTCTCGGATGCGCCGACGGACCTGCGAATTTTAATGTCGAGATGCTTAGACAGGGGCATCGAGTCATTTCCTGCGATCCTCTTTACCTGTGTACCGCTGAACAAATCAAACAACGCATTAATGCCACGTATACAGCGGTGATTGGGCAAACCCGTCAAAATCAAGAGAAATTCCTTTGGGACCTTATCAGCTCACCCGATGAACTTGGCAGCCTCCGCTTGGAGGCCATGGACGATTTTCTCAGCGACTACGACCAGGGAAAAAGAGATGGCCGCTATATACCGGCGCAATTGCCTGATTTGCCGTTTGCGTCGGCATCTTTTGAAATTGTGTTGTGTTCACACCTTCTTTTCTTCTATTCCGACCATCTCTCCCTCGCATTTCACCAGCAGGCGGTGGATGAGTTATGTCGGGTGGCACACGAAGTTCGTATCTTCCCTCTGCTGACGTATAACGCTGAGCCGAGTCCACTCGTCACTGCCATTCTCACCCATCTCCAGAGCGCTCGCCGTCCGGTTTCAATCGAAGGGGTACCCTATCAATTTCAGCGGGGCGGAAACATGATGCTGAAGATATCGAGTGGCAGTGGCCGATAACCCATCACACCGCCGCCTGATAACGTCATGGAGCCGACGCGCTGAGGCGTGCAGCTCATGCTCAGTGGGTGGTGTCGGCTGCACAAATGGCATGGCGTTCTTACACCCTATGAGACTTCACGTAGCCTTGCTTCGTTCACCCGACTGGCCTGGCCTCTTCAGCCCCGCCGCGAGAAGCTCGACGATTCTGGAGACATAGCGTTGCTCAAGGTCACGCAAGGAAGCGTATTCTGTCACCTCGATGATCCGAATTCTGGAATCCGCTAGTATCGTGCCGAGCAATTCCTGTGCTTCGACAAGGCTCAGACCATTGGTGTGGGGGAAATACGCTGCCGGCATATCCTGTTTGTGCAGGACATCGATGTCGAAGTGCAGGAGGATGGGCGCCGATGCGGGAATGGCGTGCAGTACGTGTCGTGCCGCCTCGCCGGGCCCTAGGCGCCGCACGTCAGCCAGGGGCAGCGATTGGAATCCCATCGGCGCACAACGCAAGTCATCGCTCCAGCCTACGACCGTGACCTGGGAGGGCCTGAGCGTCGGGCCGGCCCGGAAGGGGGATGCCTGTGTCGTCAACCAGAGGGCCATCGCAGCCGCGCTCTGACAGCGTTCAGACTGCGGCGCCACAGCGTCGATGTCGCCATCAACGTAGAGAACGTGGACCGCTTCTCCATAGACGCGCATCAGCGCCTGCGTGGTTCCTACCACGATACTGCAGTCAGCGCCGATGAGCAGCGGCACGTGCCCCGGCCGCTGTAGGTAAGGGGCGATGCAGTCGCTGACACAGTCCCAGGCGATCCGCGGACCCGGCCAGTTCTTAACGGGCGGGATGTGGTGATGGGGCAGATAACTTGGGATCGCGACGTCGCCTTCATCAAACACCTGACATCCGACGGCTTCTAAGCGCCGCAGGAGGTGAACGTCTCGATAGGCCTGGGCATCATTCTCGCTCCCAGGATACAGCGAGCCTGTGCGGAGGGGGACCCCTAGCAGATGATAGACACGCTCATGGTGATGCTCTGGCATCATCGCTCCTCAGCGCCCGGCTCTGCATCGGTGGCCTTAGAGGCGCTTGCTCTGTCGCCGCCGCCCGCCCGGCAGTAGGTTCACGCCTATGAGGCGGTGAAGCCGCGCCATCGTGACAGCAGCGATGGACGGAAAGTCGGTAGTGCTTCCGCCCAAACCTGCCGTGTTGGTGAGAACATCGATACGACCAAGGTCCGAGAGGACCTTCAGGATTTCGCGCCTAGGCTTGGGCACGACCACCCGAGCCCGTTGGCGAACCGCAATATCCACACCTTCAAGGCGGATAGAACACATCATGCACATTCGATGGGGAAAATAAAGCACATTGTTGACCCCCCGGGCCGGCATGCCCAGGGATTGGCTCCACGCATGCGAACGATCCCGTCGGCAGCATTTGCAGAGACGAGCCCTCGTACGGGTGAGCCGAGAGGGTATACAGACACCCCTCCCCCCGCCAAAAGCCCTTTGCAAGGCAAATAGAGACGCCTTGAAAGACACGTCGGCGAAGCCCGACTTGACCGATTGCCTCATACCGATTAAGTTCTGTTTTGTCGCCTTTCTGTCAGAGCCTATTGGGTCATCAACCTGGTTTCGAAAGAAATCAACCGCAGCCAAGTCGCGTGGTGTTCCTGGTAAGCTGGCCATGATGTTCAGGACTTGCTGATGACTAAAATCGGAACTGATATAGCCATCATTGGCGGCGGCCACAATGGCCTCGTCGCAGCGGTCATGCTGGCCAGGCAGGGCCTGAAGGTGATCGTCCTCGAAGAGCAGGCGACCATCGGAGGCGCCGCCAAAACCGAGTATCCTTTCGCCAAAGCCCCGAAGCTAGGCGTCTCATCAGGGGCTTATCTGTTTGGAATCATGCCACCGGAGCTCATCTCCAAGCTGCAAGCGACCTTCACATTAATCCGCCGTGATCCGCACTACTTCCTGCCGACCACGGACCAGCGCTACTTATTGTTCGGGTCCGATGTCGAGGCCATGCGTCAACAATTTTTAGCGTTCTTCTCCGAACGGGACTGGCGGGCCAACCAGGCGCTGAGAGGAGAGATCAGTCAAATCCGCGACGATCTGGCTCCCAGTTGGCTCGAAGAGCCGCTCTCGTTACATGAGACGGCGGACAAGTATCTCCGTCCGGCTCTGCGTCGTCCATTCATCGATTTGGTGACACACCCGGTGGAACAGTATTTGGCCAAATTTGGCTTTGCGAGCGAGCTCCTGCTCGCGATGTATGCGGTCACGGATGGCTTCCCCGGAGTGTCAGGGAGTTTCGGCACCGCAGGCACGGGGATGAATTTTCTCGTCCATAATATGTGCCGCTTGCCCGGCTCAGACGGTACGTGGATGATCGTGGCGGGTGGGATGGGCAGCATCTCCGGAGAGCTCGCCCGGCTCGCCACAGGGGCCGGTGCCCTGATTTGGACCAAAGCCGGCGCGCAGCACATCACAACCGGTGGCGGGCAGGTTGCCGGTGTGGTGCTGCAGGACGGCCGCGAGGTGGATGCCAAAGTGGTGCTCTGCAATGCCGACCCATTCCGCATGCGCGCGCTGGTTGGCCACGAGAACTTCCCACACGATTTGAACGCCAAGCTGGACCACTTCAAGCGCACCGGCACCACCTTAAAGGTGAACCTCGCCCTGGATCGCTTGCCGACGTTTCAGTGCTTACCCGAAGTCCGTGGGCAGCATCATGCCACCATTCATCTGCTGCCCCAAGAACAAGACGTGATTGCCCGCATCCGCAAGGGGTTTGAAACGGTGCAAGCCGGTAAGCTGGCCGACTTCCCACCCATAGAATGGTACATTCATACGCCTGCTGATCCGAGCCTCCAAGACGATCAGGGGCGGCACAGCTCAGCGTTGTTTGTGCAGTGGGTGCCGTATGAGCTCACAAATACCAGCTGGGAAGCGGAAGAGGAGCGCTACGTCAGGCACCTGTTGAATATTGCGGACCGGTTTGCACCTGGATTCTGCAACAGCGTCGTCGATGTTTTCACCTTAACGCCCCAGAAGATCGAGCGACATTTCGGCATCAGCTATGGGCATATCCATCATGTCGACAATACTTTCGGCTTTGACCAAAGAATGCCCTATGCTACGTCCATCGCCGGGCTATACTCATGCAGTGCGGGCTGTCATCCGGCCGGCTCGGTGATCGGAGCCGCCGGCCATAATGCTGCGATGCGAGTGCTCAAAGACTTAGGGGTGAGGCCGGTGGGGCAGGGCCGTTAGATGTCACGGCGCGAACATCGGGTGTCCACCTCCATCGGCCACGGAAGCCCTGCACGCGCGCCGGCAGCGCACCTCAACGGCATCGGCATCCCTGTCAACGGAGGGGAATCGACATGAAAATAGGACTGTCGCTGACGACCGCGTATCCCCGTGAAGAGCAGGCGGTCGGCCGTTTCCAACAGCTCGTGCGGCAAGTGGAAGTGGCGCGTGATTACGGCTTTCACTCGGTGTGGGTGGGCGATCATCACGTCACCCCGCACCTGTACTACCAGAGCGTCCCCGCTATCGCCCGTCTCACGGCCCATGCCGGGAGCATGCAAATCGGCCCCTTCTTGCTACTTCCCCTCTACCCTGCCGTGCTGCTGGCGGAGCAGATGGCTACTCTGGACGTCATCACCGACGGGCGCCTCACCCTCATGGTCGCACTGGGCTGGCAGCCCGAAGCCTATGCCGCCTTTGGCATCCCCTGGAAAGAACGCGTCGCCCGTTTCGAAGAGGGGGTCGCGATCTTGCGCTTGCTCTTCACCCAGGATGCTGCGGACTATATCGGTCGGTTCCATCGGTTTGAGGGCGTGTCCTTTCAACCCAAACCGGTGCATCGGCGCATTCCGCTATGGATCGGGGCGAGCGCCGAACCGGCTATCCGTCGTGCGGCGCGACTCGGTGACGCGTGGATCATCGGACCCCTGACCCCACTGGAGACGGTCAAGGCGCAGATGGGCATCTACAAAGCGGCCTTACAGGAATATGATAGGGCAGGGACCGTTGACGAGTTTCCGATGCGGCGTGATGTGTTCATCGCGGAGGATCGTGAGACGGCCTGGAGGATCACGGAGCCGGTACTTAAGGCGGGCTACCGCGGGGTACGAGGGAATCCCCTGGATGTCCTGATTGTCGGAGGGCCGCAGGAGTTGATCGAAAAGGTCGAGCAACTCCGGGCGCTAGGAGCCTCGCATCTGCTGTTGCGGTTCATCGTGCAAACCCAAGAGCACCTCCTACGTGCGATCCAGATCATCGGCGAGCAGGTCATCCCGCAGGTTTCCTCCGCCCGCGCGCCGGGCTGAGAAAAACCGATTCGAGGTCCATTCCCGCTCCGCAGTTATCGGCCCAGCTTCCCGAGCCCGAGGTCAAGAAGCTGGGCAATCACTTGCAGCAAGCGGTCTGGAACAAAGGGCTTGGACAGCAAGGGGATCCCCAGATTCGTCGAGATGTCCACCGTGGAGTCATCGGCGAAGGCGGAGATCAGGATGATCTTGACGTGCGGATTGTCGCGTTTCAGGCGCGCAGCCAACTCTGTGCCCAGCAACGACGGCATGCGGACATCGGAGATCACCAGATCGAAGGGCTGACCGCAGCACATAGCATAGCCCTCGATGCCATCGGTGGTCCATACGCCTTCGATCCCCTTATCTGCCAGAACTTCGGTTAAAAACTCGCAGAAGGTTTGGTCGTCATCGATGATCAATGCTCGCATACGCGCCTCCATGTTTTCCCGCCTGCCCTCCTACAAGCAAAAGGGATGCCGCGGAGTAAGCACACCTGCAACCAAGCGCTGGCGCTCTCAAGCCGCTGATGCAGGACATCGATGCAGACCGGCTGTGGCGAAGTGGCCACTCACTGAGGCATTATGCCCCGTCACGCATGGCGCACCGGCGCCACGTGGTAGCGGTCGATCATGCGATACAAGGAGCGACGGTCGATATCCAGGATCTCAGCCGCACGCGAGATATTGCCCTGGGTGGACTGCAGAACGTGCAGGATATAGCGCTTCTTGACTTCCTCCAGGGTGGGCAGATCGGCGAAACCCGCCCACCCAGCCGATGCCATGTCCAGGTTTGCCCCAGGTGTTGAGCGGTCGCGCATCTCAACCGGTAGATCCTCCGGCGTCAACATCACCTGGTTTGATAGCGCCACGGCGCGCTCGATGGTGTTTTCCAACTCGCGGATATTGCCCGGCCAGGTATAGGTACGTAGTAGCGCCATCGCGTCCTCGGAGATGCCGACCACCGGTTTGCCATGCTCCTGACTGTAGCGCCGTAGAAAGTGGTAGGCCAGCGCCGGGATATCTTCGGTGCGCTGCCGCAACGAGGGGAGATGGATGGTTACCACGTTGATGCGGTAAAAGAGGTCCTGCCGAAATGTGCCCTGTTTCACCCTCTCGACCAAGTCCTTGTTCGTCGCCGCCAGGATGCGCACGTCGACTTTGATCCACTTCTGACCGCCGACGCGCCTGATTTCATTCTCCTGCAGGACACGCAGGAGCTTGGCCTGCATGTTGGGGGTGATATCACCGATCTCGTCGAGAAAACAGGTGCCCGTGTTGGCCTCTTCAAACACCCCCTGCTTCTCGGTGACGGCGCCCGTAAACGCGCCCCGCATGTGGCCGAACAGTTCGCTCTCGAGCAGCGACTCGGTCATGGCGCCGCAGTCGACGGCGACAAAGGGGCGGTGGCTACGGGCGCTGTGTTGGTGGAGGGCTCGGGCCATCAATTCCTTGCCCGTGCCGCTTTCGCCCAGAATCAAGACGGTGCTTTTCGTGGCCGCCGCCCGGGCGACGGTCTTGTATACGTCCACCATCGCCGGGCTTCGCCCAATGATGGCGCCCATGGGCGCGCCGTCTTCGCCGTCGCCGCCGGCCTGTCGATCTAACCCAGCCGCGCGGCGCTGTGCCAGCGCACGGGACACGGTGTGCTTCAACTCGTCCACGTTCATCGGCTTAGACGTATAGTCGAACGCCCCCTCGCGAATCGCTTCGATGGCGATTTCCATCGAGCCAAAGGCGGTCATGACCACGATCGGCAGGTCAGGATGGGTCGTGCGCACTTCGCGTGTGACCTCGAGGCCGCTGATCCCAGGTAGACGCACATCCACGAGTAACAAGGCGTACGCTTCCCGCTGCAATTGCCGTAGGGCGTCTTCACCATTTAGGACACGGTCAACCCGGTAGCCTTCGCGTTCCAGAACCTCGGCGAAGAGGTCGCAGCTCACCGGATCATCATCCGTCACCAGAATACGCTGGCCTATCCCGTCGCTTCGACGTACCTCGTTCACGGCGTCGGCTCCTCCTCTGTCGGTAGAAAGATGCGTACGCACGTGCCTTCCCCTACCTGGCTAGAGATATGGATGTTCCCCCCATGGGCCCTGATGATCTCCTGACAGATCGCCAATCCCAACCCGGTGCCTCGCGCTTCGCTCTTGGTGGTCACAAAGAGATTGAACACCTTGGGCAGCAGTTCGGCCGGTATGCCAGCGCCGGTGTCGGTGACCTCTACGACAATGCCGCGCCGCAGGCTCTCGGGTGGTTCGGTCAGCCCTGTGGTCACCGTGATGCTACCACCAGTCTCCATGGCATCCGTGGCGTTGTTCAGGAGATTGATCAGCACCCGTTGTAACGCGGCGCCATCGGCGTTGAGCACAGGCAACGATTCCGATAATTCGGTCATCACATGCACGTGACTCTGCTGGAAGCGGATCTCTAGTTGGACCAGCGTCTCCAGGACCAGCTCATTAAGGTTGATGGGCCGATGCGTGTGGGGAGCGCCTCGGGTACGCGACAGATAGTGTTTGATGATCTCTGCCATGCGTTGCACTTGCGACTCGATGATCTTCAGGCGTCTCCGGGCATCCTCGGAGATGTCGGCGCTGGCCAGCAGCTGGGTATAGCCGAGGACAGAATTGAGCGGTGTTCCCAGCTCATGGGCGATGGCGCCCGTAATGCGCCCCAGCGCCGCCAGGCGTTCGCGTTCAATCAACTGCTCCTGCAGTCTGACCCTCTCGGTGATATCGCGGAAGAACCCATGCAGCGCCACGGGGTTGCCATCCACGTGGCGTCCAATCAGCGTGCCTTCGACCAGGATCGACCTGCCATCCTGAGCCACGAGCGTAGCCTGGAGATACTGACCAGCTGCTTCCGCCAACGCCCGGGCGCACACGCCGCGCCAGTGGGACAGCGACCTGGGGTGGATGATGTCGTTGATCCTGAGGCTCGCCAGGCGCGCCGGTGCATACCCCAGGGTCTTCAACCAGGCTTGGTTGACGAACAGAAAGCTGCCATCCAGGGCGACGCTCTGAATGAGGTCGTGCGTGCTCTCAAGCAGATGGTGATACTGCTGCTGGTTCTGGCGTATTGCCTCTTCGGCCACCTTGCGCTCGGTGATGTCGCGATAGATGGCGTACGCGGCGATCTGACCGCCGCCAATACGAACGGGCGCCCCGATGATGGAGACATGCAGTCGACGGCCGTCCTTATGTCGGCGCACGGTTTCGGTATGGACTCCCTGCCCGTGCGTCAGCTTGTAGGTCAACTCCCAACCTTCGTCGAGCCGATCATCCGGCACGATGAGCTCGTTGATCGGACGGTTGGCGGAGTCTTCCGGCGAGTAGCCAAACATCCGCGTGAACTCGCCATTGACACGCAGCACACGATCTTCGGTGTCGAGCAGGACGATGCCTTCAGGGGCGTTTTCGAAGAGCTGATCGAGGTAGGCTTGTTGGATCTTCAGCTCCTCCTCGGCGTGTTTGCGCTCGGTGATGTCCTGAGTGGCTCCGATGAAGCGCACGACACGTTGCTGAGAGGCGTCCAGCTCTGGTCGGCCAACGGCCCGCACCCATCGCACCTCGCCGTTCTTGGTGACGATGCGAAACTCGCTCGCATCCGGCTGGCCGGAACGGATGTTCTGGATGCGCTTCTGCCAGATGGGTAGGTCTTGCGGATAGATCAGGCGCCCTCGGGCGCTAGGGTCATCCAACGTGGGCAGATCTTGCTCATTGTAGCCGGTGACGCGGCAATAGGCTTCTGGCGTGACCCATTCGCGGATAATGGTGCCATCAGGCTCGAGACGGTGGGCATAGGAATAACCGGAGACCAATTCGGCGAGTGCGCGGTGACGCTCTTCCGAAAGGCTCAACTGCCGCGTCTGTTGCCGGGCCGCCTCAAGCTCGCGCGCCAGGTGCCGAGCCCGCAACAAGTTCTGCACACGCGCGTGCAGGACGACCCGATCGGCGGGCCAGAAGAGGACTTCATCGATCGTTTGTCCAAGGGACGCGGCGATCAAATCACGCGCGTCAGACGTCGTCACCAGCAGAAAGGGCAAGAACCGCGTTGGCTCAACCTTTCTGTGCTCTTGAATCGCCTTGTGGTGACATTTCAGCGTCGCTCCATCCAGGACGGCTAGGTCAAACGTCTCTTGCAGCAGACCTTCGCCCTTGGCGACGATTACCTCGTAGCTCGGCCTCAGGCAATCCTCCAAACCCTGCTGCAACTCTTCTGATTCGATGAGGAGCAGGATGGCGTCCATGCTCACCCCTTTTCATCCGCCCGCGCCCACCTATGGAACCGTAATCCTCGACGTCCCCGAACGCCAGGGCACGTGAAAGCGTGTAGTGCCGCTGAAGGCCACTCATTGTCCGGTACCATTGTAGAGAAAGCCGTGGCGAAATGGAAGGCCTAGCGCCTCTGGCCTATGGTTTGACTGGCCATCGATGAGATGGTAGGATGCGGCGTCTTTTCGACCGTACCCCCTGGGAGAGGGGAAAGAAGGGTCCGAGACGACCGCTCGCAGGATCGTTGGAGTGCGGTGAGACGCGCCGGATCAGGAGATTCAGTTGTTAGTGATATGCCACGCGGAGAGATGAGCATGCTCGATCGTCGCCGTCTGCGCGCCACAGAAGTTCGTGGCATGGCCTTAGCCCGAGAGTCAGTGCCAGCGTTGATCACCGGCGGGGCGGGGGATGACCCGGCCGGAGTGATGACTTACACCGTTATCGGGGCGACCACTGGTCTGAGCCAGTTGTGGCTTCTGGTGCTCTCCACTCCTATGCTGGCGGCCGCCACCAACATGGCGGCGCGCATCGCACTCGCCACCAATGACGGCCTGGCCGCCGTGATCGAGAAACGCTACGGACGATCTGTCAGCGCCGTGATCGTGCTTCTGCTGGCGGTGGCCAACGTGGCCACGATCGCCGCCGACGTGGCGGGAGTTGCGGCAGTGCTGGGGATGTTCACCCACATACGCTGGGAATTCTTTGTGCCGCTGGTCATCCTGGGACTGACCCTGGTGTTGCGCAGCGGTTATGCCCACGTGAAAAAAGTTCTCACGGGCCTGACCGTGGTGCTGCTGAGCTACATTGTGGCGGTCATCATCGCCCGGCCGGATTGGGGGGCGGTCGTGCGCGCCACCCTGCTACCGCAGGTCGCACTCGGCTCCGCCTGGCTGGTGGCGGCTCTGGGGCTTTTGGGAACCACTATTTCGCCCTATATGCTCTTCTGGCAAGCGAATGAGGACGCCGAAGAGCTCCACCACGGGACCAGCATTCAAGCCAGCGAGGAGAGCGCCACCGTATGGATGGGGATGATTTATAGCAACCTCATCTCATTCTTTATCATCGTCGCCGCGGCGACCACCATCCATAGCGGTGGTGAGCAGATTCAAACTCTCGGTGACGCCGCTCGCGCCCTGTCGCCGTTGGGCGCCATCGGTGAGGCCGTGTTTATCGTCGGAGTCATCGGCTCGGGGCTGTTAGCGTTGCCGGTATTGGCGGGCTCCACCGCGTACGCAGTGGCTGAGGTCTTCGGCTGGCCAGAGGGCTTGGGCTCAAAGGCCGCTCAGGCGCGCGGCTTCTACCTGGTACTGGCGCTGAGCCTCGCTGGCGGTGGGCTGATTTCGCTATGGCCCGATTTTCATCCGGCCGATGCACTGTTCTATAGCCAGGTGCTGGATGGGGTGCTGTTGCCGGTGGTGATGCTGATTCTTTTGGTGCTCTCGAATGACCGGCACATCATGGGGCAGGCCCACAACCCACGCTGGGTGAACTGGATGGCAGGGCTCACCATCGTCGTCGCCGTGATGGCCATGTTCATCGCACTCCTGGGCAATTGAGCCCGCCAACTGGCGATGGACGAGGATTCTCTTCCGTGTGTGCGGGGGACATCTACTCCCGGGGGGCGACACGCCGGCCGTCGCCCGGCGATTCAAACATCGCCCTGCATCCCTGAAACGGTGTCACGCATGGGGGTGACGAGGACTTTGTCGACGCGATTGCCGTCCATATCTACCACCTCGATCTTGAGCCCCTCCCATTCAAAATGGTCGGCGACGGCGGGAATGCGGCCCAGTTGCATGATCACGAAACCGGCCAGGGTCTGATAGATGCCCTGGTCCTCCGCTGGCAGCTCACCGAGGTCAAAGAGATCTTTAAATTCGTCCACAGGCAACATCCCATCCAAGAACCATGAGCCATCCTCACGTTGCACCGCGAGTGGCTCAACCTGCTCTCCGGCTTCAGGGAGATCCCCCACGATTGCTTCCAAGATGTCATTCGGCGTCACCAGCCCCTGAATCCCGCCATATTCGTCGATCACCAAGGCGATGTGCGTTCCCGTTTGCTTGAAGAGCTCCAGGACCGTCAAGGCCCGCATGCTCTCGGGCACGTACAACGGTTGTTGCAAGCTCGCCGTCAAGTCGACCTCCTGCTCACCCAAGATATGCGCTAGAAGATCCTTGGCGTGCACGGCACCGAGCACATTATCCAAGCTCCCGTCTACGACCAAGAAGCGTGAATGCGCGCTTTCGGTGATGGTTTGGCGAATCTCCTGTGCCGACGCCTCGCGGTCGAGCCAGACGATTTCCGTGCGCGGGGTCATCACCGCACTCACGCGCCGATCACCTAACCGGAAGACGCGCTCTACCATCTCCTGCTCGGCTTCCTCAAACATGCCCGCCTGGGTCCCCTGTTCGATTAGGGCACGAATTTCCTCCTCCGTCACCGGAGGCTCCGTGGACGGCTTCATCCCCACCGCCCGTAAGAGGACTTCAGTCGAGAAGCCTAAGAGGTGAACCGCAGGGTAGGCGACCCGCGACAGCGCCCGCATCGGGACGGCAATCGCCATCGCCAGACGCTCCGGATTGTTCAAGGCCAGCCGTTTCGGCACCAGTTCGCCCACGATTAACGATAGGTAGGTGATGATGAGGACCACAAGGGTCAGACTAAGAGGGTGGCTATAGGGCGCCAGCCAAAGGATGTCGTTCAGAACGACGGACAATTCGTGGGCAATTGTTGTCCCGCCAAATGCGCCGGCCAAGATCCCGACCAGAGTGATACCAACTTGAATCGTCGCCAGAAATTGATTGGGATTGTTCGCGAGCTCGAGGGCGGCGCGGGCTTTGGCATTTCCCTCTTCGGCCCATTGGCGCAGGCGGGTCTTGCGCGCCGAGACCACGGCGATCTCCGACATGGCAAAGAGGCCGTTGATGAGAATTAACAGTACCACGACTGACATCTCGATGATCACGGGGGGCATCGCGAAGCACTCCTTACTCTCTCAGCCCGATCGCGCCATAGGTCCGATGCTTCAACGCGGGAGTGCCAACCGTAGCGCAGAGGACAAGCTACCGGGATCCCCAGACCGACATGAGCTAGAGCCACCCCAAGCCACTTCGGGCGGGGGACCAGCAATCTTACGCCAACGGAGAGGGTGATCGAGAAGCTGCGAAAATTGCTTTATTGGAGCATCAATCGCGCCTGAGCGCAAGTGTCTTGCGCTGGCTTCTCGTCACCGCACAAAATCGCGCCCAGGGTGCCCCCCATTGATCGCGTGAGAGGACATCCTGCTAAGGAATGGGCGGTATGGAATAGCGGCGAAGGGCTCCGGCGGTGGCGAACCGTCCGGTATGGAGCGGAGCTGGAGGGCTCAATGGCCGTAGCCACCTGGCAAGAATGGCAGGATAATGGAGATGGCGATCAACATAATGATGATCCACTCCAACACCTCCATACGTCGGGTGGTGGCCTGATCGGACATTTTTTCATAAATGCTTTCTAGCGTCTGCAGCTTTCGTAAGATCCCTGCATCCCACTCTGCCAGGTGAAAGCGTTGCGATACCAACCGATAGACCCGCGAGAGGTATTGGTCGCCGAGGAGTTTCAAGGCGTTATTCACGCCCTCGAACAGGACAGCGCTGTCCACTTGCATGCGGGCGACATGGTGCCGATCGGCGCCGAATCGGCCGAACCCGAGCCGCGAGTTACGCTGCGGCATGGTCAAAGCCTGGTACGATCGATCGAGCGCATCATCGAGGCTGCGATCCAGATAACGTAGCTCTAGCAATTCGACATTGGCGAACTCCAGGACGGTGCGCACGTCGTCGCCTTCGCGGTCCACTAAGAGCGCGGCATTCCAATCGACGATCGTCACATCGTCTGCCCGAAACGAACTACGATGCGCCAACGCGTCCATCACCTCTTGCTGCGATAAGGGTGGAATTTCAGCGCGGAGGAGTTGGGCGATTTCCTGGGCGTAGCGGGTGCACAGGTCTTCGATGCTGTGCGGCCCCGCGAACCCTTCGATGTGATAAATGGCGTAATCTTCGACGAAATTCGCGATACTTGGCTTAGAAACGGCGCTCCCAATCAGGGCCAAAAGCTGTTCGACATGCTTGCGCGAGTCAGCAAGG
>Ga0081538_10001165_pt2 | contig 25309 bp, 21 predicted proteins | sample TabmetS5T2R1_FD_71022 | JGI IMG/M metagenome (GOLD analysis project Ga0081538, IMG submission 71022) | Tabebuia heterophylla rhizosphere microbial communities from the University of Puerto Rico - S5T2R1 | ecosystem: Host-associated > Plants > Roots > Rhizosphere ... | reverse complement strand
TGGCCGCGGTCGTCGAGCATGAGGTTGGCCAGGCGCAGGTCGCGGTGGGCGATCCCGGCCCGGTGCAGGTCGGCGACCAGGCGCCAGATCCCCCGGAGGACGTCGTCGCCGAGCCGCTCGACCGGGACGCCGTCCAGCGAGTTCCCCTCGATGCGGACGAACGCCAGGGCCAGCCGGTCCGTGTCGACCTCGGCGACGCCGAGCAGCCGGGGGGTGCGGATGCCGTCGTCGGCGGCCAGCGCCGACACCAGCGCCTCCTGCTCGATCGACTGCTTCAGCGACGACGCGATCGCCTCGTCGCCCAGACCGCGGAAGCGCAACCAGCGGTAGAAGCGGAACAGCAGGTCGCTGCTGCGCTCCTCGCGGCCGAGGACCTTGACGAAGACGCCGCCGCCGGCGGTGGTCCCGAAGAACGGCCGGGACCCGCGGGCGTCGACGGAGGCCAGGTGGACCTCGGCGACGTCGATGCTCGTCCGGCGCAAGGCCGCGGCGACCTGCTCCGGGTGCAGCGGCCGCATCGGGCGCCCCAGCGCCAGCAGGACCGACGACGCGGCCACGAACCCGCAGGCGACCGCGGCCAGGAGGTCCCGCGGCAACTGGTTGCCGGCCAGGAGCACGTGGACCGCGGCGAGGACGATGGCCCAGATGGCCAACCGCCGGTAGGGCGCCGTCAGCAGCGGCCGGGCGACCAGGTAGCTGGCGACGGCGACGGCCACGTTCCCCGAGCCCAGGCTGGTGGAGATGTCGGTCGCCCACGCCGGTGGAGACTCGGCCAGGAGGCTGGCGGCTGGCGCATGCCCGATGAGCCGGTCGACCAGGGCCAGCAGGCCCGCGGCGAGCACGCCGGCCAGGAGCAGGCGGCCGAGCAGCATCCACTGGCGCCGCCAGGCCAGCCAGGCCACCAGCCCGAGGGCGGCGAGCAGCGAGAGCGCCCGGATCGTGCCGAAGACGATCACGGCCAACCCCTCCGGCAGGCCGCGGACGACCCGGGTCAGGTCGGCCTCGAAGCCCAGCAGGGCGTCCGAGAAGATGGTCGCCAGCACCAGCCCGAGCAGCAGCAGGATCAGCCCACCGACCAGCCGCAGCAGGTCGCGCGAGCTCCGCGCGAACTCGTACTGCCGGTTGTGGTCGACTGGGCGGTCAGGGGTCGTCCCTGGGCTGGTCCCGGCGTCAGGGGACGCCTCGGTGGCCATCTTCCGGTCGCTCCAGGGCTGGTGGGCGCTCTCAGGTCCTGACTAGCCTAGTCGGACGGCGGCATCGGTCATACTGCCTTCGATGACGCCGACGGGCCTCCCCGCCACGCTTCCGACCCCACGCCGGCCCGACCCCCTGGACGTGCCCGCCCTGCGCTGGGGGGTCCTGGGGACGGGATGGATCGCCGAGCGGTTCGTCCGCGCGCTGCGGACCTCGACGACCCAGCAGGTCGTCGCCGTCGGCTCGCGCACCCAGGCCTCCGCGGAGCGGTTCGCCGGCGCCGCGGGCGGCCTGACCGCCCACGGGTCGCCCGAGGCGCTGGTCGCCGACCCCGGCGTCGACGTCGTCTACGTCGCGACGCCGCACCAGGCCCACCGCGCGAGTGCCCTGCTGGCGATCGACGCCGGTAAGCACGTGCTGGTGGAGAAGCCCATGGGCCTGGACGCCGCCCAGGCCGAAGAGGTGGCGGCCGCCGCGGCGACCGCCGGCGTGTTCTGTATGGAGGCGTTGTGGACGCTGTTCCTGCCGCGTTTCGACGTTGTCCGGCAGGTGCTGGAGCAGGGGGTGCTCGGCGACGTGCGGACGGTGCTGGCCGACCACGGCGAGCGGTTCGACCCGCCCCACCGGATCCTCGACCCGGCGATGGCGGGCGGGTCGCTGCTCGACCTCGGCTCCTACCTCACCGCGCTGGCGACCTGGACGCTGGGCCCGGCCGAGGACGTGTACGCCACCGGCGAGATGACGCCCAGCGGCGTCAACGGTCAGGCGGCGATGGTCCTGACGCATGCGGGCGGCGCCCGCAGCGTGCTGCACACGACCCTGCTCGCCCGGACCCCGACCGCGGCGGTCATCGCGGGCACGGCGGCGACCCTGACGCTGCCGGGCCCGTTCTTCATGCCCGGCGACGTGGTCGTCACCTCCGCCGACGGCGGCCGGACCGTGACCTGGGCCGAGCCCGAGCCCATCGGCCACGGCGGCCTGTACCACTCCGCCGTGGAGATGGCGTTGCGGGTGACGGCGGGGGCGCTGCAGTCGCCCCTGCGCCCGGCGGCCGACGTGGCCGCCGGGCTGCGGGCGCTGGACGAGGTCAGCGGCCAGCTCGGGGTGCGCTACGACGCGGCGCGCTGAGCCGGAAGGCGAGCTGGCCGGCTTGCCGGCGGGAGATGTGGCCCTGGTCGGACAGCCAACGGACCGAGTCGGCCAGCGTCACCTCAAGGTCCCGCGGAGCGACGCCCAGCTCGGTTCGGGTGCGGGTGTCGTCGGTCCGGGCCGCGCACCGGCAGTAGTAGCCCCCCTCGAACTCAAATGGGATGTGGACCGGCACGATCCGCTGGAGCAGCCCGACCGCCCGTGCCGGGGGCAGCAACATGCCAGCGGGAACGGTCACCGCCCGCAGCCGCCGCCGGCCGGTCACCGCGCCCAGCCGGGCCACCAGCTCGGCGAACCCCAGGAAGGGGCCGCCGACCAGGTAGCGGCGGGGCCCGCGGCCGGGCTCCAGGACCGCGGTGTGGACCTTGGCCACATCTCGCACGTCCACGACCACAAAGCCACCCGAGGGAGCGATCGGGTAGCGGCCCTTGAGGATGTTGCGCAGCACCCGGAGCCCGTCACCCAGATGCGGGTCGTGGGGGCCATAGACCGCGCCGGGGTAGGTGATCACCACCGGTGCGCCGGCCTCCTGGTAGCGGCGGGCGACCCGCTCGGCCTCGGCCTTGGAGCTCAGGTAGGGGCCGGGTGGGTGGCCGACCGGGCTGTCGGGGGTCAGGGTCTGGCCGTTGGGCGGCAGCAAGGCCACGATGCTGGAGACGTACACGATCGGGTCCAGCCCCGCCCGGTGTGCGGCCCCCAGCACCAGGTCGGTGCCGCGCACATTGACCTTGCGGATGCGGGGGGTGTCGCGGCTGTCCAGGGAGTAGACGGAGCCGGCGTGGAGCACCGCCTCACAGCCCCGCACCGCCTCCTCGACCGCGGCCGGGTCAGTGACGTCTCCGACGATGGTGTCCAGGTCGGAGGGATGGAGACCCAGCGGCGCCACCGCCGGAGCCACCCGTTCGCGGGCCCGGACCAGCAGGCGCACCTCATGGCCACCCTCGGCCAGGGCCGCCACGGTATGGGAGCCGACAAAGCCGGTCCCGCCGGTGACCAGCACCCGCATCGGTTCCTCCGGGCGGCGGTCAGGTGGTCCGTGTCGCCAGGGCGCGGACGCGGCGGACCAGGGTGACAACCCGGCCCGGCTCGGCGGGCTTGGGGTGGAGCTTCGGCTGGGCCTGGTGCTCCAGCCGCTGGTCGGCCTCGGCCGGGGCGACGGCCTTGTCGCGGGCCTGATCCAACAGGCGGATGGTGATGAGGGCGTTGCGCATGCTGATCCCCCCCGATCGGGACGGTGCCCGTAGGTCTGTGCGCAGCATGCGGGGCCGGGTTCCTCCCGGGCGATGCCGCCCATCACCGGCTGGGTGTGACGTTCGGCACCTCTCGCCGGGGCGACAAGCCGGTTCCGGTGCGTGCCAAGCCAGGGCCGGACCTCAGCTCGGCTGGTCGTGATCCAGGTAGCCAGGGCCTGACCGGCGGCCGGGAGCAACTCGCCCAGCCGACGCCGGATGTGCTGGATGGCCTCGGGGCGGACTTGGGCGGCGGCGGCGCCCTCGTCGCGGGTGCCGCCGGCGAGCAGTCCGGCCGGCATCGGTCCCAGTCCTGGTCAAGCTGGCGGTCGAGCGCCAGGCTGGCCCGGGCCAGTGCCATGTGTTGTCAAGCGAAGCGAGCAACCTCCGGTGGGTCTCTTCCCTGGGCCTGGCCTCAGGTGCATGATCGTGGCGCCGCAGCTGCTGTGAGCGAGGGACCGGCCATGGAGTGGATGAGCAGGTGGGCGAGCCAACAGGCTCGCGAGCAAGGCCACCACTGGTTTGGTGGGGAGCATCTGCTGTTAGCGGTCAGCCGGGAGCCGTCGGTCGCGCGCGACGTGCTCGGCGAACTCGGGGTCACCCATGCGCGGCTCCTGGAGGCGCTGGAGACGGTGGTGGGGTCGGGGGAGGCTGCCACCGGCGACCAGCCGCCCCACAGCGGAACCGTGTCGGCGGTGTCGTTCCATGACCTGTCGGGGTGTGCGGTTGGGTTGGCGGCCGGGCTGGGCGCCGAGCAGGTCCGACCCGAGCATGTGCTGCTGGCGGTCGCGTGGCGCCCGGACCGCCTCGCCGCGCAGCTGCTACGGTCGATGGGGGTCCAGGTGCAGCGGCTGCCGGCCAGGCTGGCGGCCAAGGGCGTTGTCGTGCCCACGGTGCCGCCGCCGTCCCCGGCCCCGGAGGTGGCCTGGGGGCCGCGGGTGGAGGTGCCGATCGAGCGGCTCATGGAGGTCACCCACCGGCTGGTCGCTGAGCGGCTGCCCCCCGGCACGCCCTTTGGGTTCAACCACGATGGCAAGGGCCACGCCTGGGTGGTCGCCGAGCAGGGTGTCAACCTGGCCGCCGAGGTGCAGGCGGTGCTCCTGGAGCTCGCTGCGCAGCCCGACCCGGACTAGCCTCGCCGACAGCCGCTGCTCATAGGAGTTGGGCGATGAGGCTGGCGGCCCGGGCGGCGCCGTCGGTCTCCACCGGCCGGTAGTCGACCGGGCGGCCGAGCTCGGCGGCGATGGCGGCGGCGATGGCGTCGGGGTCGCTGGTGGCGTAGTCCATCCGCCGGCCCGCCCGGTAGCGGTCCAGGCGGTGGGCGACGTGGAAGTTCTGCTCGAAGTGGTGGGCCAGCGGGAAGTACAGGAACGGCCGCCGGTTCGCCGTCAGCTCCATGCAGGTCGTCAGTCCGCCCTGCACGACCGCGAGGTCGCAGGCGGCCAGGTGCCGGTACAGCTGCGGGACGAACGCGCGGACCTCCAGTCCGTCATGCGTGGGGAGGCTGGCCGGGTCGATGCGGGGCCCGGCGACCACGATCATGCGCAGCGCGGGGACGGCCCGCTTGGCCTCCGGGAAGGCCTCGATCACCCGTCGTAGCAGGTGCCCGCCGACGCCGGAGCCGCCAACGGTGACGATGCAGACCTGCTCGTCCTCCCGGTAGCCGAGCTCCTGCCGCAGCGCCCGGCGGTCGGCGAGGTCGGCCGGGTCGAAGCCGGTCACATACCCGGCGAAGGCGTAGTGCTCGCGCGTCCAGTCACCGATCAGCGGGAGCTCCGGCCCGAAGGTGTCGGGCACGATGTCGTCGGGATTGCCGACGAAGATCGCCCGGTCACGCAGGCGGGGGAAGCGGGCGATGTGCTCGATCATCTCGGCGTTGTAGTCGGCGGTCAGGAACGCCTCACGCTCCCCGCCGTCGGGCATGGGCAGCCAGCCGACGAAGTCGGTCAGCCACACGTAGGCCGCCTGTTTGTGCTCGGGGTTCTCGTGCAGGTAGTGGTCGAGCTCCCAGGCCTCGTCGCCGATCCAGAGGTCGTAGTGCTCGTCGCGCACCAGGTCGTGGAAGACCATGAAGTTGGCCAGCAGGATCTCGTCCATGCGGCGGATGGCCTGGAAGCAGTGCAGGTCGTGCTCGGCCGACTCGCTCTCGATGTGGGCCGATTCGTTGGCCAGCAGCGCGCTTGCCGGGTGGATGCGCTCGCCGCGGGCCTCCAGCACCGCCGTGACCGGGTGCTGGGCGAGCCAGTCGATCTCCAGGTCGGGATGGAGCTTGCGCAGCTCGGCGGCGATCGCGGCGTCCCGCTGGGCGTGCCCGAGCCCGATCGGCGAGGAGATGTAGAGCGCGCGCCGGCGACGGGACCTGCCACGCACCCAGCGCCGCGGCGGCGGTGCCGGCTTGATGAAGTCGCGCAGCAGCAGGTTGACCTCGACCGGATCGCGGACGTGCGGCGCGTGGAAGGAGCCCTCCAGCAGCGCCAGCCGACCGCCCGTGTGCTCGGCCAGGGCGATCCCGCGGGTCACGGAGGTGTGCCCGTCCTCCTCACCGTGGATGACCAGCACCGGGCAGCGGACGCGCCCTGCCAGCTCGCGTGCCTCCGCAGGCTCCATGAAGGGTGCCAGGTAGGTGAGCGCCAGCGTCTGGGGCGTGGTGTCCAGGCCCCAGCCGACGCCGTCCTCGATCGGCTTGGTGGAGTGCGGCTCGGTGAACATCCTCGACATGAAGAACTCGAGGTAGCCCTGGTAGTCGCGGAGCCAGTAGTGGTGGTTGTGCTTGGCCCAGCCCTCCTCGGTGTCCAGCTCCTCCTCCCAGGAGTACACGGTCCGCTCGGGTACCGGCTGCCCGCCGCCGGGGTAGTTCGGGCCGATGAAGACGGCCGCCTCCACCCGCTCGGGATGGTTCGCGGCCAGCAGCAGGCCTCGGTGCGCGCCCATCGAGAAGCCGACGATGATCGCCCGAGCGGTCTGCGTGGCGTCCATCACCGCCAGCGCGTCGGCCGCGAACTCGCGCTCGGCGTACGCCTCGGGCTGTGCTGGCCGGTCGGAGCGGCCGTTGCCGCGCCCGTCGAAGGTGAGCACGCGGCAGTGCCGGGCGAGGTAGGGGATCTGCATCTTCCAGTGGCGGGAGTGCATGACCGACCAGGTCGGCAGCAGCAGCACCGTGGGCACGCCCGCGCCGTAGACCTCGTAGTGGACCTTGACCCCGTCGCGCTCGACGTAGCCGTCATGGGACGGCTGGCATGCCCGCATCCTCCGTCCTCCCCGGTGCGGTTGGCCCTTCTTCGAGTTGTCGGATCAGCACGCCGACGCGTCGCAGTGACGAGCGGATCGGCAGCATCTCCCGGTCGAAGCCGAGCAGCAGCAGCGACTCCGAGCCGAAGAAGGCCGAGGCAACCAAGGTTCCCAGCTCCTCGGCGGTGAACGGGCCGAGCCGCCCGTGGCGGCGCTCGGCCTCGCGGGCCACGTCGGCGAGCAGGGCAACCCAGCCGCCGAGCAGGTCGCGGACTGCCGCGCCAAGCTCGGCGTTCGACCAGCCGGCGGCGATCAGCTCCTGCAGCACCCGCACGTACCCGGAGTCCAGGTCATCCTCGAGCAGGTCGCAGGCCTGCTCGTAGCGCTGCCACAGCGGCAGGTCCTGGGCGTACATGCGGGTCTGGCGAGCCAGGCGGCGCTGGTTCTCCTCCTCGAACAGGGCCAGGATCATGCCCTGCTTGGAGCCGAAGTGGTAGTTGAGCTGGCTGACCGGCACCCCGGCCTCCTCGGCCACCTTGCGGGTCGACAGGCCCGCGTAGCCGTCGGCCAGCAGCCGGGTCCGCGTCGCGTCAAGGATGAGCGCGCGGGTATCCACGGCGGCGGTAGCGACAAGTGCCACGATCGATCTCCTCTCGGCTTCTCTGTTCGTTCGATCGCTCGATCAGGCCTTGACAATCGTCATCTACGTGGCAAGATTCGTCAAGATCGGTCGATCGATCGACTGATCGCGACGGATCTAGGTCCCGAGCGTATTCCTGGCAGGGAGGCAGATGGCCATGCAGACCGCGAACCGCAGCCGTCACGATGTCGTCGTCGTCGGCGGACGAGTCGCCGGGTCGGCCACCGCCATGCTGCTCGCCCGCCTCGGGCAGGACGTGGTGGTCCTGGACCAGGCGTCCTTCCCCAGCGACACCGTGTCGACCCATTCGATCGCCCGCAGCGGCGTCGTCCAGCTCCGCCGCTGGGGGCTGCTCGACGAGGTCCTCGCCAGTGGCGCTCCGGCCATCCGGCAGGTCACCTTCAACACCGGTGCTGAGTCGGTCACCCGGACGATCAAGGACAAGGCCGGGGTCGACCTCCTGGTCGCGCCCCGCCGGCACGTGCTGGACACGCTCCTCGCCACCGCCGCCGAACACGCTGGCGCCGAGGTGCACACCGGCATCACCGCGACCGGGCTGCAGCGCGACGGGCACGGCCGGGTGACCGGGGTGTTCGGACACGATCGCGCCGGCGCCCCGATCCAGATCGGCGCTCGCTACGTCATCGGCGCCGACGGCCTGCGCTCGCGGGTCGCCGGTCTGGTCGATGCCACCATCGACGAGGCTGGCCGGGCGGGCGGCGCGGCCCAGTACGCCTACTACACCGGCATCCCATGGAGCGGCATCGAGTTCTTCGTCGCCGAGCGATCCTTCGCCGGCGTGTTCCCGACCCACGACGGGCAGGCCTGCATCTGGGTCTGCACGCCCTCGGCCGACGCCAAGGCGGTCCGCCGCAGGGCCGGGTCCCGCGTGGAGGCCTTCGGCCAGCTGCTCGAGCGCGGAGCCCCAGAGCTCGCCGAGCGGCTGCGGCACGCTCGCCGGACCTCACCGGTCGAGGGCATGCTCCGCCAACCCAACCAGGTCCGCCAGGCGTTCGGCCCGGGCTGGGCCCTGGTCGGCGACGCCGGCTACTACCGTGACGCCATCACCGCCTACGGCATCAGCGACGCCTTCCGCGACGCCGAGCTCCTGGCCGTCGCGCTCGACCGGGCGCTGGCCGGGAACGGCGAGGAGACCACGGCCCTGGCGGCCTATCAGCAGCAGCGCGACAAGGCGCTGCGGGAGATCTTCGAGATCACCTGTCGGCTGGCGGCCTATCCGCCGGTGCCGACGTTCATCGAGCTGCAAAAGCAGCTGAGCGCCGCGATCGACAGGGACGCGGCGGCGCTGGCCGCCCGGCCCGCCCCCGGCGAGCGCCTGCTCGCGACCGCCTGACCGGCCGCTGCCGCCAGGAAGGAGGTGTCACCTGGATCTCAGGACTGATCCCCGGCCCCGTCATCCATCACCAGTCGACCCACCGCCAAGGAGGCGTCCCACGATGACCACCACCGACACCACCGCCGCCGAGGTCGACGACCCGATCCGCAACGGCGTGGACACCGCCACCCTCTTCGCCACCCTCGACGCCGTCAAGCAGGCGCCCGAGGCCGCCAGCTTCCAGTTCCGGGCCCACAACCAGTGGGTCAGCGGGACCCACAGCCGCGGCACCATCGCCGACTACTATGGCGTCGGCGAAGAGCGCAGCCACGAGCGGACCTTCGTCTTCGACGCCGACCACCCCGCCGTCCTGGTCGGCCGGGACAACGGGCCGACCCCCGTCGAGTTCGTGCTGCACGCGCTGGCCGCCTGCCTCACCGCCGGCCTGGCCAACATCGCCGCCGCCCGGAAGGTCAAGCTCACCGAGGTCCGCTCGACGGTCACCGGCGACATCGACCTCAACGGCATCCTCGGGCTCAACCCCGAGGTGCGCAACGGCTACCAGCAGATCACCGCGCGCTTCACGATCAAGGGTGACGCCTCGGCCGAGAAGCTGCGCGAGCTCCTGGAGCAGTCGCGAGCCCGCTCGGCGGTCTATGACGTCATCACCAACGGCGTGCCCGTCACCATCGAGGTGGACACCGCCTGACACCCACAAGAGCGCGCGACGCCCCGCAGGCCAGGATCCCCGGGCTCACCGGTCCCCTGGTCTGCGGAACGTCCATCTGGGCAGCTCGCCAGGAGCAGCCCGCGTCCATCGATGGCCGTGCTCGGCACCGAGCACGTGTTGGGCGCCGCGCAGACGTAGTCTTCGTTAGCTTGCGGCCAGGCGGTGATCCCGCCGGCCATCAGGGCCAACCCCGCCGGCCGGCGCCCAGCCGTACTACTGGTGCTGTTGCTGCTGACCGGCGGGGTGGCGTGGGCGTCGCAGTCGGTGGTGGCCTTGGTCGACGCCGACGAGGGTGCTGCACGGCAGTTCGCGATCGTGTACGTCGGGGCGTTCCTGCTGTTGGCCTGGCAGATTGCCCTGGCGTACCTGGAGCGACCCGTTCGGCTGACCAGCCGCCAGCAGGCCCGGGTCGACCGGCTGCGGGTGACCGTCAACGTCCCGGTCCACAACGAGGCCCCCAGCCTGCTCGCCGCCTGCCCGAACGGGTCCAGGTCGTCGTCAACGGCTGCTCCATCGAGCCCTACCGGGGGCTGCTCACCGAGTGGCGGCAGGGGGCGACTGCCCAGGGCGTCGAGGCCGACGCCGTCCAGATCGAACCGGCCAGCAAGCGCTCGGCGCATCTCACCACCTTCCTGGATGACCCGGCGGACGTCTTTGTCACCATCGACTCCGACACGGTCTTGGACCGCAACGCCTTGGCCGAGGGGCTCAAGCCCTTCGACTCGCGGGTCCAGTCGGTCGCGGGGGTCGCGGTCGCCCTGAACTGGAAGCGCAACCTGCTCACCCGCCTGACCAACCTGTGGTTCGTCACCTTCCAGGTCAGCCTGGATGCGCGGCTCGTTCATCCGGTCCTGGTGGCGGATGCGCTACCTCCCCTTGGGGAGCTACGCCTACTGGATGCACGTTGCCAGCTGGGTGAACTTCGTGCTCGCAACCGTGGTGTTCGCCACCCTGTTTGTCGTGCGGCCGGCCATTGACCGGCGGCTGGTCCCCAGTCTGCTGGTCATCCCGGTACTCGTCGGCTACGCGACCGCGCTCAAGTACCTGCTGATCCGGCGTGATGACGAGCCGCTGACCAGCCAGCTCGGCATCTTCCTGCTGGCGCCAATCGTGTTCCTTAGGAGATCAAGCCGTTCGAGTTGGAGGGCCAGGGACCTGCGGTCCATGAGCTCGCTGCCAGCCATGCAGTGCGCCGCGCCCATGTGGCCGAGCGCCTCTGTGACCGTCGGCCACCGTATCCTGGCCCGCGACGCCCGGGCGGGCGCCGAGGCCGGGTCCGGCGTCACCGATGCTGAGGAGCCGTGGCGGCCAGGGACTCGCCGAAGCTATCAAAGTCCTCGGCGACGTCGGCGATCCCGGGGCTGTCCTGCGACCATCGCTGGCTGCCGGCGGCCGTCAGCCTGCCGGCCGACCCGTACAGGACGTGCACGGCCCCGGCGAAGTTGTTCTCCCCCGGCACCCCGATGGCCAGGTCGGCCCGGGCGTCGCCGTTGAAGTGCCCAGCAGCCAGGGCCCTGCCGAAGCCATCAGAACCCTCGGCGACGTCGGCGATCCCGGGGCTGTTCTGGGACCACCGCTGGCTGCCGGCCGCGGTCAGCCTGCCCGCCGACCCGTACAGCACCTGCGCCACCCCGGCGAAGTTGTTCTCCCCCGACGCCCCGATGGCCAAGTCGGCAGCACCGTCGCCGTTGAAGTCCCCGGTGGTCAAGGCGTCGCCAAACTCGTCGTCTGGTTCCGCCACGTCGGCGACCCCAGGACTGTCCTGGGACCACAGCTGGCTGCCGGCCGCCGTCAGCCCGCCCGCCGAGCCGTAGAGCACGTGCACCACCCCGGCGAAGTGAATCGCACCGAGATCCTCAAACGGCACCCCGACCGCCAGGTCAACGAAGCTGTCGTCGTTGAAGTCCCCGGCCGCTAGCGCCTCGCCGAAGAAGTCAGCCTCGGCGCTGTCGCCCACCCCAGGACTGTCCTGGGACCACAGTTGGTCGCCGGCGGCGGCCAACCCGTCTGCCGACCCGTACAGCACCTGCACCACCCCGGCCAAGCCGTCCTCTCCCGGCGCCGCGATGGCCAGGTCGGCTCGGGCATCCCCGTTGAAGTCCCCAGCAGCCAGGGAGAACCCGAACTGGTCGTTCGGTTCGGCCACGCTGGCGATCCCGGGGCTGTCCTGCGACCACCGCTGGCTGCCGGCGGCCGTCAGCCTGCCCGCCGACCCATACAGCACCTGCGCCACGCCGGCGAAGTCGTTCTCCCCCGGCACCCCGATGGCCAGGTCAGCTCGGGCGTCGCCGTTGAAGTCCCCGGTGGTCAAGGCGTCGCCAAACTCGTCGTCCGGTTCGGCCACGTCGGCGACCCCAGGACTGTCCTGGGACCAGAGCTGGCTGCCGGCGGCGGTCAGCCCGCCCGCCGACCCGTACAACACGTGCACCACCCCGGCCAAGAGGTTTTCTCCTGGCGCCGCGATGGCCAGGTCAGCCCGGGCATCACCGTTGAAGTCCCCAGCAGCCAAGGCCGATCCGAACTGGTCGTCCGGTTCCGCGACGTCGGTGATCCCGGGGCTGTTCTGGGACCACCGCTGGCTGCCGGCGGCGGTCAGCCCGCCCGCCGACCCGTACAGGACGTGCACGGCCCCGGCGAAGTTGTTCTCTCCCCGCGCTCCGATGGCCAGGTCGGCGGCACCGTCGCCGTTGAAGTCGGCGCGCAAGGCGGCCTCGCTGGCCGCCGTCCCCGTTGACTGGAGACCGCCTGCCAAGGCGGGGAGTGGCCACATGAGGACGAGGAGAAGACCGGTCAGCAGCAGGATGCCGATGGCTCGCCGCACATCCACCACCCCCTGCCCGCCTGCTGTAGGCAAAGCGAGCCGGCGGGCGCACAGGCCAAATACGAAGGCCGAGCCTAGTGCCGCGCCAGGCCCATGTCTAGATCGTTTATCCGATCTGTGCTATCTCGGGCTCTAGCCTGAGTTCTATAGGCGCAAGATGGGGTCCTAGAGACCACGATGCGTGACAACAACGAGGTTCTGTTCAATTGCCCATTCTCCAGACCCTGCACACATGGATCGCCGCGACCTGCTGTGCCGTTATCAGACTGCCCTCTCTTGCCCGACGGCGCGGTCGATCGCGTTGGTCAGCCGTTCCCGCTCCCGGATGATCCACTGACCCTTCGGATAGTTCCGGACGAACGTCTCGATGAACTCCACGGGGTCTTCCCCGACGATCTCGCGGATCGGGGTTCCGTTCGCCGCGCTCTGTTCGAACAGGTCGATGAGGTCCGCGTACATCGCAGTCCCGTCGCCGCCCGTCCCGAAGTAGTTCAGGTACCGCTCCAGCGCATCGAGCGCCGTGCGATAGCTCGCGGGAAGTTGTCTCGCGCGCGCCTTGTACTCCCGCCATTGCCCCTTCTCACCGACCACCTTTGAGATGACGTCGAGAACATGGTCATCTACCTCCTTCGTGGAGCTGTTCGAGCCGTGCAGTGAGGAAGCTCCAGGTCCTCCAGAACTCATCGAGGTATTCCCGTCCCTGAGCGTTGAGGGAATACACCTTGCGTGGCGGCCCCTTCTCGGACGGGATCTTCGCCACGTCGACGAGGCGCTTCTGCTCGATCCTGACGAGCAGGGCGTAGACGGTGCCCTCGGCGATGTCGGAGAAGCCCTGCTCCCGCAGCCACGCCGTGATCTCGTAGCCGTATGCGGGCCGCACGGACAAGGCCGCCAGGACGATCCCCTCCAGCGTGCCCTTGAGCATCTCCGTCATCTGCTTGCCCACGAACACCTCCTCGGGCTACTCAGCGTTACTGACTACTGGTACATAGTAACACTGAATAGTGGCACCGCAAGGGCCGCGATCCTGCGGTCGGCGACCGGTGGCATTGGCCATGAGCCGCCTCAGGAGGGCGCCGGTAGCCCCTGGCCTCTCTGGCAGCTCGCTTACCGTGATGTGAACCAGCGTCCAGATGCCGCCATCATTTCAGAATGGACAAACATATCAGCAGCGTAGATACTCGACAAGGAGGGCATCACGGACACGATCGAGCGCTCCAGCTCGAGAAGCTACGCGTCGCTCGCGTGCCGGATGCAGCGACTGCAAGCTGGGGCAGGCGATGGTCGCCGAACACATCCGCGGGCCGCCCGAAAAGGGGTCCCCGGCACCAGAGGCCATCCGACCAAGCGAAGGAGGAGCGGTGGCGACCTTCGATGTGGAGAGCTACACGGTGGTCCTTTCCCAGATCGGCGGCAAGCCGCCTGGGGCGTGGCGGGTCCTCATCTTGACGAGCCCCGCCCTCGCGCACGACATCCGCAACCACGCGTCGATCTACTTCTTCGATCCCCCGCCAGGAGGAGGGACTGGTCTCGTCCACAACGTCGACCAGCCGAACTTCGACGGTATCGGTGTCTCCGCCTTCCTCTGGAAGGCCGACTTCGCTGCCTGGTACGACCTCTTGCGCAACGAGCAGCCACTTAAGTTCGCGTACTACTACGACGGCGAGGGGTCCTATGACCCTAACCGGCCGACGCGGGAGCTGTTCGGGGTGCAGCTGTACACGGGGCTGCCCGAGCCGCCTGGTGAGGGACCGGAGGACCTCCAGGCCAAGCTCTTCCCAGCGGATGCCCTTGACCTGCTGCGGAAGGCGCAAGATAGCGGCACGGATGCCGAGACCTAGGTCGGGGTTGGAAGCTGAAAGGGCCGTGACGTGTCGGACGATTGACCACCTCGGCGATCCCCGCGGCGCTCAAGCTGCCGGCCGCAGCACCTCCAGCAGGCGGCCGCTGGCCCGCTCAACTTCGCCGGGCGCCACAGGCGACCCGGAGCGGACGACCTGGGCGAGCCGCCGGGAGGCCGTGATCCGAGTGCCCCTGCGCGCCGGTAGGATTCGCGGCCAGGAGCCGTGCACGCACAACAGGGGCCGGACCGGCACCCGAGCCCAGCCGTCCAGCAACTCGGCGATGGCTCGCGTGTGCGACCGGAGCTCGCGCAGGGTCCCGGCGGGCACTGCGCCGCCGGCCGGCTGTCCCTGGCGCTGCCAGGACGCCATCACCCAGACGCCGGTGGGGCCGACCGCCAGGTGCTCCAGGCTGTCCAGCCATCCCGGCAGGGTGATGTCGTGCAGCACCAGGTAGCCCTTGTCGGCCAGGGGTGCCAGCAGGCCGGCCGTGCGTCGCTGCAGAGCCGCCCGCCGCTGCCAGCTGGTGGCCGCAGGCGAGGGACGGAAGCGCAGCCGCGACCAGGCCAGCATCACCACCAGGAGGGTGGCCGGCCAGCCCAGCCAAGCGCCGACGGTCCCACCCGCCAGCAACCCGGCGGCAGGGGCAGCCCCGATCAGCCCCCAGGTCAAGACCAACCACACCAGGGCCGGCTGCCAGCGCTCGCGTTCCTCGGCGCGGCGGCGCACATAAGCGGCCTGAGCCGAGGCCCCGGCCCGGCTGGACCGCGGGTCAGGCCGGGAGCGGGTCGGCAGCAGGTCCCCAGATGAGGCTGTCCAGATCTCCTCGGCCAGCTCCTGGACTCGGTCGCTGCTCAGGCGCCGCACCGCCAGGCCGGGGCAGGTACCGTCGGCCCGGTCGCACAGGCACAGGCGCCCGTCGTCGTGGCCCTTGGCGGCCATCCCCGCGCTCTCCGGTCAGGCCGCGGTGATGCCGACCGCCCAGCCGCTGGCGGTCTCCTCGCCTCCGCGTGCCACGGACGACGAGTATGCCTCATCGGTCATCTGCAGCCCCTCCTCGCCGCTGCTCGGGGCGCCTACCGTGTCCCGGCAAGTCCGCTGCCCGCGGCGGCATCGTCCAGCCGCACCGATGTCGTGGTCATCACCCGATTGGGAGGAAGTTTGGCCGGCAGGGTCTGAGCGGCCCCGGGCTTCGGGAACTCGAGAACCAGAACAGCAGGGCCGTACGTATTTCGCAGCTCCAGCAGGCCTGACCGACGGCGGGCTGCTGGCACAGCTTGGCATTGCGCGGCCCATGCCTTCGACCATGTGGCGGACGACCACTCACCAGCCGACCACAGCCAGGAGTCGTCCCGTCTGATCGGTCTAGGCCTTGGGTGGGGCCTGCCGCTTACGCCGGGGTTCACCGTGGTTGCGTCTCATCCGCTGCAGGTACCTGCGGTGGTCGTCACGCACCTTACGGCTCGCGGCAAACCCCTCAATAGACAGAACCAGCATGGCGGCGAGCATGAACGCGGCCAGCAAGGCGGGCAGTTGAGTGGTGAGCTCCATGAGGATCGCACCTCAGCTGGTGCAGGGTCGCTCACCGGGATACCGCTAGGATCGTAGGGGAGCCGACCGTGGTCCTGACCTTCTGGGTCTACCTCGCCAGGGCCCTGCGCTAAACTCAGCGGCTTCGACCAGGCAGGCCCGCACAGGCCAGCCATGGCCTATCGGGACCAGCGGCTGCTCGTCTGCTCGTGAGCATGACCCCCGGAACTTCTCCGAGCTGAGGGATAGCCACAGAGCAAGCACGTCCACATAGTCAAGACCCTGACCTGCGGTTTTGCGCCCCCGGCTAGGGCTGTGGAAGCTAGCGTTTGCCCTGACCGCTCCGTTGATCCACCGCAAGCTGGTGATCGGCCTGCTGTATCGGTGGCTGGGGGGCGATCGGGACGATCCGGCGGGACGCGAGCGCTTTGGCGCCGACCTGCGGGCGGTTTCCCCTACCGCCTTCCGGCGTGCCTTCGCGGACGCCAACGACCGCAGCCGGTTTCTCCCAAGGCAGGGCTCGGTGCCTCCTGCCCGACCTTGCTGGTGGCGGGTGAGCGAGAGCCGGGGACGATCCGCGCCTCCAACGCCGCCCAGGCCGCCCTGATGCCGAATGCGCATGCCAGGTTCGTCCCCGGAGCCGGTCATGCCTGGCTGGCCGTGCACCCAGCGCTGCATGTGCGGATGGTGGAGGCCTGGATCGCTGGGCAGGAGCTGCCGGCGGAGCTGCTCCCCGAGACCAACGAGAGGAGTCTGCTCCACCGCCATAGAGACCTTGCGCTGAGAGGTTACGGACAGAACTTCTGTCAGGACGCTTAGTCGCCTTTCCTAAAGAGCCGGAGCATTCTTTCGTACCGCCATACCTTGTACGTCTTAGCTATCGCAATCCACGTAGAAACAACAGCGACAGCAGAGATAACGACGAACGTCCAGAACCATCGCGGGTTGTCGTGAGCGAAGGTTTGTACGTCCAACGTCTGGCCAGTTGATCTTTGAGAATAGCGCCGGAACCATCGCATCCCCTACGGGTGGGAGTTACTCCCTTCAAGAGGAATGTTCAGGTTGACCGAGGATTACCAAAGGGGTTGACCTCCCACGCCAGCTCAGACGCACCACTCTGCGTGGCGGCCAGGTCAGGCTGGAGATTGCCGCCGGAGGCGGCGCGGACCACAGGTCCGCCAAGAAATGCGGACAGGCCGATGCAGCAATCGCGCGAAGCGCACCTCGCGGCCCGGCCGCTCCACGCGGCCTGGCCGTCCACTCCCCGAGAGGGGGCTATGAGCCCGCGGTGGCTACCAGATGCTCCTCCAGGTAGTCGCGGACTCCACGCGACTGAGCGCTGTGCGGGCCGCAGGTCACAAGCAGGCGCTAGGGCCGCAATCTCCTGGCCTGCATCGAGCGCTGCGGGGCGGCCCAGAGGAGGTCACCCCGCAGCGGCCTTGCGGGACGGTGAGGACTACAGCAGCAGGGCGAACACGAGCTTGCTCTGCTCCGGAGTCGGCCCAGGCAGCTGGAACAGCTGGCCGCGGGCGTTGCGGAAGTCGCGGGTTCCACCAACCACGGCAAACTCCCCCTGTGGGTCGGCGAGGTCGATGACTCCCTCGACCAGGATCTGCCCGCGGCCGTCGAGGGTGAAGCTCGCCTCGCCGAATGCCTGTCCGCGGAACATCCCCGTGAACCGGACGTCGTTGTGGCCGATCCGCCGCCCTGCTGGGGTGACCACGTCCTCGGTGAGCAGGACGGTGTCGCCAACGCTCAGCTCCTCTTCCACCGGCGGCGCTTCGAACTCCCGCGCATCGACCACGCTGACAATGACGACTAGCCGCGTGACGCCGTTGGCCTTGGCGGCCGCCTCGGCGGCGGCGGTGGCGGCGGCGGCGTTGCTGGCCGATGGCTTGGGCCAGCCGCGCAGCCGGGAGGCGCTCGGGGTCGCGGCCGAGCCGGTCGACATGGCGGCCACGCCGAGGGTGAGCAGGAGGACGACGGCGAGGGCAACAAGAGACTTCTTGCGCATGCGCTACCACCTTCTTCTTGGTGGGCGATTTCGCCGGGTGCATGCCTTGCGTCGGGAGGGGCGCTGCCACCTCCGCGCCCGATGCCACCCCCTTTCGTCCTCCGGGCATGCCGTGACAGACAGGCCGGGACACTACCCTATCCGGGATAGGCGGCCAAGCGGAATAAATGGTAATGATGAGAGAATTTGCACAATCATCCAATGCGACGGGTGACACGGGCGATCATCTAAAAGGTTGGCCGTCGATGGCCCGGTTGACGTGGCTCTGAGCTGGGGTTTGGGCGCCTCGGCAGGACTCGAACCTGCACTACGGATTAGAGGTCGACCAACGACCGTCCACACGGTCTCACTCCGTGCCGTTCTCCCTGCTCATGTCGGAGGCGATGTCCAGCAGGTATGACTCTGTAATGCGGTGTAGCGCACGGCGGAATGACCAGGCGTCGTAGCGATCGGACTTCGATGATGTCGTGTTCTTGGGACCGCTCGTTTAGCGCTCGGGCTCTCAGAGTCTGCGGAAGGCCCGGTAGAGGGGCAGCGGCTGGGCGACGCCCTTCAACTCGACGGGGCCCAGGGCCTCGAACGCCACCCCGGCGTCGGCGGAGCGCGCGGCGGTCTGCTCGCTGACCACGACCTGGCCGGCCTGGGCGTAGGAGGAGATCCTGGCGGCCAGGTTCACCGTCATGCCGTACACGTCGCCGTCCTGGGCGACCACCGCGCCGGTGTGGATGCCGATGTGGGCGGGGGGCAGGCCGCCGGCCGGGGCCCGCTCGACCATGTCCAGCCCGGCGGTCACGGCCGCCCCGGGCTCTCGGAAGTGGAACATCCCGCCGTCGCCGAGCCAGCGCACGGGCCGGCCCCCCCGGCGGCGCGAGATGTCGTTGACCAGCGCGGCCAGGGCCCTGGCGACCTGGGCGGCGACCTCGTCCCCGCGTTGCTCGGTCAGCCGGGTGAAGCCGGTCAGGTCTACGAAGCAGATGGCAGGCGGCCGCGGGACCCGCTTGCGCAGCCCCGTCCCCTCCAGCGCCTCCTCGACGTGGTTGATGGCGTGCTCGGTCCAGATGTGCTCGCGGTGGCGCCGGTAGAGCTGGAAGATGGCCCGCTCCAGCGACCCGATGACGCGGTCGCCCAGGCGCGTGCCGAGCTCGATCAGCTGCCGCTCGTCCAGGCCGGTGGCGCGGAGGCGCCGCTCGATGTTGGCCTCGTAGTAGTCGGCCTCGGCCTTGGCGATCCGGCGCACGCTGTCGGCGTAGGTGCCCAGCAGCCGGAGGGTGGCGTCGTCGTCTACCCCGGCGCTGCGGAACAGCTCGGCCACGTCCAGCATGGTGACGTCGTCCTCGCCGGCCCGGTCGTCGGGCTCGGGGGGCGCGAAGCCGGTCGCCTGGTGGATCGCCTGCACGAGGGCCAGGGGCACCTGGCGGTCGGCGGCCAGCTGCTCGTATGAGCGGTCCAGCCGCTCGGGCGTCTCCATGACAGGCGCGTCCAGGAACGCCAGCGACAGGGCGCCCCGCTCGACCAGGGCCATGATCGTCTCGACCGGCAGCCCGGCCGCCTGCCAGGCGTGGAGCAGCCGCGCCCGGCGGACCTCCCGGGGACCCAGCCCTTGCTCCTCTCCTGAGAGGGCGCCGGCCGCGATCAGTCGCCGGACGAATGCCTCGGGGACGTTGGCCCGTTCGGCGACCTCCCTGACGCGGTACACAGAACTCCACTCTCCTGCATCTGCTCAGCATTTCTCCTACCCGTATACCCCGAGCCTGCGTCCCGGGATCCCTCCGAGCCGACTGTTGACAAGAGCGCGGTGGTAGGCACTGCTGCGGCAGGAGGTCGCTGATGCGTGTAGGGGTCGAGGGCAAGCAGGAGGAGATCGCGTCGCGGCATCAGCTGGCCCGCTGCCCTTCGGGGCGAACCTCTGGCGCAGAGGAAGCGCTTGCGTTGGAGGAGCCCTTGCAGTTGTTCCTCGCGGCTTCGGTGTGGCCCAGTGACCGTGCTCATCTCAGGGTCGGGCCTCATAGACGAGGTTGAAGGGCGTCTCGGCGACCCGGCGGAAGCGCTCGAACCCGGCTGCGGTCACCACCTCGCGCAGGCGTTGCTCGCCGGCCTGGGCGCCCAGGGCCAGCCCGACCTCCTCCGACAGCGAATGGGGCACGCACAACAAGGTGGAGGCGGCGTAGAAGGCCCGTCCGACCGGGGTCAGGTTGTCCTCCAGCCGATCGCCGGCGTACGGCTCGACCAGCAGGAAGGTCCCGTCCGGGGCCAGGCTCTGGCGGATGTGGGCAGCCGCCCCCACCGGGTCACCCATGTCGTGCAGGGCGTCGAAGATCGCCACCAAGTCGTACCCGGCGCCCGGATAAGCGTCGGCGGTAGCGACCTGGAAGCGGCAGCGCTCGGCCAGCCCGGCGTTGGCCGCCACCTGCTGGGCGTGCTGGATCGAGGACTCGTGGTAGTCGAAACCGACGAAGCGGGAGTGCGGGTAGGCCTTGGCCATGATGAGGGTGGAGGCCCCGTGACCGCAGCCGACGTCGGCCACCTGGGCGCCGGCTTCCAGCTTGGTCTGGACGCCGTCCAGGGCAGGAATCCAGGCCGAGACCAGGTTGGTGGCATAGCCGGGGCGGAAGAACCGCTCGGTGCCGGCGAACAGGTCCGGGTCGTGCGCATGCCAGGGAACTCCCGCGCCGCTGCGGAACGCCTCGGTGACCTTAGCCTCGTCTCTGACCGCGGCGACCATGACCTGGAAGGCGCCGGGCAGATACATGGGGCCGTCCTCGTGGGCCAGGGCGAAGGCCTGCTCGGCCGAGAGCGAGAACCGCTCACTGTCGGGCTGGTAGGTGACGTAGCCGCTGGCGGCCTGGGCGGCCAGCCACTCGGCGACCAGCCGCGGGTGGGTGTCGGTGCGGTCGGCTAGCTCGGCTGGGGTGGCCGGCCCGGCGGCCAGGGCGCTGTAGAGCCCCAGCTTGTCCCCGATGACCACGGTGGCCGCGAACCCAGCAGCCCCGAAGTCGTTGACGAACTGGCCCAGCAACTCGTTCAGCTTGGCCTGGTCAACAGCTTGGGTCTGGTCGACAGTCATCTGCTCTCCTCCTCATCCAGTGGAACTCCTAGGTCAGTCCGCTGACCACCGTGGCGAGGGCCCCCAAGGCGAGCAGGGCCGAGGCACCCCACACCGGCCCATGCCGGAGGCGATGGTCGGTGCTGCCGGCCTGCGCCAGCGGCTCATTGGCTTCGACGGCGAGGGCGGCTTGCGCCTGCCCCAGAAGTTGCGCGGCGATGAATGCGTGGCGCATATCGTGACCTCCTCCACTTGATTGACAGGTGGAGGATGCTGCCGACTGCCGGGGCCGCGAATCCGGCATCCGCCATAGGTTGCCGCCAGCCGGCTCCCCATCTATGGGCGCCGACCCCTTACAAGCCCTGTTTCCGTCCAGGCAGGCGAGGGGGATAATTCCGGTGGAATGGGCGGCCGCGTATCCAGCCCGGTCTTCGTCGGCCGCCTCGAGGAGCTGGAGCGCCTCAAGGCGGCCTGGACGCGGGCGATGAACGGCGAGCCAGCCGTCGTCCTGCTGGGGGGCGAGGCCGGCGTAGGTAAGACACGCCTCGTCAATGAGCTAGCCGCTCATAGTGCAGCCCACAGCGCTCGGGTTATTTCCGGCGGGTGCCTGCCGGTCGGCGAAGGCGCATTCCCCTACGCACCGGTGGTTGAGGCGCTGCGCAGCCTGGTCGCCGACCTTGGAGTCGACGCGGTGCGCGAGCTGGTCGGCCGGTCATGGCCGGAACTGGCCCGTCTGCTCCCTGCGCTTGGAGACCCGGCGGACACAGGCCCGCCCAACCAGTCTGAACACGCACAGGCCCGTGTGTTCGAGTTACTGCTCGGCCTGTTCGGGCGGCTCAGCGAGCGGACTCCCCTGTTGTTGGTCATCGAGGACCTGCACTGGGCCGACCAGTCCACCCGCGACCTACTGGCCTTCCTCGTCCGCAACGTCCGCCGCGAGCGGATGCTGCTCCTGCTGACCTACCGCAGTGACGAGACGCAGCGGGTCCCGCTTGGACCGTATCTGGCCGAGCTGGTCCGGGGTGCAAACGCCGAGCGGATGGAGCTGGCCCGCTTCGGGCGGGGCGAGGTGGCCGCCCAGCTCACCGGCATCCTCGGGGCCACGCCGCCCGCCGACCTGGTGGATGCCGTGTTCGCCCGCTCGGAGGGCAACCCGTTCTTCAGCGAAGAGCTGCTTGAGGCCGTGCGCTCCGGCTCGCCGGAACTGCCGGCGACCGTCCGCGACCTCCTCCAGGGTCGGGTCCAGGCACTGGCAGCATCGACCCAGCACGTGCTCCGGGCAGCGGCCGTGGCCGGCCGGCGCGTACCGCATCGGCTGCTGGCAGCCGTGGCGGGCCAGGACGACCGAGAGCTCGTCGGGGCGCTTCGCGAGGCGGTCGCCTCCCAGCTGCTGGTCGTCCGGCCCCGCGAGGACAGCTACCAGTTCCGCCATACGCTGCTGCAGGAGACGGTCTACGACAGCCTGCTCCCAGGGGAGCGGTCCGACCTGCACGCCGCCTACGCTGCCGCCCTCGACGAGCGGCTCGAGCTTCCCAATGGCTTGCCCGTCGCAGCCGAAGTGGCTGCGCACTGGAGCGCGGCCGGGGATTTCGTTCGTGCCCTGCCGGCCACGATTCACGCCGGGCTGGCCGCCGAGAAGGTTCACGGCTTTCCCGAGGCCTATGACCACTACGAGCGAGCGCTCGAGTTGTGGGGCCGAGTGCCTGAGCCCGGTTCACTGGTTGAACTCGACTATCTCGATGTCCTCACCAGAGCGGCCGACATGGCCGGGGCCTCAGGCCGCACCCAGCGCGCGCTCGCGCTCCTCACCACAGCGCTCGACCACGCCCAGCAGCTGGACGACCCCGCACGCGCCGCGTTACTGCACATGCGGATGGGCGCCCAGCACTGGGTAGCCGGCAATGAGAAGGCCTGCCTAACCGCCTTGGACGAGGCGGTGCGGATCCTGCCACCCGAGCCCTCGGCCGAGCGGGCCCGCGTCCTGGCCGCGCACGCCCAGTGGCTGATGCAGGCCTGGCACCACCGCGACGCCATACAACGGGCCAAGGAGGCGCTGGAGGTCGCCCGGACGGTCGACGCCCGAACCGAGGAAGGCCTCGCGCTCGACATCTTGGGGAGCTGCACGAACGACGTCGAGCTGCTGGTCGCAGCACGACAGATTGCCGAGGAAGTTGGCAACGCCGAAGGGATCACCCAAGCCTATCTCCACCTCAGCGCGGTGCTGTGGAGCCGTGGCCGGCTGCGGGAGGCCAACGACTGCGGTCGCCGCGGCTTGGCGGTGGCCCGCGAACTCGGGCTGGAACGATCGACGGGGAGCCTCCTGGCCGTCTCCGTCGCCGGGGACCTGTGTGATCTCGGCGACCTGGACGAGAGCGACCGAATCATCGCCGCGGCCCTGGAACACCAGACGCCGGATGCCGTCCGGCTCCATGCGATCAAGGGTTGTGTGGAGATCATCCGAGGCGATTTCGCGGCGGCAGCAGAGCACCTCGAGCTGACCAGGCAACTGAGCCCGTCGCCGTTCGAGGGCATCTGGCCGTACGTCGGCCTCGCCGTCCTCGCCATCTTCGAGGGTCGATACGACGACGCTCGCAGCATCGTTGACGAGGCCGTCGGCAGCATCGAACGGCTCGGGTTCAGCGACAGCGGGCTCTTCTCGCCCGACTCCGTGGAGATCTATGTGGTCGGGCTGTGGGCGGAGGCCGACTGTGCTGAACTGGCACGCGTGGAACGGTCGGAAGCCGACCTGGACGAGGCCCGTCGACGGGCCGGCCGGCTGTCCGCCAGCCTCCGGGCGATCACCGAGCCGCCGGAACGAACAGCCGATGATGGCTGGCTGCCCTGCTTCGCCGTGACCGCCAAGGCGGAGCTGTCGCGGCTGGCGGGTCGGTCGGACCCGGAGCTGTGGGCAACAGCGGCGCAGCGGTGGGAGCAGCTCCAGGTGGTGCGTCTGTGCGTCTACACCCGCTTCCGACAGGCCGAGGCCTTGCTCTCCGCCAAGACGCCGCGGTCACGGGTCGAGCCGGTAGTCCAGGCGGCGCACCGCACCGCCGTGAGGCTCGGGAACCGACCGCTGCAGAGGGAACTGGAACTGCTTGCCCAGCGGGGACGCCTCCGGCTTGGCGAGCGGATCGACACCGTCCCTGGGCCCGACGAACCACCGTCTCCGGCCGCCTCGCTCGGCCTGACCCAACGTGAGACCGACGTGCTTACGCTGGTCGCCGCTGGGCGGACCAACCGGCAGATCGGCGAGCGGCTGTACATCACCGAGAAGACCGCCAGCGTCCACGTCTCCCGCATCCTTGCAAAGCTCGGCGTGGCCAGCCGGGGCGAAGCGGCCGCGATCGCTCACCGCCTCGGGCTCCGCGCACACGCCGGCGACCAACGGCGCACACCATCCTGAAATGCCGGAGCTAATCGCCCTTCCGACGGCGAAGGAATGACCAGCATGACCGGCAACGTCTGAAGGGCCAGCCTTCTAGGCCTCTGACCTGCAGCTTTGGCGCCTCGGCAGGACTCGAACCTGCAACCTACGGATTAGAAGTGAGACACGGCCCGTCTGCCCGGTGCTGTCTTGATGCATCGCCGCAGGTCGAGGCGGGTCCGCCGTCCGGGCAGTGGCATCGCGAACGACTCTGTGATGGCGACCAGATTGCCAGAGGGATTGCCAGCCCTCTTCAGATGGCCGCCGTTCTATGTGACCTTTGCCGGGTAGTCGCGGACTACACGCGGCTGAATGCCATGAAGAGGGGCCTCCTCGGTGGCAATCTCCGGGTTGCCACCGTAGAGCTCACCACCAGGAGGCCGATGGCAATGTTGCATGCAGGGTTAGATCTGTCACGCCACCGGCTGGATGTGCACTTGCTCGATCAGCATGGCGGCACGGTCCAGGTCACCACCGCACCGCCGGATGCCGACGGGCTGCGCGGGCTTGCCGGGAGGATCGCCGTCCACGGCCAGCCGGTACGGGCGGCCATCGAGTCGATGAACGGTGCCCGGTTCGTCCACGACCAGCTCGAGCTGGCCGGCTGGCAGGTGGCCATCGCCGACGCCCAGAAGGTCAAGGGGCTGGCCCCATTGGCGTGCAAGACCGACCGAATCGATGCCCGGGTGCTGGCCGAGCTCTGCCGCCGCGACCTGGTCCCCGAGATCTGGCTGCCCACCCCTGGGGTGCGGGCCGAGCGGGAGCGCGCTCGATGGCGACTGCACCTGGTCCGCCACCGGACCGCGCTCAAGAACCGCATCCACGCCGCCTTGTTGGCCTTCGGCAAGCCATGTCCAGTCAGCGACCTATTCGGCGCCGGCGGGCGGCAACTGCTTGCCCACCTGACCCTGCCCGAGCCATGGATCGGCAACGTCACCGCGGCCCTGGCCCTCATCGACGACCTGGACGACCAGATCGACAGCTGCGAACGGGAGCTGCGGCGCCTCGGCGCCGACCACCCCTATGTGCCGCTGCTCATGACCGCACCGGGGATCGCCTGGGTGCTGGGCTACACCATCGCCGCCGAGCTGGGCGACATCGCCCGGTTCCCATCGCCCAAGAAGCTGTGC
>Ga0081538_10001341_pt1 | contig 25310 bp, 19 predicted proteins | sample TabmetS5T2R1_FD_71022 | JGI IMG/M metagenome (GOLD analysis project Ga0081538, IMG submission 71022) | Tabebuia heterophylla rhizosphere microbial communities from the University of Puerto Rico - S5T2R1 | ecosystem: Host-associated > Plants > Roots > Rhizosphere ... | reverse complement strand
TCCAGCATCGATGAGCCGTGGAAGCCACGCCGGAACCTTGCCCTCGAAGACGGGCGATATCGAGCCATTGAGCGCCAGAAGCTGCGCATGAAGCGGCTTGTCACCGCTCGCCTGATGCCGCCACTCGACCCGATCACGCAGTGGAATGCGCGTCCAGCCGTCGGCAATGCTCGCCACGGTCGGAGAGGGAGCGCAGCAGCCCGTGATGACGGCCAGCCGGAACAGCGATAACACGTGGCCATCGACCTCGAAGCCCATCGCATCGGCTTCGTCCGGTCCGAAATCCAGTGATACGAACTCCGCCAGCCGGAGAGGCCCCTCCGCCAGCGTAATCGGGACGATGGCGTTCCAAACATCCAGATCGAGCGCGACGCTATCGTTCTTGCCGTCATCCGAAAGTATCAGCGTGATACACCGACCGTCCGTCGTGAGGATGAGCTCGCTGTCGCGATGGTTCCGAATTGCGTTCATGACAATCTCCCTTCGTAAGACCGCGTTCGCGTGCGGTCACTGTCCGAAAGGTCATATAGTCTCCAGCGCGGCCGACGGGCGGCAGAAACCGGATGAGCGGCAAGAGTAAATTTCTGTCTGTCGTACTTGCGGATTGAACCGCGGCTACTATCTTGCGGCGCTGCCCCTTGTGTCAGCTACGGCGGTACTCCTACCCCCGCTAAAGAGCACTCTACGTCAGGGCATTGTCAGCCGCCCGCTGTTATCCTGCTCGATAGGGAAGAGAAGAATGGGCTCCAGCATGAAGCCCTGCCAATCCGACTTCTTCGATCGAATGAGCGCGATGCTGATGGGATAGCCTACATAGAGCCCGTACCGCCCCTGTTCGGATCGTTTCTTTCCGAGTAGCTTCCGCGCCGCCTCGCTTTCCGCAAGATCATTGGGCGCCTGCGGCAACGATCGAACTTCCAGGTAGTCCGGTTCGCCGTACTTCGATGTCACCAACGTCGACACGCTGGTGTCGTCATAGCCAAGGCACGCCAGATAGTACCGGCATAGTCGGGCAAGGTCGGTGTTTGCGAATTGGCCATCGGCGTCGTTCGAGGCTGTCGTAGTGGGCGGCAGGCTCTCCGCTCATGATGTGCAGGGGACCGGGACAGGCGTCATCCGCCACGCTGGTACTTTGGCTCGGCGAGGCCCGGCCTGCCGCAACGTCGCCCGCGGGCACGTCAGCGAAGAACCCAAGTTCCACCATGATCTGCAGCATCGAGCGGGTCAGCATCGCGATCTCGTCGTTCCGACCGGAATAGCCGCCATAGAACACTTTGATCTCGTCCGCCGTGGGCCTCACGCCGAGAATTTCGGCGATCTCGAGGCGCTTGGCCTCGAGTTCGGGGCTCTTGGTGCCGGGCCTGAATATCATCACAGACGTCTCGGCGGCGTCCTGGGGACGTAAGATTCGAACCTCGAGATCACCTGCCACCTGCATTTCGTTGATCAATTTGCCCAGGCGGACAAAGCGAGGATCGGCAGGACGGGCGGCGCCTACCCGCCGCCTGGATTCGTTGTTGATGCCGTTGATCAAATCGAGTGTGGGGTTCATCACCCGGTCGGCGGCATAGCCCGCCTGCAGCAGGAACAGCACCGCGCTGGCGGAATCGGAGTCATCAATCGCGTGATGAAGTCCGATCCGATCGACGGCGTGTAAATGACCGTCGGCGTATCCTTGTAGCCGCCCTGCAGGCGCACACTTCCGCCAAGGGTGAGGAAAGGAGGGTGGCGGGTTCTCGACGGACGAACTCGATGCATTGAAGCCGGCCGTGGTCGAGCTGTTGAACTCGTACCCCGCGATCACTGGTTGACATCAAGAAAGACCGGAAGATTGCTATAACGAAGCTTGACGATGTCGAGCAGCGTCTGCTGCTTCCAGAATCGCCGATCGCTCCGGCATAGCCGATCCGGTCGCGCGGCATCGCCTTGGGGCCGATGCTCGCGCAGCTGGAGAGCCCGCACACACAGAGCGCAATCACGATCACTCTTGAAATGCCTTGTCTCAAGGACTGTTCCCTCCGCCTTGCCGTTAGGAAGGGATCATCAACGAGACGACGCTGTCGGAAGAAAGAAGAAGGCGAGACCAAAAACCAGATAGACCGCAAGGAGCTGCAAGCCCTTGAGCCAGTCGGATCGCCCGTCGCCCGCGACCTGGCCCGTGATCAGCACGGATAAGAGCACGATGAGGATGAGGCCTGCGGGGAACGCCAGATCCATCGGCGCAGGGCCGAGGAAGAGGCTTGCGATCACGAGGACCGGTGCCACGAACAGCGCCACCTGGATGCTCGAACCGATCGCAATCGACAGCGATAGGTCCATGCGATCCTTCATCGCCGCGCTGATCGCCGTTGCGTGCTCGGCCGCATTTCCCACGATCGCCACGACGAAGACGCCAACGAAAACGTTGCTGAGGCCGAACTCATGGGCGGTCGGCTCGATTGCCCCCACCATGATCTCGCTGATCCACGCGATTGCCGCGGTGGCGACCGCCAGCGTAACCGCGGCCCCACCCACGGACGGCGGCGCTTTTCCTTCCTCGGCCACATGCGAGCCAGCGAACAGCGCGGCGTGCGTGACCAGCGCGAAGATCAGAAACAGTAGGTAGACCAGCAGTAGCACGACGGAAATCGAGACGCTGAGGCGGCCGAGCCCCTCCGGGGTTGCGCCCGCTGCAACTTGAAAGGCGGCAGGCAGGACCAACGCGATCGCTGCGAGCGTAAGCATGGTCGCCTGAGCGCGCGCTCCGGCCGGATTGAAGTGCTGCTGGGAGCGGCGCAGGCCGCCCACCAGCATGGCGGCGCCGAGTACCAGCAGTATGTTGCCGACGATGGAGCCGGCGATCGATGCCTTCACAACGTCGTGTAGCCCGGCCCGCAGCGCGGCGAGGGCAATGATGAGCTCGGCGGCATTGCCAAACGTTGCATTGAGAAGACCGCCAACCCCTTCGCCCATGCGCTCCGCGAGCTGCTCCGTGGCATGGCCCATCCATCCGGCCAGCGGCAGGATGGCAAGGCAGGAGGTCGCGAAAATGAGCAAATGCCACTCAGGAGCAAGGTATTCCAAGCCGATCGCAATGGGGGCAAAAGGCAGAAGCCAGTTCATCACGACAGATCACTCGCCCGCTTTTCGCCCACCGCGATCCTCCCAATCCACCCATTCGACGGTGTGCGTCTCGAGGTAGCTGCCGACAGCAGCGCCGACGGTCGCGAAGAAAGCATTCTCGCCAATCTGTGCGAACAGGCCAAAGCGCTTCAGCTTGTCCTTCACGGGATCCTTGAGCGCGGCGAACTTCAGTTCCACATCCATTTCCTTCAGAGCCTTGAGCAGCTCCTCGAGGGTGTCGACCGCAGTGACGTCGACGCTGGTCACGGGCTCGGCCGTGACGACCAGCCAGCGCGTGGGTGTGGGCGCATTCTTCACCACCTCCAGAGCCCGCTCCTTGAACAGCTCGGCGTTGGCGAAGAACAGCGGCGCGTCCCAGCGGAAAAGCACGAGCCCCGGGATTTGGCGAGCATCGGGATAGCGTGTGATGTCATGGTAGCCCTTGACGCCTTCGGCGCGCCCCAGCACCGCCGAGTGCGGACGCCAGCCGTCCCACAGGAACTCGATGACGGCGATCACGATCGCCAGCCCGATGCCGGGTATCGCGCCGAAAACAGCGACACCCACAAAGCAGACGATGGACAGCCAGAACTCCCAGCGCTGGATGCGATAGATCCGGATCAGGTCATTGACCTCGATCAGGCCGATGGCCGACGCGATGACGACGGCGGCCAGCGCGGCGGAGGGCAGGTCCTGGAGCAGGTTCGGCGCCGCCACCAGCAGCAGGGCGACGGCGCATGCGCCGACGACCCCGGTCAGCTGCGTGCGGGCGCCTGCCGCCTCCGCCACCGGCGTGCGCGACGAGCTGCTGCTGATCGGAAAGCCCTGGAAGAATCCGGCGGCAAGGTTGGCGGCGCCGAGCCCGACCATCTCCTGGTTGGGATCGACGGACGTGCGCGTGCGCGCGGCATAGGTGCGGGACAGCACGCTGGTGTCGGCGAACGACACCATCGCAACGGCGGCGCCGCCGATCACGACCGGGACGATATCCTCGACGCTGATCCAGGGAATCGCGAACGCCGGCAGCCCCTGGGGCAGCGGACCCAGGACAGAGATGCCGGCGCGCGTGCCCAGGTCCAGCACAGCCGCGATCACGGTCGCGCCGACCACGGCCAGCAGGATGCCGGGTATCCGCTTGTGGTTCTTGAGTAGCAAGATGACTGCCAGCGTGCCGGCGCCGATCGCGAAGGCGACCCAATTGGCCTTCCCATCCAGGATCGCGTCGGCGATGGCCTTGAGGTTGCGCAGCGGCCCATCGCTCTCGATCGAGAAGCCGAAAAGCTTGGGCAGCTGGCTGATCAGCACCGTGAGCGCGATCCCGTTCATGTAGCCATAGCGAATCGGCTTCGAAAGCAGCTCGGTTATGAAGCCCAGCTTGGCCACCCCTGCCAGAATGCATATGATGCCGGAAACGACGGCCATCATGCCGGCCAGGGCAACGGCACGATATGGATCTCCGGCCGACAGCGGAAGCACGACGCCGAGGATGACAGCGGCGAGCGAAGAGTCCGGCCCCAGGACCAGAATGCGACTGGGACCGAACAACGCATAGGCCAGCAGCGGCACAATGGTCGCATAGAGACCGTAGATGCCCGGCACGCCGGACGCTACCGCGTACGCGATGCCAACGGGCACCAACATCGTGGTCAGCACGATCCCGGCGGCGACATCATGAACCAGCCAGGGCGCCTGATACCGGCGCAAGGTCATGAGGCCCGGCAGCCAGCGCATCCAACCGAAATGGTTCGACATGTCCAGAGCCTTAAGTCCCCCTGACCCAAGAAGGTGATAGTCACGCAGCTTACACGAGGGTTGATATCAGAGGTCCGCCGTTGGTGGCGTTCTCCAAGATCAGCATCGACGAAGCTCACCAGGCTGCGCAGTCAATCATCCGCCTTGTTGCTTGAGGCCAGCAACTCGTCTTCAAGGTCACGTTCGAGTTCTCTCCTTAAGGCCCGATACTCGATCATCTTCTCGACATCCAAAGGATGGTTGCGGCATTCCAGGACATCCAGCGCATCGACGGTCATTCCGTAGTCGTCGCATAACGAACGAAATCGCTGATTCTGAAGCGCCAAACGAGACACGTCGTCGGCCAAATGGCCGAAGAGTTTGCGAACTCTTGCGACATGAGATCCGATCGACGACATGGCTTACCTCCTCGCAGATACACGCATGGCCGCCAATGTCCGAGAATAGAGACTGGATCAAATCCAGTCTCTTAGGAGGTACGTTACCGTAACTGACACGTTGAATTCCGATACCCCGCCAAGAATTTTTTGCGCTCTGCGGAGGAAATTCAGATGCGGCTTCCTTACACCGAGGGCACGGTGGCAATGCGCCCTTCTATCGCGGCTCGTCTTGAGGGCGAGCCGCTAGTAGTTCGTACTTCAGGTCCGTCTCGAGCTCTCCAACAAGGAGGCGGTACTCCTGCATCTTTTGGGCATCCTCCGGCAAATTGCGGATTTCGAGCTGTTCGAGTGCCTCAACCGCCATGCCGTAGGCCTCGCAAATGGCGCGAAACACCTCGCTTCTCAGGGCCAAGCGCGACACCTCCTCTGCCCAATCCGGGAAGAGCTTGCGAACGCGTCTGACATACATGGCCGACTGCGACAAGCTTTGGGTTCCTCACCTGAGGCGGCGTTACACCCAACCGGCCACAACCTTGACTCAATGCACGCGAATGAGCGGCGATCGAGTCGGAACGGTGACTACGGGCGAACCTTTCTTTGCTCCCACGTCCGGGATCGGAAACAGAAGCAACACCGACCCGAATGCGCCTTCGACCTGACGTCTGTATCGAGTATCCCAGTGTCCGTAATATGGGACGGAGACTTGGTCGGTTCCGCGCCGCTCAAGATGCGCAATGGAGCTGGGTCGGTCCCTTCCTGTGAAAAAAGATCCCGCCGCGCGATGCCCTGCCATCGGCTATGCCGGCTTCGGGAACACCCGCGAAGAACCCCACCTCAAGCATGAAATGGAGGCGAGGGAGATCAAAGTTCTCGAAGGTGTTCTAGGCTTAATCGACACTGGGGCCGGTACCGATGAACTTGTTGCGTACGGCGCGGTAGTGTTCGGTCGGATCGTAGAATTCGGCATCCAGGCTCAGATCGACCGCCGTCAACGTCCCGATCGCTGCCAGCAGCCGATGGCTCGCGATCACCGTCTCGGTTTCGGATGCAACAAGACTGACCCGAGCGTTCAGTGTCTCCTGCTCCGCGTCGAGGACGTCCAGAATCGTCCTGGCGCCGACCTCCTCCTCCTGCCGGACGCCCTCGAGCGCCAGCTCGTTGGCACGCACCTGTTCGCTGAATGACTGGGTCTGCCCAATAGCCGTCTCCAACGACTGCCAGGCGGTCACCGCTTCCCGCTCCGCGGCGCGCTGTGCCTCGCTGGTCAGCCGCCTGAACTGCATGTACCGCTGCTTCGACTGTCGCACGCGGGAATCCGGCTCGCCTGCCTGATAGAGCGGAATGACGACTTGCCCGATGATGACTCCGACGTCAGCGTCGCCATCCTCCAGCCTGAGATCTTCCTGCCGCTCATAGGCCCCTTCGATCGCGACAGTGGGCAAGAGATCGCTGAACTGCACGTCGATATCGTCCTTCGCCGCCCGTTCTTCGAACTCCGCCGCGCGCACGATCGGTGCATTCTCCGACAATGCGACTGCTTCTTCACGGCTGGCCGGTAGCTCGAGTCCGATCTCTGGCATTGCGACGTCGACCGGCTCTTCTCCGATCACTTGGCGGTAAATGGCGCGCGAGGCGGTCAGCTGCCCTTCTGCCTGGATCCGGCTTGCGGTTGCGCCCTGTAGCCGCGCTTCTGACTGCGCGACGTCCGTGCGTGTCAGCTCGCCCGCCTCGAAGCGGTCCCGGGTGGACTCGAGCTGCACGGACAGGACCTTTTCGTTGTTGATGTTGAGCTGCAGAACGGCCTCGTCGCGCACGACCGCCATATACGCGGTGACAGCGTCCAGCAGGACCACCTGCTCGGTATCGAGCAAGCGGAACCGGCCGGCCTGCACCAGACTCTCCGCCTGCGCCGTAGCGGCCACGGTCCCGAATCCATCGAAGATCGGCTGGCGGATGGCAACGCCATAGGATCGGGGCCAGAATTCCCGGTCGCGCTCGATCGGTTCGTTGATATTTTCCCACTCATGCCCGCCCTGCGCACGCCCCTCGATCGTCGGGCGCCATTCCGAAAGAGCCTGTGGCACGCCCTCGTCGACTGCTCTCAGCTCGGCTCGCCTGGCGTCGAGCGTCGGATTGTCCGCGTATGCCGCGGCAAGAGCCTCATAGAGGCTTGTAGCGTTGGCCTCGCCCGGCATCAGCAAGGCGGCGAGAGCCAACCAGATGCGCCGGTAGTGTTGCGAGCAGCGAGGCGTCGGCACGATGGTCAGTCCTGGGTGTTTGACCAGCCATTCGGGTCGTACTCCATGACGTTCTTGGCTATGGTCGAGGTCTCTTCACCAAGATCACGCTCGTAGACGATGCCCTGCTGGTTGATGATGAAGCTCATGATGCCCGAATTGCCGTATTCGGCAGGATAGGCGATCATTGCAAAGCCGGCGATCATGTTGCCGTTGATGATGTAGTCGTGGCGCCCTCCAGGGGCGCTATCACCTTGGCGGGTCAGTATTCTGAAATAATAACCCTTGAATGGATCGCCCACTTCCCGGCCTTCGAAATAAGGCGCCGATTCACTGATGAAAGGCCCCAAAGGGCTTTCGTCTCCTGGTTCCTGGCTGACCCAATGAAGACCATCCTTCCTGCCGGGTGTACTCGCAATCTGCTGGGCATACTCGAGCACCTCGTCACCATCGCGATCGATACCGGCATAGCGACGCTGTGCCGTCAGGTATTCGTACATCACCGTTATTGCATTCAGCTCATTCGCCCCAATCCGACGATTGATGACTTCCTGAATGCCGGCCTCTGTATCGAATCGCCATTGCCCGCGCTCTGGAATCAGCGGTATCGGAAATGGCCAGCCCTCGCGGCCGACGATCAGGACCTTGGACCCACTGTCTCCGGTCACCAGCAAGTGATGTTCGCGAGCGGCCTCGTAAATCCGCAACAGGCCCTCGCGTGCCTGCGTCTTGTCGGGCCCAACCAGCCTATCCCACTGTTCCTGTCCGAAGAGCTTGGCCAGGCCCTCGACATCTCGCTCCTCGAGATTTTTCAGCAGTGCATCGACCGCCATTTCCGGGCGATCGAACATTGCCTGTTCCGAAGCCGCCCATGCGCCGTGGAATGAGCTCGTGAGGGAAAGCATGATCGCGGCGATGCCGCTTGCTCCCAGCCCCGAAAGTCGCATCGCCATTAGAGACCTGAAGAACCTCGTCATGTCCGCACCCTTTGGTCCGTCTGCATGTTTTTCGCGACGAGCGCAAACCTCGCTGCTACCGTCTTGACCGAATCTTCTGGCTGCTCGCGCCCCTGTTGCTGAACTGTTCAGTTTGCCGAGCGCTGCTCATGTTTCCGAACGCGCTCTGGTTACCTTGCCATGCACTCGTCGACTGCCCGGTTGCGCCTATACTCTTTGTTGGCGCAGCCTGCTGCGCCTTGGGCTGCTGCTTCAGCGCCTTTTGCTGTGATGCGGCGCCGCGATTGCTCGCCTTGACGGTATTCTGCCCGCGCTCGACGTTGCCGAGTGCACCCGCCTTCTGCACAGGTTGCTTGCTCACGGTCTTATTGGTTTTCTGGATTTGCGCATTGCCGGCCGCCGCTGGCTTCTTCTTCACGGTTGATGCAGCTGCCGGCTTCTGGGCTTTCACTTTCGTCTGCGCACTTGCGGCTGGCTGAGCGGCCTTGTTTGTGGGCCGGGTCGATTGTGAGACCCGCTCTCCGCCGGTCTTTTGCTCGCGCATCTTGCGCCACGAATCGCCTTTTCCGATCTCTACGCCGTTCCCGATGTTGACCTCGTTGCCGATGTTCACGTCGTCTTCCGTGTCGCCGCGCCCCGGCCGCCAGTCCTCGAAGTCGCCTTCGCCGATGTCTATGTCGATGTCGTCATCGTCCCAGTTCATCAGGAAACCCATGGTGAGCCCGCCCACCAGTGCGCCCGTCCAGAAAGTCGCCGTTGCGTCGTAGTAGGGCGTGTATGGCTCCGAGTAAGCAACGTTCGACGGATAGTAGACGGTCGTTGTGGTCGTGACGTTTGTCGAAGATTCTCCTGGCGATGGCTCTGCGGAGACTGGTTTGGCCGGGGGCTCCGAGACGGGCTCATAGACCGGTACGTAGACGACGTTCGGATCAGCGGTAGCAATCTTGACCACCTCGTCTTCGAACGAAACTGTGGTCTTTTCATCCGACTTCAGATACCCGCTGGCATAGGCGCTGCGGCGGACCTGCTGGATGGCATCGATCACCTCGGCCTGCTGATCGAGCATGGCTTCTCCAAGCGAAGTGGTCCAGTCCAGATCCTCGTTCATCATGGACAGGACGACGGGATAGTTCAGAAGTGCCAGGATACTGGGATCCCAGTCGGAATTCGGCGCGGCATCCGGCGTTGTCTTCTGCTGATCGAGAAGGCGCGCAGCCTGCACGATATCGAGCGGATAGGTAGCCGCCGGCAAGGTTACGGCGAGAACCTCATCGGGATAGAAGGCGATGGGAGCGACCAGCGCCTCCAGTTCCTCTGGCGCGAGCAGCGCACCCTCCGGCGCCGCTTCCTCTTCGATCGCGGTCTCCGGCGCTGCTTCCTCTTGCGCCAGCGCTATGCTGGACCAAGCAAGTGCCAGCGCGATCAGGCCAAGCCACCAACGTCTGGACATTGCCGCCTCGCTGTTTTTGCCAGCGCTGGAATCGCTACTCGTGTGGAGGATATGATTACAACAACCACTGGGTTAGTTACGGTAAGTCACCGCGCCTGCGGTGCATCACGGCAAGAAAATGTAATTCTCCCAGCTCTTGATGCGCAGGATGATCTTGCGGATGATCGCCAGCACGTGGACGTGTTCGGTGTAGATCGCCGTGATCGCCTGCGCGCCGCCGGGCAGGTTCAGATCCGCGATGTCGGCACCGTAGTCGAACACCACCGGGATGCGGCCCGGCGCGCCTGCCGCCGTCGCCGTGCGCAACTGACCACCGGTGGTGAACTGACCTTCGGCGGTGGTCGGCAGCATGTGGCTGACGGTCGCCTTGAAGATCCGGCCTGGATAGGCCTTGAACGCCACCTCTACCTCAAGGCCGGGCTTCAGATCGACAATCACATTTTGTGGGAAGGTGGCGACGAGCGTCGGCTCTTCGCCATGCACGAACACCATGACCGGCGCCAGCGGCAGCGTTGTCGTCATCTGTCCCGGCCGCAATGCCAGCTGGGTCACATAACCGTCCGCCGGGGCGCGCACGGTCGTTTCGTCCAGCCGCCAACGGGCCAGGCTGAGCTCGGCAACCACCTGCTGCACATCCGGATTGACGCCGCCGCTCTGCGATTCCAGCTCGACGCGGATCTCCTCCTCCTGCGCCTCCGCCTGGCGCAGGCGTTCGCGCGCCGACTGCAGGCTGGCACCGCCGCCGGTGATTGCCTCTTCCGCCTGGGCGAGGGCTGATTGGGACTCCCGCAGCAGCGCCTCCAGCCGCTGGACCTGCTCGGTCTCCTGTTCGAACTTCTGGCGCGAGATCGTACCCTTCTCGACCAACTCCTTGTAGCGGACGTAGTTTTTGCGGGCCAAGGTGAGCCGTGCGGAGACCTGCTCGACCCCAGCTGCGGCTTGGTCGCGCTCCTGCTGCGCCTGGCGGTCATACTCGGATTCGGAGGCAGCCACGTCGGCCGTCGCCTGGGCGGTGGCGGCCTGCGCCGCGGTCAGCCGCTTTTCCAGCTGGCTCAGGCTGGTGTTGGCGGCGGCCAACTTCGCCTCTAGCCGGTTGACTTCATACTCATAGGGTGCCGGGTCGATCTGGAACAGCACGTCACCTTCGCGCAGCGGGATGTTGGCGGTGACCGGCACGGCAATGACCTGGCCGCTGACTTGTGGAACGATGGGCGTGGTGACCGTATAGAGCCGGCCGTCCGACGAAGCCGGATGGTACTTGAGGAGCAGGATGCCGAGCACGCCCAGTATCGCGACGCCGATCATGATCGCCGTGCAGACCGTGTAGGCGTTGACGGGGATCAGGCGGAACTTCTTGAAGACCAGCCAGCAGATCAGGCCATAGGTGCCGATGATGAGCTCGACCATCAGGCGATGTCTTTCTGCTGCGGCGCCACCGCCGTCCTGATCTCGGCAAGCTGCGCCTCGAGCGCGTGAAGGCGTTGATTGATCAGGCCTCTTTCATCCTCTTCGATCCGGACCGCCAGGGGCTTCGGCTTCATCACGGCCCAGATGAAGACAATCGGCCAGATCGCATGGAGGGTGAAGAGACTGAGCCAGCAAGCCAGATGAATGGCTTCTTTTTGGCTGTGGTCGCGCTTCTTGGCGATTTGGTACGGGATATCGTGGATGTAGATGAAAGTATAGATGACCAGCGATATCCCGATGATCAGCATCACGAGCGCGAGGTAGTCGAGGAACATGGTTGCCCCTTCTGCCCTCTAAGCAAGCAGGCCACATGGGTGCCAAACAATTCCAAGAATGCAAATTTCCGGGGCGATTTGGACGTACTTTACAGTAAAGACATGTTTGCCGGCCCGGCCATTCCAGCATCGAGCGCATCGACCGGTCGGAGGCCCTGCATATAGAGCCGCTGTACGACCTCATCCTCGAAGCCCGGAAGCGTCTCAGGATCAACGCCGGCTGATCACCAAGCGAGCGGATGAAGGATTAGAAAAACACGCATCGGCACCGGAAGAAAACATCGCTTCTTCGCTGCAGATAGCGATCAACCCTTTCTGACGTTCATTCCGGCGCTGGCGTCAGTCCCTGCTTCGCTTTCGTCCGCACGTCGCGCCGCTCCGTCCCGAGCCGGTAGGCCACGTAGTATTTGTAGATATTGGCGACGTATTGCACGGTCTCGCGGCCGACGATCTCGGCGGCGGCGTGTTCGACATTGTGGAACCAGACGTTCGGATCGAGGCCCGACTCCGCCGCCAGCTTGCGGAACTTCCTAAGGTTGCCCGGCCCGGCGTTGTAGGCGGCAAACGCCATCAAGGTTCGATTCTTCTGATCGAGGGCCGGATCGTCGAGGTATTTGTCCACCAAGGCGCGCAGGTATTTCACGCCGGCGTGGATGTTGTTGTCGGGGCTTTCGATATCGGGAATACCCACGGCTGGGTCGGCCGCGGTCGTGGGAAGCAATTGCATGATGCCGACGGCGCCGCGCGGACTGCGGGCCGATTGGTCGAGCTTTGATTCCTGATAACCCTGGGCGGCGACCATCAGCCAGTCAAAATCGTACTGCTCGCCATATTTCTGGAACAGTTGCGCGATGGCCTGGAACTTCTCCAACTCCTCGGTGGAGGTCGAGCGTTTCACGAAAGTATCGCTGCCAAGATAGCGCTTCTTAACAATGTTGCCGAAGGTGGTGCCGAACTTGTGGGTCTTGCTGAATTCGTTCACCACGGCGAGCAACTGGGGATTATCCTTGCGCATTGCCCAGGCGATCTCGCCGCCCTCGTGGATCGCGAGGTCGCTGCGCACCGTCAGTTTGGTGAAAACTGCGGCCCAGATTTTCGCCTTGTGTTCGTCCACGACGGCCCAGGGCAGCAGACCAGCATTCACCATCTCCATGACGTCTTCGTCCTCGAGTTCGTCGTCGAGTTCGGAGATGACGATTGGTTCCTTGCCGGTGGATTCGAAGGAGCGGCTCAGGGATTCGAGATGCTCGAAGTAACTGCTCGACCGTCGGACCAGGACCTCGCGTCCCGCCAGGTTATCGAGCGTGGCGATCGGCTCGGCGGTCGGCCCCGTGACAAGCACCTCCTTGATGTCCTTGGCGAACGGATCGCTGAACTGCACGATCTCCGCGCGTCGTTCAGTGACGGTGATATTGCCCGCCGCGATGTCGCCAGTGCCATCGACCAGCCCGCTCAGCAGGCGCGCGCGCGCGACCGGAACGAACACGACCCCGATGCGGAGCGTCTTGGTCTTCTCGCGCTTGTTGAGCCATTCCTCGAAGGCGTGCCCGACGTCGTACGTGATGCCGAATTGCTTGCCCCGATCGACGAAATAGAAGGTCTTGCTGTACGGCACGAGCATACGGATCGTCCGCCGCTTACGCATGCCATCCAGGTCGCCGAGCCACTGCTCGGTGGTGGGAAGCAGGGGCTCCGACTGGGTTCCATTCTCTTTGGCCACGGGATCGGTCGGAGCCTCTTGCGCCGAGGCCGCTGGCGCAACGAACAGCGCCGCAAGCAAGCACACGCGCAGCAGTCCAGCACAAGACAATGACCAACGCGCCCTACGAATCATGGCTGCAAACTCACATGATGTCGAACGTACGGCGACCTTGCTCGGACAGTTTGAGTTTAGCCAACAAACCTCTGCAAAATCCAGCGGCTTGATCCGGTGTTTCACCGGCTCGAATGCCAATTCGCCTGCCGGACCGGCCGTTCTCGCCACGGCTCCCTGCCTGAGAGGTGTCAGGCCGCCGGTGCATGGTATGAGAAAATGAGACCGATCAATCCCCCCAACCATAGCAGAAAGATAATCGGTGGAATAACTCTGGGAGGCACGTTGCCCCACCAATATTCTCGGCTCTGCGCCGAGATAAGGCTGACCCGCAGATGCTCCGGGAGACGTTCCATCATCTGATCCCGCTGTTCTATGAGCCGTTTGCCTGCGCGGAGAGCGGCAAGGATGGCAACGTAGACGCATCCAGCGAGCAGCATGCCCACGACCGGCATGGCCCACAATATATAGAGCAACACGCCCGAAAGGTTGCGGCTGGAGTCATATGTTGGGACGGATACAGCGAAAGCCGAGAAAAGGAACGATTCGGATATAACCAGCCAGGTCAAGCGCATGCCTATGAGGTCAAGCTCGGCCCGGACTGCATCCGTGAGGCGACCAAGCTGTATCAAGCCGTGGACAATGTCAGCTTCGGCGAAAGACGGGGGGATCATTGGCGGTTGCTGGTCTTGTCGATCCATGACAATTCCTTCGCGCCTGCAAGCTACGCCCGGCTATGCTGCGCTCCAGCCGGATTCAGCGACATCGTAAAACGACTTCGGCTTGCTGCTGAGGAGCACGAAACTGGCACACCAAAGAACGTCTCCGTCGCGCCACCGGCACACATCCAATTCAGCGGGGCCTCCAGTGCTGTGCTGTGACGATCGCTTATCGCAGATCTCGAAACTCATTCTGCAAGTTTCGCTGCCGTTGTTTGGGCCGCCCATTTTGTCTTAAGGGCGTCGATTAGGGCCTTGGCGGTCGGTCCGGATGAGGCCGGGTTCTGGCCGGTAATCAGCAACCCGTCGGTGACGACGTGGACGCCCCAATTCTTGACCTTGGAGAAGACGGCCCCGAGGCCGAGCAGCTCGTCCTCGACGAGGAAAGGAACGACCTTGGTCAGCCCAACATCGGCCTCCTCACCGTCGGTGAACCCGGTCATTTTCTTGCCCTCGACCAGCGGCTTGCCAGCGGCTGTCTTTGCGTGGCGCAGGACACCGGGGGCATGGCAGACCAGCGCGACGGCCTTTCCAGCGGCAAGAAAGGACTCGATCAGCTTGATGGAACTTGGGTCTTCGGCCAGATCCCACATTGGGCCGTGGCCGCCCGGATAGAAGACAGCGTCGTAGTCCTCCTGTTTCACACTGTCGAGGCGCACCGTCTTGTCAAGCTCGCCCTCCGCGTCCGCATCCTTTTCGAAGCGACGGGTGATGTCCGTCTGGAAGCTCGGATCCTGGCTCTTGGGATCGAGCGGCGGACGACCGCCCTTGGGCGAGGCCAGAGTGATCTGCGCGCCCGCGTCCTTAAACTCATAATAAGGCGCGGCCAGCTCCTCCAGCCAGAACCCGGTCTTGCGGCCGGTGTCGCCGAGCTTGTCGTGGGAGGTTAGAACCATCAGGATTTTCATGGCAGCCTCAGCGCTTGTGACCGCGAGTGCCGAACGTTGCTACTGGTCATCTCAGCCGAACCATACCGGGCCTATCTCCTTGCGGACTCAGATGCGCTCGAAGTGCAGCGCCAGGCTCACCAACTGTGCCTGTGATCACTATCATCAGTGGCGTGCTATGCCTCACTGGAATGCCACGTCAAAGACGTGGAAGCCCCAGGGTGGAAGGTCGAGATAGAGCCCGCGTGACACCAGCTCGCTGCCGTCCCGATTGTAGGTGGCGGTGCCGGTCAGGTCTTTCAGTCTAACAGCGCGCCCTGAAAGCGCCGGAAACGGAAAACGCACGTAGCACTGGCTCTGGTTCGGAGCGTAGTTGACAGCGACCAAGCGCCGCTGATCATCGGCACATTGCCAGCACCAGGCGATGAAGCAATCGGACGTTCCGTTGCCCTCCCAGGCAGGCACGCAATCGACGAGGCTCCACGTTCCGTCCCGAAGTGGTGGTTGCCGGATCACCGCCAAGAGACCCGCATAGAACTGCTGCAGCGTTTTGTCAGCAGGCTCGGTCGGCCCTCGGACCAGGTGCGGCGAGATCCGCTTTCGCCGGCCTTCGAACTGGCCCTGATGGAAGAATCGCAGGCCTGGTGTCAGGTACGTGACGACAGCCGCAGCCTCGTGCATGCCGGGGGCGAAGGTCGCGGCGGCGCGCGGCTCGTCGTGGTTTTCGAGGAACCGGGCGAGCTTGCTCTGGTAGTCGAGGCCAGCATGAAAATGCTCGCGCACAGGCCGCGCATGGCGATCGCGCAGCCGGTCATACAGCCGCTTGTCATAGGCATAGTCGAAGCCCTGCTGCAGCATGGTCCATTCGAGATCCCAGTAGACCTCGGCCATGAAGCGGAATCCCGGCACCGTCTCCCGCACACGGCGGGTTGCTTCAGGCCAGAACAGCGGCGCCGGCCGGCCCCAAGTCCGTTCGAAGACGTCCGGCAAGACGAGCATGGCCATGTCGCATCGCACCCCATCGCATTGCCGGCCTATCTTGAGCAGCTCGCCGATCATCGCCTCCTGGGTCGCCGGATTGCTGTAGTCGAGTTGGAGCGTATCGGGCCAGCCGGAGAAGTACGGATCGCGCCCATAGGCAAGCAGCAGATCGCCCTGCTTTCGCTTGACCCAAGTGTAGTTCTGAGGTTCCCGCGCCAGGTCCGACTCCGTCCCGCGAATGTAATAGTCGGTGTGTTCCTCGACCCAGGGATTATCGAGCGCCGTGTGATTGGGGACGAAATCCAGCATCAGGCGCAGTCCCCGCGACCAGAGGCGTTCGCGCAGCCGCGCCAGGGCTGCATCGCCGCCCAACGCGGGGTGCACGGTGTAGCTCGTGATCGCGAATCCAGATCCTGCAATGTCCTCTTCGCTCAGATCCGGCAACGTCTCCTCGAACTCCCGCCGCCAATCCTGGCTGGAGCGCGACACCTGCCTTCCCGCCGCGCCGGTCCGCCAAACGCTGAGGAACCAGATCCAGTCGAATCCTAAGCTTGCCAAGCGATCAAGCTCGGAGTCGGGGATGTCATCCAGCGTGGCGGATCGGCCCAGCGCACGCGAGAGCTGGGTCAGCCAGACCCGTGTATTGATCTGGTAGAGTGATGGACATAGTGGGGCTTTCATACTCGGCCTCCAGGCTACTCTGCCGCGGTCCGGCCGCTGGTGGCCGGTCCGGTTTCCATTCCGACCGCCATGCTGCCGAATTCGAGAATCTCCTCGGCTGTCGAGGTCGCGAACAGATGCATCGTTCGCGCAACGACGCCGGTCCAGCCGGTCTGATGGCTGGCACCGAGGCCGGCACCATTGTCGCCATGGAAATACTCGTAGAACAGGATGCAGTCGCGCCAGTGCGGATCCTCCTGGAACTTGCGCGTTCCGCCATAGACCGGCCGGCGGCCATCCTTGTCCTTGAGGAAAATCCGGCCGAGCCGGGACGCGATCTCCTTGGCGATCTGGTACAGCGTCATCTGCTGCCCCGAGCCGGTGGGACATTCGATGGTGAACTCGTCGCCATAGTATGCGTAATAGTGCAGCAGGGCCCGGATGATCAGCGAATTCACCGGCATCCAGACCGGCCCGCGCCAGTTGGAGTTGCCGCCGAACATGCTGCTGTCGGACTCGCCCGGCACGTACGCGACCGCGTAGTCCTGGCCGTCGACGTGGAACACATAGGGATGTTCGGCGTGGTAACGCGAGAGGGCGCGAATGCCATAGGGGCTCAGGAACTCCGCCTCGTCGAGCATTCTGGCCAACACCCGTCGTAGCTTGACTTCGTCCAGGATGGCCGCCATGAGCCGATTGCCATGGCCAGGCTTGAGCGGATCATGGATGGATACCCGCAGCTCCTCGCGCGCCCCGAGGAACCTGTTGAAACGCTCGCGCAGCCCCGGATACCGGTCGAAGGTCTTGCCATCGAACAAGGTGACCGCGCACAAAGGAAGCAGCCCGACCATCGAACGGACCTTCAGCCGCTCGGACCGGCCATCGGGCGCGCGAAGCACATCGTAGAAGAAGCCGTCCTCCTCGTCCCACATGCCCACGCCCTCGCCGGCGTGGAACAGCGCATTCGCGATCCAGAGGAAATGCTCAACGAACTTGAGGGACATGTCGACGTAGACCGGCTTTTCTCGCGCCAGCACGTTGCTGATCTCGAGCATGTTCTGACAGAACAACGCCATCCAGGCTGTGCCGTCGGCCTGTTCCAGGTAGCCACCCGTCGGCAGCGGTGCGCTGCGATCGAATACACCGATGTTGTCAAGTCCCAGGAAGCCGCCCTCGAAGGCGTTGTTGCCGGAACGGTCCTTGCGGTTGACCCACCACGTGAAATTGAGAAGCAGCTTGTGGAACGAGCTTTCGAGCCACTCGAGATCGCCCTGACGGCCCTTCGCTATCCCCAGCTTGTACGTGAAGATGGTGGCAAACGCATGCACGGGCGGGTTGACGTCACCGAAGTTCCATTCATAGGCCGGCAGCTGCCCGCTGGGGTGGACGTAGGAGGTGTCGAGCATCAAATTCAGTTGCTTCTTGCCGAAGTCCTCGTCCACGAGGGTCAAGGCAAGGACGTGAAAGGCCAGGTCCCAGGCCGCATACCACGGGTATTCCCATTTGTCGGGCATCGAGATGATGTCGGCATTGTACATGTGATGCCAGTCGCCGTTGCGCGGAGCGGAGCGTTGCTTTTGCTTCAGCGGATCTGCGCCGCGCTCCTCGAGCCATCGATCGACATCGTAGAAGTAGAACTGCTTGGACCAGAGCATGCCGGCGAGCGCCTGACGCATCACGTTGGCGGCATCGGCGCCCACCGATGCCGGGATGATTGTGGCGTAGAAGTCGTCCGCCTCCCGTCGACGCTTCTCCATCACGGCATCAAAGCCTTTGCCGAAAGGCTCGGCCGGGGCGACGTCACTGAGTCGCAAGCGAATGGTTCGCGATTCGCCGGCTGGCACGGTCAGCGGGTAGTGCGCCGACGCTTTCGTGCCGGTTCGCTCGGGGTTCACCGCGTCGGCGCGGCCATGGACAATGTAGTTATCGATGCCGTCCTTCACATAGGGCGTGCGGTTCCGACTTCCGAAAATGCGCTCGGCGTTCGTCTCGTTTTCCGTGAATAGCAGGGCGGTGGGGCTTTCGCACGCCAAGTGCCGCTCACCGAGCTCCGGATGCCAGGCGGTGATCAGAGCATTGCCGGCCGCCCGGAGAACCGGAGCAGAGGTCTCACCCCACATGTTGCGGTACCAGAGGGTCGGCAACACGTGCAGCGTTGCCGACTCGGATCCGCGGTTGCAGACCACGATCTGGACAAGGATGTCTTCCGGCGACGCCTTGGCGTATTCGACGAATATGTCGAAGTAGCGATCCTGATCGAACACGCCGGTGTCGATCAGCTCGTACTCGAACTCCTGGCGGTTCCGGCCGCGGTTCGCTTCGGCGATCTCGGCATATGGAAACGCCGCCTGAGGATACTTGTAGAGATACTTCATGTACGAGTGGGTCGGGGTCGAGTCGAGGTAGAAGTAGTACTCCTTGACGTCCTCGCCGTGATTGCCCTCGCCGTTGGTGAGGCCGAACAGCCGCTCCTTGAGGAGCGGGTCCTTGCCGTTCCACAGCGCCAGTGCAAAGCAGAGCTGCTGTCGGTCGTCGGAGATTCCCGCCAACCCGTCTTCACCCCAGCGATAGGCTCGCGAGCGGGCATGATCGTGCCCGAAGTAGTTCCACGCGTCGCCGGATTCGCTGTAGTCCTCGCGAACGGTACCCCACTGGCGCTCGCTCAGGTAGGGACCCCACTTCTTCCACGGTTTGGCGCGATCACGCGCCTCTGCCAGACGGTCCAACTCGGCGCCGCCTCTGGCGACTTTGCCTTTCCGATCCATTTGCGACCTCCTCAGATAACCGAGTCGCGGCCTCCACTTTGTAGTTCGAGGCCGGCTGAACTTGGTGACGTCCGACATCATCGTAGCCGACGAGCGCTGGCTCGAGGCCTTGACCAGTCAGCTGCTGATATAGGGACAGATACTTCTCGGCGGACTGATACCAGCCGAAATCCTGCCGCATGGCTTGGAGCTGAACCCTGCGCCACGAAACCGGCTGCTGATAAAGCGCAAGTGCCCGGCCTACAGCGACAGACAAGCCTTCGACGGTTGGATCCCGAAAACTGAAGCCTGTCGCCGTTCCGAAAGCCAACGTGTCAGCTTGCGCATCCACCACCACGTCGGCCTGTCCACCCACGTCGCGAACGACAGGCAAGGTGCCGTATCGCAGGGCATACATGGGAGTCAGCCCGCAAGGTTCGAAACGCGACGGATGCAGCAGAATGTCGGCGCCCGCTTGCATCAGATGAGCGAGACGCTCGTCATACTTGGTTCTTACGGCGATACGGTGCGCGTCATGCGTTGCGAGTTTTTGGAGCGCCTCCTCGAAGTCCTTCTCGCCCTCACCAACCAACGCGAACTGCACGTGGCTTCGAAGGAGTGTCGGTAACGCTTCAATTACTATGTCAATCATCTTCTGATGAGTGAGTCGGCTGAGGAAAGCAATCAAAGGCGTGTCGGGTTCAATATCGAGTCCAAGCACGCTCTGCGCTCGCTGCTTGCACACGCGCTTTCCTGCGATGCTCGCTCGGCGATACGAGCACGGTAGGTGCGGATCAAGCGCCGGGTCCCACAGGCTGTAATCGACGCCATTCAGGATCCCTGTCAGCTTGTCGGCGCGCTGCCGCAACAGGCCATCGAACCCGCAGCCGCCTTCCGGTGTCAAAATTTCTCGAGCATAGGTCGGGCTAACGGTCGTGACCCGGTCAGCCTTGTTGAGGCCCGCCTTGAGGAAAGAAATCTGTCCATAGAACTCCATGCTTGCGGCGGCATCGTCACTGGGTAGCCCAAGTCGCGCAGCCATTTCGAACGGGAACACCCCCTGAAAGGCCAAATTATGAACCGTGAAAATCGTGCCGGGTCTGGGGACCGAACGCGCCGGGAGGAGCAGCGGCAGAAGGCCTGTGTGCCAGTCATTGGCATGGACGATGTCGGCGTGAAATCCTTCGGCGGCGACTCCTGTCGCAAGACGCTGCGCGGCATGGCAGAGGACCGCGAAGCGCAACGCATTGTCCGGCCAGTCATTGCCATGCTGGTCCTGATAGAGACCTCCGCTTCGCGCGAACAGCCCGGGACAATCGACGAGCCAGACCGGGATGCCGGTATCAGGCATGCGGGCGTTCAAAATTCGTACTCCGCCAACGCCTAGCAGATCGCCCAGGTCGATGCTTTCCCGGATCTTACCGCTTTGCCGCTCTAGCACCGGCAGATAGGCAGGCATGACGAGGTGCACGTCGACCCCGAGCTTGGCAAGCGCAGCGGGAAGCGCGGCCGATACATCAGCCAACCCGCCGGTCTTGGCGAGTGGGAAGACTTCTGATGAAACGAAAAGAATACGCAAAGCGCCCATGGCCCGTCCTTGCTTGCTATCGATCTGCGATCATGCGACCGGACTGGTCGCAGCTTGGCTGCATCTGGAGCAGGCCCCACCCGAAACGCGCATCCCGGCCGCGCGGACCGAGGTCATGGGCATTGCCCTGCAGGATGATCTCGGCTTCCAGCGGCGACACTCCGCACCGCTGTATCATCCGGGCAACTGCCGCTGTCACGAACGGAACGGCAAGCGAGGTGCCGGACCTGATCCCGCGCGAGGTCGTCGGCACATCGATGCCGGGCGCGGCGATATCGATGTAGTCCCCGACGTTGGCGTAGTAATAGGCATCGCCCGTGGTTGAAACCGCCGTGACTGCGAATGCCGACGGGATTGCGGCAGGATAGGCAGGTGGCCCCTCTGGTCCGTCATTCCCCGCAGCCGCGACCAGGATCACCTTCTCTTGCCGGAGCAGCGACATCGCATAGAGCACGACCGGGTTTTCAGACGATGAAGTCACGCTGGCATTGATGACCTTTACGCCCGATTGGATCAGCCAATTGACTGACCGCAGGAAGTCCCCGCTGCTCGCCATCGGGCCGTGCGCCGTGTCCCGGAAAATACTGGCATGGAACAATGTTGCACCGCGCAGCAAGCCGGAAATGGAGCGGTCGTCGGACCGACCTACCAGCATCGCCGCCATCGCGGTGCCGTGCGTGGTGTCGGTCGTCGGTGCATGCCCCGAGGTGAATTGGCGCCGCACTATGGCGGCGCCTTGCAGCGCCGGATGATCCGGATCAAGCGAACTGTCGATCATGCCGACACGCATGCCTGCGAGCGAAGCACTGTCCGGGGATTGCCAGTCAATTGCGGCCAGAATCCGCTGCGAGTTTGACGCCTTACTGCGGCCGGCGCGCCAGTCCGCTGTTATCCGAAACCAGGTCTCGCGCGCCACGATTGTGTTTGGAAACCACATCCGCACATCGCGCATGGCAGCATCTGTCTGCAGCCCATCTGGCGGAACGGCCACCATCAGCCCAAGGTGGAACGCCTCAAGCTGCTCGAAGCGCTCGATCGCGAATCCCCTGCCGGCCAGATAGTCGGACAGAGCCGGGGATGGGTCCACGATCAAGATGCGATTGAAACCGCTTTCAACAGTGATGCGACTGGCCGCCGCCGGAAAGGTGGCAAGACAAAGGCACACAGCCAACTGGATCGTCGTGACCAGGTTGAAACCTCTCGCTTTGCAACCCGGCAAATCCGAGAAGACGGCGCGCCACTCTCCGACTATGTTTTCGACGTAGACGGCAATGAGATTCATTGTTGGGCCTCCCTGCCCACTCGCGCCGATGCTGACCCGCAAGAGCGTGGCTCCGCGACACCTGCTGCGTGCTAGTCCACTGATGATCTGGCTCGCCTTGACTGGGCGAAGCAGCGGGCTGATAGAGAATGAGAAGCTTACAAATCTACGAGCCCGCCTTCAGAACTTCGTGGTAAGCCCATGGCCGCGGCGCCACGCAAGCAGTAGCTCTCTAAAGGGCACGGGTCAGGGGAAGAGATTTGAGCAGAATTGCGCCGTGGCAAAGTACGTTACCGTAGTTGACATGACCCAGCCCATTCATTGACCAAAACTGATGGGCATGGCTAAGTGTCGGATCCTTCAACTGCAGAACTTTCTGCAGCAATGCGTAATTGAATCAATCGTTTTGTATCCGTGGCCTACCGATGATGGAGACGCAGGATTGCCAGGCATCCATGGAACACGATATCTGCGACGGTTGCTTGCGCAAATGGGTCCGGGTTAGTTGACGGCTCACAGTTTATACTGTGACTCTGGCGGTGTGGACCTGCGTTCGGTAAACTAAGTCGCCTATTGCGAGGCGATCTTCAGGCCGGCCTTTGAAAGGCCGTCAACCACCGCACGAATGATGCCCGGCGAATTCCCTCTCTTTGCCAGATCAGCTTCGACGTGCTCGCCGTATTTGGGATCGATCTTAAGAATCTCCGTTACCGCCGCAGCGGCGTTTTCCTTGTCTCCCAGCTGGGCGTACGCCATGGCCCGGCAGACGTGGCCATACAGGATGAACGGAGCCTTCACCTGAAGGACTTCATGCAACGCCGCCCGATAGTCCCCGTGCATGTAGTAGTAATGGAAGGTGGCGATTCGGTGGCCGCTCGGAGTCCTGGGATTGCGTTCGAACGCCTCAGCAATCAACGGCCTGCTGCGGTCCCATTGCTCCATTTGCGCATACCGGAACCCTAGCTCAGCAAGAAGGTCGGTATTGTGCGGATTGAGTGCCAGACCGCGTTCGGCACTTTCGATGCTTTTTGCCGGTTCATGCATGAACCAGTATGTCATCATGAGCGAGAGATATCCTTCGCTGTTGTCAGGGTCCAGCTCGAGAGATCTGCGAGACAGCTCGAGCGCCTCCGTCAGCAAACCTCCCGACGTCGCGCCCTTGCCGAATCCAAACCGATAGCTGTCGATTAGCAGAAGCGCGAGACTGGAATACGCGCGCGCAAAATTGGGATCACGTGCAATTGTCTCCTCGAGGCAACCCCGCATCTCCTCATAGTTGCGGGGATCGTACTCGCGCCACTGCTGCCGGAACCTGACGACGCATTCATACGACTTCAGATTCTTCGCCTGTTTAGAGGCGATCTCCGCCGCGGTCCGATTGAAGACGATGCCATAGGGCTGGGCGATGGCATTTGCAACTTGGCTGGCGATGTCGGATTCAATGTCGGTCAGGCTCGCTGTCGTCAAATCGCGCTCGAAACTTTGGGACCATAACGTTTGGCCGCTGCGTGAAACCGATAGGATGGGCGATACCTTGAGCGCCTCGCTCGTCGCCTGGACGGAGGCAGACAAGACGTAGTCGGCGCGGACTGCTTCGGTCGGCTCGGCCAAGGCTTCGGTGTAGAACGATGTCTCCGGCCCAAAAATGAAGAGTTCGTCATAGCGCGTGAGAAGATTGATGATCTCGAATGTCAGCCCCCGCGCGATGTAACTGTGGGTCGAGTCGCCTCCCATATTCTCGAAAGGTAGAACCAATACTGATGGCCCGCTCGCCGACTCCGCAACTCCCGATCCGCGAAGGTGCTCCCAGGCCTTGCTGCCGGCATAGGCTGCGACAAGGATGACCAACGCGGCCGCTGCCGCCACGGCTGCCCATCGCCGACTGCCACGCACACCGGAATTCTCCGGTTTCGGCAATGCCACGGCTGGTGCGGACACCAGCGACGTGGCCTCTTTCGGAGTCGAGCCGATATAGGTGAATGTCGCGACATAGGCCCCCTTAGGGATGTCGATCCGGACAAAGTCGGATTTCCCTTCGGTCAGGTAATAGTGCTCCAGTGCCCGTCGGAGCCGACCCGCTTCAATGCGTACGATCGAATCGGCAATCGGGTCGAAGTTGCTCCGCTCAAAAGCAGTGGTCGCGATCGTATAGGCCTTGATTCGGCCAGCGCGTCCGGCCAACGTCTCCTCGACCACGTAAGCTAAAAATCGCCTGTTTCGTTCTGACGCGTTGAATCCACCACTCGCCAACAGCCGCTTCAGTTCTTGTCGAACATCATCGGCAGATGGTGTCTCGGTGTTTGCCGTTTTGTTGGCCAACCGCATCTGGCTCATGCTTCCCCACTTCGCTCTTAGCGACAGAACCTCAACGAGGTGCACATCGCGCTCGAGCTTGGCCAACGAAGCGGGAAGCGCAGCCGATACATCAGCCGCCCCGCCGGTCTTGGCGCGTGGAAAGACTTCTGAAAACGAACACGCGCGCCCATGGCCCATCCGCCCTGGTCGCTGCATCCCTGATTTAAAATAGAATAAGATGACCCTAGCACAAAATTGACATTCACCACAAGCCTGAAGCGGGGGAAGCGCGGCGACGACTGGCGACAGAGCATGGCAGGATGCCGGCCACCGCGATCGAAGATTCCTAGCTCGCCAAGCGCTGACCCAGCAACGTCGCAAACGGCCGGGACATTCGCACTGGGACGTTGCGTGTCCGCGTTGTTGGGGCGCTGTATCGCTGAGCGCAGCCTAGGATGATGGCCCCAAGGTAAAGGGGCTTCTGGCGATCCTACGTGCAGCGGACGGCAGACGGAAAACCGCTCAGTCCATTAACCCGAGCCGGCGATATTCGTCCTTCAACCGGCCGGTCAAGGCGAGCCAACACATCCGGAGATCGGCGATCGCGCCATAGAGCGCATTTACTCGGATCAAAGGCCGATTATGCTCGATCGTCCAGTGTGAGCCTACCGCCAACGCGACAGCGCATCCGATCCCGGCGACAAGCAGGATCGGTTGGCTGTAGTACGCAGCGGCGATGACTG
>Ga0081538_10001340_pt1 | contig 25322 bp, 25 predicted proteins | sample TabmetS5T2R1_FD_71022 | JGI IMG/M metagenome (GOLD analysis project Ga0081538, IMG submission 71022) | Tabebuia heterophylla rhizosphere microbial communities from the University of Puerto Rico - S5T2R1 | ecosystem: Host-associated > Plants > Roots > Rhizosphere ... | reverse complement strand
CGTGTTCCTGGACCGCGGCGAGCGCGAGCGGCACGGCTCCGGACACGAGCCCGATCGCCCCCAGTCCGAACAAGGCGCGCCGCAGGCTCCTCATGGGACGGCCGCTCCCATACCCGAATTGTCGCCTAGCCTCCGGGCCATCGCGACGAGCAGGGCACCGTCGAGCATGCGGAGCTGGAGCCGGCGGACGCGGACTACGGCTCGCGCGACTGCCCGACGGTCGCGTAGTCAGCCGGCCGCCGGGTCCAGCCCGAGCTGGCGGAAGCGGTCGAGCGTGTCCTCCACGCCCCACACCGCGGCGATGCGATCGCCCTCGAATGTGAAGAAGTAGACCTCGTCGACGTCCTCGAAGCGGCGGCCGGTGGGCGCGTGGCCGCGCCATTCGCCGCGGTGTGTGGCCGAGCAGGCGAAGCGGCCGACCACGGTGTCACTCTCGGCGACCAGGGTCACCGTGCGCATCTCGACATCCGGAAACGTGCGCCGGAAGGAGCCGAACCACTCGCGCACCGGGGCGGCCATCTCGCTCATGACCAGCTCGTCGATCAGCTCGTCACGGCCACCGTTGACGGCCTCGTCGATGAAGCGCTGGACGATCGCCTTCCGGTCCACCCGCTCAGCCTATGAGCTACCGACCGCGGGCGGGATGTTCTGGTTGAGCCGGAAGAGGTTGTGCGGGTCGTAGCTGGCCTTGATCGAGGCGAGCCTCACCCAGGTCGACCCCGGATAGGCCGCGCGCACGCGCTCCTCGCCCTCGTCGGCGAGGAACCCCACGTACGCGCCGTCGTGGCCCCGGCGCAGCGCGTCGGCGAGACCCCTCACCCACGCCTCCCGCTCGGGAAGCTCCTCTGGCCGCGTGTACATGGCGGCCACGTTCCCCATGATCCTCCGGTCGCGATGCGCGAATGCGGTGGTGTCCGCCGGCACGCGCGCCATCGCCCCGCCGAGCACCCTGATCTGCGTGACCGCCATCGGGGCGGTCGAGGCCTCGATCTGTTCGAGGATCAGCTCCGCGGCCGAGCTGTCGATGCCGTCCGTGAACATCGTGCGACCGACCGCCAGGGGGTGGAAGTCCTCCTCGTCCGGCATGAAGATCTCCGGATAGGACATCGGCCGGACCAGGTCGGCGAGCGGCGTGGCGAGAGCGCGGAACGGCGCGAGCGCGCGCTCCCCGTCCTCGGCCCCGCCGGCGTAGGCGAGCTGTGCCATCACGACGAGGCGCCCGTGGACCTCCGGCGGCAGGAACGGAAGGGGCGGCGCGGACATCACGGCCGCGATCGTCGACAGCTCGTCGGGCGCGGCGTCCGCCTCCGCGACGAAGGACGTGATCAGGTCGGGCGTCGCCGGCAGGATCAGCAGCCCACCCACGATCCCGTCGACCTCGTGCAGCCGGAACTGGAGCCGAGTCGCGACGCCGAAGTTTCCACCGCCGCCCCGGATCGCCCAGAACAGGTCGGGGTGCGTGTCGGCGTCGGTGTAGAGCAGGTCGCCGCCCGCGGTCACGATCTCGGCGGCCACGAGGCTGTCGATCGTCAGGCCGTGCTTGCGCACGAGGAAGCCGACGCCGCCGCCGAGCGTGATCCCGCCGATCCCGACCGAGCCGGTGTCGCCGAATCCCGTCGCCAGGCCGTGCTCGGCCACGGCCGCGCTGTACTCGCCCGAGGTCAGCCCGGTCTCCGCCCAGGCCGTGCGCCCCTCCACGTCGATCTCGAGCGCCTTCATATCGGAGAGGTCGAGCACGATCCCGCCCTCGGTGACGCCGTGGCCCGCGAGGCTGTGGCCGCCGCTGCGCACCGCGAGCTCCAGGCCGGTCTCGCGCGCGAGCGCGATGACACGCGAGACGTCCTCGCTGTTCGCCGCGCGCACGATTGCGAGCGGCCTCCGGTCGATCCCGCCGTAGAAGACCGTCCGCATGCGGTCGTAGCCCGCGTCGTCGGGGCCGACAACACGGCCCTCGAGAGCCTCTGCCAGCTGTGGAGTCAAGAGCATGCACCCGAGGCTTCCAGCCGGACCCAGGGCATCCAGTGGTGCTGACCGGCCTGTGACGGTGCGGCTACCCGTACGGCCGCCCGTTCAACGGGTGAGCGGGGAGACCGCCTCGTGCGGCGCGTCGGCGAGGGCCTCGCGCGGGATCTCGCCCCAACCCGGTCGTCGGCCCATCAGGAGCTTGACCGTCCCGGTCATGCGCCAGAGGGCCAGCAGCGGGTGGTACCAGACGCACTCGGTCAGGCTCCACCCGAGCAGGCGCGTCAGGTCCCGGCGGCTGTAGCCGTGGAAACCTGTCTCCTGGACGAGCAGGGCCATCATCGTCTGCAACTGCCCGAACAGGAGAGTGGCGACCAGCATCGAGGCGGCCCACGGCCAGGCGGACGGCTCGACGATCAGCAGCACGATCGCGACCGCATAGCCGCCGAGCTCGAAGATCGGCGAAATCGCCTCGAACAGGGCGAGGTAAGGCATGGACAGGAGCCCGCCGGCGCCGTAGCGGCGCCGCCCGAGCATCCCGCGGTGGAGTCGCACGCACTCGAGGAGCCCCACCTGCCAGCGGATGCGCTGTCCGCGCAGGGCCGAAAGGCTGCTCGGCGCTTGGGTCCAGCAGATCGCATCCGCCGCGAACGCGACGCGCGCGCCAGGCCAGCGCGGTCGCAGCAGGTGGTGCAACCGCATCGTGACCTCCATGTCCTCGCCGAGCGACCTGGGCAGGAAGCCGCCGACGCCGATCAGGGTCTCGCGCCGGAACAGCCCGAACGCCCCGCTGACGATGAGCAGGCCGTTCAGGCGCGACCACGCGATCCGGGTGCCGAGGAAGCCGCGCACGTACTCGAGCGTCTGCATCGCCGCGACCCCGCGCCCGATCCTCGGAAGCTCGATGCGCCCGTGGGCAAAGCGCGACCGGTTCGCCACGCGGATGCTGCCACCGACTGCGAGGCACTCGTCCGGCCGCTCCTCGAAGGGTCGCAGGGCATAGATCAACGCGTCCGGGTCGAGCACGCTGTCGGCGTCGGTGATGGCGACGAGCTCGTTGCGTGCGATGCACAGGCCGGCGTTGAGCGCGTCGGCGCGTCCGCCATTCTCCTTGCGGAGCACACGCAGCTCGGGCGCACGGCGGGATGCGTGCAGGCTCGTGAGCGGAGCCGTCGGAAGCGGGAGCGCCGGCCCCACGGGCAGCTCGACCAGATCAAAGGCGTCGGCCAGGCGCTCGAAGGTGGCGTCGGTCGACCCGTCGTCGAGCACCACGACCTCGAGCGGCGCGTACGCCTGTTGCAACAGCGCCGCCACCGTCGACACGACGATGTCCTGCTCGTTGTAGGCGGGCACGAGGACGCTGATGCCCGGACGGTGCGTAGGCGGACGGAGGCCCCCGCGACGTGGCTGCCGGCCGCGAACCAGCCATGCGATCTCGCTGTATGACATGACGAGCAGTGCGAGCGTCATCAGGTTGAAGACGGCGAAGTAGACGAACACCACGATCGAGGCGACCACGAGCGCGTCCGTCACGCGCCCAGCTCCGCCGTAGCGCGGACCGAGTCGACCGTCCAGGCGTGCGAGGCGCCGAGCGCTTCGCGAGCCTGCGCGCCGGCCGCGCGCCGCTCAGACAGCACGAGGAGGGACTCCGCCGACCGAAGCGCGGTCTCTCGGTCGCTATCGGAGGCCATGGGCCCGAGCGCCTCGACGGCGGCCGGGTCGTCAAAGGCGGCAAGCGACTTCGCCGTCGATCGCCGCACCGGAGCCGCGCGGTCGTGGGCGGCGCCGAGCAGTGCTGCGGGAGCGGCGTCACCCGGAACGAATCGCATCGCGCTCGCCGCGGCCGCCCGCACACAGGCCTCGCCGTCCATCCGCAGCCGCTGCTCCAGCAGCGCGATCACCGCACCCCTCCCGACCGTCTCGGCTTGGCCGGCGATCCCGAAGCAGGACGTGATGCGCACGGTCACGCGGGGCGACCTCAAGCCTTGCCGGAACGCATCCGCTCCTGCCGCTCCGAGACGGCTCAGCGAGTCGTGCACGACGCCGATCGGGACGCCGTCCTGCCGCAGGAACAGCTCGGTGAGCGGAGCGGCGGCGGCCGGACTGCCGAGCTCGCCAAGCGCCTGCACTGCAGCTGTGCGGACCTCCGCCCGTTTGTCCCGAAGCCGCTGCACGAGGACGCCCACGGAGGTCGCCGTGCCAATCGTGCCCAGAACGTCGCAGGCGAGCACCCGCCGCCACGCCATCCGTCGCCGGGTCGCCCGCTCGGCCTGCTCGATCACACGGTAGTCCCCGAGGGCTTTTCGGACGGCGGCTTGCGTGCCGGCATCGGCCGCACCCAGCCCGTCGAGCAAGAGCCACGCCGTCACCGGCCGGACCTGCCGGGGAAGGACCTTGAACAGCGGTCGGAGCTCGTCGACCGCCTGGCCGATGTCATCGCCATGGAGCAGCCGGTCGACCACCGGCGCGATCCGCCTTGCGATCCGCTCGCGCAGCCGCCGGTGAACGACCCACTGCTCTCGCTGCACGACTATCGCGGCGAACAGGGCGAAATTGACCGCCGTCAAACCGAGAACGACCCACCAAACGGTCTCGAACAGGCCCTGCAGTGGCACGTCGAAGGGCAACGGCTGGCGACGCTACATGCCCAAGGTCTCCTCGGTGATATCGCGCTGAATTCGGTGTGGAATCCGTGCGGGATCCGCTCGGTTTGCTGGGCGACTAGGGCACCGGCGCCCTGTCGAGGCAGCGGTAGAGGGCGTCCCGCAGTGGCTTCTCGCGCGGGTCGTCGTTGAGGTGGAAGCCCAGCCGGTTCATCACGTAGGCGAACGCCACGCCGCGGTCCGGGTCGGCGAAGGCGAACGAGCCGCCGGCGCCGGGATGGCCGAAGGCGCGCGGGCTCGAGCCGAACCGGAAGCCGCCGAGCGGCCGGGCGAAGCCGAGCGAGAAGGCCGTGGGAACCTTCAGGACCCTGTCGTCCCAGCCCCGCGTGGGCGGTTCCGGGAACCGCGTGAGCTCCTGCAGCGTCGCGTCCGTCAGCCCGAGCTCCGGACCGTCGGCCGCGAACGCGGAGTAGGCGCGCGCGATGTCGCGGGCGCCCCCGATCGCGCCGCCCGCCGGGAACTCCACCGCGCGGTACTCGGAGCGGTCGAGGCCGGCGAGCCCGCGCACGCGCGGGTTGGCGAACGCGCGGGCGGACACCGACCGCGGATTCACCATGGCGAGCGCCATCCGGCGCGGCAGGTGGCGCGTCTGAGGCAGCGCCTTCCACGCCGGGATCCGCTCGATCCGGGCCAGCCGCTGGCTTGGCAGGTCGTCGGGGACGCCGAAGAAGACCTCTAGCCCGAGCGGGGCTGCGATCTCCTCCGCGAAGAAGCGCCCGAGCGTGCGCCGCTCCGGATCCAGACGCCGGATCAGCTCGCCTTCGTACCAGCCGAGGCTCACGCCGTGGTAGCCGTGGCGGGTGCCGGGCTCCCACAGCGGCGGCTGGCGGGCGATGGCCTCGGCCAGGCGATCGAAGTCCTGGAGCAGGCGCGAGTCCAGGGGCTCGTCGACGATCGGCAGGCCGGCCTCGTGGGCGAGCAGCTGCCGCACCGTGATCGAGCCCTTGCCCGCCTGGGCGAACTCCGGCCAGTACGCGGCCACGCGCTCGTCATAGTCGAGCCAGCCCCGCGAGTGGGCCAGCGCGAGCGTCATCGCGGCGAGCCCCTTCGAGGTCGAGTAGACCAGCACCAGCGTGTCCTCGTGCCACGGCTCGCCAGTCCGCGCGTCGCGCGCCCCACCCCAAATGTCCACGACCTTCTCGCCGCCCACGTAGGCGGCGCAGGCCGCACCGAGCTCGCCGCGGTCGGCGAAGTTGCGCTCGAACTCGCTCCGGACGTCCTCGAAGCCGGGAGCGACGAAGCCGTCGATCACGGAGTGCGTCGTGTGCAGCCTAGGAAGCTGCGCCTCCGGCAGCCTGCAGCTTCACCGGGTGCCCCCACCACACCACCCGCTGCTTGCCGTTCTCCTTCAGCAACGCGACCGCCACGGCGAAGGCATCCCCCGGCTCCAGGGCCTCGTCTCCGATCTTGCCGAGCGGGAGCGTCCATTTGTCGCCCGCCACCGCCAGCTCACCTTCCCCGATCAGGAGGTGCTCTCCGTGGTCGTGCGTCATCTCGGTGGAAGCGGCGTCGTGGTCGCCGCGCTGGAAGACCCACGCGCACAGATCGACTATCTCGTCGGTAGCCGAATCCAGCGGGCCGGTGGCGATGACCAACCCGTCCGGGTCCACCTCCAGGACATCACTGAATCTCAACATGCGAGCCCTCTTTTCGTCGGCGTTGAGACGTTAGGGCGACTCTAACCGCGCTCGTCGGGCTTCGCATCTAGCGCCGTAGAAGGACACGGCGGCTCTCCGACACGCGCGTGGCGCCGTGGGCCGCGGTGGTCACGTGCACGGAGAGCCGAACCCGTCCGCGCCGGCGAAGGGCAGTGCGCCCGCGCCGGTTCAGCCGCACCTTGAGCGTCAGCGGGCCGGGCTTGGCGGCACGCTTCACCGCGGCACCCATCGCGACCTTCCGCGGAATGGCGAGGAGGCGCGCCCGGACCGTGGCGCCGGCGGCGGCCACGCGTAGGCGCACGCGGACCACGCGTCCCTTCTGACGCTTGGCCACCTTCAGGTCGGCCATGGCGCGCGGCTGCGGGAGGGGCTCCGGATGCTGTCCGTCCCATGGCACGTCGGCCGGCCCCCACGCCGGGTAGCTGCCCTTCGCCACGACACGGTCCGTGATCTGGCCGCAGTTCGGTGTCCCGGCGCGCAGGTCGGGGATGTTGCCGAACACGTGGATGCCGTCGCTCTGGGTGACCGCGAGCTCGGTCCCGTCGGGCGACCAGCTCGGCTCGAGGAACTTGCCGCTCGGCGGAGCGGCCTGGTCGATGTAGCACTTCTGCTCAGGTTCCGCCGGGTATCCCCCCGAGACGCCGTAGAGCAGGATGTACCGCTGGGCCGGCCCGAAGGCCTCGTCGCCGGCCAGCGTGACCAGCTTGTCACCCTGGCGGCTGAGCTGCGCCAGACCGATGTACGGAATGCCGGTGGGCGTGTCGAACCACCCCAGCAGGCCGTCCTCGCCCGTTCCAACGGGCGAGATCGCGCCCTCCTTGAGGCCGAGGCCGTAGCTCGAGAGCAGCAGTCGGTCGTTGCCGATCCAGGAGGGGTCGCGGTAGTCGCGCACAGCTCCGAACTCCTCCGGCGGCGTGAAGCGGTCGACGCGGCTGACCATCGTGTAGTCGGTGTCGTCGTACGAGCAGTGCGGGTCCCAGATCGGACATGTGACGAGACTGCGCGCGGAGAGCCAGTAGGCGAACCGCGTCCCGTCCGGTGAGATGCGCGGGGCGTTCGGGCCGCTCATCACGAAGAGGTTGCCGCTGTGCTGGACGTCCGATCCCATCGCGGGGACCGGCGCGCCGAGCTTGGTGCCGTCCGGCCGCAGGCGCTGGAAGTAGTGGCCGTGCTTGGCGAGGATCGTGCCGTCGTCGGCCTGCGAAGGCCAGTTGTAGCGCTTCGTCTCGGTCCCGTCGGTCGTCACCTGCTTCTGGCGCGACCCGTCCGGGCTGGTGAGCCAGACGTTGTGGTCCTTGATGAAGGCGATGCTGCTCGCCCCCGCCGTTGCCGGCAGGATCAGCAGCGCCGCGATGACGATGAGGGAGAGACGGGTCGCGTTCATGCGGCGAAGCTACGGCTGCGTCGCCGCCGCGTCGTCCGCTTGCGGAACGATCGTGGGTCGTCCCGCCGGACGACTTCAGCGCGCGGCCTGTCCGCCGCGCGAACGACTCCCGATCAGTCGCCGCCCTCGTACTTGAACGAGATCCCCAGACGGACGCGATAGCCGCTTACGCGCCCATCCTCGATCGTCACGTCCTGGCGCAAGACCTCCGCGATGCGCAGGTCCCGGACCGTCCGCGCCGCCGTTTCCACGGCCTTTCGGGCCGCCGCCTCCCACGACTCGTCGCTGACGCCGATGACCTCCGTAACCCGATAGACGCTTTCCGCCATCCGGCCCTCCTCTTGTTGGACTTGACGCTGCGAGGGAACGGCAGGCCAGCCTATCCGGTTCTAGAACTCGATCTCCGAGGCGAGCGTGATGGTCCGCTTGCGCGGCATTCGGAAGTAGTCCGCGGGCTCCGCGCCGATCAGAGCGGTGGCCAGGAAGAGTTGCTTGCGCCAGCGCTGCATTCCGGCTCGATGGCCGGCTCTGAGCTCGACCCTCGAGAGGTAGAAGGAGATGTCGCGGGTGTCGAGCGCGCCCTCGGCGCCCGACTTCGCGACGTGCCGCACGAGGGCCGGCACGTTGTACCGCTCGGCGTAGCCGTGCTTGGCATGCACGAACACGATGCCGTCATCCCCGTACCCCAGCTCGTCTATCTGGAGCCGGTCCGCCCCCTTGATCCGCGGCGTCGGCAGGTCCTCGATCCACAGGATGATCGCCTTCTGCGGAAGGGAATGCAGGTGGTCGACGCAGAGGCGCATCGCGAGCGGCGCGGTCGCCTTGGCCCGGGCCATGAACACGCCCGTCCCGGACGTCCTCGCCACGGGCGGATCCTGGGACCGGAGGTCGTCGACCAGGGCATCCAGGCGGCCCGCGGCACGCTTTCGCGCGGCCGCGACCACCTGGCTCCCGCGGAACCAGGTGACCATCACCGTGAACAGGATCGAGCCGATCAGCAGGGGGAACCAGGCCCCGTGTCCGATCTTCGTCAGGTTGGAGGCGAAGAAGGCGAGCTCGAGGGCGAGGAAGAATGCCGCTCCGGGGACGACGAGCCAGAGCGGCCGGCGCCAGCGCTGCCGGGCGATGAAGAAGAAGAGGACGGTCGTCGTGATGATCGTCCCGGTCACCGCCGTCCCGTACGCAAACGCGAGCTTCGCCGAGCTCTGGAACGTGAGGACGAGCGCGAGCACGGCCGCGAACAGGGCCCAGTTGATGACCGGCACGTAGACCTGCCCGTACTCGCGCTCGGACGTATGGATCACGCGCAGGCGCGGGAGGTAGCCGAGGTGCGACGCCTGGTGCGCGAGCGAGAACGCCCCGGAGATGACCGCCTGGGACGCGATCACCGTCGCGCCGGTCGCAAGGATCACGAGCGGTATCACGCCGTCGTGGGGCGCGAGCCGGAAGAAGGGCGCCCCGATCGCGCCCGGATCGTCGAGGATCAGCGCACCCTGGCCGAGGTAGTTGAGGATGCAGGCCGGGAAGACGAGCAGCAGCCAGGCCCGCGTGATCGCGGGCCGCCCGAAGTGACCGAGGTCGGCGTAGAGCGCCTCGACGCCGGTGAACGCGAGGACGACCGCGGTGAGGGCGAAGAACCCGGTCGACCCGCTGCGGAACAGGAAGTCGAACGCGTACGTCGGTGACAGCGCCTCGAGCACCGCGGGCTCCATCGCGATTCCGCGGATGCCGAGTGCAGCGATCGTCAGGAACCACACCAGCATGACCGGGCCGAACAGCCGGCCCACAGTCCCGCTGCCGCGCCGTTGGAGCACGAAGAGCAAGGCGATGACGACCGCGGTGACCGGGACGACGAACGTGTCCAGCGACGGCTCGACCGTCTCCAGCCCCTCCACGGCCGATAGCACCGAGATCGCGGGGGTGACCATGCTGTCGCCGAGGAACAGCCCCGCGCCGACGACGCCGAGGCCGGCCAGCAGGAGCTTGCGGCGCGCCGGGACCCGATGGCCGATCTTCCGGATCTGTGAGATCAACGCCATGGTGCCGCCCTCGCCGTCGTCGTCGGCGCCCATCACGAGCAGCACGTACTTCACGGTCACGATCAGCGTCACCGCCCAGAAGATCAGCGAGACGAGGCCGTAGACGCCGTCGACCGACGACTCGACCGGCCGCGGATTGTCGGCGCCGAACGCGCTCTGGACCGCGTAGATGGGACTCGTCCCGATGTCCCCGAAGACGACCCCGAGCGCGGCGACTACGACTGCTGCGCCGGCGGTGGTGCGCCGTCCGTCGGCTGCCACACGGCTGAGCCTATGCGGGGCATCTCCACGACGGCCGGCCGCGGCTCGGTGTCCACCGCCAGGCGGAAGACGTCGGGGCGGTTGTAGTGACCGACGGGATCGAACAGGCGACGCTGGCTGCGTACGAGGTTCAGGTCGAGCTCGGCGGTCACGATGCGCTCTTCCTCGCGCACCGGCCCCGCCAGGAGCACGCCCGCCGGATCGACGATGACCGTGTTGCCTTCGAGGAGCCAGCCCCCGTCCCGCTCACGGTCCTCGGGCGGATAGAGCGCGTCGGCCCGCGGGGTCGAGGCCGGGATCTGGTCCCCATGGAGGCAGGGGTTGACGCCGATCACGAACAGGCGCCCCTCGCGAGCGATGTGCCGCATCGTCGCGACCCAGGCGTCGCCGGTCGCGAGCGTCGGCGCGACCCAGACGTCCACGCCCTGCGCGTACATGTGAAACCGCGCCAGCGGCATGTAGTTCTCCCAGCAGATCAGCCCGCCGAGCCGACCGAACGGCGTGGCGATCGAGCGCAGCGTGGATCCGTCGCCCATCCCCCACACGGTCCGCTCCGAGCCCGTTGGCATCAGCTTGCGATGCGTGTCCGCGAGCGTCCCGTCCGGCGCGAAGTAGAGCAGCGTGTTGTAGATCGTCCCGCCGTCGCGCTCGTCGACTCCGACGACGAGCCAGACACCGGCTTCGCGGGCGACGTCGCCCAGCATCGCCGTCGCCGGGCTCGGCACCTCGACCGCCTGGTCGGCGAGCAACCCGTACCACTCGTCGTCGCCGTCCCAGATCCTTGCGGTGTCGATCCACACCGGTGGTCCCGGGACGAACGCCTCGGGGAACACGACGAGCTCGGCGCCGTCGTCCGCCGCGCTTCGGGTGAGGTCCGCGACGCGCGCAAGCGTGGCCTCCCGGTCCATGAAGACCGGCGCGGCCTGAACTGCCGCGACACGAAGCATGTCCGGAGCACGGTACCTGGCCGGCTCGTGCCTTGCCAGAGCCGCTCAGCGGTCCGGCAGCCTACGGGGCAGCCCGAAGTGCCGGAACACGCCGGTGTCGGCGAACCAGGTGATGGCGGCGACCGCGTCGCCCTCGAGCGTGAGCACGATCAGGCCGTAGGGGCGGGCGATCGCGGCTTGCGGGTCCGGGAGGTAGCAGCCGAACGCCGGCTGGCTGTTCGCCCGAGTGGGCACGACGCGCAGCGGCGCGCCGCGCAACAGCGCACGGTGACGCAGGAAGGCCGCGATCGCCTCGTGTCCCTGGTATTCGAGCGGCTGGGGCGGCATCGTCAGCAGGGCGTCGTCGGTGAGCAGGGCGACGACCTCGTCGACGTCACCGCTCTCGACCGCGTCGGCGAAGCGCCCGACCAGCTCGCGTTCGCGGGCGGAGCCCGGCCCTGGTGCGCGCTCGCGGTCGGCCGGCAGCCGCTCCCGGAGAGCCGCGCGGGCCCGCTGCAGGGCACCCTTGACGGAGGCTTCGCCCGTGTCGAGCATCTCGGCGACCTCGGCGGTGCGGAAGCCGAGCACGTCGCGCAGCACGAGGGCCGCGCGCTGGCGGGGCGGCAGGCCCTGGAGGGCGAGGATGAACGCCAGCTCGACCGACTCCCTGGCCTCGTAGCGGGCGGCCGGATCGGGAGAGCGGTCCGGGATGCCCTCGAGCAGGACGTCGGGGTACGGCTCGAGCCAGACCGGATCGGTCCGGCGTGTGGGCGGCGGCGGGTCATGCATGGCCTGTAGCTCCCTCGGGCGGCGCGACCTGGCGCGCAGCGCGTTCAGGCAGAGGTTCGTCGCGATCCGGTAGAGCCACGTGCGCACCGAGGCCCGGCCCTCGAACCGCTCCAGGCCCCGCCACGCCGCGAGCAGCGTCTCCTGCACCAGGTCCTCGGCGTCCTGCATGGAACCGAGGATGCGGTAGCAGTGCAGCTGCAGCTCGCGCCGGTAGGGGTCGGTCAGCTCGCGAAACGCGTCTTCGGACTGCCGCGTGGCTCCCATCACCTGTAAGGACACCACGGCGCGCCGCAATGGACCGACCGTTCCGTTTCCGCCGGCGGCGGTGTCTGCACGAGCATGAGCTCAACACCGATCGTTTCTGCCCAGGAGTGGGAAGCCGCCCGCCGGGATCTGCTGGTGAAGGAGAAGGAGCTGACCCGCGCGCGCGATGCGCTGGCGGCCGAGCGCCGCCGGATGCCGCGGCTGCCGGTGGAGAAGGCGTACGCCTTCGACGGCCCGAACGGGCCGGCCCCATCTGAACGCCCGCAACACGACGTTCGCCTACGTGTCGCGCGCGCCGCAGCCGGACATCGAGCGCCTGAAGGCGCGGATGGGCTGGGAGATCCCCTGGTACACGATGACCGACGGCTTCGACGCCGACTTCGGCGTTGACGAGTGGCACGGGACCAACGCCTTCCTGCGCGACGGCGAGCGGATCTTCCGGACCTACTTCGTCAACCATCGCGGCGACGAGGCGCTGGGCAGCACCTGGAGCTACCTCGACCTCAGCGCGCTAGGGCGCCAGGAGGACTGGGAGGATTCCCCGGAGGGCTACTCGCAGACCCAGGCCTACGAGTGGTGGAGGCGGCACGACGAGTACGGGGCGGAGACCGACCCGTGGGAGGGCCGCCTCGACGAGAAGGTGGCCGCGACGAGGGACCACGCGCGCCGCTCGGCCGGGGCCGCGACCTGATCGCCCACGGCGCTTCTAACGCGCGTACCAGCCGCACCGGCGCCACGGGCGCGAGCGCGGGGGATGCGCGGCGCGACAACGGCGCGCCCGAGCATCGGCAACGGCATGCCCCTCCGGGCATGCCGGTCGGGCCTTCCGAGGCGTCCTGGAGTAGAGCGATGGCTCATCGCGGTCTCATCACAGGCTACGAGGATCACCCGATGCCTGAAACGACTGCTGATCGCCTCGACCCGGCTCTGCTGAAGCTCGCGGGGATCGTTCTGGTCGGCGCGGTCGCCGTCCAGCTCGACGCCACGATCGTCAACGTCGCGATCGACACGCTCGGACGCGACCTCCACGCCAGCCTGCCGACCATCCAATGGGTCTCGACCGGCTATCTGCTGGCGCTCGCGCTGGTCATCCCGCTCGCCGGGTGGTCAGTGGATCGTTTCGGAAGCAAGCGGGTGTGGATGCTCTCGCTCGCGCTGTTCCTCGCCGGCTCGGTGCTGTGCGGCTCGGCTTGGTCGGCCGGAAGCCTGATCGCGTTCCGCGTCTTGCAGGGGGTCGGCGGCGGGCTGCTGTTCCCGCTGATGCAGACGATCCTCGCCCAAGCGGCGGGCCCGCAGCGGCTGGGGAGGCTGATCGCCGCGATCGCCATTCCCGCTCTCGTGGCCCCGATCGTCGGCCCGGTGATCGGCGGGCTGATCCTCGACAGTCTGAGCTGGCGCTGGATCTTCTTCATCAACGTGCCCGTCGTATCGATCGCGATGTTTCTCGGTTGGCGATACATGCCAGACCCGCGGGCGGGCGGCGAGCATCCGCTCGACGTCCTCGGACTGGCGCTCCTCTCCCCTGGCCTTGCGGCGATCGTCTACGGGTTCTCCGAAGCGGGAACACGAGGAGGCTTTGGCGAAGGGCAGGTGATCGTCCCGCTGGTGATCGGGACCGCGCTCGTGGCGGCCTTCGCGGTGCACGCGCTGCGGACCAGGATCGAGCCGATCATCGATCTGCGTCTCTTTCGGAAGCGGTCGTTCACGGCCTCGGCAGGGCTGATGTTCCTAGCCGGCCTCTCCATCTTCGGGGCGCTGCTGCTCCTGCCTCTCTATTACCAGCAGGCCCGTGGCCAGAGCGCGCTCGACGCCGGCCTACTGCTTGCACCGCAGGGCCTCGGCATGATGGTCGCCCTGCCGATCGTGGGCAGGCTCACCGACAGAATCGGCCCGCGACCGATCGTGCTTGTCGGTATGGCGCTCGCCACGCTCGGAACGATTCCCTACACCCAGGTCGGCCCCCACACGAGCGAGCTCGCGCTCGGCGCCGCGCTCGTGGTCCGAGGTGCCGGACTCGGGGCTCTGTTCGTCCCGGCGACGACCGCCGCATACCGTGACCTTTCGCGCGAAGCGATCCCTCGGGCGACGAGCGCCGTGCGGATCTTCCAGCAGGTCGGCGCCTCGTTCGGTACCGCCGCGCTCGCCGTGATCCTCCAACACCAGGCCGCCGGTCACGCGGCCGCCGGGCCGGCCGGACTGGCCACCGCTTTCGGGCACACGTTCTGGTGGGCCGTCGGCTTCACCGCATTCGCTTTCGTCCCCGCCCTGCTCTTGCCGCGCGGCCGGCCCGATGTGGCCTCACGCGCCGATGCCACCGCAGGGCCTGCTCCCGCCGCCGACGTGGCCGTTTCGACCTCGGCCTAGCGGAGGGACCGCGCTGCGGTCTCGGGGATTACGGGGTCGCCGGCCCGGTCGATCTGGGAAGGGCTTGCGCCGCGGCTTCCCGATCGCGACCATGGCGTCAGCGCAATGGCTCGCGAGTTGCTCAGCGCCGAGGACGCGCGCATCCTCGCGCTCGAGTCCGGCACGGTGCGCGGACATACCTGCAAGGTGATCGTGATCGGGGGCGAGCGCGGCGCGGAGCAGTTCCGAGCGCATCTGAACGAACGGCTTGGCGCCGTGCCGCAGCTCACGCGGCGGCTCGATCCCGCAAGTGGTGCATCAGCCTGGGAAGACGATCCCGACTTCTCGCTCGAGCGGCACGTGGTCGATCGCGGGCCGCTCGATGGCGCCGGGCTGCGGCGGCTGGTCTGCACGGCCATGGAGACACCGCTCGACCGCAGCCACCCGCTGTGGGCAATGGACGTGGTTTCGCCGTTCGCGGGCGGACGCACGGCGCTCGTCTGGCGCATTCATCACGCGGTCGCGGACGGGGTGACCGCTATGCGGATGATCCGCGAGGCGCTGCTCGAGCCGACCGCGGGCGAGCGGCCCGAACGGCGTCCCGACCCGGCCCGAATCCACCATGGCCCGCGCAAACTTGCGGTCACGCTGTGGAGCGCCGCACGCATCCCGCGGACGCTGCGCCAAGAGCTCGGGCCGCGCGCGGTCTCATCCCCCATCGATAGACCGGTAGGCCCAAGCCGGGAGGTCGCCTTCGTCGACGCGCCGCTCGAGGAGCTGCGGCGCATCGGCCATGCCGCGCCCGAGCGCGCAACCGTGAACGATGTGGCACTCAGCGCAGTGAGCGCCGGGCTCCGTGCGTGGCTCGAGGAGCTCGGCGTCCCAGCTGAAGGGCTGCGGGCGAAGGTTCCGGTGAGCCTGCACCAGCCGAACGAGCGGGATGCGGCGAACCGCGACTCGTTCATGTTCGTCGACCTCCCACTCGAGCAAGACGATCCGCTCGCGCGCCTGGTCGCGGTCGCACGAGAGACGCGCCAGCGCAAGCGGCGCCATGACGCCGAGACGCTCCACGCCTTCTTCCGGGACCTCTCACACCTGTCCCGCTCGCTCGAGCGCCACGCTCAGCAGTGGGCGATGAGCCCACGCGTCTTCACTCTCAACGTCTCCAACGTCCCGGGCCCGCCTGGCCCGCAGACAGTGTTGGGCGCGCCTCTGCTCGAGCTGCACTCGCTCGCCGAGATCGCGCACCGCCACGCCCTTCGCGTGGCGATCGTGTCAGCAGCCGGGCGAATCTCCTTCGGCCTGTGCGCGGATCCCGACGCGATCGACGGCCTCGACCTGATCGCGCATGGAATCGAGCGAGAAGTTGGCGCCTTGAGCCGCGCGGTCGGTCTCGGGCGCTGACTTTCCCGGGTACGCTGCCGGCGTGTCGAGGGCCGCACTGATCGCCGCGGCCGCGGTGCTGGTGGGGGCCGCGAGTGGCGTCCCGGCGCGCGCGGACTCGATCCTCTACCGCTGCCACCCGAACATCTGCCGGGTGGCGCCCGACGGCTCGGGCGCCAAGCGGGTCACGCGCGACGGCACGCGGGGCGGGCCGGCCTACGGTTGGCTGTCGGCCTCCGCCGACGGGTCACGGCTCGGGGTCTCGTACGGCAACCGCGCACACGTCCTGAACGGCTCGGGGAAGCGACTCGCAGGACCCCTGCCACACAGCGGCGGCGCGGTGCTCCAGACCCAGATCCGGCCCGATGGCCGCCAGGTCGCGACGATCGAGACGGTCGGAGAGAGCATTCCGCCCCCGCTCCGCTTCGTCCCCTATCTGTTCCTGGCAGACGCCGACGGAAGCGGGCGCGAGACGGTCGCCCGCAGCACCACGGCCACGGCCTGGCTCGGCGACCGCCTGCTGCGCAGCGAGAGCGCCGACGAGTCGCCCTTCGCCCAGCAGATCTGCCTGCTGGCCTCGAACACAGACTTCCCGTGCGAGCGGCTCGTCGCGAGCGACGCCGAGCGCGACCTGTGGGACCCGGTGGTGTCGCCGAACGGCCGCTTCGTGGCGGTGACGCGCGCGCCCGTCGATGCCTTCCAGGGCGAGATCGCCATCTACTCGACCGCGACCGCCGCGCTGGCGCGAGTGCTCACGTCGGGGCCGGGGGACTCACAGCCGAGCTGGTCGCCCGACGGCCGGCGGATCGCGTTCACCCGCGGCGACGGCGGCCTCTGGATCGTGCGCGCCGACGGCTCGCCCGGGTCCGAACGGCGGATCCTCGCGTCCGGGGCCCAGCCCGTCTGGGTGAGCGGAGGTGGGCTGCCGCGGCTGACCGGACCGAAGCGCGTGCGTGCCGGTGCGCGCGTACTGATCCGCCTAAGAGGCGCTCCGCGCGAGGCACGCGCGATCCTGCAGCGACGGGTGGGCCGCCGCTGGCGGCCACTCGCGAGGCGCACAACCGGCCGCTCCCCCACCGTGTTCGCGATTCGCTTCCCGCGTGCTGGGCGCGCCGTCCTCCGGATCCGGCTGCGCGCGCCGGGCGCCTCGACCACCGAGTCGAGGCGGCTCACGATTCGCGTGCTGGCCGCGGGCTGAGACCGCGCCATCATGCGCTCAACGTGTCAGGTGTCGTCTGTCTGCGGGCTGGCGTCGAGGTCGTAGAACAGGTCGCACAACACGTCGTCGCTGTACTCGGCCGGCTCGCCGCGGCGCGCGAGGGCGATACCGAGCGCGGCGCGGAGGCGGAGGTCGTGCACGTTCTCCCACATCCACTGCAGCGGCTCGGTGAACCGGTCTTTATCGTCGGGGTAGGCAGCTGCGAGGCGACAGATGAGGACGAGCGCACCGGGCGTTTGGTTGGCAAGCACCTTGGCGATGAGGTCTGGCAACCAGTCGTGGACGGCGTCGCGCGCGGCCCTCACGTAGGCGAGCTCTTTCTCCATGGCGGCGTCCTCTTCGTCGCTGAGGCCGTCGCGGACCAGGTGTTGGTGGACGTCGAGGTACGAGGAGCCTGTGGCGATATTGGCGACCAGGTTCATGAGCTCGTCGCGTAGAGGAGGCGGCTCGGTCAGGACCAGTCGAGCCAAGAAAGGAACGGCATAGGCGGTCGCCTCGTACACGGTCCCCTGGTGCCAGATGTTGCCGTGCAGCTCGTATACGGCACGCTCCTGCTGGTCGCGCGAGCCGGTGAGCGCGACCAGCAAGGACGGAACGTCGGTGGCCGGACCGTAGGCGTGCTCGACGGTCGCCCAGGGAACGTCGTACAGGCCGGCGAGTGCGGGGTGCTCGGCGGACATCGGCCCGGAACGCCGGCGCCCTCACGCGTCCGCGCGCTTGAGCCGTGGCGCGTAGTGCTCGAAGAACAGGCAGGCGACGAGCTCGCCGCGCGTGCCGGCCCCGGTCTTCTCGAAGATCGACTTCAGATGGTCCTGGACGGTCCAGGGCGACAGATGAAGCCGCTCGGCTATCGAGGTCGTGCTGAGCCCAGTGGCCACGAGCTGGGTGATGGCGCGCTCGCGGTCGGTGAGACCGTAGGCATCGGCGATCAGGGGCGCCATCTCGATTGGCCCGACCGGTTCGAGGATCACGACGGTTCGTGGGCCGGGCTCCTGCCCGAGAACCGACCCGTGGACCAGCAGCCATCGCCCGGAAGCGGTCCGCGCCCTGGCGCTCGCATCGGCGACGAGGTCGCCCGCAGCGACGCCGCGTGCCCGGCTCGCCACCGCGGCGAGGACGCCGCGCGCGCGCCCGTCATCAGTACGTGCGTGCAGTTCCTCGACCCAGCGCTCGGCAGCGTCGCTGGCTTGGACGATCACGTTGTCGTCGTCGATCAGCACGACGCCGGCGGTGTGCGGGTGTTCCGGCTCCGCCGTGGAGAGCGCTTCCCGGCTGACGGCGCGTCGCAGGCCCTCGGCGAGGTGCGGGGCGAGTGCAGCCATGGCTCGCGACTCGCCATCCGTGAAATCCGGCGAGCCGCCCTCTCGAAGCAATGTGATTCCGCCCCACGCGGTGGAATCGGAGACCAGCGCCGCGCGCAGCTCGTCGCCGAAACCGTGTGGCCGCCGGACCTCGCGATGGCGGAGGCTGCGATCGAGCGTGCCATCGGTCGCCCCGCTGAGGGTGGCCGCCGGAATCTCAGCGCGGGACAGTGCCGGGAACTTGTTGAAGTCGGCCGCGCCGACCTCGATCTCGGCCATGCGCGGCATCGCCTCGGGCGGTAGTCCGTCCACCACGACCTCGCCCGTCGGCAACATGGTCGCCGGGTCGAAGGTCAGGACACAGACGCCGTCGAAGGGCACGAGGCGGCGGAGGGTTCGTGCCGCGACGAGCGAGAACTCGCGCACGTCCTTGCCTCGATGAATGAGGCGGAGGAGATCGTCGCGCGCGCGCTCGACTGAGATCGATGACATCAATCGAATGTACCCGGGGCGAAAGAACCCAGAAGTCTGGGATGGCGCACGGGCGATGGCGCGTCTAGACCTTGGGCCTGATCGGACGAGAGGAATTACACGTGACCGCACGTGCACCCGAAGACCTCCATGCCCTCCTGGAAGCTGCGTTCAACGAGCGGGACATCGACGCGTTGATCGCCCTTTATGAGGACGACGCCACTCAAGTGGTTCCGCCGCACGGTGAGCGTGTGACCGGGCTCGACGCGATTCGGGCGGCGGTCGAGCCGATCATGGCGCGCGCGCCCCGGGCGCGGATGGACGTGGTCGAGAAGGTCGAGGGCGGCGGTCTCGCCGTGACCTACGGCCGGTGGAGCCTCGCCGACAGCGGCGACCACGAGATGTCGGGCCGCGGGACGATGGTTTCGCGGCGCCAGCCGGATGGGAGCTGGCGGATCGCCCTCGACAACGCGATGGCGCCCTGAGAGGCCGGCGATCGGTCACATCGTCGCGCCGTCGGGCGTCAAACGATTTGGAGATCAAGCTCGTCGGCGGCGAGCCGCCGGCGCTCGGAAAGGAAGCACGATGCAGACCGAAGGCAGGAGCCAGAGGATTGCCGTCACGGGAGCCACCGGCCGGGTCGGATCGCACCTCGTCGAGATCCTCGAGCAGCGCGGACACGACGTGATCCAGATCGCGCGCTCCAAGGGCGTCGACGTGGTCAGCGGCGAGGGCCTCGACGAGGCGCTCGCCGGGGCCGAGACCATCGTCGACACCGCCACAGGACCCTCGCCCGAACAGGTAGCGGCGACGGAGTTCTTCACCGCTTCGGCACGGAACATCCAGCGAGCCGGCGCCGCGGCCGGCGCGAAGCGGATCGTCCTCGTCTCGATCATCGGCATCGACAGGTTCGAGGGTGGCTACAACGCGGCGAAGCTGGCGCAAGAGCAGACGCTGCTCGAAGGCCCGCTCCCGGTCCGGATCGTTCGCGCGGCCCAGTTCCACGAGTTCGTCGAGCCGCTGGTCGGGTGGACGATCCAGGATGGCGTCGCCCACCTACCCGAGATGCGAACGCAGCTCGTGGCAGCCCGCGTCGTCGCCGAGACCCTGGCCGACGCGGCCGAGGAGCCGGAGATCGAGAACGGCAGGGTCACGGAAGTCGCCGGCCCGCGGGCGGAGCGTCTGGCCGATGCGGCCGCCGCGCTCCTCGCCAGCCGGGGCGACTCGGTCGAGATCCGCGAGACCCGCGGCGGTCCGCTGGCCGAGCCCGGCCACCCGGACGCCGCGGCCTATGCGGACGGCGCCGCGCTGCCCAACCCGGGCGCGAAGCTCGCCGGCCCCGGCTTCCAAGAGTGGGTGCAGAGCTCATGAGCAGCAGAGCGTCGAACATCAGCGCCACGCAGGACTCCGTTTGGTGGCAGGGCAGCCTGATGGAGATCAAGGCCCGCGCTGAGGACACCGGCGGTGCCCTCGGTTTCCTCGAGGGACGATTCTTCGAGAAGGGGTACGGGCCCCCACTCCACCTGCATAGCGGCGAGGACGAGGCCATGTATGTCCTCGAGGGGCAGATCCGCTTCCGCGTAGGAGACGACGAGTTCGTCGCCGGTCCCGGCAGCTGGGTTTGGCAGCCGCGGGGCGTACCGCACACCTTCAGAGTGGAGTCCGAGAACGCGCGTGCGCTCGTCATCTTCACGCCGGGAGGCATCGAGCGCATGTTCGAGGAGGGCGGCGTGCCGGCCGGAGAATCGGCCGAACCGCCCCAGCAGGAGTACGACGTGGAGGCCGCGGCCGCGCTCGCCAAGCGCTACGGCTTCGAGGTCGTCGGACCGCAGCTCGCGTAACGACAGGTGCTCGGCTTGGACTTGGAGCGCCGCACGGCGGTTCTGGCTCTGCTGGCGTTCGCGATGCTGATCGTCTCGCTGGACCAGTACATCGTCGTCGTTGCGCTCCCAGAGATCGGTCGCGCTCTGGGCTATTCCCCCCAGACACTGCAGGCAGTGATCAGCGCCTACGCGGTGGCGTCCGCAGGCTTCCTGCTGCTCGGCGGTCGAGCCTCTGACCTGCTCGGTCGCCGGCGGGTCCTTGTCTCTGGCCTCGCTCTCTACGCCGGCGGCTCCCTCACCGGAGGCCTGGCCCCCACCGCCGAGGTCCTGCTCGTCGCCCGCGCCATCCAGGGGCTGGGTGGTGCGTTGGTCTTCCCCTCCACCCTGGCGCTCATCAACACCACCTTCGCGGAAGGCCCGGAGCGCAACCGGGCGGTGGCGATCTGGGGCGGCACCGGCGCCGCGGGCCTCGTGGTGGGCGTGCTGCTTGGCGGCGTGCTGACCCACGCGCTCGGCTGGGAGGCGGTGTTCGTCGTCAACGTTCCGCTGGCCGGAGCCGCCCTGCTCTTCGCCTTGGCGCTGATCCCCGCCGACCGCGAGCGTGAGATAGGCCGCAGGTTCGACCTGCCAGGTGCGCTCAGCGCTACTTTCGGGATCACGCTGCTCGTCTTCGCCCTTGTCCAGGGCCCGAACCTCGGGTGGGAATCTCCCGGCATCCTGGCCAGCGCGGTAGGCGCCCTGCTGTCGCTGGCGGTCTTCGCGGTCCTCGAGCGGCGCGGTCGCGACCCGCTCGTGCCTCCGCGGCTGCTCGCCAACCGGAACCTCGCCGCGGCGGTGGCGATCGCCTTTCTGTTCTGGGCGACGTTCGGTTCGGCGCTCTACTTCCTCACCCTCTACCTCCAGGATGTACGGGGCTACAGCGCCCTGGAAACGGGGCTCGGCTTCCTGCTCCCGACCGCCGTCGTCGTCACCGGCTCGACCTTCGCCGGTCGGGTCGTGACGCGATGTGGCCTTCGCCCCACTCTGATCGCCGCGCTCGCCCTGGGGGCACTCGGGGCGGTGGCCCTCGGCTTGGCGATGTCCCCAAGCGGTTCCTACGCGGCCTTGATCCCTGGCCTCGTCCTGATCAGCATCGGCGACGGCGTCGTCTTCACGACGATGTTCATCGCCGCCGGGACCGGGGTTGACGACGCTGAGCAGGGCATCGCCTCCGGCATCGCGTCGACCAGCGGCTCAATTGGCGCCGCAGTTGGTCTCGCGCTGCTCGTGCTCGTGGCAGCCTCCGGAACCGACGGGCTGGCGGGCGAGGCCCTGAGGGTCGCGACCGCGGACGGTCTCAGCACCGCCCTGCTCGTGATCGCCGCCGGGATCGCTGCAACCGCCGTCGTCGCCCTGACCCTCCGTCCCGTCTCAGGCAGGCCGTCCGAGCCGCCGTGCCCGCGGGGTCTGACGGGACGGCCGCGACTTCTCACGGACCCGCCTGGCTAGTCACTACCCGGTACTTGAGGTGCGTCACGCCAGGCGCGTCGACCGCCCGGACCTGCTCGAGCTGCACCTCATGCCCGAGGTTGTCAAGAAGGCGAGCACCGCCGCCGAGCAACACTGGAACGACGTGGAGCTCGAGCTCGTCCAGTAGCCCCGCTGCCAGGTACTGCTGACCGACCTGGGCGCCGCCCCAAAGCATGACGTCTTTGCCGCCGGCGGCGTCCCTTGCCTGCTCGAGCGCGGACTCGATTCCGTCGGTGACGAAGTGGTACGTGGTCCCTCCCTCCATCTCCACCGGATCACGCGGGTGATGGGTGAGGATGAATACGGGGTAGTGGTAGGGCGGGTCGTCGCCCCACCAGCCCGTCCACTGCTCGTCGCCCCAGGGGCCGCCGCCGATTGGGCCGAACATGTTCCGGCCCATCACGCCGGCGCCGGCGTTCTCTCGCGATTCCTCGACTATCCGTGCGCTCTCGTTGACCTCGCCGCCTTGCTTGTCGTGGGCTTCGCGCCAGGAGGCCAGCGGAATGATCCAGTCGTGCAGCCGCTCGCCGCCCTCGCCGAGGGGGTTCTCCTCGCTCTGGTTCGGTCCTGCGACGTACCCGTCCAGCGAGATCGAGATATGACACCTGAGCTTGCTTGAGATATTCTGCACCGATGCATCAAAGCAGAGGAAAGCCTATTTCGCAATCGGTCCCACCGAACCGGTCCGCACAGACCGATCGCCGCCCGATGCGCCTGAAACCAAGCTCCTATCTCGTCCTCGGAATGCTCAACCTGGGGATCGAGACCGGCTATGCGGTCAAGCGGACCGTCGACCGCAGCACGCGCTTCTTCTGGGCGGCCTCACTCGCGCAGGTGTATCCGGAGCTCGCCGCGCTCGAGGAGGGCGGATACGTCGTCAGCACCGACAACCCGCAGGGCGCGCGCCCGCGGAAGGCCTACCGTCTGACGGACGAAGGCCGAGCCAGTCTCGATGAATGGCTGCGGAGCGAGCGGATCCCGGATGTCGAGTTCCGCGACGAGGGGCTGCTCCGGCTGTTCTTCGCCGACGCGCTCCCGCCCGAAGACGCCGTCGAGCTGGTCAAGCGGCTGCGGGTCCGGGCCGAGGAGGTGGAACGCGACTTTCGCGCCGAGATCCTGCCGTACGCCGAGCGAACCGCGTCGGCCGCGCGCCGGTTTCCATTGATCGCGGCGCGCGAGGGGGCGGACTACTTCTCCTGGCGTGCGGCCTGGTTTCGGCGCATGGAGGCGGAGCTCGCGGATGAGCTCGCGCGGTCGTGATCCGATCACGCTCACAAGGGACGACTTCCGATCATCCTCGAGCCGGCCCTGAAGCGTCACTGCCTTGCGTTACGCCGTCTCCGAGACCGCGGCGGAAGCCGTCACGCCACGTGCGCCAGCGAGGTTCCCAGTCGAGCCCGCGCTTGGCCTTGCCGTTGGAGGAGCCGCGACCCTCGGTCATCCACCGCACCGCGACCGATCCGGCCATGAGGCGGGCAAGCCAGACCGGGACGCGCATCGGACGCCTGGCTCCGACCGCTTCCGCTAGGTACGAGAGCCAATCCGCTACGCGGGCCGGCTCATCATCGGTGATGTTGTAGACCCCGCTCGCATCTGACTCCAACGCCGCCACCGTCGCCATGGCCGCGTCGTCCAAGTGGATCCATGACCAGACGCCTGCGCCATCACCAATGAGCGGGAGCCGTCGCTTGCGGATCAGTGCGACGAGCGACTCCGAAGCGCCAGGTCCATAGAAGTTGCCGTAGCGCAGCACGACGCCGTACGGAAGTGCAGCCGGAACGGTCTCCTCGAGGTAGCGGATGGCAGCCAGGCTTTCGCGTTGCATCTTCGGCGGGTTGGGATCGAACCCGTCGCCCTCGCTCTTGACGGGCGCGCCGGTAGTCGGATTGGTCCAACCCGTGTATCCCTGGGCAATGAATCGCTCGACGCCGGCCTCGCGTGCGGCGCTGAGCAGGATGTCGGTCCCCTTCGTTCGCAGCTCGTTGGTAGTCGCAAACCAGCGATCGAAGCGACGCATGTCGGGTTTTCCGGCAAGCGCAGTCATCTGGTGGACGATCGCGTCCGGCTCCGCTTCGATGATCGCGTTGGTCATCGCCGCTCGGTCGAGCCCGTCGGCGATGACGGGCTCCGCGCCAAGGGCACGCAGCTCCGCGGTCTTCGCGCGAGTTCGGGTCGTCGCCGTGACCTGATGGCCGGCAGCGACAAGCTGAGATATCAGCGGACGTCCGATCGCCCCCGTGGCGCCTGTGACGAACACGTGCATCTCCTTCACAGGCATGACCCCCTCGTGGGACTCCGCGCCGTCACCGGCTCGCCGTCGAGCTCGACGGTCGGCTCGAGCAGGATGCCGTCGATGTGGACGCCGGCTTCGTTTGCGCCACCGCAGGCGACGCTGGTACCGAAGGCGATGTGAGCCGTGCCGAGGACCTTCTCGTCGACGGCGATCTCGCCGCAGATTTCGGCGGACGGGTTGGTGCCGATCCCGACCTCGGCGATCGAGCGGCCATGCTCGCCGCCGGCATCGAGCGTAGAGAGGAGCCACTCCGCGGCCTCGCCCTCGGTGGAGACGGCGCGGCCGTCTCGAAGGTGAAGGCGGAGTGGCGCTTGGAGAAGGCCGTAACCGGCGAGCGCGCCGTCAAAGACGATCGTGCCGTCGCCCACCGTCTCGATCGGCGCGATAAAGGCCTCTCCCGCAGGCAGGTTTCCAAACGCGCCCGGCTCTTTCAGATTGCCGTCGTCGCACAGCGCCCTGCGACCGGCGAGGCTGAGAGCGACATCCGTGCCCGCCTCCGAGGTGATGCGACACGTGTCGGCAGCTGTGAGGGCAGCCGCGATCTCGCCGCCGGACTGCGCGAGGAAGCCGTAGTCGACGTCGATCGTCCGGGCGAAGTCCTCCTCGCTCACGTAGATGCCGGCGATGCGGGCACCGCGGCTTGAGGCTTCAATTCGTGCGCGGGTGTGGCTGATCGAGAAGGTCGTGGTCGCCAGGACGATCGACGCCTGGAGCATGGCCTCCGCGATCCACCCCGGTGGCTCCTCGCTCTCCCGGCTCAAGGCCGGATACTCGAGCACCTGCACCGCCCCGGTCCGGGCCCGCGCGGCGACCGCGAGCGCGTCCGCGAGCCCCCGCTGTGGTTCGTTGCAGAGGACGAGGAGCCGGTCATCTGAATCGACGCCGAGACAATCGAGCGCCGCGTCGCCGGCCTCGGACAGCCCGGTCCTGGTGTCGGGCGACATGCCGAAGAGTATTCCCTGCGGCGTTGGCGCTCGACAGGGCAAATCAAAGGCATCTGACCCAATACTCGCTCGAAAGAAAGCTCCTGGCGC
>Ga0081538_10001339_pt1 | contig 25326 bp, 22 predicted proteins | sample TabmetS5T2R1_FD_71022 | JGI IMG/M metagenome (GOLD analysis project Ga0081538, IMG submission 71022) | Tabebuia heterophylla rhizosphere microbial communities from the University of Puerto Rico - S5T2R1 | ecosystem: Host-associated > Plants > Roots > Rhizosphere ... | reverse complement strand
ATGCCCACCAGTGTGTCCACCGTCACCAAGATGCCCACCAGTGTGTCCACCGTCACCAAGATGCCCACCCGTGTGTCCACCGTCACCTACGCCACCCAAGCCGCCGGAGCCGGAATGGCCGCCGTCGCCAATGTGGACGATGCTGTCGCCGCCCGAGCCGACCAGCGCTGGCTCACGTACCGGAACCGTCGCAGCCGTATCAACCGTGCGAACCGGCACGTCCGCAGTGCTGGCGGCATTCGGGGTATCCAGAGTCATATCGCTCTGGCTGACTGCCGGAACCTCGACCTTGGGCGCGTCGATCTTCGGGACTTCCGGAATGTCCATCTTGCCGGCCGCATCGAGATTGCCAAGATCAATCTTCGAGAGATCGATGGATTTCATCAGGTCGGAAATGGCCGGTATGGCAACTCTTGCACCGGCCGTGCCGACCTTGATCAACGCGGAAGCGGGATCGACGACGTCGATGATCTTGGCTGCGGTACGGATTGCGGCGGCAGCGGTGCTGGCGCTGGTCCGTACCGGCGCAGTGGCGGCGCCAACCGGGACGATGATCGAGGCGACATTGAAAGTCGCCTCACCGGCGGCTGCTGCTGGATCATCCTTCCACTTGTCCCACGCGATCAGTCCCTTGCCGGCATTGACCACCGTCATCTGGCAATCACGCAGGAAGTTGCCGGCCGGTCCTGGCATGGCGGCCACCAAGGGGGCAGTGAGTGGGCTCGTTACCGCGAGCCCCACGGCCAGCTTGCCTAGATTGCTCCACGCGGCCCCATAAGCGTCGCCGTCGAACCACTCCCCGGTCTGCGGGTTGTAGCCCAACACCAGGGTGCCGAGCCCTTCTACCGTGCCCCAGATACCGCCGACAATGACGCCATCCCAAACAAAGCGTCCGACCGCGCCTACGGCCTTCTCACCGCAAGACTCGCTACGCTCGACCGTCTGGCCCCACGGGGTTTCGGTCCCATCTGGGATCTCGGTAAGGCCGTAGCCGTTGGGATTGTCTTCGCTCGCGGCCTCGATATGTGGGAAGCCAATGATGTCGTAGATGGCGTTGGCGCATTTGCGTTCCGCCTCCCACAGCAGCACCATCTGGGCGTTGACGCGACGGATCAGGTCGTTGTTGGCGTCAACTGAGTCCTGGTCCTCATGCCATTCCACAGTTGTCTCGATGGCACCGGCTCGGCTGAAGGTGGTCTTTTCTACCCCGCCTGCTATGGAGGCCACAAAGGCGTACGCTTCGGCTTTGATCTTGGCTAGCTCGGCCTTGATCGGTTCTACTTCGGCCGCATAGGTCTTGAGCGCACTACTCACTCGATCAACGTTGTTACCGAACGTCTCGGCGTTGGTCTTGACCGGGTCCATGACACCGAACAAGGTCCCCGCCTCTGGCGCCTCGTAGTGGTTTGCCAGCCGCTGCCAGGTGCCGACCACGACGCCACCTTGATCACTAACGTCGTCGCCGATCGACTTGATCTCGCCAGCGGCAATCTCGACCATGTCGGGTCGTAGGTTGTCCCCGGGGATGGCGCTCGGGTCAATGTGGTCAGGCATCAGTAGCCTCCCAATCGCTGTGGCGCTCCATACAGCGGCGGATTCGCCGCAACGGCGGCGTTCCGCTGATAGGTCTGGACCATTTCGAGGTCACCATCGATGTATGCCTTGGTCGCCTCATAGGCCCCAGTGATCGCCGCAGTTACCCGGGTACCGATCGCCTTAAGGCCATCGGACTGGTTCTCGAAGAAGCTCTGCAATGCAGGGACGATGGCGCCGCTACCACCGGTCGCAGTGGCGGCAAACTCCACCCACCCTTGCAGCGGTTCCAGGATCGTGCCGAACTCCTCTGCGTCGCTTTTGGTGGCGTTCAGTACCGTCTCCACCCCTTGGGGGTCGATTCGATAGCCAGTCATCGTCGTCTCCCTGAGGAATCAGCCGATGCTGTCGACTGCTGTCTTGGCGCGCTGCAGTGCGTGGGCGGCGCTCTCGTCGTTACTTCCGAGTGATGACCGCAGCACGTGGATGATGCCCTTTACTTCCTCGGCGACGTTGTGCCAGCGCTGCTCCTTGGCGGCGTACTCTTCGGACGCCCCGTCGGCTTGGTAGTCCGACATCGCAAGTTGCACATCCTGATCACGCTGATTGATCAAGGACTCCAGATGTCCAGCGACGGCCAGGAACTGATCTTGGGCGCTCTGGGAGGCGGGAATGTCGTAGTCGCGGCGTTGCGCGTCGTTTGCAGCAGACATGATCTTGGTCGTCCTTTCTCAGCGCGATCCGGAGAACCGGGCGGACTCGAAATTGGCACCGGCCTGGGCGGCAGTGGTCTCGTCGACCATCTGCTGCTCACCGGATATGAAGGCGGTGTTCTGGCCCTGGATGCCACCCAGCACTGCAGCCAGCGCTGAGTTCAGCTCGTTGGCGATTTGATCAGTCTGGCCCTTGAACCTGTCGAAGGCATCGCGGCCGGCTCCATTGAACTTTCCGTAGATCGGCTCTGCCGATGCGAAGAGCTGCTTTACCACGGATCCAAGATCATCGTTGGCGGACGACGTCTGCTTGGTCAGGACAGTGAGCGTCTCAGCCCCCATCGCGAACTTCATCATTGCTCCTTTCCCCCGAAAAGGGCGAAGGTAACGGTTGGGTCACGGACGCGAACTAACGTAACGCCGGTGCGGGTCAGATTTCGGGCAATAGGGGATGTCGGTGCCGGAAAGACGGCACTTTCTTCTGAGCTGCTCGAAGCAAGCAAATAACGTTTCTCAGGCGAAATAACGGCGAGATAACTCTGAATCCCTGCAGGTTGGCCTCCAGAGGTGCAAACTTACGGCCTGAACTCAGTCCGTTTGGGCTGATGTGCCCTGAGCTTGTCGAAGGGCGACTGAAAGGCGCTTCGACAGGCTCAGCGCGCATGCAGGTCCGTCCGTGACCGTGCCCATCACCCTCGACGGGGGTCCTCACAGCGGAGGTTCACATGCCCGGAGCGCTCGTGGGCATTGCGAGCTGTGCACGTTGCGGCAGCATGCAGACGTCTGCCGGCGTGCTGTGCCAGTTGTGTGGGACGGTGCTGACGCCAGCAGCGCAAGGCAGCGTGCTCGGTACTTACACGCCGTTACTGGCCGGCGTGGCACGCTCGAGCGCGGTGCGTGGCTATTTGTCGGTGCTGATCGATGTGTTTCCGCTTGTGATGGCCGTAGTTCTCGGTGTGGTAGCGGGCGCTTCCGGCGCTCTGGGAACGTTGATCTTGATTGGCCTGCTGGCCGTGATCTTCGTGCTAGTTCAGCTGTTGCTGTTCCTACGCCGCGGCCGCACGCTAGGCCGTCTGGCTCTCAAGCTGCGCACAGTTGATGATCTGACCGGCAATCCCGTGGGCGTTCGCAAGATCATCGCCGGCTTCCGGACTTCGCACTGGATGCGTCGCACAGTGACCGCTGATTTGAGGCGAGGGCGAGACCCGCTGAGTCTGGCAATGCCACCGCTTCCGGAATCGGCCATCGCAGAGGGCTCACGCCTGGACGCCGGTGTTTTTGCCACGTCTGGGACGGAAAGCGCACCGACGACCAAACACTCCGATGCGGTAGCCATTGTCTTTGATACCGGGCGGCGTCAGGTGATCAACAGCTCGCTGCTGATCGGCCGTAGCCCGGAGAGCAAAGATCAACAGCCGATTCTGGCACTAGCTGATCTTTCCCGGACGTTGTCCAAGACGCATGCCCTGCTGGAATGGTCCGGCTCGGTGCTTTGGGTGACAGATCTGTATTCGGCCAATGGCTCGGTGCTGATCAGTCCGGACGGTGAGCGCCGACCACTGGTACCCGGCATTCGGGGCCCGGCCAGCATCGGCTGGACCGTGGAGTGCGGCAGTCGATCGTTCAGCGTGCATGGCGTCCCACAGCGGGCGGCCTCGTGAGGGAAGCGTCCATGAGCGCGGTGCAGCACCCGCTGCTCGATTTCGGCGGTGCAATTAACGCCTATCCGAGCGCCGAGCCGATGGCATTCGCCGCCACCGAGAGCCGGTCGTCGGTGATCTTCCTTAACGCAGGCCGGATCAGCCTGCTTGCCCAAGCGCAGGACGATAACCGCCGAGTCGTGTTAGTAACCGATGAGCTGTCATGTCTGACGCCGGCGTTCGCTGAGGTATGGCGGGAAGCAGGGGCCGCGTGGGTCGTCCGCAGCCCGAACGGCCTGCGTGAGGGCTTCACCGGCCGCCGGCTTTCGGAGATCGGCGAGGTCTTCACCACTTCGGCAATTCGCAGTATCGACGACGTTGATCTTGATTTCTTGCGACCCGTACCAGCGACTGCGGTGCAGGTCATGGCAGTGGTCTCGTTGCGGCACAAGGCGCGGAGCACAACGATCTTGGGTGGTGCGATGTCACAGCTCTCGAAGATCGTCAGCGGCAGCACCCCTCGTGTTTGGGGTGCTCATGAGCCAGCTGGGAACACATGGAATCGCGAGGGTCTAACCAGCTTTGCTCAGTCACAGATGCCCGGACCCGTGCTGGTCGTCGGAGTGGGGACAGGCTTTCGGTCGACTCTGACGGTGCAGCGTACGAGCGAGGGAATAGAGGAGATCACCGAGGCACATCTCAGCCTGGGGGTGCCGAGCACAGTGGCGTTTGAAGATCATCGCAGGCGCCTGCTGAGCTACCTGAGCCAGCTTGCCGAGAACTCCATGCCGCTGGTCGGGTTGATCATGGCGCGGCCGGGTCGCGAGGATTTACTTATTCCGGCGTTCCTGCAGCACCCGCCAACGCCGATGGCGCTGATGATTGGACCTCCTGGGGTACGGGCGTTGGGTATCTCCGTCGATCAGATGAAGCGGGATTTTGGGGCGGTGAGCGTTGGTCGACCAAGGATTCCTGGCCTGCTGTTTTCACTGGGAAGCCTTGGGGAGCCGACCTGGCCGATGCTTGACGCGATCTTGAGCGCCATTGGCAGCGATCAAGTGAACGAGATCTTGGGTCTCTCGCCAAGGCACACCACTCACGAGGATGGTCATGCCGACTAATCGCGACACGATTCTCCTCGAGACCGTCAAGACCCACCGGGCCCGCTTGCTGTCAGCCTTTCTCTACGGCGAGCTGGCTGAGCGCCGGTTGGGACAGGACAATCTCAAGCGGCTGCTCGGCTCCGTCGTGCTAGCCGCGGTCATCTGCACTGGATGTGTCGGCTTCTCGTTGGTTACTTCTCTCATCGCTTCACAGGCGGCAAAACAGGCGCAGCAGCGGGCCGGCGGTAGCTCGACGCCCGGGATAAGCGATCAGCCATACGCGGCCGATTACTTCGACCGCAGCGATAAGCATGGCTGGGGCTCGGCCGAGGTGGGCGGCCGCTGGACCACGAGAGGCAGCTCGTCGGACTACCTGGTCAGCGACGGCGTCGGAATTATGAGGGTGTCACCGGGTGAGGTTCGTGGCGCCTTCCTGAACCGTGCGAGCCGCGAGACCGCCGATGTCAGCGCCACCGTACGGATGAACACACTGGGCGCCACCGTTGTGCTGGTAGGCCGGAAGGTTAAGGCGGATGAATATCGCGCGGTGATCAAGTTCAGTGGTCGTGGTGCACTGTCGGTACTTCTTGAAGCCCAACAGGCGGGCGAGGCCGTACCGCTCTCGAACACCGTGAGCCTGATCGGCAAGTATCACGAGGGCGAGGAGATCAAGATCAAGTTGCAGGTCTTCGGGGTGAATCCAACCGCCCTGCGAGCAAAGGTTTGGCGGGCTGCCGAGGTCGAGCCGCCCGCCTGGTCGGTGACCGCACAGGATGGTTCTGACCGGTTGCAGCGTAGCGGGGTCGTGGGGATTACGGCCTCCCGTCCCAGCAGCGCGCTGGATCCGCTTCGGATGGCTGTGTTGGATTTCGTCGCGCGTCCGGTGATCGGCTAGCTCAATGCGTCCTCTTCAGCAGCTACAGCAGCGTTTCTCCGCACAAGTCCACGAATGGTTGAGATGGTGCGCGAATCGGCCGCCGTTTGTGGCTTTGTGCGGAGAAACGGCGGCATTCGGGGGAGGACGATGACGGAGTTCACGCGACTCACAGTGATCGGATCAGCCCGCAAAGCTGATCTTGTGGTGCCGAACGATGAGGCGGTGAGCGGTCTCATGCCACGGCTCATGGAGTTGCTTGATGAGCCGACGGGCTCGGTGGTACGGCCGCTAACCCTCGTACGCTCCACCGGCGAGCAGCTCGACGTTGGTCTCACGGTCGCCGATCAGCAGGTCTTGGACGGAGAGTTGCTGCGCTTGGTACGGTCCGATGACGCTCCGCCGCCACCGGAAGTGGCCGACGTCACCGACGTACTCGGCGAGTCATTGCACGATCGTGCCGGACTGTGGTCAACGTCCGCCCGCGAACTCACCGGTGCTGTCGCAATCGGGGTGCTGAGCTGCGCTACTGCGCTCCAGCTGCCGGTCGGCACTGGCCTACTTGTCGTTGCGGTTCTCGCACTGTCGGTCAGCGCAGCAATTTTGGGCCGGCTCTCCAGGCGCTGGCTGTGCGTGGCCCTCACCGCAGCGGCACTCGGCGTATCCACGGCCGCGGTTTGGCGGTTCAGCGCTGGACTCGGGCTGTCACCATCGTTACGGCTTGCCGCCGGCGTTCTCGAGCTCGCCGCACTCGGCTGGATATGTCTTGGTCTTGGTTACGGCCAGGGTCTGCGTTCTCGTCCGGCCTGGTTTGGCAGCCTGATAGGCGTTCCGATCGCGGCACTGCCGCTGATCATGGTGGCGTTCGGCTCGGGTGCCGAGCAGGCGGCCGCGATCACGGCTGCAGTGGCGGTTGTGGTGTGCGGCGTGCTGCCTCGGTTGGCGCTCGCTGCCTCCGGACTGACCGGCCTGGATGATCAAGTGGTGGAAGGTCAGCCACGTCGCCGTGATGAGGTTTCCCTGACAGTCAATGATGCCTATCGACTGCTGAGCTGGGTGACGTTCGCGGTCGCCATACCGATTGCCATTACCAGTGCACTGCTACTTGCCGCAAATGATCTGTGGACGGTTGGCGTCGGCCTTGCGGTGATCATGGTCAGTGCACTGCGTACCCGCGCCTTCCCACTGGCGGTGCAGCAGATGGCGCTCTGGTTTACGACGCTCGCCGGGCTATTGGGCGGTCTTCTCGGCCAGCCGCGTTTCGGCGGGCTGCTGGTCGCCGGGATCTTGGTCGCTGTGTCGGTGCTGGTCGTGATCATGGTCTTGGCCCAGCCCGCCTCGCATCAGCGGGCCTTCCTGCGGCGGCTTGGAAATGCCGTTGAGGCCCTCATGGTGATCGCTCTTATTCCGTTGCTGCTGGGTATGTTTGGCGTCTTCAGCGATCTGCTCAGGGCGTTCTAGAGATGGCCGGAGCGGTAACCATGATCATCTCAGGCCTGCTAGGCAGCGTTAGTTCGATCACCCACGAGCTCACCACCAGCGATGCGCTGCTGCGCTCGCCGCTTGCGCTCTCCCGCCGGATCGGCTTCGTTCAGCTGCGGGGCGGCAGCGGCGCGTCCGGGACAGCCGGCTATGTAGCCAGCATGTTGGCACGTCGGCGTACTGGCATGGTGCTCGGAGTCAATGCCTCGGCAGGCGAGACGAACATGCTCTGGCAAGCGGGCTTGACTCGATCTGCGGCCGGCGTCAGCCGATTGGGCGGTGCCTCAGACCAGAACCGGAGGTTGCATCCGAGCAGTGCGGCAGATGCCCGAGCCGGCCTGCCGATGACCGGAAGCGGTCTGATTGCGCTGGACCTGGCTCCTGATCATCTCGCGCCTAGCGCCGGCACCTGGTTTGAGCAGGTGACACCGATTGCCCGCTTCTACGATCTGGTGATCACCGACTGGGGCGTACGCCACTGGCAGGTTGACCTGCGACAGGTCGCAAGGGCAAGTCACGTGGTTTGTCTGGTTGCCCGGGCTGACAGATATCCAGCCGAGGAGGCCGCCGCACTGATACCGGCGCTCTCCGAGGTGGAAGATCAACCCCGGGTCGTACTCGCGCTGGCAGACGTCGGCCGGACGGCGGAACGTACGCCACAGCTACTGGGAAGCCAACTCCCGGTGCCGGTCATCAGCATCCCGTACGACCCCCGCCGCGCCCACGCGCGCCCGATCGCGAGCCGCCAGCTACCGAGCAGCAGCCGGCTGGCCTATACCCGCCTATGCACGGCTCTCATGGCTGAGGCCCTCAAGCCCACCACGTCCCGCCGTCTGGTGGCACCGGACCTCGGCGAAAGTCACTCGTCGGTTGCTAGAGGCGGGCGATCATGACCCTGCAACTGGTCCACCGACCCACCCGGATTACGCGCCCGATCAAGCCTGAACCTGCCGAGACTATTGCCGCCCCGCCAACGATTACCGATGGCCACGTAAGCGGCATGCCTATCCAAAGCTTCCTGCCGGTGATCGGCGCGCTGTCGTCGGTGATCATGATCGTAGTCTTGCGCAACAGCAATCCGGTGTTCCTGGTGATCGGCGGGCTGTTGCTGATCGTGGCATTGATCGGCGGCCTTGCAATGGCCTTAAGCCATCGCGGCTCCGCGACGCGCACCCGCCGCACCCAGCGCGAGCACTATCTGGACTTCCTGGAGAAACTACGAGCTCGAATGCGAGCCAAGGGCCGTGAGGTGCGTGCTGCCGCCGCGCAGCTGGATCCTGAACCGGCCACACTGCTCGAGCTGATCCGCGACCCGGCACGGCTGTGGGAGCGACGCCGGCACCATGCTGATTTTTGCCGGGTACGCATCGGCATCGGTGATCGCGCCATGTTCTCTCTTACCGTGCCTGATGAGCAGAACCCGGTACAGCCCTATGACCCGATCATGATCAACGAGGTGAACTCGGTAGTCGCGCACTATCGGATCGTCCGTGGCATGCCCATCACCGTGAACCTTGACGGAGCCGGTCAGGTCGCCATCATCGGGGATCGGGAAGGCGTACTCAGCGCTGCCCGCTCCATGATCGCGCAGCTGGCTGCCCTGCATGCCCCCGACGATGTCCGGATTGCCGCCGCCTTTCCGCGTGAGGCAGCAGCCGACTGGGCGGGCTTGGATCTGCTGCCCCATGTAGTCGACCCGGAACTGTACGACGGGCCAGTTCCAGCGCGTCGGGTTGCCGGATCGGCGGCTGGGCTGATCAAGGTGCTAGGTCAGGATCTGGCCGACCGAGCCCAATTGGTTGCTAGTGCGCGGCGCAGCGGATCCCGACTGCCAGGCGTGAGTAGCCCACGACTGGTGATCTTCCTCGACGATTACGGCCAGGTGGCCTCCACGCTGCCAATGCCGGACGCGGAGCTCACCCTGCGGGATCTTTCGGTGACTACGGTTCATCTGCTAAGTGATCGGTTGCATGAGCCGTCGGATGTCACCGTGCGGGTCATGATCGACGGAGCCGAGGCACAGCTCAGCGATGCCCGGTTGGAAGAAGATGATCATGCTGAGGCCCTCCAGACGGCAGCGCTGGATGCCACTCCGGTCACGGTCTTTGAGTCCGTTGCCCGGACGCTTACTCCATTGCGGTTGAGCATTACGCGGGAGGATGAGGTCAGCACCGCCCAGGACATTGGAATCACCGATCTGCTTGGGATTACTGATGTTGCCACGATCAATCCAGAGACCGCGTGGCAACCTCGATCGCCACGCGACTTCCTTCGGGTGCCGATCGGGCTTGACGACTTCGGCGCCCCGATCTTGCTTGATCTGAAGGAGTCCGCCGAGCTGGGCATGGGTCCCCACGGCATCTGTATCGGCGCCACCGGCTCCGGCAAGAGTGAGATGCTGCGGACCTTGATCACCGCCCTGGCTCTGTCGCACCCGCCGGAGGATCTCAGTATGGTGCTGGTCGACTACAAGGGCGGCGCCGCTTTCGCGCCGTTTGCCGGACTGCCGCATGTTGCCGGGATCATCGACAATCTGGCCGACGATCCGCAGCTCACTGAACGTGCCCGAGCAAGCATCAACGGTGAGGTGGTACGCCGGCAGGAGCTACTCCGGGATGCGGGCTCGATTCCTTCGATCAGTCATTACCGCGAGTTGCGGAGCCAGCGGCCGGATCTGCCGCAATTGCCACATCTGTTTGTGGTGATCGACGAGTTCGGCGAGCTGCTGACCGCCGAGCCGGACTTTGTTGATCTTTTGATCACCATCGGCCGGATCGGCCGCTCCATTGGCGTCCATCTGCTGCTGTCGAGTCAGCGCATCGAGTCCGGCAAACTGCGTGGACTGGATAGCTACTTGTCCTACCGGATCGGACTGCGCACTTTCTCGGAGTCGGAGAGCTCGGTCGTACTCGACACCCCGGATGCCTTCCACCTACCAGCCATTCCGGGGTATGGCTATCTCAAGGTGGACACCTCGGTCTACCGGCGGTTCCGCTCCGGCTACGTTTCAGGACCGGTGGCGAGCGCAATAGCACCGATTTTGGAGTCTGACGCTCGGCCGCAGCCGCTGCTGTTGCCGACGTTCAACGGCATAGCCAAGCCCGACCGGGTCGATGATGCCGAGGAGGAGCTGACTCGGCCGGAGATCGGTCGGCCGCTGGTGGCTGAATGCGTCGATCGACTCAGGGTTGCGAGTCGGCAGGTTCAGCCGGTCTGGCTGCCACCACTACCGTCACGGCTCACGTTGTCCCGCGTACTGACTGAAGAGCAATCGCTGCGCCCGGCAGAGGGTGCGCTGTTGGTTCCCATGGGCCTTTTGGATGACCCCGCCAAACAGCGGCAGCAGCCATGGCTGCTTGATCTGAACAAGGGCGGCGGCCACATTGCCGTGCTTGGCGCCCCACAGTCCGGCCGCAGTACGTTTCTGCGCACTCTCGCTGCGTCGGTATCACTGACCCATACCCCACGTCAGCTCAGCATGTACGGCATGGATTTGAGCGGCGGCGGCCTGCAGCGGATTGAGGGCTTCCCACACGTCGGTGGTGTGGCGACGCGCTCGCATCGTGACCGTTTGCAGCGACTTCTGGAAGAGCTGCTGGCGATGCTGGCAACCCGGGAGCGGGTGTTTCGAGAGCACAGCATCGACTCGCTGGCCTCGCTCCGCGCCGAACACGCCGCAGGCAACATCCCGGAACTGGTCTCCGCTGATGTGATCTTGCTCGTCGACGGCTTCGCTCAATTGCGAACTGACTTCGAGGAGCTCGAGGACAACCTGGTGACGCTGCTGCAGCGCGGTGGCAGCTTCGGGATCCACGTGATCTTGGCGATGACGCGGTGGAACGAACTGCGCATGGCGCATCAACCGTTGATCGGTACCCGACTGGAGCTTCGGTTGAATGACCCGGCCGACTCACTGATAGGCCGCAAGCTATTGGCGACAATCAAGGCCGATCAGCCTGGGCGGCTGCTGACCGAGGACAGATTGTTTGCCCAGGTGGCGTTGCCGGTGCTCGACGACACCGAGGACTCCTCAATGGGGGAGGCGATCGAGGCCCTCGCCGCGCGTACCGCCACCAGCTGGCAAGGACCTGCCGCGGCGCCAATCCGACTATTGCCGACCGACTTCTCGCCAAATGAGCTACCGGATGCGCTGGACGAGCCGGAGCTGCTGCCATTTGGGCTGCGCCAGGACACCATGGAGCCGGCCTACTTGGAGCTGGGTGTGCGTGATCAACATCTGCTGGCCTTCGGCGACACCGGATCGGGTAAAACCACCTTGCTGCGCGGCATTGTTCGCAGTCTGCTCGAGCGGTACAACCCCGAGGAGCTCGTGCTGGCAGTGATGGACATGCGCGGCGACATAGTGCGCGAGATCCCCGAGGCGTACTTGGGCGGCCATGCCAGCACAGCGGCGGAGGCGCGTTCTTTGTCAGCGGCGATCGCTGCAGAGTTGCAGAAACGAAGCGTCGACCCAGCTGCCAAGCTGTCCGGTCCGCGGATTGTGGTGATTGCCGACGACTACGACATCTTGGCCTCAGGTGGCACGGAACCGCTCAAGCCGCTGTTGCCGTATCTGCCATCGGCTCGTGATCTTCGGCTGCATGTACTGCTGACCCGGCCGGTAGCCGGCTCCTCGCGGGCGATGTATGACGTAGCGATGCAAACCTTGCGAGACACCGGTGGCAGCTCGCTGATCTTGTCCGGTGAGCGCAGCGAGGGGCAGATCTTGCCGCAGGTATACGCCGAGCAGATGGTGCCTGGTCGGGGTCGCTTCGTACGCCGCGGAGAGCGTCCGCGGATTGTCCAAGTCGCCAACTTCGAGGCGGTTCAGAATGCCGCGTGAGCTGTACTTGACAACACCGACTCCAGTGAACATCGAATCGCTGGTTGTCGCTGCGGCTGTGGTTGATGATCAACTGGGAGTTAGGGTGCTTTACGGTGGCGCCGCATTGCAGCTAGTCGATCATGCTGAGGTGGCGGTTCTGACCATCGAGAACTCTCGGCTCTTGCAGGATGGGTTGGATGCGTCAGCAGTGGTAACTGGTCTTGATCTTGGTGATGGCCCGATCTGGTGGACTGAAGCGGTGGCACCGTGGGGGTCCGAGGGGGACGCCGGGGTCCAGGTCGCGGCCGGGATCGCCCGAGTACTCGGGGGTCGACTCCGAGTCGAGGACGGATCATGATCAGCATCGGATCGCGCTCCGGGCGGCGTACCACCTTGGTGCAGATCGCCGGAACCGCCGGCGGCGTAGGCACTACCACGGTGGCCGCACTGATCTTTGCTGCGCTCAGTCAAGATGTTCTCGGGGCGCCACAGCTCTATGATCATGCGGCAGGCGAACTTGGGCTGCGGCTGCCAGAGGGAGACGACGTACGACTGGTGCATCCCGGTCTCGGACTGCATGACTGTGGAGCCCATGCGGCGTCCGCGGCGGAGCGGCTCGCCGATCCGCAGACCGTGCTGGTCTTGGTGACGGCGGCGACACCGGTCGGCTGCAAGGCGGTCGACCGAGTGCTGGATGCGGTGGTTTCCCTTCATGGGGCCGGCCAGCTGCGCCGGGTGCTGGTCGCGGCTGTTGGAGTCTTCGGTCGGCACCGGGTTGGCGCTCAGTTGCGGGCGATCGGCGATCGGGTGGGCACACGCAGCGTGATCTTGCTGCCGCAGGATTTGTCGCTGGCGGCAGGCGGCCGGATTCCGCTGGTCCGGCTGGCGACGCAGACCGTACGCGGCCAGCGTCAACTGGCGTCTGTGTTACGAGAGCGACTTCGCTCGGGCAACTGACCCAGCCGACTCCGTTTCTCCGCACAAGCTTGGGCGTGCCTGCGGCACGTTGTGATCATTGAAGATGGTGGCCGGTCGGGTTTGTGACCCGCCGAGTGCGATCGTGTTACCAAAGTGGCGGGCCTTGTCGATCTCCCAACGCGGGCCGTCTCAAGACGTCTGGCAAGTGTCGCCTCACGCGTTTGAACACCTGTTAGCCATCTGCAGAGGGCAAAACGTGTCGGGAGAGCAAGGCGTCACCACGATGCGTTACCACAATCGAAGTTGCAGCTAATCAGTGGGTCGTTTTGACGCCTGTGCTGCGAGACGACCCCTCCCAGCCCCGATTGGCAAGGAGGTCTTTTCTCAAACGGGTCAAGTCCTTGCCGCGGCGAAGGGCGGTGGGCCGAGTAGCTTCACCCCGCCGTAGTCGTTGGCTGCTGCTTCCACGCGAGCGAAGTCCACCGGACCATCGATGCGGTCGTCGGTAGTGGGTTCTGAGGCGTGGCGGTAGAACCCCTGGGCATAGCCCGGTGTGTGGATGCAGAGCAGTGTCGTCTCGGTCGTAGTCATGAAAGCATGTGCGACGCCTCGGAGCGCAAGAAAGAAGCCACCCTCTTGGAGCCGATGCTCGGTTCCCCCTTCGAGGTGCACGATGATCTCTCCCTCAAGCACGTAGAACATTTCATCCGCGTCAGGATGGATGTGAATGGGTGTCACCTTCCCCTGCTGCATGTGGTCCTCAAAGAAGAGAAACGCGCCATTCGTCTCCTCGGTCGTGGCCTTCCAGGTATGCAGCCCGCCACCATAGTGCCAGCGCTTCTCGCCTTCCCCGCGAGCCCGTACGATCACTCCGGTTCCGTCCATGTCTCGCTACCTCTCCGGTTCTTTGTGGGACTTATGTCCCATAAAGAACAGTAAGGTTTCATCGTGAGCACGTCAATCCCATATGAGCAGGTTGGTCGCACCCAGCAGAAGCACCGGACGCGCAACGCCCTCATTGCTGCGGCGCGTGAGCTGGTCGCGGCCGGCAGCACACCGACGATCGAAGCAGCCGCAGCCGCCGCAGGCATCTCGCGCAGCACGGCTTTCCGCTACTTCCCCAACCAACGGTCATTGCTCGTTGCTGCTCACCCGGAAATCAAGGCGTTCTCACTGCTGCCGCCAGACGCTCCGGACGATCCGGCAGCGCGCTTCCAGGCGGTCATCGAGGCGTTCACCCAACTCGTCGCCGATACCGAACCCCAGCAGCGGACGATGTTGCGCATGTCGCTGGAACCAGACGCCGCTGAGCACGACCTGCCCTTGCGCAAAGGACGTGCCATCGGCTGGATCGAGGAGGCGCTGCAACCGCTCCAGGGCCGGCTATCAGCGGAGGAACTTCGCCGACTCGTCCTCGCCGTGCGCAGCGCCACCGGTATCGAGGCGCGGGTCTGGCTTACCGACATCGCCGGTCTCGCGGGCGAAGAGGCAACTGAGCTCATCCGATGGACAGCGCGGGCCATCTATCGATCCGCTCTCGAGGAAGCGGCGGCTCGACAGCGGATACGAGGTACTTGCTGACGTCTCTTCGTCAGCTCAAGACGGGAAACGTGTGCTAGATCGGCCATCGCGGCACTTGTTTGCTGTCGCGAAATGTGAAACGTGGCCGAATCAGGTCTTAGCCTGCTATTCGTCTGGCTGCGAGTCTCCGAGGAACTTGGATGCGTAGTCCGGCACGTAGTTGAACTGCTCCCGAGGTGGTCTCTGGTAGTTCGATGTCGAGGTGAGCTGCTGCGGGAGCTCCACCTCAGGTGCCGGCATCTCGGTGTAGGAGATGCTTGAGAGCAGGTGCGCGATCATGTTGAGCCGCGCGTGCTTCTTGAGGTCGGACTCGACCACAAACCACGGGCTGTTCGATGTATCGGTGTGAGCCATCATCTCGTCCTTGGCCCGCGAGTAGTCCTCCCAGCGGTTGATCGACTCCAAATCCATCGGACTGAGTTTCCAGCGGCGTACAGGGTCACGATGCCGTGACCTAAAGCGGCGCAGTTGCTCACTGTCGGAGACCGAAAACCAGTATTTGCGGAGCATGATGCCATCGTCGATCAGCATTTGCTCAAAGATCGGTGTCTGCTGCAAGAAGCGGGCATACTCCTCCGGCGTACAGAAGCCCATGACTTTCTCCACACCCGCCCGGTTGTACCAGGAGCGGTCGAAGAGCACGATCTCGCCCTTGCTGGGCAGGTGGGCGATATAGCGCTGGTAGTACCACTGGCCGCGTTCCCGCTCGGTCGGAGTTGGCAAGGCAACGATCCGTGCGACTCGGGGGCTGAGATATTCAGTGATTCGCTTGATCGCGCCGCCCTTGCCCGCCGCATCCCGGCCCTCAAAAATGACCAGAATTCGAGCGCCGGTCTGGCGGGTCCATTCCTGAAGCTTCACCAGTTCGGTCTGCAATCGGAAGATCTCAGCTTCGTACACCTCGTTAGAGATCTTCGGTGGCTTCTTTTGCTTCTTCGCCATGCCGTCGACAGTAGTGCCGGTCCGCTCTGGGTGAACAGAGAAAATCTGTTGGGGAATGTCAGTGGACGGTCATAGCGTTGTCGCTCTAAGTGGGGCCCGGCATGCGCCTCCACTGGCGGCCGAAATCCGTCGTCGACGGTGGCGATGAGTTCAGCCGCGATCGTGAGTCTGACCTAAGTACGACCTTCAAGCACGACCCTCTAAGTACGACCGTTAGGTACGACACAGTCGAGAACGTAAGGATGGGTTTGGTGTCAACCACAACCAGCCATGAGACGGCCGCCGCGGATTCGCGGTTGCCGGCTCGGGACCGTCAGGTCATTGGGATCTTGCTGGTGGCAGCGTTTGTCGTGATCCTCAACGAGACGATCATGAGCGTGGCGCTGCCGCGGTTGATGGTCGATCTCGATATCTCGGCGCGTACCGTGCAGTGGCTGACCACAGCCTTCATGCTCACTATGGCGGTGGTCATCCCGACAACGGGCTTCTTGTTGCAGCGGATTTCTACTCGGACGGTGTTCCTGCTCGCGATGGGACTGTTTTCGGCCGGAACCTTGATCGCGTCGATCTCCCCTGGATTCTGGCTGCTGCTGCTGGCCCGCATTGTGCAGGCGTCAGGCACCGCGATCATGATCCCGTTGCTGATGACGACAGTGCTGACATTGGTGCCGGTCGACCGCCGCGGCGTAGTGATGGGCAATATCAGCATCGCGATCTCGGTGGCGCCGGCCATTGGCCCAACGCTGTCAGGGCTGGTGTTGCAGTTCCTGTCATGGCGATTCATGTTCGTTCTGGTACTGCCGATCGCGCTGGCCACACTGGCGTACGGTTCGCGGCGTCTAGTGAACGTCGGACAGGCCGGTCAGCAACGGCTCGACCTGCGCTCGGTACTGCTGTCCATACCGGCGTTCGGCGGTCTGGTCTACGGGCTCAGCCAGCTAGGTCGGGGCGCTTCCGGACCCGAGGTTGCCCTCGGCTTCATCGTGCTCGGACTGCTCTGCCTGCTGATCTTCGGCTGGCGGCAGCTGCGACTGACGCGCAGCGGGCGCGACCCGCTATTGGACCTGCGCGCCTTCCGCTATCCCCAGTACAGCCTGAGCCTTGCGCTGCTGTGCCTGGCCATGCTGGCGCTGTTCGGAATGGTGATCTTGCTACCGATATACCTGCAGACCGTCCGTGGCATCGGATCGCTGGCTACCGGCTTGATGTTGTTGCCGGGAGGCTTGTTGATGGGCCTGGCGGGCCCGACCGTCGGCCGGATCATTGATCGGTACGGCCCTCGGCTGCTCACCGTGCCAGGTGCTGCGCTGCTGACCTTTACGCTCTGGCAGTTCAGCCGCGCCACTCCCAGCACTCCGATCTGGATCCTCATCGGCCTGCACATGCTGCTGATGCTGGGACTCGCGTGCCTGTTCACACCCTCCTTCACTGCAGGGTTGAACCCGCTGCCGCCGTACCTTTACTCACATGGCAGTGCCATCTTCGGCACTCTGCAGCAGGTGGCTGGTGCGGCCGGGGCTGCGCTGCTGGTGGCGATCATGGCTAGCACGACGACCACGCTGAGCCAAGCTGGGTTACCTGAGATCGTGGCGCTGAACGGTGGCATCGAGGCTGCCTTCGTCGTTGCGGCTGTGATCAGCATCGCGACCATTGTTCTGGCGTTCTTCATCCGCAATACCAAGCCACCCACGGATGAGCAGTCGATGGAGTGGCGCGACTCAGGTGAGGAGCCGGTCTCTGAGGACACCGCCGTCACTCGTTCCTGATTAGCGCCACGTGTCGGCGATTATGTGTGTCTTTTCTCCCGTAGTCGAGAGAAAGAACACACTGCGGTTTCACGGCGGAAAGTGAGCTGGAACTCAGCGGACCAGCTTGATGTTGAAGTGGGGGCGACCTAGCTGAGCAAAGATCCGCACCCAGAGCGGAAGGTACATCTCTAGGCCACGAGCAGCCGTCAGGTCGCCTAAATCGAAAACGTCGGTCCAACCCAGATCGGCAGCCAGCGAAGTCGCCGTCTCACGGGCCGGCCGGTCATTGCCGGCCACGAAGACTGTCGAGTCATTGTTGAGGCCTCGTGGATTGACCATGACCTCGTTCGCCATGGTGTTGAACATCTTGACTACCCGGGCCTCTGGCACCTCGCGCTGTAGCTGTTCGGCGAGTGAATCGGTGTTGCTTACGAACAAGGTGGGTGGGAAACCCTGCGAGAAATCGAGTGCATTAGCGGCATCGATCACCACCTTGCCGTGCAATGCGTCGCCCACTGCCTGGAGGGCGGATAGTGAGCCGCGACCGTTCGTCGCATTGATGAACACTTCCGCGTCAAGGTCCTCATACGCGGCAAGCGGTAAGTCGACCGCGGCCCACTGCTCTCGCCGCTTAGTCTGCTTGGGGTCGCGGGTGCCGATTACAACGTCATGACCAACGCCTGAGAAGGCCTTACCAAGCGCCGGTCCGACGGCGCCCGTTCCAAGAATCGCAACGTTCACAGAACATCCTTAACGACAAGTCAGTGAAAAGGCGGAGAAGACATGGGTGACAGGACCGCGGTTGTTACTGGCGCGGGCAGTGGGATTGGTGCAGCAACCGCAACAGCACTGGCGATGGATGGCTGGACGGTCGTAATAGCGGGCCGGCGACGTACGGCACTGGAAGAGCTTGCAGCAGCTCATCCCGACCTGAGGCTGGACCCGGTGCCAACGGATGTGACCGATGAGGAGTCGGTACGCAACCTTTTCAGCGTCACGGCTACCCGGCACGGTCGAGTAGATCTGCTCTTCAATAACGCCGGAATGGGCAGTTTTGCGCGCGACGTCGATGAGCTCTCGTTGCAGGAGTGGCAGGCCGTTGTCGATGTCAATCTGACGGGTGCCTTCCTCTGTATCCGAGAAGCATTTGGCAGAATGCGCCGACAGCAGCCGCAAGGCGGCCGCATCATCAACAACGGCTCGATCTCAGCGCATGCACCGCGACCGAGATCGATCGCCTATACCGCGACTAAGCATGCGATCACTGGCCTGACCAAGTCGACGGCTCTGGATGGACGCCCTTACGACATCGCATGCGGTCAGATCGATGTCGGCAACGCTGCCACGGACCTGACGGCGACGATCGCTGAGGGCGTGCTGCAGGCGGACGGCAGTCTGCGAGCCGAGCCGCGCATGCCTGCCGAGGATGTGGCACGTGCTGTGGTGTATATGGCGAGCCTGCCGCTGGACAGCAATGTCGCAACCATGACGGTAATGGCGACCAAGATGCCGTTCGTAGGTCGCGGCTAGTCCGCGTTAGATTCTTTTCAGATGCCCATTTGATCTTGATTCCCTCTAGAGATGCCTCATGATCTTCATCAAGCAGTTTGACGAACTCGGACGCGACGACATCGACCAGGCCGGTGGCAAGGGCGCCAATCTAGGCGAGCTGACGCGCGCCGGCCTCCCGGTCCCGCCTGGGTTCGTAATCGTCACCGACGCTTACCGGGCGTACGTCGCGGAGCATCAGCTAGCGGAAAAGATCGCCACGCCTGCCGCATCAATCGATGACCCTGGCGGATACGAGTCCGCCTCCCAACAGATCCAGGCGCTCTTTGCCGATGAGATTTCCGACGCCCTCCGGGACGAGATTGCTGAGGCGTACGCGGCGCTCGGTGAGGATGTGCCGGTTGCCGTCCGCTCCTCAGCGACCGCCGAAGACCTCCCCGAGGCTAGCTTCGCCGGGCAGCAGGACACCTACCTGAACGTGTGTGGCCTCGACGACTTGCTAGCTGCGGTTCGTGATTGCTGGGCGTCACTGTGGACTTCCCGAGCCATGGCGTACCGGGCGCGTCAGGGCATCGACCAAACGACGGTCAGCTTGGCTGTCGTGGTGCAACAGATGGTGGATGCCGAGGCAGCTGGCGTGATGTTCACCGCCAACCCGGGCAATGGGCGCCGCGATGAGGCAGTCATCAGCGCCGCCTGGGGTCTCGGTGAGGCGGTCGTCTCCGGTGCCGTCAATACCGACAACATCGTGGTGCGTAAGCCAGACGGCATCGTGGTCTCGAGCGAGACGGCCGACAAGGCGGTCATGACGGCTCCCGCAGCGCGCCGTACGCAGGAGATGCCGGTGCCTGCTGGACAGCGCCATCAACCGGTGCTCAATCAGTCTCAGGCTGCCGAGCTCGCCGCGTACGGAACCCGTATTGAGAACCACTACGGCGCACCCCAAGACATCGAATGGGCTCGTGGGGACGGCAAGTTCTGGATCATGCAGGCCCGGCCGATCACCGCCCTCCCCGAGCCAGAGGGACCTGTACCGACCGAATGGACGGTTCCCGACCCCAGTGCCATGTATGTCCGGGCCAGCATTGTGGAGCAGCTTCCCGATCCGCTTACCCCGCTGTTTGCCGACATGATCGATGGCGCGGTAACTCGGTCACTGCAAAGCCTGTTCCAAGAATTCATCGGCGAGGACGTGATCAGGTACGACGACGTGGGGTTGCCGACGATCAATGGATACGCCTACTACGGCTACAGCCGGTCGGGGATGGCGCGGCTCATGTGGAAGAGCCCAAGGGCCTTTCAGGCGCTGCTTACTGGGGCCAGTCAACCCCGCTGGCGCAACTACTCCCATCCGAGGTATCGGCGGATCGTCAACGACTGGACTGCCCGTGACCTGACGGCGATGACCAGCGCACAGCTGCTGGACGGTGCACAAGAACTGGTCGATGCGGCGGCCGAGTACTACACCGCGGTCCAGACGATCATTCCGATTGCGGCCACGAGCGAGGTCTTGTTCACCTGGTTCTATGACGCAGTCGTACGCCAGAAGCACGATCCACCCGCTCAGGTGTTCGTGCTCGGCTCGGACAGCCAACCGATCCGAGCCGAGAAGTCGCTGTACGACCTCGCAGCCTGGACCCGTGATCATCGAGAACTTGCCGAGGCGCTGTTTGCGCTTTCGCCGCGGGAGTTCCTGGAGCGGGCTGGCATATCACAGGATCCGGTATGGCACGAGTGGCACACCCGTTTCCAGACACACCTGAATACCTACGGGCACACCATCTACAACCTTGACTTCGCCAACTCAGTGCCGGCCGATGATCCCGTTCCGCTGCTGGAGACCTTGCGGTTCTTCGTCAGCGGAAAGGGCTCCGACCCGTACGAGCGGCAGCGCAACCTGGCAATCCGCCGCGAGCAAGCCACTGCCGCGGTGCTGGCACGACTGGATCCGGTGCGCGCCAAGCCATTCCGCCGGTTGCTGCATTGGGCGCAGAGCGTCGCGCCGGTGCGCGAGGACGCGCTCGCCGACGTCGGCCTGGCCTGGCCGCAGGTACGCCGCATGCTGCTCGAGATCGGGCGGCGGCTTCAGCAGGCAGACATAATCTCCGGACCTGAAGATGTTTTCTGGTTGCGCCGCAGCGAGATCAGCGAGGATGCCGGCAACCTCGCTGATCAAGTCGAGCGGCGCAAGGCGGTATGGCGCGGCCAACTGAGGGCGACACCGCCGCAGCTGCTGCCCAAGGGCGGCTGGGGTGACATGTTCCGTAGGTGGATGCCGGCGGCCTCCGAGGAGCAAACCGGTGATGTGATCAAGGGCATCGCGGGAAGCATGGGAACCGTCACCGCGCCGGCTCGGGTACTCGGCGGCCCACAAGACTTCGGGCAAATGCGGCCGGGCGACGTGCTGGTCGCCAGCATTACGACACCGGCATGGACCTCGCTGTTTGCCATGGCTTCCGGCGTCGTTACCGACATTGGCGGCCCGCTCAGTCATAGTTCGATCGTCGCCCGGGAGTACGGGATTCCGGCGGTGCTCGGTACTGCTGTCGCAACCCGGCGGATCCATAGTGGGCAGATGATCAAGGTCGACGGCGACGCAGGAACAGTTACCCTGCTTGACGGTAAGGAGCCCGAGGAGATCGAGCCGGTCGCAAGGAGCTCGCAACGCTCCAAGATCATCGCCGGCGCCGTCGGTGGTGCTGCGGCGGTCGGGCTGACTGCCTGGCTGGTCCGCCGCCGCGGCAAAGCGAGCCGCTGAACTTCTTCGACGACGTTCTGCTGCGTTCTTCCGCACAAGGCCACGAATGACAGACGTGCAGGCGTGAATCAGCTACGTTCGTGGCTTGTGCGAAGAAACGTTGGCTTGGACGTGCAAAGGGGCTACGGAATGCGCCTTCGACAGGCTCAGGGCGGACAAACGCCGTTGCTCAACTGCTGTGCGAACTAGCGCCTGACTTGGGGACGTCCAGCTCATCCACGATGCGCTTGGCGATCTCCAATGAGGCGGTGGCCGCCGGAGATGGCGCATTGAGTACATGGACCTGACGCGGCGCCCGCTGGTAATAGAAGTCGTCGACCAGCAGTCCATCGCAGCGCAGCGCCTGCGCGCGAACACCGGCGTGCGCCGGCAACAGACAGTCGTCAGGAAGATCGGGAACGAGCTCGCGGAGGCCGGCAAGGAATCGCTTCTTGGATATTGATCTTGTCGCCTCCTCGAGTCCGGTACGCCAATACCGCTTACCAAGCCTCCATAAGCCGGGCCACCGAAGACTATCCAGCACATCGCGGGGGTTGATCTTGAGCTTGGTGTAGCCCTCGCGCGCCAGCGCGAAGATGGCATTGGGGCCGGCATGAATCGATCCGTTGATCATCCGCGTCAGGTGCACACCCAAGAAGGGGAACGAGGGATCGGGCACTGGGTAGATCAGCCCTTTCACCAGGTACGACGTCTCCGGAGTCAACTCGTAGTACTCGCCACGGAAGGGGATGATTCGGACATCAGGATCCAGCCCAGCTAAGCGGGCGAGCCGATCACTATGCAATCCAGCGCAGTTGACGAATAGATCCCCCTGGAACTCACTGATCTTGGTCGTGATCGTTACGGCATCCGGACGCGACGCAATCCCCACAATGTGCTGGCCGCAGCGCACCTCGCTGCCCGCCTCTTCAATTCGACGTCGTAAGACATCGCAAACTCCACGGAAATCAACGATTCCGGTCGACTCGACGCGTACCGCTGACACTGCTGAGACGTACGGCTCGTACTCCTTGGCCTTGTCGGCGTCGATCATCGTGCAGGGCACACCATTGGCTTGGCCCCGGCGGTAGAGCTCCTGGAGTGCGGGCAGTTGTGACGGCTCGGTAGCGACCACGAGCTTGCCGCAGATGTCGACGTAGACACCGTTTTCTTCGGCGAAGCGCCGCATTGAGCTCGCTCCAGCCGTCCCCAATGTGGCCTTGAGGCTGCCGGGTCGGTAGTAGAGCCCAGAGTGAATGACGCCAGAGTTGTTACCGGTCTGGTGCTGTGCGATGCCCGACTCCTTGTCGAGCACCGTGACCGTGTGACCTCGTCGGGTTAGCTCATGGGCAGTTGCCAGCCCGACGATTCCTGCTCCAGCGACAATAACGTGACTCCCCATCGGCTCATGTCTACCAGTGTTGAGCTGAAGGCGCTCGATTCCCGCAGGTCCCTGTTCAAAAGACTCACCCCTGGAAGGTGATGTGCCGTACGAACGGACAGCGCAATACTCAGGCCGAGTCCAACTCGAGACGGAGGTTGCAGTGGACTTTTCAAGTTTCTTCTGGCAGTTGGTATGGGTATTTGTTTTCGCCTGCTACCTCATCGTGTTGTTTCAGATCGTCGTTGATTTGTTCCGCGATGAGAATCTTAGTGGCTGGTGGAAGGCGATCTGGATCGTTTTCCTGCTCATCGTGCCGCTGTTGAGCGCATTGATTTATGTCATCGCTCGCGGCAGGGGAATGGCCGAGCGGCATCAGGCGGCGACAGGTCGTGGACGGGACACAGATACCTACGTGCCGCCGTCAATTATTCACATGTCTAATCCAGCCGATCAGATTGCTTCTGCGCAGAAGCTGCTCGACCAAGGCACGATCAATCAAGCGGAGTTCGACCAGCTCAAGCAGAGAGCCCTGGCTGGGTCGTCATGACTACTTCAGAGAATGCGGGCACAGTCGCCAAGCGGAGAACCTCGGCGAGGGCTCATCGTGGCACTAGGCGGCGCTTCTCGCGGCCAACGTCTCGGTTAGCCGAGCGGTGGACGACGATTGACGGCGTCGACGTTTTCTACCGCGAGTCGCCGCGCCCTAGTCCCGACAAGCCGGTCATGGTGCACCTGCATGGATTTGGACTCTCGGGCCAGTACCTGCTGCCGACCGCCGAAGCTCTGGCTGAGGAATTCCACATCCTGGTGCCCGACCTCCCTGGATTTGGGCGGAGTGGGAATGCCATCGAGCCGCTGACCGTACCCGAACTCGCGCACGCCGCCGCAGCGTTCCTTGACACCCAAGGCATTGACAGGGTCACTCTGGCCGGAAATTCCATGGGCTGTCCCGTGATCTGTGAATTTGCCTACGAGTACCCCGAACGACTTGAGCGAGCCATTCTGGTGTCACCGGCGGGTGGAATTAACAATCGGCCGCTGCCACGGGCCGTCCGGCAGCTGAGCCACGATGGCCTTCGCGAGCCGACCCGGCTATTACGCGTGGTTGTTCCGGACTATCTGCGATTCGGTGTTCCCAGCACCTTCCGAATGTTCCGGGCGCTCACCCAGTATCCGGCGCTGGACCGCTTGCTCGCCTTGGATGTTCCGATGCTGGTGGTTGCCGGTAGCCGTGACCCCTTGATGCCTGGGCCGGCGCGCATCCGAGAAGTTGCGGGGCAAATCGAACACCGGGCTGTATTCGTCGTCATCGATGGAGCGGCCCACGCGATCAACTTCTCGCACCCCGGAGAACTGGCCAACGTCATTCGGCAATTCATGGCGGACAAGGAGATCATCGATGATCCCGACTCTCCGGGGAACGCGCGGGCGTACGAGCTGTACCGCGGGATTCATGCCCCCAAGCCGCAGGACGGCCTCGGGGATATAAACCAGCAATGATTGGCTCCTACACTCGCACAGGTGGAGTTCTGGCGTGACTGGCCTTATCCGGTTGCTGTTGCTGCGTTGTTCGTTGTCGTCATGGTGCGAGCTGGGGCAACGTACGCAATAGGGCGGGCGGCGCAGGAGGGCGCACGCCGGAGCCGGCTGTCGCGGTTGATGTCCCGACCGCGGTACGCCCGAATGCAGCAGTTGGTCGCCCGATGGGGCGCGCCGATCGTCACCGTGTCATTTCTGACGGTCGGGATCCAGACGCTGGTCAATCTTGCGGCTGGCGTGCTGCGAATGCCGCTGCGACGCTACGTGCCGGCGCTTACCGTGGGCGCGATCATCTGGGCGTTCCTCTACGCGACGGTGGGATTTGCGACATTCGCCGCCTGGCGGCAGGTGTACCAGCTCTGGCCCGCGGTTGCCATTGTCAGCATCGTGGTACTGCTCGCCGGTTTGGCCGCGTACATCGTCTGGCAGGTGCGGCATCGCCATCAAGACGAGGAGCACGAGCCCGCTAACTTTGGGGCGTGACCAGCCCGTTTGCGCCTGAACTTTGGCATGGGGTGAAGTTCGACTTCACCGACATCACTTATCACCGCGCCAATGACGCTCCGGTGGTACGGATTGCCTTTGATCGACCGGAGGTCCGCAACGCCTTCCGGCCGCACACCGTCGACGAGCTCTTTGCCGCGCTCGACCACGCCCGGATGTCCTCAGACGTCGGGGCGGTATTGATCACCGGAAACGGGCCATCGCCCAAAGACGGGGGATGGGCGTTCTGCAGCGGGGGTGACCAGCGAATCCGAGGCCCTGCTGGGTATCAGTACGAGTCGGCTGACAAGCCCG
>Ga0081538_10001337_pt1 | contig 25365 bp, 25 predicted proteins | sample TabmetS5T2R1_FD_71022 | JGI IMG/M metagenome (GOLD analysis project Ga0081538, IMG submission 71022) | Tabebuia heterophylla rhizosphere microbial communities from the University of Puerto Rico - S5T2R1 | ecosystem: Host-associated > Plants > Roots > Rhizosphere ... | reverse complement strand
CCCCTGTTTCCTACCCGCCGTTTACCTCAAGGATGCCCGCGTCGCCCGGGCCGCCGCCCGAGCAGATCGCCGCCACGCCGAGCCCGCCGCCGCGGCGGCGCAGCTCGTTCGCGAGCGTCATCAGGATGCGAGCGCCGCTGGCGCCGATCGGGTGCCCCAGGGCGATTGCGCCGCCGTTCACGTTCACCTTCGACTCGTCGACGCCGAGCATGCGCATCGAGTTGAGCGCCACCGAGGCGAACGCCTCGTTGATCTCGAACAGGTCGATGTCGTCGACGGAGAGACCGGCCTTCTCGAGCGCGAGCTGCGCGGCGTTGGCGGGGGTGCGGGCGAGGTACGGGAACTCGTCCGCGACGGCGGCCTGGGCCACGATCGTCGCGAGCGCCGCGCGGCCGTTCTGCTTCGCCCACTCGTCGCTCGACAGCACCAGGGCGCCGGCGCCGTCGTTCACGCCGGGCGCGTTGCCGGCGGTGTGCGCGCCGTCCTTGTTGAAGGCGCCCCTCAGCTTGGCGAGCGACTCGAGCGACGACTCGCGGCGCGGCGCCTCGTCCACCTCGACGGTGGTGTCGCCCTTCCGGGACGAGACCGTCACCGGAACGATCTCCTCGGGCAGCCGGCCCTCGTCGGTCGCCTGCACGGCGAGCTCGTGCGAGCGCAGCGCGAACTTGTCCATGTCGGCCCGGGTGATCTCGAGCTCCTCGCCGACCTCGTCGGCCTCCTGGCCCATGTGCTTGCCCGTGAAGGGGTTGGTCAGCCCGTCGTGGACCATCGCGTCGAGCGCCTTGGCGTCGCCCATCCGGTAGCCGAAGCGGGCCTCCTTGAGCATGTAGGGCGCGTTCGACATCGACTCCATGCCGCCCGCCACGGCCACGTCGAGGTCCCCCGCCCGCACGGCCTGGTCGACGATGCCCGCGGAGCGCAGGCCGGAGGCGCAGACCTTGTTGACGGTCTCCGAGGAGACCTCCTTGGGGATGCCGCCCTTGATCTGGGCCTGGCGGCTCGGGATCTGACCCTGACCCGCCTGCAGCACCTGCCCGAACACCACGTGCTGGACCTGCTCCGGCGCCACCTCTGCGCGCTCGAGCGCCGCGCTGATGGCGGTGCCGCCGAGGTCGGTGGCGTCGAGCGGCGCGAGGCCGCCTCCCATCTTGCCGAACGGCGTGCGGGCGGCGCCGAGGATCACGGTCTTGGGCATCTGGGTCAGTCTCCTTCGCAAGCGTGAACCGGGGTTGCGAACACTACCCGTCGGGTACGTTTTGGCCGGGAGGCGTGCGTTGAAGCGGTTACTTGCAGTCGCGATCGCTGTGTTCGCGCTCTCGCCGGCCACGGCGAGCGCGCAGGGGCTGGATCTCACCTGTCAGTTCGCGCTGACCCGGCTCGATCACACGACGACGAACGTCCTGGCGCTCGACACGAACGCGGTCTACTGGTCGACCCACTACGTGGCGGTGCCGGGTTCGCGCATCCGCATCGAGGCCGAGTTCCCGTACGCGCGCTACATCTCCTGGAACGCGTACGACCCCGCGGGCCGCCCAGTCGACGCCCTCAGCGACGTCCAGCTCCGGCCCGACCCCGGCAGCTCCAACCCGTTCCTGCCGGGCGCGGACCGCTTCGCCCGCCCGCGGACCTACACGGCGTGGGTCGAGTTCGGCCCGAAGCCCGCCAACCCGGCACCCAACACCCTCTACACGGGCGACTCCCCCACCGGCCAGCTCTGGTACCGGGTCTACGTCCCCGATCGGGGCCGCGACGCAAAGGGCGGCGTGCCGCTGCCGAAGGTGTCGCTGCAGGGTCCCGCGCCAGGGCTCGACCAGTGCCGCGAGACCCAGGCGCCCTACCTCCCCACGCCCAGCGGGCCCGCGCTCCCCGATCCCACGAACGACGGCAACGGCTACCCCGGGCGCAACCCGCCCAAGTGGCGCCTGTTCGAGAACCTCTGCGGCTCCGCCATCGACATCCTGCTCGACAACGAGGACGGCGAGGCCTTCCACGGCGATGCCCGCGAGCGCTGCGGCGACGGGCCCGGCTTCTTCGCGAATCGCGACATCGCGTACGTCTTCACAGGAACCTCGCGTGGGTTCGGGGAGCTGCTAGTCCTGCGCGGGCGCGCGCCCACGTTCGCTGACACCCGGCCTGGGCCGCGCCGCATGCCCAGCGGCAAGCAGCTGCGCTACTTCTCGTTCTGCCAGTACGAGCCGGCCACCCAGCGGGTCATCGACTGCGCCGCCGACGACCGCGTGCCGGTGCGCCGGGATGGCCGCTACAAGATCGTCGTCTCGACCGCCGAGCAGCGGCCACGGAACGCGCGGCGCAGGTGCGGCGTGGGCTGGATCGAGTGGGGCGCGCAGCCGCAGGGTCTCCTGATCTACCGCCACATGCTGCCCGCGCCGGGGTTCGCCCAGGCGATCCAGAACGTGCCGGCGCCGGGGCGGGAGCGCGCCGTGATGCGGGGCTACTACCCGTCCGGCCGCTACCTCGCGGGCAAGGCGGCGTTCGAGCGGCGCGGCTGCCGCGGCCGCGGCCGCTGAGGCCGGCCAGCTCTCTCTAGACTCGCGCGTCATGCGACGGATCGCTGTGAGCGCGCGGACGGGCTCGCCGGAGGAGACGGCAGCGGACACTCGGGTGGTCGGCGTATTCGAGGGAGAGCCGCTTCCCGACGAGCGCCTGCAGCGACTCGTCGAGCTCGGTGAGGCCAAGCCGGGCCTGAAGAAGGTCGCGGTCACCCACGAGGACGCGCCCGGCGGGGGGCAGCGCCGCGTGCTGCTGGTGGGGCTCGGCAAGCGCGCCGAGCTCGACGCCGAGCGCGCCCGGCTGGCCGCCGCGGCGGCGGCGGGCCGCGCCAAGGAGCTCGGCGCGGTCTCGCTGTCCTGGGCGGTGCCGTCGGCGAACGGCGTGGCCGGCGGGATCGTCGAGGGCACCCTGCTGAAGCTGTATCGGTTCGATCGCTTCAAGTCCTCGCAGGACGAGGACGGCAACGGCGGGATCGAGTCGCTCGAGGTTGCCGGGGACGGCGTCGACCAGGGCGAGATCGACCGGGCGCGCGTGGCGTCCGAGGCGGCGAACGCCGCCCGCGACCTGCAGAACCTTCCCTCGAACGTCGCCACCCCGACCTTTCTCGCCGACCGCGCCGCCGAGATCGCGGAGGAACACGAGACGCTCGAAGTCGAGCTGCTCGATCGCGAGGCGATCGTCGCGCGCGGCATGGGCGCGTTCGCCTCGGTGGCCCAGGGAGCCGACACCGAGCCACGCCTGATCGTGCTGCGCTACCGCCCGGCGAACGCGCGTGGGCCGCATCTCGGCTACGTCGGCAAGGCGGTGACGTTCGACACCGGCGGGATCTCGATAAAGCCCTCGGCGAAGATGCAGGAGATGAAGTTCGACATGTCGGGCGGCGCCGCCGTGATCGAGGCCGCGGGGGCGATCGCCCAGCTCGGGCTTCCGGTCACGCTGACCGCGGTGGTGCCGGCCACCGAGAACATGCCGAGCGGACACTCGATCAAGCCCGGCGACATCGTGACCGCGATGAACGGCAAGACCATCGAGGTCAACAACACCGACGCCGAGGGCCGCCTCATCCTCGCCGACGCCCTCTGCTACGCGGTCGAGCAGGGCGCCGAGCGGCTGGTGGACATCGCCACGCTCACCGGCGGCGTGCTGGTGGCCCTGGGCCACACGCACTGCGGGCTGTGGGCGAACGACGACGACTGGTTCGACGCGGTCTCCGCCGCCTGCGACGCAAGCGGCGAGATCGGCTGGCGGATGCCCCTGCATCCCGAGTACTTCGAGCTGACGAAGGGCACCTACGCGGACCTGCAGAACTCCTCCGAGCAGCGCCTGGCCGTGTCCAACTACGCCGCCGAGTTCCTGCGTCAGTTCGTGGACGACAAGCCCTGGGTGCACGTCGACATCGCCGGAACGGCGTGGGGCATGACGCGCGACTACGTGGGCAAGGGCGCCAGCGGATTCGGCACCCGGATGCTCATCGAGCTGGCTTCGCGCGCCTCTGTGACGTAGGTCACACAACGGTTTAGCCCCCCGAACGGTGGATACGGTCAGGGGGTAGGCCGGAAATCGGCCCTGTCCGCGTGAAGGGGAGAGAGACGCGCGGACACGGCAAGCCCTGGCGGCGCCGTGGCGCCAGCCGGGCAGTGACACCCGGAGGTGATCTCTCTGTCTCGACGGAGAGCTATCGTCGCGTGCGCCTGCGCGGCGGGAGCGGCGCTGGCCGTGCCCGCGGCGGAGGGACGTTCAACCGAGCAGCTGTTTCCTTCGCAGACCGACGCGTTCGTGTCGGCGTCGCGGCTGCCGGACGCGGACGTTCAACGCACGTATCTGAACCACTACGAGAAGGCGAAACGCAGGGGCGGCGACCCCGGCCGGAACATCCTGCTGAGGGGCGTCGCCACCGAGGACGGCCGCGTGCGGTCGGCCACCAGGGCCGAGCTGCGGCGGTCGATCGCGGTCCTCGAGCGCATGACCGCGGTCCCGGCCGCGCCGGCGGGAGCCGCGAGCGGACAGCTCGAGGCCATCGCCGCCTGCGAGTCGGGCGGTGACCCCGCCGCCATCGGCGGCGGCGGTCTCTACCGCGGCAAGTACCAGTTCACCTACGAGACGTGGCAGTCGGTCGGCGGCACCGGAGACCCGGCCGCCGCTCCCGAGGCCGAGCAGGACGCCCGCGCGGCGGAGCTGCTTGCCCGTGACGGCGCCGGCCACTGGCCCGTGTGCGGCGGGTGAGGCCGATGGACGCGGGGCGCAAGACCATCCTCCTGGCCGCGTGCGCGGGCGCCTTCTCGGTTGCCCTGCTCGCGGTGACCGCAGAGGCGCCGGCGCAGGAGCCGGCGGAGGCCGCGAGCGCGCAGACCGCGCCCGAGCGCTTCCGCAAGGGCTACGTCCGCTGGCGCGAGCGGCTGCAGCGCCACGGCCTCTACGTCGGGCGCAACCTGCTGCCGGAGGTCCGGGCGGCGAACGGCACGTCGCGGCCCCCGACGAAGCGCGAGCTCCGTCGCTCCATCCACCGGATGCAACGGCGGTGGGGGCGCTGGGTGCGCACCACCGCGCGCGGCCGCGCGGTCGGCTTCAAGCTGAAGGTGCGGCACAAGGTGCCCCGCTGGGGCAAGCAGCACCTCCGCAGCATCGCCTGGTGCGAGTCGAGGAACAACCCGCGCGCCATCGGCGGCGGCGGGGCCTACCGCGGCATGTACCAGTTCACGTTCCGGACCTGGTCCGTCGTGGGCGGGTCGGGCGACCCGGCCGGGGCGCCGCGCCACGAGCAGACCTGGCGCGCGTGGCTGCTGTTGAGTCGCCACGGTTCGGGCCACTGGCCCGTTTGCGGCTAGAGCACAATGCAAAGGGGCCCGCCGTCACGGCGGGCCCCTTGCGTTTCAGCGTCCAGGCCCCCCTCGCGTTCTAGCGGCGCGGCTCCTCGTACTCCTCGTCGCGCACGACCTCGCCCTGCTCGTTGCGCTCGAAGCGGCGGTCGCGCTCCACGTCGGGCGTCTCCGTGTGCTCCTGGTGGGAGATGGCGCCGCCCTCGTAGCGCGTGTCGTCCCGCGCGGCGTCGGCGGTGCCGCCGCGGGCGGCGTGCTCGCGGTCGAACTGCTCGGCCGCCTCGTTCTCGTCCATGTCCGGATGCTTCTTGGCCGCCTCGATGTGGCGCTCGCGCGCCTCGCGGTGCTGCTCGTCGGCCGCGGCCGCGCGTTCGCGGGCGAGCGCCTCCTGGCGCCGCGCCTCGGCGCCCTGTGCCTCGGCCTCGGCCCTTGTTCGGTCGGCCTCGGCGCGGCTCAGCTCGGCCTCGCGGCCGATCTCCCGCGCCTGCTCACGACGCGTCTCCAGCCTGCGCTCGCGGCCCTTGCGGCCCAGGAACCAGAACAGCGCCAGCAGGATCAGTGCAGCGATGACGATTGCGATGATCAGCCCGGTGCTCATACCCAGCTCTCCTTCCTCGAAGGTTCGGCTCTTGGGTACCCGTTCTGAGCCCGCCTACTCGGGAAAGGGAGGACCCCGCCGCCATGCTGCGGCGGCGGGGCTCCCAAATCGCTACGGCCCGGTCCTGCTCGCGGTGGTCGCGAACACGTCCGTGCGGTTGAGCGGGTCGAGCGGGTCATTCGCCCGCACCTGGAACGGCTTGAAGCCCTCATCCGAGGGGTCCGAGCCGTCCGGCGCGAAGTCGAGCCCGGCGTAGTCCCCGACGAAATAGCCAAGCGCATCGGGCGCGTTGGTCATGTCGAACGAGGTCTCGCCGATACGCTCCTCGGTCCACGTGTCGCCGCCATCCTCGGAACGGAGGAGCCACGTGTCCGTGGTCAGCGGCGGCGTCGTGTCGGGATCGTCGTTGCGGAAGTCGTAGTGCTGGACGGCGACTGTGCCGTCATCCGCAACTCGGACAGTCGCGATGAACGCCTGGTTGACGCCGCCCACCTTGCTGATCCGCTGCGTGGGCGACCAGCTCAGGCCGCCGTCGGTCGACCGCGAGAAAGCGATCTGCTCTTCACCGGTGAAGCGGTCGTCCTGCCACACGACGTAGAGGTCGCCGCTCTCCTCGTCCACCGCGATCTGCGGGAGCAGGTCGCCGGTCCGGACGGCGTGGCCGTCGGCCGGGTCGCGCACCCCGTCGGTCAACATCCGGTCGATCAGGATCGGCCCCGACCAGGTGTCGCCGCGGTCTGTCGAGCGCATCACCGCCGCCGTGAAGCCGCGGTTCGCGCGGTTGCCCGTGTTCCTGATCAGGTTGAAGACCATCACCAGGTCGCCGTTCGGCAGGACGACGATCTGATTGCCGATCGTCTGGTTCTTGTTGCCCGGATTGAAGATCGGCTTCACGACGTCATAGGACGCACCGCCGTCGTCCGAACGCGCGAACCAGGCGATCGACCTGAACGCCGCCGCTCGCTCGGCAGCGCGCGAGCTGGCCCGCTCGTTCGGGAACACGAGCCGCTGCCAGGTGACGTACACGAAGTCCGAGTCGTGCGGGTCGGCCGTGAGCGTCTCCTTGTCGTTGAAGACCGTCGGGTTGTCGTCGAACTTGACGACGACCGGGTCCTCCCAGTTCGCACCCTCGTCGAACGAGCGCGAGGTGAGGATTGCATTCGCCACGTTCGAGTCGTTGATCGAGAGCGCGACCTGATGGGCCGTGCCGTTGGGCGAGAACGACACCCACGGGTCCGTGGCGCGCTCGAAGTCGCCGCCGTTGGCGGCGTTGCCGCCCGTGCAGCGGCTGAACTTCGCCTGTCCTGTGTCCGGAGCGGCGCTAACGGGCGGCGTGGTCCAGGTGTCCCCGCCGTCCAGCGAGAAGGCGCTCATGTTGCCCCGGGCGCCCCCGTTGGAATAGCGGTCCTGCTGCCAGTCCCCGATGATGTTGTCGTTGTTCGCAGGGTTGACGTCGACCCAGGGCTCGACCTCTCCACCGGGGTAGACGGTGCCGGTTTGCGGCGCGCCTTCGCAACCTGCCGCGAACGGACTCGGTCCGGTGGTCACCTGAACGAGAGGATCGACTGCCGCGGCGGCGATCGACGCCATCGCGAGCGTCGCGGCGGCCACGGCCAGGCAGACCAGCCTGCGATGAGCAGTGAACATTTGGCTCCCCCTTCTCTAGGGCGTCCGTGCTGCCCGACCGCCCTACCCGAAGCGAGCCGGAGGTAACGGCTTTCGGCGCGAATGGCGCGCGCGCCTATGCCTCCGACTTCTCGGCGTCCCTCTCGACGAGCTCGCGCTTCAGCACCTTGCCGGTCGCGTTGCGCGGCAGCTCGTCCAGGAACTCGACCTCGCGCGGCACCTTGTAGCGCGCCAGGTTCTGCTTCACGTAGCCCTTGAGGTCGTCCTCGCTCGCGTTCTTGCCGCTCTCCAGAACGACGAACGCCTTCAGCCGCTGGCCGAACTCCTTGTCCTCGACGCCCACCGCGGCCACGTCGGCGACCGCGTCGTGGCGGGAGAGCAGGTCCTCGACTTCCTTGGGGAAGACGTTCTCGCCGCCGGACACGATCATCTCGTCGTCGCGGCCCTCGACGAACATGCGGCCGCCCTCGTCGAAGCGACCCACGTCGCCGGTCGCCATCAGCCCGTCGATCACGTCCTTCGAGCCGCCGCCGGTGTAGCCCTCGAACAGCATCTCGTTGCCGACGAAGATGCGGCCCGTCTCGCCGGTCGGAACCTCCCTGCCCTCCTCGTCGAAGAGCTTCACGACGGTGCCGCGAGGCGGCTTGCCGGCGGTGCCCGGGGCGGCGCGCATGTCGGCGGGCGTCGCGATCGACGCCCAGGCCACCTCGGTCGAGCCGTAGAGGTTGTAGAGGTTGTCGCCGAAGGCGTCCATCCAGTTGACGGCGAGGTCGCCGGTCAGCGCGGAGCCGCTGGCCGCGACCACCGCGAGCGAGGAGAGGTCGTACTTCGCCCTCGTCTCCTCGGGCAGCTCCATGATCCGCTGCATCATGACCGGCACCACCACAAGCGAGTCGCAGCGGTGGCGCGCCACCTCGGCCATGCAGGCCTCGGGGTCGAACTTGCGGCGCAGGACGTAGGTGGTGCCGAGGATCATCCCGAGCGAGAAGTGGGCGAAGCCCCAGGAGTGGAAGAGCGGCGCGGCGATGTGGCTCGTCTGGCGCGACTTCAGCGGGATCTTCGACAGCAGCGCGACGACGGGGTCCATCGACTGCGGGTTGGCGCGCGAGGCCCCCTTCGGCGACCCGGTCGTGCCGCTGGTCAGAATCGTCGCCCGGCCCTCGCGCTCGGGCGGGACGACCTCCGAGGCGTCGCCCTTGTCGATCAGCTCGTCGAGCGTGGGGTCCGGGGGACTGTCCGTGTCGTACCAGGCGATGAAGCGCTTGCGGCGCTTGCCGGCGTCCGAAAGCAGCTCGCCGAACTCCTCGTCGTAGACGATCGCCTTCGGCTTCTCGCGCCCGACCACCTCGGTCAGCTGCGGGGCGGCGAAGGCGGTGTTGAGGTAGAGCGCGTCGGCGCCCAGCTTGGAGAGGGCCGCCGTGGCTTCGATGAAGCCGCGGTGGTTGCGGCACATGACCGCTACGCCGTCACCCTCGAGGATCCCCGCGTCGGAGAGCGAGTGGGCGAGCGCGTTCGAGCGCTCGTGCAGCTCGCTGAAGCTGAGCGTGCCGAGCTCGTCGACGATCGCGGTCTCGTCCGGGAAGCGGTCGGCAAGCGAGATCACCCCGGCGGCGGGGCTGCGCCCCCAGCGCGACAGCGTCCGCAGCACCTTGTACACGCGGTCGGGGCGCATCGGCCGGACCACGCCCGCGTCGGCCAGGATCTTCACGCTGCCGACGGCGTACGCCATCCGGCCCGGCAAACTCATTCCCTGCTCGCTCACCTGTCCCGACCCTCCTTCGATCTCCGAGCGCAGATTGTGAAGAGTTTGCTCCAGGTTTCGCGCCACCATCGGCTTCGAAACCTGCTCGGACAGCGTCCCGAGCAGGCCGCCGGGCGCGTCGTAGGCGAGCCGCACCGCCACGCGGGTGCGCCCGTCGTCGGTCTCGCGCAGCCGCCAGCGGAGGCGCTGATCGATCCCGGTGACGCTCGTCCAGGCCAGATCGGCCGGCTCGTCGAACTCGACGATCTCGACCAGCCCGCCGATGTCGGCCGAGCCGACCCGCAGGCGGACCGTGTAGCGCGCGCCCAGCCCGCGCTCGGGCTCATCGCTCTTGCGCTCGAGGCGAGTGACCCCGTGCATGAAGCCCGGGTAGCGGCAGGGATCCGCGACGAGCTCCCAGATCTCCTCGCGCGAGGCGTCGATCGTGGTGGTCTTCTCGACCCTCATCCGAGCACCGGCAGGCTGCGTTCCTCCTGTAGGCCGGTCAGCGTGGCCTGCATGCGATCGATGACGAGCTCGTAGGCGTCGTCCACGTCCATGTCCTGGACGTCGATCGGCGGCAGCACCTGGATCGTGATCTTCGCCGGCAGCGGCCAGTGGCCAAGCATGTCTCCGACGTTCACGATCCACGGCAGCGCGATCGACAGCGGCAGGACCTTCAGGCGGAACATGCGGTCGAGGCCGAGCAGCTTGGCGAGCCGCTCGCCGCGGCTCACGAAGAGCGCCGTCTCCTGACCGCCGATCGAGACCACCGGCACGAGCGGGACGCGCTTGCGCTGCGCGAGCCGGATGAACCCCTTGCGGCCGCCGAAGTCGACCCGCGCCGACTCCCAGCTCGGGCGGTGGACCTCGTAGTCGCCGCCGGGGTAGACGAGCAGCGCCGCGCCCACGTCGAGCGCGCGCTCGGCGTTCTCCTGCGTGGCCGCGACCGTCCCGTACTTGCGCAGGCGGCCGAGGCCGGGCATCGACAGGACGAGGTTGTGGGCGAGCTGGTGGAAGCGTCGCTCGACCCCGAAGTAGGTGCTGAACGCGAGCGTGAAGACGTGCGTGTCGGGCGTGAGGTTGCCGCCGGAGTGGTTGCCCACGAGCAGCACCGGCCCCTCCTCCGGGATCTGCTCGAGTCCCCGGACGTCGGCGCGGAAGTAGAGGCTCGCGAGCATCCACAGGCCGGGCAGGTCCTCGCGGATGTAGTCGGGGTCGCGCTCGTCGAGGTCCGCCACCGGAACGCGCCTCTGTGCCTGCTCGGCGACGAGGCCCACGGCGCGGCCGGCGATTCCCGCCAGTCCGGCGAGCGCCGGCAGCAAACCGTCTTGGCGGCTCTTGCCGGCGGGGTCGCCGCCGTTGCTGCTGGTGTCGCGGCCGGCCTTCGTCGCCGTCACGCGGCGCGCTCCCCGCGCGCCCTCGCGGCGGGCCCGATGCGCGGCCAGCTCGACGCCGGACCGTCAGGGCGGCGGATCTTGTGCGGCTCGCCCTTGGGGAGCCCCTCTATGAGCTGCCGGACCTCGGGACGCCGCAGCTGCTCGAGGACGGTCCGCTCGGCGGTCTCGATCACGCGCTGGCGCCGCGACGCGCTCATCAGGTTGCGGCCCATCGCCCGGTGGTCCTCTGCCGTCGGCTCGATCAGCACGACCTCCGTCCCGAAGCGGGCGACCTTGCGCATCTCGCGGGCGATCCGGCCGCCGTTCGCCCGGCGGCTGATCGCGCCGAGCCAGTCACGCGGATCGATCGGCCCGGGCCACCCGCTGGGGCCGGACAGCGGGTTCAGGCAGATCACCAGGTCGAGCCCGCGGCCGGCCACGAGGTCGAGGTTCGAGGCGGAGCAGACGCCCCCGTCCACGTAGCGGCGCCGGCCGATCTTCACCGGGCGGTAGAACCCGGGGATGGCGCAGGAGGCGGCCACCGCGTCGGCCACCTGCGCGCGCGGGGCGTCGACGCGGCCGAACGGGATGCGGCGGCCGGTCTCGTAGTCGCACGCCACGGCCCAGAAGTTCGGGTGCTCGACCCAGCGGCCGGGCACGGCGCGGCCCACGACCTCCTTGAGCGAGTCGGTCGAGACGAACCCGGTGGGGAGCCAGCCGGCCATCATCTGCAGGGGCGTGTGGCGGAGCGGGTTGGACAGCGCGGTCAGGGCCATCCGCAGCGAGCCTGGGCCGATGCCCGGGAAGCCGCGGTGAAGCCGGAACACGGCCCCGGCCGCCCGATCGGCGTCCCCCGCGGGACGGCCGTCGGGCCCCGTCAGGCCCTTGAAGGACTCGCCGCGCGAGTGGGCGACCATGAACCAGGGCGGCACATCCGCCGCGAGCAGGGCCCCGATCATCGAGCCGGCGGACGTTCCGACGATGTACTCGGCGCTGCCCGGATCCCACTCGGTCTCCCGGGCGAGAGCATGGACGCCGCCGGTAAGCCACGCACCCCCGAGCACGCCCCCGGCCCCGAGAACCAGCCCGACCTTCATGGCGTACCCGTATCCTGCGGCCGACCCCGCGAAACGCCTTCCATGCCGTTTCCAGGGTAAACGTGGTCCCTGACCTACGCACGCGGCGGCTACGGCGGCCCGAGCTCCTCTCTCGTGCGGTCGAGCAGGGCGTCATCGGAGAGCGAGGTGAGCTCGTCCACTACTCACATCTTGCTTCTGCGGGGGGTCCTGTGACGTCATGACCTGTCGCTCTCCGGGTCGTGGTACGCGTCCTTCTCCCAGGGCGGGAGCACGTCGTCGTCCTGGGGCCGGTAGCGGCGGGTGTCATGGGTCTCGAGCGGGATCAGGCGCAGGCCCTCGGCGGTGGTCACGCGCTCGTGCAGGTCGTGGCCGGGGAGGAGCGGCGTGCCGCCGGGCCGCGGCGGGGCTCCGCTCGGGGGCGGCATGTGCGGGGACAGCATGCGGCGAGGCATCCGGCCCCAGTCGCGCCGCATCGGGATGTGGCCGGCGTGGCTGCCACGGGACACCCGCGTCCATCCGGTGCGGGCGGTCCATTCGTGGCGACAGTCCGGTTCCTTGCAGCTCTGCCAGTAGCCGTGCGAGCTCGCCCTCACCCAGGCGCTGCCGTCCGGGTCGAGACGGACGAGATACGCCTCCCAGTCATCGGGATGAGCGCCCGGGTACTCGGGTGTCTTGCCCACGATCCCGCGCATCCGCGGAATCAGCCAAGCCGCCTCCCACGCCACGTCCGAGTGGGCCAGCACCGTCTTGGACTCGGGGTAGTAGAGCCAGTACTGAAGGAAGGTGCTGCCTTCGCGCCTCAGCAGCCGCGTGAAGACGGTGGCGCGCTCGCCGGCGTCGCTGCGGTGGACGTCGAGATCGGGCTCGTCCGCGGCGACCGCGCACCGCGGGCTGCGGCACCGGCGCCAGTCGACGGGCAGCTGCCGCTCGCCCCGCTCGTAGACGAGGTTGGGCGCGTGGTCGCGCACGAGCGCGGCGTCGCGCGTGCCGTAGGCGCGAACGAGCGTCCAGTCGGATCGCCGGCAGTCGCTCTCGATTGCGCACAGCACCCTGAAGGCGAGGAAGCCGCCGAACGAGCGGCCGTCGAGGCGCGGGCCGAAGGCGGCAAGGGCGCCGAGGGCGATGGCGGCGATGAGGATCAGCGCGGTGAACTCGACCGTGGCCTGCCCGCATTCGCCCTGCTTGCGCCCGCGCCGGCGGCGCGCGAGTGCAAGCAGGGGAACGGCGGCGCCGACGATCCACGCGAAAGCGACCAGCGGCTGCCGGAGGCCGAGCGCGTCGCGAGCAAGGAAGCCCGCGCCCGCTCCCGCCGCCACGATGCTCCAGACGGCGGTCGCGGCCAGGTGAAGCCGGGCGAGCACCGCTCAGCCCTCGAGCAGGAAGGCATAGGGATTGAGGCACTCGTTGGCGATGGCGAGCGCATCGCGGAGCGGAAGCGCCTGGGTCGGCGGAAGAGGATGGGCAAGCTCGTAGCGCCAGCGGCGATAGCCGAGACAAACGATCCAGGCCCGCCGCGCGATGCTGGTGACGCCGCGGAGGCGGCGGAAGGCATCGACGGCGCGCGTGCGCGGTGTGCGTGTCTTCGAGAGAGGGGCGGCCGGAAGAGAGGGTGCGCGCCGCGCGGCGGGGTCGCGCCGGACGGGGGCGGCGGCGTCCGCTGCGCCCAGTGCTCGCGGTGCGGCCGCGATGCGCTTCGCGACCGCCCGTCCCAGCCCTTGGTCGCTCTCCGCGCCCGAGCCAAGCGCCGCCGCGGCGCCGCCCAGGACGAGCGCCGCCAGCAGCGCAAGCGCCACCCATTCCACCGTGGCCTGCCCACTCTCCCGCCGCACGCCCGCGACCGTACGGCCGCTTGGCGCACCGGTGTGCTGCCGGTGTTACGGGGGAGCGAAATCGGGCCACCGCTCCACGAGCGGTGGCCCGACCCGCCACGCCTAGACGCGTCCCGCCGCTTGGCGTTGGCGCCTTGCGATTGCGTCGACCATCACGGCTGCCAGCAGCACCGCGCCGGTCACCATGAACTTCACTGCCGTCTCGTATCCGAGCAGGTCCATCCCGTTCGAGATCGACTGGATCACGAGTGCGCCCAGCAGGGCGTGCCAGACGCTCCCGCGACCGCCGAACAGGCTCGTGCCCGCGATCACGGGCGCGGCGATCGCCAGCAGCAGGAAGTCGCCCGCTCCCGACGACTGGTTCACCGCGAGCAGCCGCGACGCGGCCATGATCCCGCCGATGGCCGCCATCGTCGAGGCGATCATGAACACGATCACCCGCACGCGGGTGACATGGATGCCCGCTCGCCGCGCGGCCTCGGCGTTGCCGCCGACCGCGAAGATGTGCCGCCCGAACGTCGTGCGCGTCGTGAGGTAGAAGAAGAACAGGACGAAGCCCAGCAGGATCAGGATCGCCAGGGGCACGCCGCGGTCGTCGTTCAGCACCCAGACAGACACGAGGACGACCACCGTTACGAGCACGATCCGCAGCACTAGCGTCCCGAGCGGCGGCGCGGACAGCCCCTCCCGCAGCCGCCGCTGCCGTCCCGTCAGCGTGAACCCCGCGAACGCGCCGATGGCGAGCAGCGCGAAGATCCAGCCCACGGTGTCGCTGTAGAAGGTCGAGGTCAGCCCGACGATCTTGGGATCGGTGATGTTCACCGTCCCCGTCTCACCGAGTACCTCGAGCTGCGCGCCCGGCCACGCCAGCAGCCCTGCCAGCGTGACCACGAACGACGGTATGGCGAAGCGCGTGAAGATCGATCCCTGGAACAGCCCGATCGCGGTCCCCGCGAGGACGCCCGCCGCGATCCCGAGGTAGGGCGACCAGCCCTTCTGCTCCACCAGCACGGCCATGATGGCGGCGCACAATCCGCTCACCGCGCCGACCGAGAGGTCGATCTCCCCGAGCAGCAGCACCAGCACGATGCCGACTGCCACCAGCCCCACGGCGGTCGCCTGAAGGACCAGGTTGGTGAGGTTGACCGAGCTGAGGAAGCGGTCCTCCTGGAAGTAGAAGATCGCCCAGATCACAGCCAGGGCGATGACCACCCGCAGCTCGGCGAGGTCCCCCTGGATGAAGCGGCGCAGCAGGTCGGCGCGCGGTGGGGCGAGCTCGGCGTCGGCGGTCGCGGCGGCCGCGCCGCCTCCTTGGGCGCTCATGCCTGCTCCTCCCGCTCCTCGCCGCCCCGGGCGCCCGCGGCACCCGTGATGGCCGCCACGACCTCCTCCTGAGTGGTCTCGCCGGCTGGCAGGTCCGCCGCCTTGCGGCCGAGCCGCAGCACGAAGATCCGGTCGGCCACCTCGAAGACATCCGCCAGGTTGTGGCTGATCACCACCACCGCGTGCCCCTCCTCGCGCAGGCGCTTGACCAGGTCGAGCACCATCGCGGTCTGGCGAACGCCGAGCGCCGCGGTGGGCTCGTCGAGCACCACGACCTTCGGGTCGCCGAGCAGCGAGCGAGCGATGGCGACCTGCTGGCGCTGGCCGCCCGACAGCGTGCCGACCTCGGCGCGCATGTCCACGATCGTCACGGCCAGGCGGCTGAGCAGCTGACCGGTCTGCTTCTCCATCGAGGTCTCGTCGAGCGCGAACGTGCCCTCCTCCCTGCCGAGGAAGAGGTTCTCGACCACGTCGAGGTTGTCGCACAGGGCCAGGTCCTGGTACACGGTCGCGATCCCGAGGTGCACGGCGGCCGTCGGATCGGCGATGCGGACCTCATTCCCCTCGAACAGGATGCGCCCCTCGTCGGCGGAGTGGATCCCGGCGATCGTCTTCACGAGCGTCGACTTGCCCGCTCCGTTGTCGCCCACGAGAGCGACCACCTCGCGCGGGCGGACCTCGAAGTCCACGTCGCTCAAGGCCTGAACCGGGCCGAAGCTCTTGCTGACCCCCTCGAGCTTGAGCACGGGCGTGTTCCCGTCCATCTTGCGAGGCTCCTTTCTGGTGCTCGGGACGGCCCGGCGGCGCTGGGCGCCGCCGGGCGTGCAACCCCGAGTCTTACTCGATGCCGGCCTCCTTGCAGGCGGACGCGTACTTGCCGGAGCAGATGTCGCTGACCGGATAGAACTCGTCCTTGACGATCGTGTCGTTGATGTTGTCCTTCGTGACCGCAACCGGCTCGAGCAGGACCGACGGCACGTCCTTCTGGCCGTTGGGGACCTCGCTGTTCACGAGGTCGGCCGGCGGCTCCTCGCCCCGCAGCAGCGCGACGGCCAGCTCGGCCGCGGCCTCGGCCTCCGGCCTGATCGCCTTGTAGACCGTCATGTACTGCTCGCCGATCAGGATCCGCTGGATCGCGGCCAGCTCGGCGTCCTGACCCGTGACCGGGATCGTCTTCGGGTCGATGCCGTTGCCCTTCATCGCGGCGATGGCGCCGCCGGCGGTCCCGTCGTTGGCGGCGTAGACGCCCACGAAGCCGTCCTTGCCGAGCGCGGTGATCGCCTGCTCCATCTCCTGCTGGGCCTTGTCCGGGCTCCAGTCCGGCGTGTCGTACTCACGCGCCACGTTGAACGGGCTGTCGTCGATGACGCTGTGCGCGCCCTTCTTGAACAGCGTGGCGTTGTTGTCGGTGGGCGCACCGTTGATCATCACGATGTCGCCCGAGGCGCCGTCGTCCTCGAGCTTCTGCACGAGGCTCTCGCCCTGGAGCTGGCCGACCTTCTCGTTGTCGAACGAGATGTAGTAGTCGATGTCGGCGTCGCTGATCAGGCGGTCATACGAGATCACCGGGATGTCCTGCGACTTCGCCCGTGTGACGAGCGGCGCCGCGGCGGCCGCGTCGACCGGGTCGAGCACCATCACCTCGGCGCCCTGCGTGATCGCCGCCTCGGCCTGCTGCTGCTGCTGAGCGGCGTCCTGGTCCGCGTTCGAGTAGATGATGTCGCAGTCCGGGCACAGCTCCTTGACCTTGGCCTCGAAGTTGGGCCGGTCGTGGGCCTCGTAGCGGGCGGTCTTCGTCTCGGGCAGGAGCAGGGCTATCGACCCGCCGCCGCCGCCGTCGCCGCCACCGCCGCCGCCACCGCCCCCGCCGCCGTCGTCATCGTCGTCGCCGCAAGCGGCGACCGTCATCGCGAGCGCGAGCGCTGCAATGACGGCGAACACGCCTCGCCGCAAGCACGCGGCTCGGCCGCGTGCGCGCGGATCGGTCTCGGATCGTCTTTGGTGCATGTGTCCTTCCTCCTCCTAGGGTTCCGTCGTGGTCGACTGCATTGCCGGCGTCCGGGCCCCCGGAGCCAGGCTCGCCTCCTGGAGCACGAGCGCGACCGCCCCGAGCAGCTCGGCACGCTCGCCGAGCCCCCCGGGCACGATCTCGACGTCCTCGGCCGCGCTCGGGATGGCGCGGAGGCGGACCGACTCCCTGAGCGGATCGAGCAGCAGGTCGCCGGCAAGGCCCATGCTGCCCCCGACGACGATCCGCTCGGGGTTCACCAGATTGCAGAGGTTCGCGACCGCCACGCCGATGTGGCGGCCGGCGTCGGCGAGCGCCCGGCGGCAGCCGGGGTCGCCCTCGGCCGCGCGGCTCACGACCTGCTCCGGGTCGAGCTCCTCGCCGAAGCTCCGCGACAGCAGGCTGGCGATCGCCGCGGCCCCGGCGTAGGTCTCGAGGCAGCCGCGGTTGCCGCAGCGGCAGATGTCGCCGGTCTCGTCGATCGTCGTGTGCCCGATCTCGCCGGCGGTGCCGCCCGCCCCCTCGAAGAGGGCCCCGTCTATGACGATCCCGGCGCCGATGCCGGTCGCGAGCTTGAGGTACACGACGCTGCACGAGCCGCGCCCCGCGCCCCACGTGTACTCGGCGAGCGCGCCGAGGTTCGCGTCGTTGCCGACCCGCACGGGGAGCTCGAGGAGCTCCTCCATCCTCTCGCGCGGCGTGGTGCCCGCCCAGCCCGGCAGGATGGCCGAGGAGCCGACCGTGCCGGCCTGGTGGACCGGGCCCGGGATGCCCATGCCGACGCCGATCACGCGCGTCCGCTCGGCGCCGGTCTCGCCGACGAGGCGATCGACCAGACCGGCAGCGGTGGCCATCCCCTCGCCGGCCTCGTAGTCGTCCGTCATCTCGACCCGGCGCTCGGCGAGCACCTCGTGCGAGAGATCGGCCAGCGCCACGGCAAGATGGCGCTTTCCGAAGTCGATGCCGAGGGCGAAGCCCGCGGACGGGTCGAGCGCGATCAGGGCGGGTGGCCGCCCGCTCCCGGCGGCCTCGCGACCGCCTTCCTCGCGGTCGACGACGACCCCGTCCGCGTGCAGCTCGGCGACGATGCTCGACACGGTCGAGCGCGACAGGCCCGTCCAGCGGGCGACGTCGGCCCGGCTCGCAACGCCGAGCATCTGCAGCGCGTGCACGACCTTCTCCCGGTTCGACTCGCGCAACGAGCCGAGCGCCCCGGGCTGCTCTCCTCTCACCACGGCGCATCCTGTCCCCCGGCCGGGGGATTTGTCAAGGCTCCGTCATATTGTTTCCGCGTTAAGCCGTTCTTTTGTGCTGAGTCCGTTGGAATGCTTGCGCGCCCGGGGCCCGTGGTATGTCAGGGAGATGGCCGTCGCTCCCTCCAAGGGCAGCACGCTGCCCAGGGGCATCGAGGCGCTCGCCGAGCGCTACGACCCGGATGTGATCGACGTTCCGGGCGGCCGCGCGCTCGTGAGGCTGACCGTGCGCGGCGGCGACGACTGGGACGCCCGGATCAACGGCCGCCGCCTGCGGATCGTCCCGGCCCGCGAGGAGAACGAGCCGGACGCGGTGATCGCGGCCGACCCGATGACCTGGCTGGGAGTGGCCGGGGACGTGCGCGGCGGCATGCAGGCCTTCCAGCGCGGCAAGCTGCGGATGCGCGGGTCCCTTCATCTCGGCGTGGGCTTCCTGGCCGCCACGAGCGGCGCGACCGAGCCGGGGCGGCTCACCTTCCAGCGCGTTCGCACGCGCGCCGGGCGGGTGTCCGTGCTGTCGGCCGGCGTCGGACCGCAGACCGTCCTGTGCATCCACGGCCTCGGCGGGACCAAGGCCTCCTTCCTGCCCACGGTCGCCGCGCTGGCCGACCGCTACCACGTCGTGGCCATGGACCTCCCCGGGTTCGGCGAGTCCGACAAGCCGATCGGCGCCCCCTACGACTCGGCCTGGTTCGCCCACTCGGCCTTCGACACGCTCGACGGCCTCGGGATCGACGCGGCCCACTTCGCCGGCAACAGCATGGGCGGCCGCGTGGCCATCGAGGCCGGCCTGATCGACCACGCGCGCGTGCACTCCCTCATGCTGCTCAGCCCGGCCCTCGCCTGGCTGCGCGACCGGCGCTGGGCGCCCGTGGTCCGGCTGCTGCGCCCCGAGCTCGGTCTCCTCCAGGTGGCGCCCCGCTCCGTGACCGAGCGCATCGTGCGCCGGCTCGTCCCGGGCGGCAACGACGGCTGGGCGGCGGCCGGCGTGGACGAGTTCCTCCGGTCCTACTTCACACCGCGCGGTCGCGCGGCCTTCTACGCCGCCGCGCGCAACATCTACCTGGACGAGCCGCACGGCGACGACGGCTTCTGGACCCGCCTCGAGGGGCTGTCGTCGGAGTCGCTGTTCATCTGGGGGCGCCACGACGTGCTGGTCCCGATCGCCTTCATGAAGCACGTCGAGCGCACGCTGCCGGCCGCGCGGCACGTGGAGCTCGAGTGCGGCCACGTTCCGCAGCTCGAGCGCCCGCGCGAGACGCACGCGGCGATGCTGGACTTCCTCCGCAGCGCGACTGCTACAAAGTCTGGGTGAGCTTCCCGCCCGGCCCCCGCTTGCCGCGCCTCGTGCAGGCCGCGCGAGTGACGGCCGGCCCCTACTCCTGGATGCAGCGGCGGCGCGAGCGCTATGGCGACGTCTTCAGCTCGCACTTCCCGTTCTTCGGCCGCGTCGTGTACGTCGCCGACCCGGCGCTCGTGAAGCAGGTGTTCGCGGGCGATCCGAAGGTCTTCCACGCGGGCGAGGCGAACGCGACGGTGCTCGGCGACGCGCTCGGAGAGAACTCGCTGCTGACGCTCGACGAGGGCCGGCACATGTCGCAGCGCAAGCTGCTCCTGCCGCCCTTCCACGGCGAATCCGTGCGCCGCTACGCCGAGGTGATGGCCTCCGCGGCGGCCGAGGAGGTGGCGCGCTGGCCCGTGGGCCGCGCGTTCGCCCTGCGGCCGCGGATGCAGGCGATCACGCTCGAGGTGATCCTGCGGGCGGTCTTCGGCGTCCGCGACGGCGAGCGCATGGACCTGTTCCGAGCGAAGATCCCGCGCCTCGGCGAGCTGTCGAGCGCGCTCGACTGGCTTCCGTTCATGCAGCGCGACCTGGGCGGCCTGACGCCGGCGGCGCGCTTCCGGCGCGCCATCGCCGGGGTTGACGAGCTGATCTACGCGGAGATCGCCGAGCGGCGCTCCCTCGAGGGCGGTGAGGCCGCCGAGCGCGACGACGTGCTGACGCTGCTGCTCGGCGCCCGCCATGAGGACGGCTCGCCGATGACCGACGTCGAGCTCCGCGACGAGCTGATGACGCTTCTCACCGCCGGACACGAGACGACCGCGACCGGTTTGTCCTGGGCCTTCGAGCGGCTGCTGCGCACGCCGCGGGTGATGGCCCGCCTCACGGAGTCGCTCGACGACGACGAGTACCTCGAGGCGGTGGTGAAGGAGACGCTGCGGGTGCGCCCCGTGGTGGTCGACGTGGCCCGCAAGCTCGGGCACGAGATCGAGCTCGGAGGCTGGCGGCTGCCGGCAGGGACGCTCGTGCTGCCGGCGATCGCCGCCGTGCACGCGCGACCCGACCTGTACCCCTCGCCGCACGAGTTCCGGCCCGAGCGGTTCGTCGTGAAGCGAGCGGGCGGCGGCCGCGAGCGCCCCAAATCAACCGGAGGTGCGGAGTCGTACTCCTGGATCCCCTTCGGTGGCGGCGTGCGGCGCTGCATCGGCGCGTCGTTCGCGCAGGTCGAGATGCGGGTGGTGCTGCGCGAGGTGCTGAGCCGCGTGCGCCTGAGGGCGCCGTCGCAGCGCCCCGAGCGGGCCCAGGTACGGCACGTGACCGTGATCCCGGCGCGCGGCTGCCGCGTGGTCGTGGAGGAGCGGCTAGAGCCCCGCGACCGCGAGGAGGTCGGCGGCGGGGCGGCCGCGGTCGTCGAGAGCGCACGCTAGCCGCGGGCCCGCCAGGCTCTCCACCTTGGCGCGCAGCGCGGCGGCGTCCATTGGTTTCGACGGCGAGCCCAGCGCGGCGCGCACCCGCGCGATCTCCTCGTCCCCGTCGTGCAACACGAACTCGGACTCCAGCAGGGCCGCGTCCGTCCGCACCGAGATGCCCCGCGCCCGCTCCAAGGCCGCGCCGTCCACCCGCTCGAAGTCGTCCACCTGCGGCGGGCCGTGGATCAGCGTGTAGGCGGTGAGGTAGGGGATCGAGAACTTGGCCTGTAGTCCGTCGGCCGGCTCGGGCCCGACGGCCGCGGCCTGGAGGGAGACCGGGTGCACCGTGACGGTCAGCTCGGCCGGCGCGCGCTCGCGCACCGAGTCGGCGGCCTCGATCGCACCGTGGGTCTGGAGGCAGCACGGCCAGGCCTTGATCCAGTTCCCGTCGATCGCGCGGCGGCCCGGCTCCGGCTCCGCATATACACCGCCGGTTGCCTCCTCCCACCCGCGCGCCGCCGCCTCGAGCGGAGCGTGCGCGCCGGCCACCGCGAGCCGTGCGGCCGCGACTCCGGAGGCCGCCGCGAGCCCGACCTGGAGCGACTTGCCGTCCGACCCGAAGGCGGCCCGCAAACCGCCGGCGCGGAACAGCGCGAGCGCCACCGCGGCGTTTCGCGGGCCCGGCAGCAGGTGCGCGGACGCCACCGCGGCGCCCACCCCGCCGCAGACGGCGGTGGGGTGCCAGCCACGGTCGTAGAGCGCCGGGTAGCCTGCCCGCGCCAGCGCTCCCATCGCCTCGAACCCCTCCGCGTAGGCGTCGAGCGCCTGGCCCGCGGTCAGGTCCAGCTCCGCCGCCAGCACGAGCGCGGCGGGCGCGGTCGGCGCGCTCAGGTGGGCGATGCCGGGCAGGTAGGTGTCGTCGAAGTCGAGCACGTGCCCCGCCGTGGCGGCGAACGCGACGCGGTCGCCGAGCTCGCGCGCGGCCCGCGCGGCCGGCTCCCGCGCGCCGCGCGCGGCGCAGGCGAGCCAGTCGAGAAGGGCTACGTCGTAGCCGCTCACCGCAGCTCGTCCAGCCGCGCACGAAAGGCGCCGGCGCTGACGACCTCGGCCCCTTGACCACGCACACGCTCCGCGAGCTCGGCGTCGGATGTAACCACCCGCGCGCCATCGCCCAGCTCGGCCGCGAGCGCCGCGATGTCGTCGTCGGCGGCGTTCCGCCCGCGGCGGGAGGCGAACCGGACCTCGACCTCGCCGGTGTCCTCAAGCTCGAACGGGCGGCCGTCGAACACGACCGTGACCGGCTCCCGCAGCAGCTCGAGCTCCTCCACCAGCTCGCGCATCGCCTTCGGGCGGTCGCGCCACCAGCCGGTCGGCCGCGATCCGATCACGTTCATGCCGTCCACGAGCCAGCGCGTCACGACAAGCCCGTCAGCCGCTCGCTCTCCTCCCACAGCCGCCGGCGGGCGTCTGGATCGTGCGCCTGGCCGTTCGGCGCCGACTCGCGCGTCCCGTCGAAGAAGCGGCCGGACACGCCGTCGAGCGCCGGGTCGGCGACCAGCCGAAGAACCGCCTCCACCCCCTCCTCGACCGACGACTGCGCGCGCCCCATCCGCTCGAGGACCATCTTCGTGTCCATCAGCGTCGCGGGATGGAGCGCGTTGACCGTCACCTCGCGGTCCCCTAGCCGCTCCGCCAGCGAGATCGTGAACAGCACTTGGGCCAGCTTGCTCTTCACGTAGGCCGTGTAGCCGTCGTAGGCGCGCTCGAGCATCAGGTCGTCGAAGTCGAGCGGCGCCTGCCCGATCGAGGACACGTTCACGATTCGCGCCGGCTCGCGCAGCTCCGGAAGCGCCAGGAGGGTGAGCAGGAAGTGGGAGAGGTAGTTCACCGCGAAGGTCAGCTCGTAGCCGTCGGCGCTCTCGCTTCGCTCGGGCTCGATCACGCCCGCGTTGTTCACGAGCGTGTCGAGCTCGCCCGCCTCACCCGCCAGGCGGCGCACCTGTTCCAGCTCGGCCAGGTCCGCGACGATCCCGGCCTCGGCCCCCACCTCCCGCGCGACCTCCTCGACCTTGCCAGGGTCGCGGCCGTGCACGAGCACCTTGGCGCCACGGGCCGCAAGCTCCGCCGCCACGCCGCGGCCGAGCCCATCCGTCGAGCCCGTGACGAGGATGCGCTGCTCGCCGAGCGGCCTCATCGCCGGCGCCTGACCACCAGCACTATGAACGCCACCAGCAGCAGTCCGGCGGCGAGCTGCGCGGCCAGGGAGACGCCGAGGCCGTCCTCGTCTGCCGCCTCGCGGATCGCCGAGAACAGCAGCGAGGCGCCAAAGAAGACGACCAGCGTCCATAGCACCGTGTTGCGGTCCACGGCGGAGCACGATAGCCGCGGCTCTGCGGTGCGGGAGGCGGCACTAGTCTCGACCGCGTGAACGAGCGCCCGGTGCTGGCCGGCGCCCTGGGCGCCCTGGTGATCGCCTTCTCGGCCATCCTGGTCCGGCTGGCCGACGTCTCGCCGGTCACCGCCGCCTTCTTCCGCTGCGCGTACGCGCTGCCGCTGCTCGGGCTGCTCGCATGGGTCGAGCAGCGCCGCCACGGCCCTCGCCCCCGCCGGGACCGTCTGCTTGCACTCGGCGCGGGCGTGTTCTTCGCGGCCGACCTGATCCTCTGGCACTACGCGATCGGGGCGGTCGGGGCCGGGCTGTCCACGGTGCTCGGCAACGTGCAGGTGGTGCTGGTCGGGCTGCTCGCGTGGCTGGTGCTCGGGGAGCGGCCGGAGAACCGGACGCTCGCCGCCATCCCGGTCGTGTTCCTGGGCGTGGTCCTGATCTCGGGCGTGATCGGGAGCGGCGCCTACGGCGAGGATCCGGTCCTGGGCGTCGTCTACGGCCTCCTCACCGCGGTCACCTACGCGCTCTTCCTGCTGGTCCTGCGGCAGGCGGGCACCGGGCTGCGCCGGCCGGCCGGGCCGCTCTTCGACGCCACCCTGAGCGCCACCGTCTGCTGCGCCGTGGCCGGCGTGGCGATCGGCGACCTCGACCTCGTTCCGGACCTCGAGGCGCAGGCCTGGCTCGTCCTGCTGGCGCTCTCCTCGCAGGTGGTGGGCTGGCTCCTCATCTCGGTCTCGCTGCCCCGTCTGCCGGCCGTGGTCACATCGATCCTGCTGATGCTCCAGCCCGTGAGCACGGTGTTCCTCGGCGCCGTGCTTCTCTCGGAGGCGCCCTCCGCGATGCAGCTGTCGGGCGTGGCGATCGTGCTGGCGGGCGTGGCGCTCGCGACGCTTCAGCCGACCTCGCGCAGGCGGCCGGTGTCGACGTCGTAGACGAACCCGCGCACGTTGTCGGTTCGCGGGATGAAGGGACTGCCCTTGATCGTCTCGATCGAGTCGCGCACGTCCTGCTCGAGGTCCGCGAAGGCGCCCGCCCGCCACTCGGGCCGGGCGCCCGTCTCGCTCTCGAGCTTCTCCGCGAACTCGTCGTCGGTGAACGTCTGCATGCCGCACTTCGTGTGGTGGAGCAGCACGATCTCCTCAGTGCCGAGCTCGTGCTGCGAGATCGCCAGGGAGCGCAGCGCGTCGTCGGTGACGACGCCGCCGGCGTTGCGGATCACGTGAGCGTCGCCCTCCTCCAGGCCGAGGACCCGGGCCGGGTCGAGCCGCGCGTCCATGCAGGCGAGCACGGCGACCTTGCGCCCCGGCGGCCCGGCGAGGCCGCCCTTGTCGAAGGAGGCGGCGTAGGACTCGTTGTTCTGGAGGAGCTTGTCGGTCTCGGTCATGGGCGCAGCGTCTCACGGCGCCGCGTCAGACTTCCATCCCCCCGGCCGACTCTCCATCCATTGCCAGACTTCCAAGAGCTCCCGGAGCATCGCCTTGCGGCACTCAGCGATGAGCAGCTGGTCGACTACCTGCGGCAGGCGCGCGAAGCCCGGAGGCACGAGGCCATGAGGCCCGCGGTGGCCGTGCTCGTGTTCGGGTACTGGGACGTCCTCGTCAGCCGCGCCCGGCTCAAGCTGCGCACCGAGGCCGACGCCGAGGAGGCGGCCGCCGAGGCGGCGGCCAGCGCCATCGCCTCGGCCTTCGACGGCAGCTCGATCGGCGAGTTCCGCTCCTGGCTCCACACGATCCTCTCGCGGCGGATCGCCGACTGGTGGGAGCTCCGCGAGCAGAAGCTCGACAAGTCGCCGCTGCCGAGCGAGCACCTCGGCGACGAGGAGGTGTGGGGCTCCGAGCCGTCGGTCGAGTTCGAGGGCGGCGCGCTGTTCGCCCAGCAGTGCATCCGGCGCGCCTACGACGAGCTCGAGGACGACCGGCACCGCCGCGTGATCGACCTGTACGTGTTCGGACCGCATCCGGCGGCCGACGCGGCCGCCGAAGTCGGCTCGGGGATGACCGAGGCGAACGTGCATCAGATCGCCTCGCGGTTCCAGCGCCGCGTGAAGGAGCTCCTGTGAGCGAGGTCGACCGGCTGCTCGGCGAGTACAAGGCGGCGCACCTGGGCGGCGCCGCGCCGGACCCGC
>Ga0081538_10001336_pt1 | contig 25371 bp, 24 predicted proteins | sample TabmetS5T2R1_FD_71022 | JGI IMG/M metagenome (GOLD analysis project Ga0081538, IMG submission 71022) | Tabebuia heterophylla rhizosphere microbial communities from the University of Puerto Rico - S5T2R1 | ecosystem: Host-associated > Plants > Roots > Rhizosphere ... | reverse complement strand
CGGACGAAGCAGCTCTTCAGCCCCGCCGCACGCTCGGCCCCGAGGCACTCGGCAGCCAACGCGAGGAGCCAGTCCTGACTGAGGTATGCGTTCCGGGCCGCCGCCGTGAACAAACGGTCGCCCACGGTGCCGTCATCCTGTGGGCGGCCGGCGGCGAGCCAAGCCTGGAGGTAGCGCGTGCCGAAGTCCGACGACGAGATCGGCACAGTGAGCAGTCCTTCTCGCCGCCACTGCGAAATCCTTTGCTCGACGAGCTCCTCCAGCAGCCTCTGCATGCCGTCAAGAAACGTCTCCGGCACGATCCGGGCGACGACGAGATGGCCTTTCTCGTGGTACGACGCCCGCTGGGCACGACTCAGCGACGTGGCGGTGGTCATGGTGCCGCGCCTTCACGCGCTGTGGCGAGCGCCTCCCCGGTGAGACACACGACCTGTGCGAGGTGCTCGTCTGTGATGGTGGCGGGCGGCCAGAGACCGATCGTGGTTCCCCTCTGAAGGACCAGCACCTTGTGCTCGAAGAGGTAGTCGTGGACGAAGGCGGCGCCACTCTCCGTCTCGAGCTCGAGGAAGCAGGCAGCGCCACGCAGCCGGAGCTGAGGTGACGGGCCGACCGCCAGTGTGGAGAGCGATCGCTCGATGTGGTCGACCCGGGCGTCGATCCCGATCCGCTCCATCTCCGCGAGGGTTCCCAGCACTGCGGCACACGCCAGGGGGTTGTCGGAGAATGTGCTGCTGAGCCGGAAGTCCTTCGGGTGGTAGTTCAACCCGGGGCGGAGGAGCACTCCCGCGGCCGGGAATCCGTTGCCCACCGCCTTGCCGATGAGCACGATGTCGGGCTCGATCCCGAGGGCCGGATGGAGGAAGCAAGGCCCGGTCCGGTGGAAGCCGGTGAAGATCTCGTCGCAGACGACGAGGGTGCCCGAGCTCTGGCACAGCCGTTGTAGCCCGCAGTAGAAGTCAACGGTCGCCGCATGCCCGCCGCCTCGGCCCTGCATCGGCTCGACAAATACGGCGGCGGTCTCGCCCGACGCGAGCGCTGCCTCCAGCTCGCAGACGATCTCGTGCTCGGAGTGATCGGGAAGGAAGGGCAGCCGACGGAAGGAGTCGATGAGAGGTAGATCGCGGTCGACGCCAGTGATGTTCTGCGTTGCCACCGACTTCCCGTGGTGGTTGTTGCGGAAGCCGATGATTCCCGAGCGCCTGGTCTCGTGGCAGGCGATCCTCATCGCGGCCTCGGCCGCTTCCATTCCCGAGCTGTAGAGGCTGTAGAGGGACAGGTCTTCATCGATGTGACGAGCGACTGCCTCCTTGCATCGATCCTGCACATCCATCACCGATGTCCACGAGCAGCTGATGCGATCGAGCTGCTCGACGACGCGGCGATTGATCGCCTCGTTTGCATGTCCGAGGAAGACCGCGCCCGTGCTCGAGATGAGGTCGATGAACACCTCGCCGTCGGCCGTGAAGAGAAGGTCGTTCCGACCGGATGTCACACGAAGAGGCAGCATCGCAGCTCCTTCAGGGGCGTCCTCCCGAGCGTACGCAGGCGTTGATGAACCGGCGGCTCCGGCGTCGAGGTGCCAAAGTTGACCCTGGCCAACGTGCCCACGCGGGCGGAGACTGAGACCAGCGCACGACCAAGGGGCGGGCCATGTCTGTTCTCACACTTCGCCGTGATCGATCCTGCTTCAGGTCGGTCGCGCTCGCCGTGGTGCTCTCGGTCCTCCTGCTCACCGTCTCTGCTCCGCCGATCGGTTGGCGTCATGCCGGTCCGGCCGCTGCCCAGGCGGTGCCGCCCGACCAGGCACCAACCTCCGCCGTTGCCGTCGTCCAGGACCCTGGTGGGTTCGCTCACGCCTTCTACCGCGGGCAGGACGCGTCGGTGTTCGCGCGCACGGTCGGTGACGGCGTCTGGTCGGCGCAGACGAGCCTCGGCGGGCTGATCGTCGGAGCACCATCCGCGGCGTTGGCCGGGTCGACACTGGTCGTCGCCGCGCGGGGCCTGGACTCTGGCCTCTGGGTGCGCATGAACCGCAACGGGACATGGAGCGGCTGGCAACCGCTGGGCGGCGTCCTGTCATCGGCGCCCGCGGTGGCGGGGCGCCCAGATGGCGGCATCGACGCCTTCGTGCGCGGCACCGACGACCAGCTCTGGACCCGGGCGATGGCGCCCGACGGCACCTGGTCGCCATGGGCCCCACTGGACGGCGTGCTGGCGACCGGGCCCGCGGCCGTGGCCGTCGGGGCCGATCGGGTCGACGTCTACGTGGCCGGAAGCGACCACGTGGTCTGGCGCCGGACACGATCCGCCAGCGGATGGTCCACGTGGCAACCGCTCGGCGGGCTGACCTACTCCGCACCGGCGGCCGCGACCAGCCCGGAAGGCACCGGCGCACTGGTGTTCGTCCGTGGCCTCGACAACGCGCTCTGGGTCAACGCGAGCGGCGCCTCGACAGGCTGGCAGCACCTCGGTGGCGTGCTCGTCGATGCTCCGGGGGCGGCAGGTGCCCCCGGCCGGTTCGACGTGGTCGTCCGGGGGACGGACCGTGCGTTGTGGCTGCTCCAGCATCGCAGCGGGACCTTGTCGGGCTGGACCAGAGCGTGGCCGGCCGCGCCGCCGCCTGCGCCTTCGCCGTCGTTGCTCGGCGTCGATTGGCCCCGCATACCCACGAACGCACCCGTCGTCGCGCTCACCTTCGACGCGGGTGCCAACGCCGACGCCGTCCCGTCGATACTGCAGACCCTGAAGGCCAAGAACGTCCCCGCCACGTTCTTCCTGACAGGGCAGTGGGTGCGATCCTTCCCGGTCGAGACGAACGCGATCGCCGTGGCAGGCTTCGTCGTCGGCAACCACAGCGACACGCACCCGCAGTTCACGACCTTGAGCGACGCCCAGATCGTGGCCCAGGTGCAGAACGCACACCAGAGCATCTTCCTCACCAGCGGCGTCGAGACACGCCCCCTGTTCCGCTTCCCGTTCGGCGACGTGGACAGCCGGGTCCTCGGGACCGTGAACGGCCTCGGCTACGTGGGTGTCCGATGGACGGTCGACACGCTCGGCTGGCAGGGAACCTCGGGCGGCATGACCGTGCAGCGGGTCATCGATCGGGTGCTGGCGGGCCTGCAGCCCGGCGAGATCGTCCTCATGCACGTCGGTTCGCACCCGACAGACCGCTCCATGCTGGATGCGGCCGCGCTTCCGTGGATCATCGATGCGATCCGGGCCCGGGGCTACGGCTTCGTGACCATGAGCGCACTGACCGGCTGAGTGCCGGGGTGGTATCTCCAGGGGGTGCTAGTCGAGGGTGACGAGGCGGTCGGCGATCGCGGCGACGGAAGGAGTGCGAGTGGCGACGAGGCAGGCCGCGCCCTCCGTGACAGCGTCTCGGAGCAGGTCGAGCACGATGGCGGCGTGCCGCTGGTCCTGGTGGGCGACCGGTTCGTCGGCGAGGACCACCGCTGGGCGGTCGACCAGCGCCCGGGCGACCATCGTCCGTTGCCTCTCACCGACCGAGATCTCGAACGCGCCGCGATCTTGCAGCCTGTCGAGGCCGAGGCGGGTGAGCAGCGCGCCGACTCGTGCGTCGCGCTCGGGGTGAACGCGATGTCGCCCGGCGGCACGGTTGAACCGGGCCGCGAACTCGATGTTCTCCGCCACCGTCAGCTCCTCCAGCAGGGCGAACCCCTGGGGCACAACGGTCAGGTGCGACCAGGCGGGCGGGTCGGTCGAGCCTCCATCCCACACGACGACGCCGCTGTCGGGCTGGGCCCACCCGGCGAGCAGTTCGACCAGGGTGGTCTTGCCCGACAACGACGGCCCGGTCACCGCGACCAGCTCGCCGGCCGCCAGGTCCAGGTCGATGCCGCAGAGGACGGTGACGGGGTGGCCGCCGTCGCGCCGGTAGGCCTTCGTGAGCGCGGACGCCTGGAGGACCAGCTTCGTCACGGCGGCTCGATCCTCACCTGATCGCCGTCTGCCGTGAGGCGGAGGCGCCGGGCGGGAAAGCGACCCACCAGATCGTGTGGCAGATGGACACGGTCGGCGTCGTCGAGCACCGCCAGCAGCTCACCGCCGCCTGTGGACTCTGCCGCCAGGGTGCCACCGCTGACCAGCAGCACCTTGTCGGCGGCGTCGATCAGCGTCTGGTCGTGGGTGCAGATCACCAGCGTCTGGCCGTCCTCGACCAGCCGCGGCAAGAGGTCGACCAACGACTCGGCGCCGGCCGGATCGAGGTTCGCAGTGGGTTCGTCCGCGATCACCAGCGCAGGACGCGCTGCCACCGCCATGGCGAAGGCGACACGCTGCTGCTGGCCCAACGAGAGCGCTGCCGGACGCCGGTCGGCGACGTCGGCGAGCCCGGTCAGGGCCAGCAGCTCGTCGACGGCGCCGCGTGGCTCGGGGGTCCGCATCCGCCAGGCCATGCGCACGTGCTCGACCACCGACATGTAGTCGAGGAGGTTGTCCGCCGGAGACTGGAAGACGTAGCCGATGCGCCGCGCCACCAGGCGCCTGCGGGCGCGCCCGCTGAGATGGGCGGTGGGCACGCCATCGATCTCGACCTCGCCGACAGTGGGCCGCTCGAGGCACGCGAGCAACCGCAGGAACGTCGACTTGCCGGCACCCGACGGCCCGACGACCGCGGTGAGGCTTCCGGTCGCGACATCAGCGCTGACGCCACGCAACGCGTGCACCGGACCGCCCGCCGAGTCGTAGATCTGCACCAGATCGCGACACATCGCCGCCGGGGTCGTCTCAGCCGGCATCACGCAACAGCTCCGGAAGCGACGCACGGGTGGTGCGCCATCCGACCACCAAGGTCACGAGAACGGCTGTGACGAGCGCCGCCACTGCACACGCGAGAACCACCGACAGGTCGAATCGCATCAGGGCATCGGGCGCGGTGTGGGGCAGCGGATCGACCTTCCGGAAGACGAGTCGCACGGCCAGCCACGACAGCCCGACTCCGAACAGCAGGCCGGCCACCAGGATGCAGAGAACCTCGAGCGTCGTGGCTGCCGCGGCCTGTGCGGTCGGCAACCCGAGGCGCCGGGCGACGGCCGCGCCGAGCTGGCGGCGTTCGGCGTTGGCAGCGAAGTACAGGCCGAGCCCGGCGACCGTGACGAGCCCGGCCGCCAGCCCCACGGCTTCGAGATAGTCGATCGCCCAGACCTGCGGCTGGAGCAGCGTGCCTCGGATGTCCGCGGCGGGGCGCGCCGAGAAGACGACCGGCACGCCCTGCCCGGTCAATCGCTCCGCCACACCGGGGGAGGCGTCGTCCACCCAGACCTCGGCGTGCTCGACCACGCCCAGGCGGCTGAGCGCCTGCCGGTCGACCACCACCAGCGGCCGATCCCGGGTGAAGCCGAGGCCGGGGAACGCCTCGGCGCGGGCGAGGACCGCCACCTCCAACTCGGTCGCACCGTCGACGCCACGCAGAGACAGGACGAACTGCTCGGGCAAGCCGGCACCGACGCCGATCGCGGGGACGGCGACCCCGTCAGGCTCGGCTTCCAGGCGCGCCAGCAGATCCGGCAACGACTGGCTCGCGAAGCTCTCGTCCCAGAAGGCAGCGTTGGCGAAGGTGTCGGGATCGACGCCGAGTACGTCCGCCCGGTCGTGCCCGCGCCGGACGACACCGCTCTCGGATGTTCGGGTGACAAGTGTGCTGTCACCGGGCAGAGAGCCGCTGTCGGGCGGTGCCTCGGTTTGTGACAGCCTGACGATCTGGGCGCTCCCGTGCCCGAGGGTCGCCTTGGCGTACGCGGTGGCGCTGACCGACGACGACATCGCGCCGGCGAAGACCACGATCCCGATCGAGATCGCCGCGCCGGCCACGATGAGAGACGCGCGCAACCGTGCAGAGGCCAGCCTGCGGACGGCGAGCCAGGCCGGCGTCGGCAGCCGGCGAGCCACGGGATCGAGCACGCGGGCCGAGAGCACCAACCGCGCTGCGAAACCCGCGCCACCCGCGAGCAACAGGAGCGGGAACAGCAACAGCAGACCGTCGACCCGGGTGTCGTCGACCACGGTCTCGCGCGTCTGCAACTCATAGGCGGCGGCTGCTGCGATGGCGAGCACCGCCGGTTCCCACAGTGGCAGGGACACCCGTGGGGCGGCCCCTCCCACCGCGACGCCGACCCGGCGCACCCCCGTCGCGACGACCACGGCCAGGGCCATCAGCGAGGCGAGCAGCGCGACCCCCACCACCACGACGCCCTCGACGAAGGCACCCTGTTCGATCCGCTGGTCCGGACCGATCGTGCGCACGATCAAGACGGCCGATGCGAGCCCGACGACGGCGCCCAGCACCAGCGCGGGCAGGAGCTCAGCCATCGCCTTCAACGCCAGGGCGACCGGTCCGGCGCCGCGCAGCGTCAGCACCGTCACCTCCTGCGAGCGGCGTGTGAGCCAGCTGCGGGCCGCCGCGATCAGCATCACGATCGCCACACCGATCGTGCCGAGCGCGACCGGTCCGGCGACCGACTCGACGGACGCGGCTGTGCGCTGCGCCTTGTGCACGCTCCGCGGCGCGTCGACGTTCGACGTGCCGTAGCCCAGCAGCGCGCCGAGGTCGGAGGAACGGTTGTTGACGTCGTCGGCCACGCGTTGGAGCGCGCTCGTCGCCTGCGTGGCGGTCGGCAGGTCCCAGCTCGCCGCGTCGGGCGGGTACTCCCACCAGACCCGGGTGCCCTGGGCTGTGGTGGCGCCGGCCAACGCTTCCTGCAGGACCGTGTCGTCGAACAGGACCACAGGTGGCGGCGCGCTTCCGGCGGCAGTCCGGGGCTCGAAGAACCACCGCATCGAGCACCACCATCGATCGCGCCCGTAGCGCAGGTCCCGGAAGACACCGGCGACCGGGAGCTGCACCGACGCCCCGGCGAACGCGACGCCCACACGGTCGCCCGCTGCCACGCCGACCCTCTCGACGACCGTGTCGGGTAGCCAGACGCCGCCGCCGTCCGAAGGCGAGGACTCCAACACCTCGACGTGGTCGCGGAAACCGGCGCGCTCGATCAGCTGCACGTCGACGGTCTCGTCACCGACACCGACGGCCGCCCGGTCGCCGATCACCGTGACCACGGCCGGATCGATGCCGGCAATGCTGCCGACCGCGTCATCAAGCGCCTCCGTCGCCTCCGCCAGACCCGGTAACCCCACGCCCCCCTGGCCGATCCACACCTGCCGCTCCGCCCGGAACCCCACGTCGAAGCGGCAACCTGTCTCGACGTCCCGGGCGAGCGAGGCACGGGCGGCCGACGAGGCGAACATCGGTCGCGAGCCACCGGCGACCCCCAGCACGAGAGCCGCGACGGCGATCCCGAGGAACAGCGAGGGGCTACGCCACGCCCGCAGCGGCGCGCGTCGCCAGGGCGGCAGCCAGAGCATGCGAAACCAACGGCGAGGCACTCGACCCATCGTCGCAGAGTGCCCACCAAAACCGGGACTCACCCGGCGGCTGCCGAGGCGCCGAGCTGCGGGCCTGCTCTACGGATGGCTCAGATCCACGATGCAGAATCGATTGCCGTCAGGATCGGACAGCACGACGAAGTCGGGGTCGTCGGGATAGCTGTCCCAATCGACCAGTCCGGCCCCGAGTGACACGAGCCGGTCGACCTCGGTGGCCTGCTCGGCGGCATCGGCGACGTGGAGGTCCAGGTGCAGACGGGGGTGGTCCTGCGGCGGCGTCTCGCTTGTTTGGAGCGCGATCTTGGTCCCCGAGCCATCGGGTGGCGTGAGCACCATGGCCCACCCGCCGAACCCGTCCTCACGCGTCACATAGCCCAAGGCCTGGCACCAGAACTGCGCGGCTCGCCGCACGTCGCTGACGCCGAGGGCCACGACCCCGATGTGGATCATGGCCTCAGGATCGCGCCTCGCTCCGGGGCGCCCGTCACGAGTTCCGGGGTGAAGCTACGGCGCGGGGTAGTCCAGGACGTAGACGGGGGAGCCGACCCTGGTGGTGTCGGCGGGGTTGCCCACGCCGTTGACCACGTGGTCGATCGTGCCGGCGCCGAGGTTGACCGTCAAGATGTGGTGCAGCCGGACGCCCGGCGTGTCCGGCACCTCGAACCCGTTCTCCGTGTGGATCGTCGGGTCGTTGCGGTTGAAGACGTAGACGCCGCCGCCGATGAGCGTGTGCGTCTGCACGCCGTCGCCGACCTTGTAGCCGGCCCAGCCCTCCACCGCGCCGTTCATCCAGTCGGCCTGCGTCGGCGGGTCGTACGGCAGCTCGTTCTGGTACAGGATCGTCGTGCCGCCGTCGCCGTTCCACACGGTGTTGTACTGCTGGAAGTGCTCGACGAACAGGCCGTTGGCGGTCACGGCGTCGCCGTTGACCACGACGCCGTTGCGACCGATGTTCGTCGTCCATCGCTCGGTGTCGGTCAGTCCCTCCACGCCGTGGTCGGCTCGCCAGACCCACGTGTGGTCGATCAGCACCTGGTCGCTGTTGATCTCGAGTGCGACGTCGGTGCTGCCGACGTGCGGCCCGCCGACGCGGAAGTAGACGTCCGAGAGCGTCGTCGGGTTCTGGGCCGAGCTGGCGTCCCTGCCGTTGCGGTTGCCGACCCGGAGCAGCACGGGCGACTCCTCGGGGCCGGCGTCGACCGTCACGCCGGCGACGACGACGCCGGGGACGTCGGCGACCGTCAGCGGCGTCACGCCGTTGACCGCGGTGAGCGTCGCGTGCCCCACCCCCAGGACGACCGTGTCGGCGCGCTTGACCTTGATCGTGCGGGCGATGTCGTACACCCCGGGCGTGAGCAGCAGATGTCTGCCCCGGGCGAGCTGCTGGTTGATCTCGTTGACAGAGTCCGACGGCTTCGCGACGAAGAAGTCACTGATCGGGAGCGTGCGGCCCGGCGTGACGCCGCTGGCCCACGTCGTGCCGCTGGTGTGCGTGCGGGCGGCGGGGACGCGGACCTTGAAACGGCCTTGCTCGTCGACGAACAGGTAGGGCTTCTCCCGGCTCATCGGGGTGGTGGCCAGCGTGGTGTACGGCGGGTTGGGGAAGGTCGCGTCGTCGGGGGCGCCGTCGACGCCCGAGAAGACCTGGTTCCACACGCCGTTGGTCCAGCCGCCGATCTCGCTGTTGCGGGTGAGCCACTGCTGCTGCGAACCGTTGAGCGTGTTCGGCAGGCTCGAGTCCGCGATGAAGCCCCCGCTGGCGAACTGCGGGCCGGCGGTGCAGTAGTCCATCAGGGACAGGGTGTTGCCGCTGATCGCGACGCGGCGCATGGACGCCGCTTGCGAGACGGCCCAGAAGTTCGCCGTTTGCCGGCAGCCGTCCTGGCCACGCGAGTTGACGTTGATCGACAGGTTGGACAGCGTCCGCCAGAAGTTGACGAGCGCGACGCAGTTGTCGGGCGCAAGGCAGCGGTTGTAGACCTCCACCTTGCCGTTGATGACGACGTCGTCGGGCGAGTCGCCCAGGCCGGCGATCTCGGTGTAGTAGCCGACCTTGATCTGCAGCGGATTCTCGGCGGTGCCGTATGTGCCCGGCTTGAACAGGAACGCGTAGCGGTCGGTGCCCATCTCGTTGTCGACCTGGGCAGCATGCGTGGCGTCGAGGGTCGCCTGGATCTCGCTGACGGGCATGCTGGGATCGAAGAGGGTGACGTTGCCGCCCAGGACTGGGCTGTCGTCGGCCTGCCGAGGCGCGGCGGCGGCGGTCCCGGGCAGCGGGACGGCGGCCGCCAGCGCGACGCCGACGGCGGTGGCGATGGCCCGGCGGGGGCGGTGGATGCTCATGCGCTCGTTCGCTCCTCTCGCGTGCCCGCGCGGTGCGATGACGACCGTGGACCGGTCGGCAGAGCGCTCCCCTCCCTTCGCATCGTGCCCCCAAGGGGCACGTGTTCAGATTGGCGTAATGCCCGGCCGTTGTCACGCAAGACCGGGCGGTCCCTCAGTGCGGCGGTCGTCGCCCGGCGAGGCCTACCAGGTTCCCCTCGGAGTCTCGGAAGAAGGCCATCTCCTCCGCCTCCCCGGCCGGACCGAACTGTCCCTCTTCATCGACGTGGATGACATGCGGTTCGGACTCGATGACGACCCCGGCTGCCTTGAGCTGATCCGCCGCCGTCGCCACGTCGTCGACGCCGAGATAGAGGATCGCGGGTGGTGCGCCGGCCTCCAGGAGGAGGCGCGTGGACCCGAGATCGAAGAACGCGAGCCCCGGCGGGTCGAAGCGAGCCATGAGCTGGAGCCGGAGCACGTCCCGGTAGAAGTCGACGGCGCGGTCGAGGTCCTCGACGTGCTGGGCGACCTGGCGCAGACCGTTCACCTGCATGGGCGGATCATAGGTAGGTGACTGCCCTGACGGTTCCTGCCGCAGGTTTCCGCGTGTGCCCCGTCACTGGGAGGGGATGAGCTCGAAGTGCACGGTGTGCCCGGTCTTCGCGCGTCCCAACCGATGGAGTGCGGGAACCAGGATGCCGTGCAGCAGCGGATGCTTGCGGCGGAGCAGCCGGGCGGCGTGGCGGTCACCGGCGGCGTCCAGCCGGCGGGCCTCGGCCCGGACCGGTGCGCCGGTCGGCGCGCCGCGGGTCGTCGACGGGGCGAGCTCGACGTGACCGTCGTTGCGCAGCCGCTTGGTCTTGCCCGCCTTCTCGTAGGTGCGGACGTAGGCGCGGTCACCCTCGACGGCGACGCTCAGCGGCGTGGCGACCGGCGTGCCGTCACGCCGGAATGTGGTGAGCAGTGCGGTCTTCTGCTCGACGAACGGCGCCAGCGAGGGATCGCAGGACGGCTCGACCCGGCCGACCACATAGTGCAGCTGCCGCAGGCGCCGCACGAGCGCGACTGCGACGACCACTGACAGCAGGCCCAACAGCCACGGGTCGCTGTCGCGACCGCCGAGATCCAGGTCGACCGCGTGGTTGACGGCGTGGATCGTGTTGCCGACGAGGAACCCCGTCAGCACGACAGCCAGCGGGTCACGCCATGGCACCGCCAAGGCCAACGTGAGACCGATGCCGATCTGGAACGCCCCCACGTCGTGCAGGAAGTGCGTGTGCTCGGGAAACCGCACCGCTTCGGCGAACGAGCCCGGCCAGAACAGCGCCCACACGCCGGCGATCAGCGAGAAGGCGGCGGCCAGCAGTGTGACGCCCACCACGTACCGGTCGGTCGCCGGCACCGCGCCTGCGGTTCTGGTCGGTGGCTCGTGGTGGTCAACCGTGGTCATCGTCGGTCCTTCCTGTGGCTCCGGTGGTACGGCTGCCCGTGTCCATCTCCCTACTGAGACGAGACAGGGCGTCCAGCTGTGACAGCTGCTCCTGCCGGTTCCTGGGTTAGCCCGCCGCACCACTCCGCCAGGGCGACAGATGATTGCGACCCGGGCCGACAGGGACTCATTTCAGGTTGTTCCCTCGTTCCTCTCAGGCGCCTTCATGGCTGACGTCGTTGGATGTGCTCATGGTTGCTTCGGCCGCCGGCCGCGACCAACGCCTCGACCGCCTCGACCACACCCGCCCTGGCAGGGCCGGCGCCGCGCGGCGACGGCCGCCACGAGGCATGCTCGCCCTGTCGATCGGGCGGCGGGCCACCGTGATCGAACTGGGTCTCGCCGGTGACCTCGACATGGCCACCGCCCCGCGCCTCAGAGAGGCGATGGCGTGGCTCCGCGTCAGCAGCGACCCCACGACGACCATCGTGATCGACACGAGCGACGTCGACTTCATCGCGGCCGCCGGCTACAGGGCCCTGCGAGCTGCGCTCGTCGGACGCAACGGTCTGTGGGACCCCCGGGTCACCCTTGTCGTCGGACCGGCCGTCGCCCGGCTAGAGGCCGCCATCACCGCCGCCTCGGCCCGCAACCGCCAGCAGGCCGGCGACCGCCAGCAGGCCGCCGATCGCCTGCGCCGCCGGCAGCGAGCCACCGGCCCGGCGGCCGGGATCCCGTTCGGATGCGCCGATCGCCAGGATCGAGCCACTCGAACCGATGGACAAGATCGAGCCAGCCGAGCCGATGGACAGGATCGAGCCGGCCGACCCGATGGACAGGATGGACCCCGCAGAACCGACGGACGCCAGCGAGCCGGCCGAGAGGGCCGAACCGAACGACAGCGCCGACCCGACGGACGCCGCAGATAGCGCCGAACCGAGTGAACGCCACGACATGACAGACCAAGCCGAGCGGGACGACCTCACGCCACCCACGTTCTCCAACCCGCTCGTCAGCCGGCCGGCAGGTCGCGGGCGTGGCGCGTGGCGTAGCTCTCGGCGCCGAGGAAGTGCAGGGAGACGTACGGCTCGTCGCCGACGACCCAGCTGTCGTGTCCCGGCAGGACGTGGAACACGTCACCGGCGCCGACCTCGACGGTCTCGCCATCGTCCATGGCTATGGCGGCACGGCCGGAGACGACCATGCCCACGTGCTCGACCTGGCACGTCGTAGTCCCCGCGGTCGGACCGACATGGGTCGACCACTTCCAACCGGGTTGGTATCGAGCCCGGCCGAGGGTCACGCCCGGCAGCCCGATCAGCTCGAACGAGCCATTCTCGAACTCTCGGCGCTCGTCCGGATCCTCGAAGCGTCGGACCACGACTCCGGCCATGGAGGTCTCCCTGTCTCGCGGGCCGAGCCTACCGATCCCGGCGACCGGTCCCCGGCCCGCGCGGCCCGCCCGCAGTCGCTGACCCTTGGGACGCCTCGAGCTGGGGTCCATGAGTTCACCCACTTTGGATGACGACAGATCGGGCCGTCCGGCCGAGAGTCGAGTGTCGATGCACGTCCGCGGCCGATTCGAGGACGCGCGACACTTCCGAGCTGGAACACACGAGGGAGGCCGGTGATGACCGACGATGTGGAGGAGATGGGACCGATCAGCTATCTGATCGTCGAGTTCCCCGGCAACCGGATGACCGGCGAGGGCTTGCCGATCCTCGTGGACCTGGTCGACCAGGGCCTGATCCGCATCCTCGACCTGCTGTTCGTCACGCGGGACGACGATGGGTCGCTGCGGGCGGTGGAGCTGCGCGACCTCGATAGCGACGGCCAGCTCGACGTGACGCTCTTCGAGGGGGCGACCTCGGGCCTGCTCGACGACAGCGACCTGGCCGATGCCGCGTCAGTGATCGAGCCCGGATCGTCGGCGGCGATCCTGCTGTTCGAGAACCGGTGGGCGAGGTCCTTCACCCAGGCGCTGCGCCGGGGTGGGGCAGAGTTGGTCGCCGCCGGCTATGTCCCCCTCGACGACCTGGCCGCATCACTCGACGCCGCCGAAGCGGCCGGCGCCTGATCCGAAAGAGAAAGGACGAGCACCATGCCCGGACTCCTACGAGGTGTCGCACGAACCGCCGTAGTCGCGGGGACGGCAACCGCCGTCTCCAATCGGGTCTCCCGCAGGCAGGCCAACCGCTGGTCCGCACAAGAGGAGCAGCAGTACCAGGCACAGCAGTACCAGCAACAGCAGTACGCCCAGCAGCAACAGCAGTACGCCCCACCGCCGCCACCGGCTGCCGCACCCGCCACGGACACGGTCACGCAGCTCAAGGAGCTTGCCGACCTCAAGGCGCAGGGCATCCTCACCGACGCCGAGTTCGAGGCCCAGAAGGCCAAGATCCTGGCGTCGTGACGCTGCGGGGCACGTGCGATGCTGTTCCTGTACCGGCCCCGTCAGACGTGGATGCCCTTCCGTCCGCCCAGGACCCGCACGGACCAGGACGGGTACAACCTGCGGATGCAGCAGGCGTATTCGGCAACCCGCAGGGTTGCCCCGTACTCACCTGCACCCTCGGGCGCGGCCGCAACGGACGATCCGGTGGCGCGACTGCGCGAGCTCGCGCAGCTCCACGATGCGGGGGCATTGAGCGACGCCGAGTTCGCGGCCGCCAAGGCCAAGGTGCTGGCGCTCGGCGAGCGCACGACATGACGTCCAACGCCGCGCGTGCCACGACGCTGATGCGCGCGTTGCGCGCGGGCCTCGAAGGGGACGTGAGCTCGATCCGGGAGCTGTGCACCGACGACGTGATGGCCTGGACTCCGGCCCTGTCGGCGTCGACGATCTCCGAGCTCACGGCCGAGTTCGAGCGTCGCGACCAGGCATTCTCCGACATCGAGCTGGACGTTGCGCCGCTCGACGTGGGCGGCGACTACGCCTGCGCGGAGTGGTCCGTCTCGATGAGGCACACGGGACCGCTCGCGCTGGCCGGGGGCGAAGTCGTCGAGCCGACGGGGACGCGGATCACCCTGAACGGTGCGACGGTCGCCGAGTTCCGCGGTGACCGGATCTGCTCGATTCGCCAGTACTGGGACGAGCTCGCCGTGTTCGAGCAGATCGGCCTGATGCCGGACGACGAAGCGACTGCGGACTGACCGGACCGACCAGCGAGGCCACCGGGAGCCGCACCCCGAGTGGTGAGCGCCGCTCGGCTCAGGCGCCGCCGTCGATCGGCTCGAACTCCAGGTGGAGCTCACTCAGGCCGCGGAGCACCCACGTCGGCTCGTAGCGGAAGCGACGAGCACCGGGCGGGCCGTGGCGCTCCTCGGACAGTCGAATGTTGCGCATCCGGCCGAGGATGCGATCGAGGCTCACCCTCGCCTCGGCGCGTGCGAGCGGGCCCCCGGGGCAGGAGTGGATGCCGCGGCCGAACGCGATGTGGGCCTGGGCGTTCGGCCGATCGAGGCGGAAGTCGTGTGGGCAGTCGAAGCGCCGCGGGTCGCGGTTGGCAGCGCCGTTGAGGAGCATGACCGGCGTTCCCGCCTCGATCTCGACGTCGCCGACGCTCGTGGTGCGGCGAGCCAGGCGGAAGTCCGCCTTCACGGGGCTCTCGACGCGCAGCACCTCGTCGATGAAGTCCGGGACGAGGTCGGTGTCGGCGCGCAGATGGTCCTGCAACTCCGGATGCTCGGCCAGGTGCTTCAACGCCGCCGCGAGCAGGCGTGCGGTCGTCTCCTGGCCGGCGGCGAACAGAAAGGTTGCGGTGCGCACGACCGACGTCACCGGCGGCGTGGTGCCATCCGGGTAGGTGGCCAACGCCAGGTGGGTGAGCACGTCCTGGCGAGGCTCGCGCCGGCGATCCTCGATGTAGGCCGCGAACCACTCGTCGAGCCAGGCGAGCGGGTTCTCGCCGACGTCGCGCCTGTCTCCGCCGCCCACCTTGCCGATGCTGCCCATCAGCCCGAAGCCCTCGCGGAAGCGCTGGTGGTCCTCCTCGGGCACGCCGAGCAGGTCGGCGACCACGAGCATGGCGAACGGCTGCGTGTAGGCGCGGATGAACTCGCAGCGCCCGTCCGCCAGGAACTCGTCGAGCTGCCGGTCCGCCAGGCGCCACATGAACGCCTCGTTCTCCCTGAGCCGCCTCGGCGTGAGCAGCCGCATGAGCAGCGCCCGCTCGCGCGTGTGGTCGGGCGGGTCCATGGTGACCATGTGCTCGTGCATGGGCAGCTGGTCCCGGAAGCGGGCGACGACGTCGCTGATGTCGTCACCCTCCAGCGGCACCGGGAACGTGGCGTACGGCCCGATCACCGAGTTGCACGAGGAGAACGAGTCCGGGTCCCGGTAGACGTCGCCGGCTTCGTCGTAGCCGGTCACGGCCACGACCCCGAGGTGCGGAAGCGGCAGCACCGGGCCTCGACCGCGCAGCTCGTCGAAGTAGGGATAGGGGTCCTCGACGAGTGACTCGTCGTCGAAGAAGTTGATCGTCGTCCAGTCGCTCAACCCGAGTCCTCCGGAGGGCCCGCCGAGCCGCTGTGCAGTCGCTCAGCGTTGAGCAGTTGCCTAGCATCCCGCCGTGGGCGTGGCAAGGTGTGGGCGTGGAGGCCTCCTCTTCGCGCCGCATAGGCGCCTCGGATTCGAAGACGCGGGCCCAGCTCGTGGATGCCGCCGAAGCGCTGCTGCTCGAGGAGGGCTACGCGGCGGTCACCTCGCGACGGGTCGCGGCGAAGGCCGGACTCAAGCCGCAGCTGGTCCACTACTACTTCCGCACCATGGACGACCTCTATCTCGAGGTCTTGCGCCGCCAGGCCGACCACAACCTGGCCCAGTTCGAGCAGGCGATCGCCGCCGACGGCTCGCTGCGGAACCTCTGGCGCCTCAACGCCGACCCGCGCGGCGCGGCGTTCACGGTCGAGTTCGTTGCCCTCGCCAACCACCGCAAGGCGATCCGCGCCGAGATCGCCCGGTACGCCGAGCGGTTCCGCGCCGCGCAGATCGATGCCATCACCGCGGCGCTGGCCGCTCAGGGGATCCCCGCCGCGCAGCTGCCGCCGATCGTCGCACTCCTCCTGATGACCGGACTGTCGCAGGTGCTGGCGCTCGAGGACGCGCTCGGCGTCACCGCCGGGCACGAGACCACCATTGCCTTCGTCGAGCGCACCCTCGCTGACCTCGAGGCGGCCCCGAGGACCGATCGCGGACCAGAGCCCGAGCGTCGGCGATCGCCACGCCGCCGCGGCCGGGGAGGGTCGGGGGACGTCTGATGGCTCTGAGCGTCGTGCAGTGGACCACGGGCAACGTCGGCAGGCGGTCGGTCCGCGCCGTCGTTGCGCACCCCGACCTCGAGCTCGTCGGATGCTACGCCTGGTCCGCCGACAAGGTCGGGCGCGACGTCGGTGAGCTCTGTGGTATCGACGCCATCGGCGTCACCGCCACCGGCGACGTCGACGGTCTCCTCGCCTTGAAGCCCGACTGCGTCGTTTACAACCCGATGTGGCCCGACACCGACGAGGTCGTTCGCATCCTCGAGGCCGGCGCCAACGTCGTCAGCACCGCCGCGTTCATCAACGGGCACGGGCTGGGCGCCGACCGCCATCGCATCGTGGATGCCTGCGAACGCGGCGGATCGTCGATGTTCGGGACCGGCATCAGCCCGGGTTTCGTCGAGCTGGTCGGCATCGCCGCGGCGGGCATCTCCGACCGCATCGACAAGATCACCATCGGCGAGGCGTCCGACACGACCCTCTACGACTCCCCGGACACCGAGCGCCCGGCCGGCTTCGGTCGGCCGATCGACGACCCCGAACTGCCGGGGATGGCGGCCAAGGGAACGGCGGTGTTCGGCGAGGCCGTCGCGCTGGTCGCCGACGCCCTCGGCGTCGACCTGGACGAGATCGTGTGCGAGGCCGAGTACGCCCAGACGACGGAAGACGTCGTCATGGCGTCCTGGACCATCCCCGCCGGCTGCGTCGCCGGGGTCGCGGCCAGCTGGCGGGGGAACGTCGGCGACCGCACGGTCGTCGAGCTCAACGTGCGCTGGAAGAAGGGCCAGACCCTCGATCCGAACTGGGCGATCGAGGAGGGCCATGTCATCCAGGTCGACGGCCGGCCGACCGTGCGGGTGAAGCTCGACTACCTGCCGCCGCCCGACTTCGAGGCGACGACGTTCGCCGACTTCATGGTCCTCGGGATGATCATGACCGCGATGCCGGCCGTCAACGCCATCCCCCACGTCGTGGCGGCGCCCCCGGGCATCGTGACGTATGCCGACCTCCCCCTGCCGCTGCCGAAGGGCCTGGTGCCGGGCTGAGCGAGGGCCCGCGTCACAGCCGCAAGCTGAAGGCGCAGTCCGCCGGTCAGCCGGCGAGGTCGGGCATGACCTCCCGCACGAAGCGCTCCACCTGGGCGTCGCCGGCACCGGGCCAGCCACACACGAGGTATCCGTAGCCGGCGTCGCGCCACTTCGTGGCGTGCTTCCGCGCCGTCTCGATGTCGTCGAGCGACAGCGATCCGGCGCGCAGGATGTCGGAGGGATCGCGCCCCACCTCGATCGCCAGCTGGTCGATGCGTTCGAACGCCGGGCGCAGCGAGTTCGGCGTGCCGAAGGAGTGCCAGACGTCGGCATACCTGGCCACCAGCGGAAGCGTGCGGCGCGGCCCGCTCCCGCCGATCCAGATCGGTGGATGCGGTTGCTGCACGGGCGTCGGGCGCAGCTGGGCGTTGCGCAGCGACACGACGTTCCCCTCGTAGCTGACGACGTCGCCGGTGAAGAGTCGGATCGCGACCTCGAGGGCGTCCTGCAGCAGCGCAGTCCGTTCGCCAATCGGCGGGAACGGGATCCCGAGCTCGTGGTGCTCCTGGTCGAACCACGCCGCGCCCAGTGCCAGCTCGAGCCGGCCATGAGACGCGTGGTCGACGGTGAGCGCCTCCGCCGCGAGCACCGATGGGTGCCGGTACGTCACGCCGGTCACGAGCAGGCCGAGCCGGATGCGGGTCGTCAGCCCGGCGAGCGCCGCCAGCGTCGTCATGCCTTCGAACGTCTCGCCCGGCCCTTCGCCGTACATCGGTTGGAAGTGGTCGAACCCCCACGCCCCGTCGAACCCCAGCTCCTCCGCAAGGCGCACGCGGCGCACCAGCTCGTCCCACGGTATTCGCTGCTGGGCTACGTCGAGTCCGAAGCGCATGGTCCGGAACACTGTCACACGCGGCGTGCTCTGATCCGACTCCCCCGCCCCGCGGCGCTGCCGTTGCCTCCCTAGGGTGAGGCGATGATCGATCATCGAGTGCGGGCCCTCCAGGTGAACGACGCCACGTATGCGGCGTGGAACGCCCATGACCCAGATGCGGTGGCCGCCGTCTTCGCCGAGGATGCGGTGATCCACGACGCCGGCAGCGACGATGTCGAGATCGGCCGCGACTCGGTCCGCGAGCGCGCCGCACGGCTCTTCGCCGCCCTCCCGGACCTCACGCTCACCCGGGTCGACCTGGTCATCGACGGTCCCCGGCACGCCGACCGCTGGATCCTGACGGGCAGCCACGAGGGCGAGCTGCTCGGCTTGGCTCCGACGGGACGCAAGGTCCGCGTGGAAGGCGCCACGTTCACGGTGATGAACGACGACGGCATGGTCGCCGAAGACCACCACTACCTGGACCTGGCCGGCCTCCTCACCCAGCTGGGCGCCATCGGTTGAGCCGCTCGACGGCGACGGGTCTTCAGCCGTTCAGCGATCGGCGTCGGCGACGGGGTCGCCCGGTGGCCAGGCGTCAGATCACGCTGGTGGCGATGGCGAGCCACGGCAGCTCGATCCCACCGCCACGCTGGAACGGCTCGAGCGACGGGTCGAGGGTTGCCCGGATGGCATCGAGCTGTCCGTCGTCGATGGAGGCGACGAACTCCGCCACGGGGCCGGCGACCGACGTGCTCAGCGTCCAATAGTCGTCGGGGTCTTCGAAGCGCATGACGCCTTCGAGCTCCTCGACGGTGACGTCGGCGAAGCCCGCCCCCGCGGCGAGCTCACGGTTGCGGTCGCCCGTGGCCAGCGAGAACACGCCCCCGGGGGCGGCGGGATCGCCGGGTGGGGTCCACCCGTTCTGGAGCAGGGCAGCCACCATCTGGAAGAGCCACGGGTTGCGTTCCGGAGGCCCCCAGGTCGCGTAGGCGCACCGCCCGCCCGGACGCAGCACCCGACGGATCTCGCGCATCGCCTGCTCCTGAGCGGGGATCAGCATCAGCCCGAAGCGGGAGAGCACCCCGTCGACACTGTCGTCAGGCAGGTCGATATCGGTGGCGTCGATCACCCGGCAGTCCACGTTGTCCAGCCCTCGTTCGGCGGAACCGCGCCGTGCCGCCTCCACCATGGCGGGGACGAAGTCGCTCGAGATGAGCCGCCCGCTCGGACCGAGCCGCGACGCGGCCAGGAACCCGGTCTCGCCCGGTCCGGCCGTCAACTCCAGGACCGTCTGGCCCGCCTCAGGCCGCACGTGATCGACGAGCCACTCCGACACGGACCGCAGGTTCTCGAAGAGGCGCTCGCGGGACGCCTCCCACGTGGACGCCACCATGCTCCACTGGCGCAGTGACTCGCGCGCCTGATCCGCCTCCGCCATGCCGACACCTCCCGAAGCCCGTAGGTCGCGACCATAGGTCGAGCCGCTCGACCAAGTAGCTACACGAGCCCCGACAGCCGGTCGACTGCCTTGGAGATGTCGTCTCCGCCGGCGCCGAAGCCGATGCGGAAGTGGCTGGGTACGCCGAAGCAGTCGCCCGGTGCCAGCAGCACGCCGTGGGCCGCGGCCACTTCGCAGAGGGGACGGCTCGACTCACCCGAGCGGAGCCACGGCCACGCCGTCAGTCCGCCCCGGGGCGGGATCCATCCGAACCGTTCGGCGTGCTCGGCGAAGAACGGGCCCATCGCCCGGAGGTTGGCGCCGGCTACTCGTCGGGCACGCTCGAAGATCCGGTCGCGGTTGTGCACGCCGATGGCACCGAGCGCCTCGCCGAGGGGGGATGAGCTGGACACCGTCAGGTAGCCGCGCGCGTTCTCGTACCGCACGCGGCGCGTCGGGTCCCGCTCGACGATCCACCCCAGCCGCAACCCGCTCAGGCACAGCGCCTTGGAGAAGTCTCCGAGCACGGTCACGCCCGGCAGCCGGCTGGCGGACGGCGCGGCCGGGCCGTGGTAGATGGGGTGATACACCTCGTCGACCACGAGTTGGATGCCTCGCTGGCCACAGAAGTCGTGCAGCTCGTCCAGCTCGTCCTCGCCGGTCACCGCACCCGTCGGATTGTGCGGTGAGTTGACCAGGATCAGCTTCGTCCGACCGTCGCTGGTGGAGCGGACCTCGTCGAGATCCACTCGGAACTCCGACTCCCGGCGGAGGTGATAGTGGCGAACCTCGAGGCCGAGCACCTGCGCTGCCTCGTCGAAGGTCGGAAACCCGGGATGCGGCAACACCACGTTGGCACCCGGCTCGGCGGCGTCGATGAACAGGATCCACAACGCCTCCGATGCACCGGTGGTGATGCGCACGTCGTCGGCGGTGACCCCCGCCATCGCGGCGATGGCGTCCCGCAGCTCGGCGCTCCCCTCCGGCGGTCCGTAGTACAGCGGTCGCTCGAACAGCCGCTCGCGGGCCGCGTCGTCCACCAGCCCGAGGAGCTCGCGAACGGTCCACCGCGGCCCGGTGCTCGAGGCAAGGTCGTACTCGATCGGTGGCGAGGCGAACTGATGCTTGCTGAGCCACTGGTCGAGCAGGAACGGCCGCAACTCCATTGGTCGTCACCGTAGGGGGTTCACGGACGCCTGCCGACGCAATAACGGAGCCCGAGGGGCCAGCGGTTGCGACTTCCGAACGACACGGTGTGGGGTGAACGCGTTCATGCCGTCGTTGTCCTCAGGGGCCGGCGAGGAACCTGATCAGCGGCTACAAGGTGCCGCGCACCATCGAGTTCGTCGACGCTCTCCCGCTCTCGGGTGCCGGGAAGGTGCTCAAGCGGCGGCTCCAGGTGGATCCCTGACGCGTTGGTGTTACCGCGCCGGGACCGACCGACGCCGCGCCTGCCGGTTCATCATCTCCAGAAGATGCGGGCCGTCGAGCCCAGGCCCGACGAGTGATGCGGAGGCCTGCGAGTGCTGCCACAGCAGGCCCAGGAAGAAGAGGCCGGGGATCGCTGCGACCCCACGCGTGTTGCGTGGATAGCGCAACTCGTCCAGGAGGGGCGCGTCGATCCAGCTGTAGTCGAGGCCGTAGCCGGTCGCCCAGATGATCGTCGAGATCCCCTGGCGCTCGAGGTTCAGCTCGGTCAGCTCCTGGGGCTGATGGTCGACTGTGACGTCGTCGGCCGACGGCACCTCGATCGCGGCTCGGTCGATGTAGGTGTCGATCGTGGTGCGGAAGCGCTCGTCGAAGAAGCGGTCCGCTACATCGAGGTTGTGTGCCAGGTCGCCTCCGAACGTCAGCAGCTCGCCCTCGGCACGCACCAGGCGCCCGGCGAGCGACATCCCTGCGGCCGCGTACTGACGCAGGTTGGTGTCATGGCCGCCGTCGTGGCCGGAGAGGGCGGGCATGGCGCTGAACCTGCGCCGGCCGTCGGGCAGCTGCTCGGCGGTCGGTAGCGCGACGTCGAAGGCGGCGCCCCGCTCGATGATGTCGAGCAGCCAGCGGAAGATGTCGCGCCCGCGGTAGCGACGCGGCACGCGGCCCGCAGACCCAACAGAGATGTAGACCCGACGGCCGGCCGCGAACAGCTCCTCGGCCAGCTGCAGTCCGGTCTGTCCCGAGCCAACGACGAGCACCGCGCCCGGTGGCAGCGTGGCCTCGTTCCGGTACTCGTGCGAATGGATCTGGAGGACACGGTGCGAGACGTGCCGGGCCAGGGGCGGAACGCGCGGCGTGTGATAGCTCCCGGTCGCCACGACCACCTGCCGAGCTAGGAGCTCGCCGCGGCCGGTCGCAGCGAGGAAGCCGGCCCCGTCGATGGGAGTCAGGCGCAGCATGTCGGTGCCGAGTGCCACCGGCGCACCGATGACGTCGGCGTAGCGCGCGACCCGAGCCGCGATCTCGTTGCGGCTCATGAAGCCGTCGGGATCGGCACCGTCGTAGGCCCAGCCGGGAAACGACGAGGTCCAGTTCGGGGTGACGAGCCTGAAGTCGTCCCAACGGTCCTGCCAACCTCCGCCCAGCGTGTCGCGGCGGTCGACGACCAGGTGCTCACGACCCGCCTGACCGAGGAAGCTGGACATGGCCAGACCCGCGTGGCCCGCGCCGACGACGAGAACGTCGACGTCCGTGGGCAGGCTTGTGCTGTCTCTCGAAGTTGACATCCGATCACTCCTCGGGGGGCGGGGCGACGACTGCAGTGTGGGGTGCGGGGACGTCCAGACCCATCCCAGAATCCTGGGTGATCCGCGTTGAATCGCCCTCCGGCGCTGCTACAACGACTAGGTGCAAGCCAGCTCGCTGAGGCGTGCTCGCTCCGAGATCCAGAGGCTTGTCCATCGCGGCCTCGGCGTCGAAGGCTTCTCGTTGGCCGCCGCGCGGGCGTTGCACCCGGCGGTGTCCTTCGATGGGTTCTGCATGCTGACGATCGATCCGGCGACCCTGCTGCCGACGAGCGAGGTGGTCGAGCACGGCCTGCCCGAGGCGGCGCTCGGGCGCATGGCCGAGATCGAGGTTGGAGAGATCGACTTCAACAAGTTCGCCGAGCTCGCGCGCGCAGGTCGGCCGGCGGCAAGCCTGAGCGAGGCGACCGAGGGACAACTCGACCGCAGCCTCCGCCAGCGCGAGATCCGGCGACCCAACGGGCTCGGCGACGAGCTGCGCGCGGCACTGGTTGCCGACTCCGGCACCTGGGGCGGGATCACCCTGCTGCGCGAGACCGGACGCAACTTCACGGCCGCCGAAACCCGGTTCCTGGCTTCCGTGTCGGGGCACCTCGCCGAAGGGCTCCGGCGCGCCCTGCTGTTCACCGCGCTGTCCGCAGATCCCGGCGCCGCCGACGCAGGCCTGCTCGTGCTGGCGCCGGACAGCTCAGTACAGCTCGCCAATTCCACCGCTCAGCAGTGGCTCGACGAGCTCAAGGGCGGCGAGCGGGACAGGAACCACCTGCCCCTCGTCGTCCACGCAGTCGCTCGCCGCGCACGTGCCGCGGCCGCAGAGCACGCAACCGCGAGCGGTACGGCCCGTGCTCGTGTCCCGATGCCGTCCGGACGGTGGTTGCTCGTACGCGGGTCGGTGCTCGGTGACGGACCCGAGGCCCGGACCGCCGTCATATTCGAGCCGGCACCGTCGCCCGAGCTCGCACCGTTGATCGCCGCCGCCTACGGCCTCACCGATCGGGAGCGACTCGTGACCCAGCTCGTCACCCAAGGGCAATCGACCGCCGAGATCGCGAACACGCTGCACCTATCGCCCTACACGGTCCAGGATCACCTGAAGTCGATCTTCGACAAGGCCGGTGTCAGCGCTCGTGGCGAGCTCGTCGCACGGCTGTTCTTCGAGCACTACGCACCCCGGCTGGCGGACGGAGCACCGGTCGCACCGACCGGCTGGTTCGCACCGACACCAACCGCGGACGCCGCGAGCTAGGCGGAAGCGCCTGCCTCAGCGGGCCGAGCGCGGCTTGCGAGCCAGCTCCAGCACTTGCTGGAAGGTGGGGCGGTTGGTCGTGCGGATGGTGTCGGGGATGAGGCCGGGGTCGAACCCGGTGCGTGCGGCGGTTGCCGTCCAGGTCGATGGGTCCGGCCCCTGCTCGGCGGCGAGTTCGCCGGCGACCTGCTCGACGACGGCCCACAGCGAGGCCCGGCAGGCGCCGAGGGAGCCGTTGCCGCAATAGCTGAGGTTGAACCGGCCCGTGACCGGGTCGCCGAGGAGGGTGCGCAGGTCCTTGTCCACGTACGACTGACCCGCTGCTCCGTTCAGGCTTCGGACGCGGGCGAGATCGTCGGTCAGATCGCCGTACACGGGCCGCATGACCGCATCGGCGATGGGCTGCCAGAGGGCGTCCGAGATCACTGGGCCGGCGTCGTCGTAGTCGCCGTCGAGGTCGGCGTCGAGCCGCGGCGCGTCACGAGCGACCCAGTCGTCGAGCACGGCGACGGTGCGCTCCGCCAAGGCGCTGGGCGCGGTCCCGCCTCGTAGCACCCGACTGACGATGGGCCACACCACGGAGCGGACGTCCTCCGTGGCGGCGCGGTTCATGACGCTGACCGTGTCGGTAAGGGTCGGACGTCGCGGCCAGCGGTCGAACAACTCCACTCGATGCGCCGACCCGAACGGCTCATCGTCGCCGTGCATGAAACCGGGTGCCGACCGGTTGTTCCAGTTGAGCAGCAGGTCGCCCGGGCCCCCCACGTCGTGCGGGTGTTCGCGCCGCGACAGGAAGCCCCGCCACTCGTAGTCGCCGGTGCCGAGGGTCGGTAGCCGTCGGTCCAGGCCCCGGGCCCGGCGGGGGAGGCGCCCGGACGAGAAGTACGCGCTTTCGGTGCGGGAGGCGTAGGCCCAGTTGAACGTGAACTCGAACTGGTTGGCGGCCTCGAAGAACCGCCGCGACGTGTCGGCCTTGCCTTCGGTCATGTCCTTGAGGGTGGCGAGGTTCAGGCCGTCGCGTCCGAACGTCGAGCGCTGTCGGGTCAGGGCGTAGGGCTCCCCTTCCACGGTGGCGGTGCCGATCACCGGTCCGTGCACCGACCGGGGATAGCGGATCGGCGTCCCGTTGAGCGTGCCGGCGTCGAACACCTCGAACGGCCGGCACTCGCCCTCGAACACGTAGTGGGTCGAGGCGCGCGTGGGCGGGGTGCCGTCGGGGTTGCACAACTGCTCGGCGAACACGTCGCGCACGTCGTGGCCGGCTGAGGTCAGGCTCCAGGCGTAGTCTCGAGTGCGGCCGATCAGCACGTACATCGTGACGCCGGGGACCGCGATCCCCTGGGCCTCGATGCCCGGTCCGCTGAGGTGGATCTGCTGGACGATCTCCGGGTAGAAGTACCCGAGCTGGGGTCCCATGACGGCAAGCGAGTTGCGTGTGTCCGACCTCTTCGGGTCGACCAGCAGGAAGTTCGACGCTTCCCTCGAGGGCACGGGCCCCGCCGCCGGATAGGAGGCGTCAGGTCGCCCCGCGCCCGACGCCGACGTCGACGCTGCCGCCGGCCCCGGCTGGCGCGGGTCGAGCGACCGGATCGAACCGGGGGCGACGAGCACCGCGCCGGTGACCCCT
>Ga0081538_10001335_pt1 | contig 25371 bp, 23 predicted proteins | sample TabmetS5T2R1_FD_71022 | JGI IMG/M metagenome (GOLD analysis project Ga0081538, IMG submission 71022) | Tabebuia heterophylla rhizosphere microbial communities from the University of Puerto Rico - S5T2R1 | ecosystem: Host-associated > Plants > Roots > Rhizosphere ... | reverse complement strand
TGGGGTGGGGGCTGGGGTTTCCCTGCGGCGCGGCGCGGGGGGGCCGTTGTCCGGGGGCGGGAGGGTCGCCGGGGGGGGGCGCGCCGCCGCCCACACCGCCGGCCGCCCCAGCCGCTACACGCGCACGCGCCTCCCGGTCGAGCTCGCGTGGTCGCAGCGGCTTCCCGACCGCGCGGCCGCGATGCGCGCGGAGGTGCGCATCAAGGAGTTCACGCGCGCCGCCAAGCTCGACTTGATCGCGGCGCCCGTGAAGGAGTAGCGTCACACGGACGGCGGGAATATCCCGCTGCCGGACGCAGTCCCATCCCCATGGCCCACACGCTCCCCCCGGCGCTGGGCGGGTCGACCCTGCTCGGCGTGCTCCCCGACATCCGCCGTGACACCCTCGGCACGTTCGAACGTGCCCGGCGCGAGGCCGGCGACGTCGTCCGGCTGCTCGCCGGGCCGCCGCGGCTGCGGACCACGACGTACGCGTTCTTCCATCCCGACGGCGTCCGCCACACGATGGCCACCGAGGCCGACCGCTACCGCAAGGACAACGTCTTCTACGAGGAGGTCCGCTGGGCGCTCGGCGACGGCCTGCTCAACAGCCAGGACGCGCGCTGGCTGCGCCAGCGCCGCTTCATCCAGCCGCTCTTCACGCGCAAGCGGATCGCGGGCTACGCGGCTGCGATGGGTGAGGAGGCCGAGGCGCTCTCGGCCCGCTGGCGCGGCGCCGGCGACACGATCGACCTGCACAGCGAGATGTCGCGCGTCACGCTGCGCGTCGTCGGGCGGCTGCTGTTCGGCGCCGACGTCGAGCGCGCGGTTCCCGTCGTCGCACGCGTCTTCCCGCTGCTGGGCGAGCATGCGCGGCTGCGCGCCTACAACCCGCTGCGGCCGCCGCACGGGTGGCCGACGCCCGCGAACCGGCGCGCGGCGAAGGCGCGCGCGGACATCCGCCGCGTGTGCGACGAGCTGATCGCCGCGCGGCGCGCGGACGGCGCCGGCGGCGACGACCTGATGGCGCTGCTGATCGCGGCGCGCGACGGCGACGAGCGGCTCGAGGACGCCGAGATCCGCGACCAGGTGCTGATCTTCCTGCTCGCGGGGCACGACACGACGGCGATCGCGCTCACGTTCGCGCTGCACCTGCTCGGGCACCACCCCGAAGCGCAGGCGCGCGTCCGCGCCGAGGTGGCGGCGATCGACGACCGCACTCCGGGCGCCGAGGACGTCGAGCACCTCCCGTACACGACGATGGTGCTCAAGGAGGCGATGCGGCTGTACCCGCCCGCCTGGGCGTTCGGCCGCAAGAACGGCGCCGAGGACGAGGTCGGGGGCCACCGCGTGCCGGCCGGCGCGGAGATCGTCGTCAGCCCGTGGGTCACGCACCGCCATCCCGGCTTCTGGGACGCGCCGGAGCGCTTCGACCCCGAGCGCTTCAAGCCCGAGCTGGAGGCGGAGCGGCACCGCCACGCGTACTTCCCGTTCGGCGCCGGTCCGCGCGCCTGCATCGGCCAGTACTTCTCGATGCTCGAGGCGGCGATCCTGCTCGCCGTGATCGTGCGCGACTACGAGGTGACGAGCGTCACCGACCGCGTTCCGCTGGCCCCGCGGATCACGCTGCACCCCGCCGCGCCGGTGCCCGCCAGGGTCCGAGCGCTGCACTAGCCTTCCCCGGCGAGGGTGCTGTCGGAGTCCTACAAGGTCCTTGTCGCGGAGGAGATCGCCGAGTCGGGCGTCGAGCTGTTGCGCGAGCGCTTCGAGGTCGACGTCGGGCTCGGCCTCTCGGCGGACGACCTTGCCGACCGGATCGGCCAGTACGACGGGATCCTGATCCGGTCGGCGACCCGGCTCGACGCCGCGCTGATCGAGCGCGCCGAGCGGCTGCGGGTGATCGGGCGGGCCGGCATCGGCGTCGACAACGTCGACGTCGCGGCGGCGACGAAGCGCGGCATCATCGTGGCGAACGCGCCGCAGTCGAACATCGTGGCGGCGGCGGAGCACACGCTCGCGTTGATGCTGGCGCTGGCGCGCAACGTGCCGCAGGCGCACGCGTCGCTGACGGCGGGCCGGTGGGAGCGGTCGCGGTTCGGTGGGGTGGAGGTGTATGAGAAGACGCTCGGCGTGCTCGGCTTCGGCCGGATCGGGCAGCTGGTGGCGGCGCGGGCGCGCGCGTTCGGGATGCGGATCGTCGCCTACGACCCGTTCGTGAGCGCGGAGCGCTTTCGCGAGCTCGGCGCCGAGAAGGCGGAGTCGCCGGAGGATCTGTATGCGCAGGCGGACTTCATCACGCTGCACCTGCCCGAGACGGCGGACACGCGCGGGTTCCTGAATGCGGCGGCGTTTGCGCGGATGCGCGACGGGGTGCGGGTGATCAATTGCGCGCGCGGCGAGCTGGTCGACGATGAGGCGCTCAAGGATGCTTTGGATTCGGGCAGGGTGGCGGGTGCGGCGCTGGATGTGTTTCCGGCCGAGCCGATCACGGACTACGCGCTGTTTGGCTATGCCAATGTGGTGGTGACGCCGCATCTGGGCGCGTCGACGACCGAGGCGCAGGATCGTGCCGGCGTGCAGACGGCCGAGCAGGTGGTCGCGGCGTTGACGGGCGGGGTCGTGTCGACGGCGGTCAACATCCCGGCGATCGCGCCCGAGGACATGGACGTCCTCGGCCCGTTCATTCCTCTGGTCCGGCGGCTCGGCCGGCTGGTGAGCGCGCTCGCGCCCGGCGTCGATCGCGTCGAGCTCGAGTACTTCGGCCGGATCGCCGAGCGTGACACGCGGCTGCTGACGCTGGCCGCGCTGCAGGGCGTGCTCAGCGGGCACTGCGAGGAGGACGTCAACCTCGTCAACGCGCAGGCGCTCGCCGACGAGCGCGGCATCGGCGTCTCCGAGCGCTCCGAGAGCGTCGCGCGCGACTTCACCGACCTGCTCCGCGTCACGATCGTCTCCGGCTCCGAGCGCTACCGCGTCGCCGGCACCGTCCTCGGCCGGCAGGCGCGGCCGCACCTGCTCGAGGCGTGGGGCCAGCGCTTCAACCTCCAGCTCGACGAGGGCGTCCACATGGCGCTGTTCCGCTACAGCGACCTGCCGGGCATGATGGGCCGCGTCGGCACCCTGCTCGGCGCGCGCGGCGTCAACATCTCCTCGGCTGCGGTGGGCCGCCAGCCGCCGGGGGCCGACGGCCGCCGCGACGACCTAGCCGTGATGGTCGTGACGACCGACTCGCCGGTCCCGCGCGACGTCGTCGAGCAGATCGCGCGCTCCGACGGGTTCCTCGCGGGCCGCGCGGTCTCGCTCTAGCGCTCCACGGCCAGCCAGGCTAGCTCGGTCTCCCATTTCGTCCAGTCGGCGTCGTCGACCGGCCCGATGCGCAGATGCTCGACGCAGCACGCCAGCGCCGAGCCGCGCTCGGTCGCGCGGCCGTAGACGATGCCGCGCTCCGCGGTCCAGCGCACCAGCCGTTCGCGCGCGTCGCCGAGGTCCGGCACCGAGTCGCTGCTGTATGGCCCGACGTGCAGCAGCGTGACGTAGCTGCCGGCCGGCAGCGCGCCGGCGGCGACCGGGTCGTAGCACTCCACAGGCTCCGCCACCGGGCAAGCCGCCTCCAGCTCGAGTGGCTCCCCCGCGTGGTCGACCTCGTGGTAGCGGATGAACGGCGGGCCCGCCGGCCGGACGCCGTACTCGCCCAGCCAGCCGAACAGCTCCGGGAACGCCGTGTCGACCGCCCTCCGGACGCCGTCGGTCACCGCGCGCCGGACGCCGACGTACGGCTGTGCCGCGCGCTCCTCGATCTTCGGTGCATCGCTCATGAACCTGCAGACCGGGCGCGGCGCCCGATCTCATCGCGGCGCTACTGCGACTGCGACTGAGCGCTCGGGTAGCAGCGCTCCATCATCGCCCAGAGGCCGGAGCGGCGCAGCTCGGCTTCGAAGTACCAGTCCGGCGCGCTCGCCGGGATGCGCTCCTGGTGCGCCGGCTTGAGGCTCGCCTCGCCCGGCGGATACAGGTGCTCGACCAGCTGGGCGCGCAGGTCCTCGAGCTCCTGCGGCGCCTCCTTTGCACGCCGCAGCTTCGCGAGATGCTGTTCGACGATCTTCTTCATGCTCCGAGCCTGCGCAGTGCCTCTCCGGCCTGAGTCTCTCCGCTGAACACCTCGAAGGTCAAGCCGATGGTCTCCGGTGCTTGCAGCGTTTCCGCCAGCACGAGCGCCACGTCGTCGCGCGGGATCGGCCCTCGGCGCCCGAGCGTTGTCGAGACGTCGACGAGGCCCGTGCCCGGATCGTCGGTGAGGCTGCCGGGCCGCACGATCGTCCAGTCGAGCGTGCTCGCGGCGACGCGGGCGTCGGCCTCCGCCTTGGCGCGCAGGTAGGGGTGCATCGGCTCAGGCCCGCCCTCGGGATCTTGCGCGCCGATCGAGGAGACGATCACGAAGCGCCGGACGCCGAGCGTCTCGGCGGCGTTGACGCACTTGACCGCCGCGCCGAAGTCGACCGTGCGCTTGCGCTCCGCGCCCGAGCCGGGCCCGGCGCCGGCGGCGAAGACGATCGCGTCCGCGCCCTCGACGTGCGGCTCGACGTCGTCGCGCTCGAGGTCGCACAGCACCGGCACGCCGCCGTCGGACACGACGTCGGCCGCGTGGTCCGGGTTGCGGATCAGCGCGCGCGCCTCGTGGCCGTCGCGGGCCAGGATCCGTACCAGGCGGCGGGCGACCTTTCCGTGGCCTCCGGCGATCACGACGTCCATCGTCCGGTAACGCTAATCCGCACCGGCCGCGCACGAGGTGCGGCGAGCCCCCTATCGGACGATGTGCAGGCCGAACAATCGCGGCGCCGCGGCGAGCGTGCGGGTCACGGGATCGGGCCGCTCGCCGGCCTCCTCGGCCGCCTCCTTGCGCACGATCGCGCGCCGGATCACCGCCGCGCCGGCGATCCGCAGCGGCTCCGGCGGCACGCGCTTTGGCGGCGGGTCGACGAACGGCAGCCGCGTCACCGGATCGCGCCGGTCGAGCGCGAGTGCCGCGAGCGTGCGGCCGAACAGGTGCGCCGGTCCGACGCCGTTGCCGGTGTAGCCGAACGCCGCCCATGCGGGCAGCGCGGGGAGCCCGACGATCGCCGGGCGGTGCGTGGGGGAAACGTCGATCGGACCGCCCCAGGCGTGCGCGACGCGGCGTCCGGCAAGCTCCGGGAAGAAGCGGATCAGGTCCGCCCGGACCTGCTCGATCACCCTGTGGTCGACCTCCATGCGCCGGCGCGGGCGCGCTCCCGCGGCCATCCGCCCGCCGGCCCAGCCGAACACGATCCGCCCGTCACGCGTGGTGCGCGTGTAGTGCAGCAGCGTGCGGCCGTCGGTGATCGCCTCGCCGCCGACCCAGCCGAGCCGCTCGACCACATCCGGCACCGGCTCCGTGCAGACGATGTGGCTGGAGGAGACCGTGAGCCGGTTGCGCAGCGGCCGCAGCGTCCCGCTCGCCGCGTTGATCGCGAACACCGCGACGCGCGCCCGCACCTGTCCGCCGGGGGTGCTCAGCGCGACGCCTTCCTGCACGGACCGCACGCCGGTCGCGCGGCTGCCCTCGTAGACACGCGCGCCGCGCGCCAGCAGCCGCTCGCGGAGTCCGAACGCGAGCCGCGCGGGATGCACGGTCGCGGCCGCCGGCACGAACACGCCGCCGCGGAACACCGGCGAGTCGCAGCGCGCCCGCGCCTCCTCCACCGTCACGCGGACGACGTTGTCGCCGTCGACCGCCGCCGCGCCGGTGCCGTCGTCCTGCGTCGGCGCGGTCGCGACGACAAGCTCGCCGCCCTTGCGGTACCACGCATCGACGCGCTCCGCGTCGCACCAGGCGCCGATCGCGTCGACGGTCGCGCGCGCCTCGGCCGCCCAGGCCTCCGCTTCGGCATCGCCGTGCTCGCGCCGCAGTGCCGGCAGCGAGAGGTCCATACCGGTGACGAAGCCGCCGTTCCGGCCGCTCGGTCCGTGGCCGCAGCGACCGGCCTCGAGCACGACGACGCGCGCATCCGGCGCGGCGGCGAGCACGTGCCAGGCGGTCCAGAGCCCCGTGTAGCCGCCGCCGACGACGACCACGTCGGCGCGGTCGTCGCCCTCCAGCGCCGGCAGCACCGCGGGGCTGCCGGCGTCCGCGATCCAGTGGCCGTGCGCGTCGTGCAGCATCAGCGCACCTGGACGCGCTCGGCCGCGGCGACGGCCGCGCGCTCGACGTCGCGCAGCGCCCCCGGCACGTCGACGCCGACCGGATCGCGCGTGAAGCTCGGCTCGACGCCCGCGAGCCCTTCGAGGATCGCCTGGTTCGCCAGCGGCACGTGCAGCAGCGAGTAGCCGCCCTCGAGCGCCGCCACCACGCGGCCGTCGCACAGCTCGCCCGCCAGCGCGACCGCGCGGTCTGCCAGCGCACGGAAGCCCGGCACCGTGACCGACATGCGCCCGAGCGGGTCGGTCGCGGACGCGTCCTGGCCGGCGCCGATCAGCAGCAGGTCGGGAGCGAACGCGCGCACCACCGGCTCCACGACGCGCTCGAACGCGTGCGCGTAGCCGTGGTCGCCGCTGCCGGCGGGCAGCGGCACGTTGACGTTCGCGTCGCCGCCGCTGTCGAGGCCGCCGGTGTCGGCGGGATAGAGCCCGTCCTGGTGCAGCGAGACCGTGAGCACGGAGTCGTCGTCGCGGAAGATCTCCTCCGTCCCGTTGCCGTGGTGCACGTCCCAGTCGACGATCGCCACGCGCTCGACGCCGCGCTCGCGCTGCGCCCAGCGGGCCGCGATCGCCGCGTTGTTGAAGAGGCAGAAGCCCATCGCGGCGGCGCGCTCGGCGTGGTGGCCGGGCGGGCGCAGCAGCGCGAAGGCGTTGTCGACCCGCCCGTCCAGGACCGCGGCGACGGCCGCGAGCAGCCCGCCGGCGGCGAGCAGCATCGCGTCCCGCGTGCCGGGACCTGTCCACGCGTCGCCGCCGAGCTCGACCGGCTCCGGGCGCCCGGCGGCCTCGAACACACGCGCGACGTGCGCGTCCGTGTGCGCCAGCGTGAGCTCCTGCTCGGTCGCATGCCGCGCCGGCAGCTCGGTCAGCCACTCCAGCGCGCCGCTGCGCTCGAGCACCTGTCGCGTCAGGCTCAGCCGCTCCGGCCGCTCGAACGGCTCCACCGTGGCCCAGTCGGGCAGCGTCCCGAGCGCGACGCCGCCTGGGGGGTTGACGTGTCCGAGGCAGCGTTCGTCGTAGACGACGCCCGTCCGCCGCTCGGGCACTACGCCTCTCCGGTCAGCGACACGCCGCCCCCCTGCGTGCGGCTCGCGCGACGCAGGATCAGCGCCGCGCCGCCGAGCCCGAGCAGCGTCACCGCCAGCATCATCGTTGCCGCGGCGTTCAGGTCCGGCGTGAGCCCGAAGCGGATTCCGGCGAGGATCCGCAGCGGCCACGTGTCGTTGCCCGCGCCCGCGGTGAAGTTCGAGATGACGACGTCGTCGAACGAGAACGTGAACGACAGCAGCGCCCCGGCGACGATCGCCGGCGCCAGCCGCGGCAGCGTGACCTGGCGGAAGGTGGCCAGCGCCGACGCGCCGAGGTCGCGGCTCGCCTCCTCCAGCGACGAGCCCATCGAGACGAAGCGCGCGCGGACGATCAGCAGCACGAGCGAGGCGTTGAAGATCGTGTGGCCGAGGAACATCGTCACCAGCCCCAGCTCGAACCCCGTGTTGACGAAGAAGATCAGCGCCGAGATCGCGATCACGAGCTCGGGCACGACGAGCGTCAGGAAGACGAGCACGTCGATCGGGTTGCGCACGCGCCGGCTGACTCGCGACAGCGCGAGCGCCGCGGCCGTGCCGAACACCGTCGCGACGACCGCCGACGCGAGCGCGATCTGGACTGAGCGCCCGATCGCCGACGTGATCGTGTCATCGTCGAGCGCGCGGCTGAACGGGCGCGTCGAGACGCCCGCGAAGTCGGCGACGTTCGCGCCGGAGTTGAACGCGAACACGACGACCACGACGATCGGGAAGAACAGGAACACGTAGACGAGCGCGCTCAAGCCGCCGAGCAGCGACGGCAGCGACAGCGCGCGCGGCACGAGAACGATCGCCGCGGCGCCGAGCACGAGCCCGACCAGGCCGCGTACGGACACGTCGCCGCCGGCCAGCCCGGCCAGGAACAAGACGACGGCGATGATTCCCGCGACGAAGGCGAGCGCGCCGAGGAAGGCACCGGCCTTGTGCAGCGGCTCAGGCACCGAACTCCTGCTCCGTCCGCGTCGAGAGGTACAGGTAGAGCGCGACGAAGAACGACAGCGTGCCCATCACGAGCACCGCCAGCGCCGATCCCAGCGCGTAGTCCTGCGCCTCGAGGAACAGGCGCTGGATCACGTTGCCGATCAGGTCGACGCGGCCGCCGCCGAGCACCAGCGGGATCACGTACTCGCCCATCATCGGGATGAACACGAGCAGCGTGCCGGTGATCAGGCCGGGCGCCGTCAGGCGCAGCGTGATCTGGCGGAACGCCGCCCACTGGCTCGCGCCCAGATCAGTCGCGGCGTCCACGAGCCGCCAGTCCATCCGCTCGAGCGTCGCGTAGAGCGGCAGCACGAACAGCGGCAGGTAGTTGTAGACCAGCCCGATCTGGATCGCCGCGGTCGTGTTAAGGATCTCGAGCGGCCCGTCGGTGAGCCCGACGTCCTGCAGCCAGTCGGACAGGAAGAACTCCGGCGAGAGCACGATCAGGAACGAGTACGTCCGGATCAGGAACGAGGTCCAGAACGGGACGATGATCAGCGCCAGCAGCAGGCCACGGCGGTTCTCGGGCGCGTAGCGTGCGATCCAGTACGCGAGCGGATAGCCGACCAGGATGATGAGCAGCGTCCCGATCGCGGCGGTGCGCAGCGTGCGCAGGAACACCTCGACGTAGAGCGCATCCAGCGCCGTCTCGAAGTTGCCCAGGTCGAAGCCGTACTCGACGCCGCCGAAGCCGACCGGCGTCGCGACCGAGAACAGCAGCAGGAACCCGAGCGGGACGAGGAAGAAGGCGCAGTAGAACGCCAGCGACGGCAACGCGAGCTGGAACGGGTAACTCGTGTGCTCCGTCTCCTCGGCGTGCGTGAGGCGGCGGATCGCGACCCCCGCCAGCACGAACAGCGGCACCGCGCATAGCAGCAACGCGACGGCCGGGGCGAGCCCGAGGCCCAGATTGCCGATCTGGATGTAGATCGCGACCGCGACCGCCAGCACCAGCAGGCCGGCGACGGCGCCCGCGACCCGGCCGCGCGGCCGCCGCGCGGAGACGGCCGCAGGGCTGGCCTCGGCCACTGCCATCGTCAGGCGGCCTTGAACTCCGTGTACGCCCGGTTGCGCTGCTGCAGGCCCTTGGCGGTGTCGATCTGCGACTCGTAGCCCTGGATCGTCTCGTCGGGGATGTCGATGATCGGGTCGTTCGCGAGGTCCGGATCGACGCCCTTGATGCCCTCGATCGGCACCGCGTACTGGTGGTAGTTCATCTCGCGTCCCGCGACCACGGGGTCGAGCACGTAGTCCAGCCACTTGTGCGCGGCGACCGGGTGCTGCGCGTCGGCGGAGATGACCCAGTTGTCGACCCAGTAGTCGCCCTTGCCCTCGGGCACCATGAACACCATCTCGCGGTCCTTCTTCTCGAGCGCCTTGATCGCGCGCCGGACATCGCCGTTCCAGCCCATGCCGAAGTCGATCTCGCCGCGGCTCGCCTTCTCGATGTACGTCGAGTTGACCGTGTCGACGTTCGGCTTGACGTCGATCAGCAGCTGCTTCGCCTCGTCGATCTCGCCCTGGTCCTCCGTGTTGATCGAGTAGCCGAGCGACGCGAGCGCGAGCGCCATCAGCTGGACGCCGCCCTCGAGGAAGTTGACGCGCATCTCCTTGAACTCCGGCGTCTTGAGCAGCTCGAAGGCCTCGGCGAGCGTGGTCGGGTTCGCGTCGACCTTGTCGGTCAGCCAGTAGAAGCTCGTGATGCCGTAGTCCTTGGGCACCGAGTACTTGTTGCCGGGGTCGTAGTCGGACTGGGTGAACGCCGGCGAGATGTTCTTCATGTTCGGGATCAGCTCGTGCGTCAGCGGCATGATCAGCCCGAGGTCCGCCATCGTCTTGACCGCGTTGTTCGACGGCGCGATCACGTCGTACTTCGAGCCGCCGGCGCGCAGCTTGGCGAGGATCTCCTCGTTGGAGCCGAAGCCGGAGACCTTGATCTCGGGGCCGACCTCCTTGCTGTATCCCTTGTAGTTGGCGGGGTCGGAGTAGTCGACCCAGTTCGCGAGCAGCAGGTCGCCCTGCTCGACCTCCCCGTTGGCCGGCGTCGGCGGCTTCTCCGCCTGCTCCTCGCCGCCCCCGCCGCCACCGCCGCTGTCGCTCTGCTCCGCGGTGGAGCCGCCGCAGCCGGCGAGGTACGCCGCTGCGGCAAGGCCGCCGCCCGCAAGCAGTGCCTGGCGGCGGGTGACCATGCGCTCGACCGCTGCCCGGCTGGATTCGGGAACGAGGATGTTCAGCTCATCAGTTCGGTCGGGCATGTGTCGGTTCCTTTCGTGGATCAGGCTTCGATGAGATCGGCCGCGGCCTCGCGGCCGGCGCCGTCGGCGGGACCGAGCAGCAGCGCGGCGGTCATGGCCCAGCCGAGCCAGACCTTGTCGCCCGGCGCGATGTGCTCGAGCTGCTCGTCCGAGGCCCGCCGTTGCAGCGCGACGACCTCGTCGCCGGACTCGAGCCGGGCGACGATCTGCACGTGGTGCCCGAGCACCATCGCGGTCAAGCAGGTCGCGGCAGCGCCGTCGCCGCGCGTGTTGGCGTGGACCTCCTCGGGCCGTACGCCGAGCCGCACGCGCTCGCCGACCTGCGCCTCGCGCACGACGCGGCCGATGCCGAAGCGCGCCTGGCCGACCGCGGCGACGAGGTTGCCGTCGTCGCGCTCGAGCGTGCCCTCGAGGTGGTTCATCTCGCCGATGAAGTCGGCGACGAACGGCGTCGCGGGCCGGTCGTAGATCTCGGAGGGGACGTCGAGCTGGTCGATCCGGCCGGCGTTCATGACGGCGATGCGGTCGGCCATCGCCATCGCCTCCTCCTGGTCGTGCGTGACGACGATGAAAGTGATGCCGACGTCGCGCTGGATCCGCTTGAGCTCGACCTGCATCGCCTTGCGCAGCTTGAGGTCGAGCGCCCCGAGCGGCTCGTCGAGCAGCAGGACCTTCGGTTTCATCACGAGCGCGCGGGCGAGCGCGACGCGCTGCTGCATACCACCCGAGAGCTGGGCCGGCTTGGCGTGCTCGCGGCCGGTCAGCCGCACGAGCTCGAGCGCGCTTGCGGCCTCGCGATGGCGTTCCTCCTTGCCGACCTTGCGCTGCTTGAGGCCGTAGGCCACGTTGTCGAGCACGGTCATATGCGGGAACAGCGCGTAGGCCTGGAAGACCGTGTTGACGTTGCGCCTGTTCGGGGGAATGCCGACGGTGGAGCGGCCGTCGATCTCGATCTCGCCCTCGGTCGGCTCGTCGAAGCCGGCGATCATCCGCAGCGTCGTCGTCTTCCCGCAGCCGGAGGGCCCGAGCAGCGCGAGGAACTCGCCCGGATGCACCTCGAGATCGACGCTGTCGACCGCGACGAGATCCCCGAACCGCTTCGTGACGCCGCGCAGCGCGACGTCCGGACTTCCCCCGTTGTCCATGTGTCGGCGGAACATACAGAAAGCACAGATAAGGTGTCCAGTGCGGACAAAAGGCCTAGACCCGCTGGCCAAGTGGCCGGACGGCCGGTACTGTGGCCCGCGATGGCGCTGCATTCGGCCCTCCTGCTTCTCCTCCTCCCCCCTCGGGGGGAATAGCGCGTGGCGGCCGCGGAGCCGCGAACCAACCGGAGAAGCAAACGAAGGCCTAACAGGAGAGCAACGTCATGGACCCCAACCGGGTCGTCATCTTCGACACCACCCTGCGCGACGGCGAGCAGTCGCCCGGGATCTCGCTGAACACGACCGAGAAGCTGGAGATCGCGCACCAGCTCGCGCGGCTCGGCGTCGACGTGATCGAGGCCGGGTTCCCGATCTCGTCACCGGGCGACTTCGAGGCGGTCCGCGCGATCGCGCGCGACGTGCACGGACCCGTGATCGCCGGCCTGGCGCGCGCTCATGCCGCCGACGTCGAGCGCGCCGCCGAGGCGGTGCGCGACGCCGAGCGACCGCGGATCCACACGTTCATCTCGACGTCGGACATCCACATCGAGCACCAGCTCCAGTCGACGCGCGCGGACGTCAAGGGCCAGGCTCGTGCCGCGGTCGCGCACGCGCGCTCGTTCGTATCCGACGTCGAGTTCTCGCCGATGGATGCGACGCGCGCCGACGTGGAGTTCACCGCCGAGGTCGTGCAGATCGCGCTCGAGGAGGGCGCGACGACGATCAACATCCCGGACACCGTCGGCTATGCGACGCCGCAGGAGTACGCCGCGTTCCTGCGGCGGCTCTACGAGCTGGCGCCGGGACTGCGCGACGTCGTGCTGTCGGTCCACTGCCACGACGACCTCGGCCTGGCGGTGGCGAACTCGCTCGCCGGCGTGCAGGCGGGCGCGCGCCAGGTCGAGTGCGCGATCAACGGGATCGGCGAGCGCGCCGGCAACGCGTCGCTCGAGGAGATCGTGATGCTGCTGGCGACGCGCGCGGACGACCTCGGCTACACGACCGGCGTCAACACGCGCGAGATCGCGCGCACCAGCCGGATGGTCTCGCGCCTCACCGGCTACGTCGTGCAGCCGAACAAGGCGATCGTGGGGCGCAACGCGTTCGCGCACGAGTCCGGGATCCACCAGGACGGCGTGCTCAAGGACCGCTCCACATACGAGATCATGGACGCGACCACGATCGGACTCGAGGGCAACGACCTGGTGCTCGGCAAGCACTCCGGCCGGCACGCGCTCAAGAGCGCGCTAGAGGAGCTGGGCTTCAAGATCGACGGCCAGGCGCTCAACACCGCGTTCAAGCGCTTCAAGGAGATCGCCGACCGCAAGAAGCACGTGACGGCGATGGACCTCGAGGCGCTCGTGACCGACGAGTTGCGCGACGAGCTGCGGTCGTACTCGCTCGAGTGGTTCGACGTCGACGTGTCCAACCGGCGCCCGCCGCACGCGCGCGTCGCGGTGCGCACCCCGGACGGCGAGGAGGTGGTCGGCGACTTCACCGGCGACGGCCCGGTCGACGCGATCTTCCGCGCGATCAACGCCGCAACGAAGCGCGAGGCGCGGCTGCGCGAGTTCCGCATCGACGCGGTGACCGGCGGCCAGGACGCGCTCGGCGAGGCGAGCGTGGTGCTCGAGCTCGCGGGCCAGTCGGCGTCCGGCCAGGGCGTCTCGACCGACATCATCGAGGCGGCCGCGCAGGCGTACGTCCGCGCGCTCTCACACGCAGAGCGCAAGGTCCTCGTCGTCGAGGAGGCGGCGCTGCCGGAGGTGGAGCTCACGCCGACGCCGTAAACGGATAGGGCTAGTCGAGCCGCGCGGTCCAGATGTACTCGACGGGCCAGCGCCGCGCCCACTCCACCGGCATGTAGTCGTACCGGGTCGGCTCGGCGTCGTCGGGGGCGTAGAGCTCGTGGAGCCCCGTGAGCGTGAAGCCGTGGTCGTGCAGCAGCGCGACCCAGTCGCCGGGGGACAGGTGGAACTCGACCGCGTCGTCGCCCTCGAAGCGCAGGCGCGCGATCTCGCGCTGGCCGCGCAGCAGCCGGTCACCGTTCGGTCCGCTCGGCGGCGCCGTGAGCGGCACGAGCACGGAGTGGGTGAGGAACACGAGCCGCCCGCCCGGCCGCAGCAGCCGCGCCGCCTCGGCTGTCCACGCCGCGGGCTCGCACCACAGCGACGCGCCGTACTCGCTCAGGACGAGGTCGGCGCAGTCGTCGGGGAGCGGCACGTCCTCTGCGCTGGCCTGGATGAGCGGGAACTCGAGCGCGTGCTCGGTTTGCATCGCGCGCGCCGTCGCGAGCTGGTTCTCGGTGATGTCGACGCCGGTCGGCCGCGCGCCGCGGCGCGCGAGCCAGGCGGAGAAGTAGGCGGTACCGCAGCCGAGCTCGACGACGTCCATGCCGTCCACGTCCGGCAGCGCGCCGACCTCGGCCTCGGGCACGCGGAAGATGCCCCAGCGGATCTCGTCGCTTCCCCAGTCGCGCCTCGCGGGCTCGACGTAGTTCGCCGCCTCGACCTCCCAGGACGCCTTGTTGTCGCGCACGTGATCGGGCAGGTTCATGCGCCCGAAACTAGCGCGCGGCCCTGGCGGTAGGCGGCCGCCTCGACGTCATCGCGGCGGCGCACGTCGAACAGGTCGGGCCCGATCGCCTCGACGGCGGCGCGGTCGGGCGCCACGATCCGCACGCGCGCGCCGCGGCCGCGCAGCAGCAGCGCCTCGGCCTCGGCGCTGGCGTTCGCGAACGCGCGGATCGCGCCGAAGCGGTCGCTCGCCAGGCGTGGCGACGCGGTCGGGTTGAGGCAAAGGACCGACGTTCCGCGCGACACCGGGGCGGCATCGAGGTTCGCGGGACTCCACGCGCCGCCGTCGACGTACTCGCGGCCGCCGATCGTGACCGGCCGGAACACCCACGGCACGGCGCACGAGGCCAAGACGGCTTCGGCGACCGACGCGCGCGGCGCGCCCGGCGCGCCGAACACCACGCGGCGGCCGCTGAGCCGGTCGACCGCGGTCACCCGCAGGCGCCCGTCGAACTCGGCTTGCATCCGCTCGAGCGCGTGGCGCAGCCCCGGGATCTCCCGGGTCGGCCGGCGGCCGCGGCGCAGGACGGCAGCGCGGAGTGCCGCGCCGGCGGGCTCCAGCCCCGCGGCGACGAACGGCGCGACGGGCGCGGCGAGCATCGAGGCCGCCCGTGCAATCTCCCTGAACGGGTCGGACCCCGTCGTGGACACGGCGGCCGAGCGCTCCCAGCCCTCGGCGACGCCCTTCGCGCCCTCGGGCCGGCGGCCCGCGGCCAGCACCGCCGCTACGATCGAGCCCGCCGAGGTGCCGACGAACGCGTCGCACTCGCGCAGGTCCCAGCCGGTGTCCGCCTCCAGCCCGGCCAGCAGCGCCCGCAGCCACGCCTCGCCCAGCGTCGCGCCACCGCCCAGCACGAGCACGTCGGGACGCCGCACTCAGATCTCCGGGACTCCCGGGCGCCGCCGTATGCTCCCGCGCCTGGTGTCAGCGCAACCCGAAGCCGCAGAGCGCGAGCCGGGGCTCAAGCAGAACGCGATCGGGTTCGTCGACGCGCTAGTGATCGGCCTGGCGTCGACGGCGCCCGCCTACTCGCTCGCCGCCGTGATCGGCATCGTCGTCGTGATCGCCGGCGTGCAGGCGCCCGCCGTGCTGCTGGCGTCGTTCGTGCCGATGTTCTTCATCGCCGCCGCGTTCTACTACAAGAACCGGGCGGACCAGGACTGCGGCACGACGTGCTCGTGGGGTGACGCGCCGCTCGGACGCCGCACAAGCTCCTGCACCTCAGCGAGCGGCCTGTGTTGGCGGTGCCGGCGCCGCGCGCCGATTGAGAGCCTGCGGCCTCGGCGGTGCCTCGCCGGCGCCGCCGCGCCGTCGTTTCATCCGGCGCCGGCGCCGTGGTTTCATCGGCCGTCGCACCGTCGTTTCATCCGGCCGCGCCGCCGTGGTTTCATCCGGCGCGAGCGCCGTGGTTTCATCCGGCGCGCGTTGGCTGTACGTGATAGCGTACGGCCGTATGCCGGATGCTGCGATCGCATCGGTCGGCCCTCGGGTCAAGGCGCTGCGCGAGGCGGAAGGGCTCTCACTGCGCGACCTCGCCGAGCGCTCAGGCGTCTCCGCGCCCATGCTCTCGCAGGTGGAGCGCGGCGAGACCAGCCCGACGCTGCACGTGGCCGCGCGGATCGCGTCCGGCCTCCAGCTACGGCTCTCGCAGCTGCTGCGGCTCGACGAGGGCGGGTCCGTCTCGATCGTCCGCGCCGGCGAGCGCCGCTCCGGTGGCATGGACGGGCACCGCTACGAGGTGCTGACGCCGCCGCTCCCGGGCCAGCGCGCCGAGGTCTCGCGCCACACACTCGCCGCCGCCGGCGGCGCGACCGGCGGCCCCGGCGACCCACCGATGCACGAACCCGGGTCGCGCGAGACAGCGATCGTCGAGCGCGGCACGGTGCTGCTCGCGATCGACGGCGCGGAGCACGTGCTGGAGCCGGGCGACTGCGTGACCTTCGACGCCGACCTGCCGCACCACTTCGAGAACCGTGGAGAGGAGGAGGCGGTCCTGCTGGCGATCGTGTCGGCCGGGCTGCGTCGCTCATGAGCGCAACGACCCTGTTCGACAAGATCTGGGCCGCGCACGAGGTCGCGGACGGCCTGCTCTACATCGACCTCCACCTCGTCCACGAGGTGACGAGCCCGCAGGCGTTCGACGGCCTGCGCATGGAGGGCCGCCGCGTGCGCCGGCCCGATCGCACGCTGGCGACCGCCGACCACAACGTTCCGACCGACGGCACCCCGGTCGCCGCGCGGATCCGCGACGAGCTCTCGCGCGTTCAGGTCGAGACGCTGGAGCGCAACTGCGCCGAGTTCGGCATCCCGGTCTACTCGCTCGGCTCGGACCGGCGCGGGATCGTCCACATCATCGGCCCCGAGCTCGGCCTCACGCAGCCGGGGATGACGATCGTCTGCGGCGACTCGCACACCGCCACCCACGGTGCGTTCGGCGCGCTCGCGTTCGGCATCGGCACCAGCGAGGTCGAGCACGTGCTCGCGACCCAGACGCTCGCGCAGCCCAAGCCGCGCAGCATGCGGATCCGCTACGAGGGCAGCCTCGGCGCCGGCGTGACCGCCAAGGACCTGATCCTCGGCACGATCGGCCAGATGGGCACCGGCGGCGCCGCCGGCCATGTCGTCGAGTACGCGGGGCCGGCTATCGAGGCGCTGTCGATGGAGGGCCGCATGACCGTGTGCAACATGACGATCGAGGGCGGCGGCCGCGCCGGCATGATCGCGCCCGACGACACCACGTTCGCCTGGATCGACGGACGCGTAGCGGCGCCGGCCAACGTCGAGGCTGCGGTCGACGAGTGGCGCGCGCTGCGGACCGACGCCGGCGCGCGGTTCGACCGCGAGATCGTGGTCGACGCAAGCTCGCTGTCCCCGCTCGTCACGTGGGGGACGACGCCCGCGCAGGTCGTCGGCGTCGGCGACCGCGTCCCCGAGCCGGCGACCGAGACCGATGAGCGCGCCCTGCGCTACATGGCGCTCGAGCCCGGGACGCCGATGCGGGACGTGCGGCTCGACCGCGTGTTCATCGGCTCGTGCACCAACGCCCGGATCGGCGACCTGCGCGCGGCAGCGCGGGTCGTCGAGGGCCGCAGGGTCGCGGCGGACGTGCGCGCGATGGTCGTCCCCGGCTCCGAGCAGGTGCGCGCGCAGGCCGAGGCGGAGGGGCTGGACCACGTGTTCAAGGCGGCCGGCTTCGACTGGCGCACCGCGGGCTGCTCGATGTGCCTCGGGATGAACCCCGACATCCTCGCTCCCGGCGAGCGCTGCGCCTCGACGTCGAACCGCAACTTCGAGGGTCGCCAGGGGCGCGGCGGCCGCACGCACCTCGTGTCGCCCGAGATGGCCGCCGCGGCCGCGATCGAGGGCCACTTCGTCGATATCAGGAGCTGGAGCTGACGATGGAGCCGATCCACACGATCGCCGGCAAGGTCAGCGTGCTCGACCGCGCCGACGTCGACACCGACCAGATCATCCCGAAGCAGTTCCTCAAGCGGGTCGAGCGGACCGGCTTCGGCGAGTTCCTGTTCTACGACTGGGCGCAGGAGCCGGGCTGGGACCTGCCGCCGAACCCGATCCTCGCCGCGGGCCGGAACTTCGGCTCCGGCTCGAGCCGCGAGCACGCCCCCTGGGCGCTGCAGGACTACGGCTTCCGCGCCATCGTCGCGCCCAGCTTCGCCGACATCTTCTTCTCCAACTGCACGAAGATCGGCCTGCTCCCGGTCGTGCTGCCCGAGGACGACGTGCGCGCGCTGATGGACGCGGGCGAGGCGGAGGTCGACCTCGAGGCGCTCGAAGTCCGGTTCGATGGCCGCGCGGTGCCGTTCGAGCTCGACGCCGAGCGCCGCCGGCGGCTGCTCGAGGGCCTCGACGACATCGCGCTCACGCTCCAGCAGGAGGACGCGATCGCCGCGTACGAGGCCGAGCGCGAGCGCAGCGGGCCGGTCACGACGAGCCTGTGAGCGCGCACCGCATCGTCACGCTGCCCGGCGACGGCATCGGCCCGGAGATCCTCGCCGCCGCGACCCGCGTGCTCGACGCCGTCGGGGACTTCAAGTACGACGAGCACCTGTTCGGCGGCGCGTCGATCGACGCCCACGGCGTGGCGCTGACCGACGACACCGTCGTCGCATGCCGCGCCGCCGACGCCGTCCTGCTGGCCGCGGTCGGCGGGCCACAGTGGGACTCGACCGACCCGTCGGCGCCGCGCCCCGAGCAGGGGCTGCTGGGCCTGCGCAAGGCGCTTGGGCTGTACGCGAACCTGCGCCCCGTCCGGCCGCTGCCGGCCCTCTACGACGCCAGCCCGCTCAAGCGCGAGCTGATCGAGGGCACCGACCTGCTGGTCGTGCGCGAGCTCACCGGCGGGATCTACTTCGGCGCGAAGACCCGCACCGACAGCTACGCCTCCGACCTGTGCGAGTACTCGACGCCGGAGATCGAGCGAATCGCGCGCACCGCGTTCCGCGCCGCCCGCGCGCGCGTGACCAGCATCGACAAGATGAACGTGCTCGAGACCGGCCGGCTGTGGCGCGAGGTCGTGGCGCGCGTGCACGCCGAGGAGTTCCCGAACGTCGAGCTCGAGCACCAGCTCGTCGACTCGGCCGCGATGAAGCTCGTCGCGGCACCGCGCCACTTCGACGTGATCCTCGCCGAGAACATGTTCGGCGACATCCTCTCCGACGAGGCCGCGATGCTCACCGGCTCGCTCGGGATGCTGCCAAGCGCGAGCCTGGGCGACGCCGGGCCCGGCCTGTTCGAGCCGGTCCACGGCTCGGCCCCGGACATCGCCGGTCGCGGCATCGCGAACCCGCTGGCGATGATCCTCTCCGCGGCGCTCATGCTGCGGCACGGACTCGCCCTGGAGGCGGAGGCCGCTGCCCTAGAATCGGCGGTCGACCGGGCCCTGGCCGGCGGGCTGCGCACCGCGGACCTGGGCGGAAGCGCGACGACCGCGGAAGCGACCGACGCGGTCTTGAAGGAGCTGTGAGCGTGAGCCAAGCGGACCTGATCTGGATGAACGGGGAGCTCGTCGCCTGGGAGGACGCGAAGGTTCACGTACTCACGCACGCGCTGCACTACGGCACCGGCGTCTTCGAGGGCATCCGCGCCTACGACACCCCCCGCGGCACCGCGATCTTCCGCCACGCGGACCACATCGACCGGCTGTTCCACTCGGCCCGGATGTACCTGATGGAGATCCCGTACACGCGCGAGGAGATCCGCGCCGCTACGCACGAGACGATCGTGCGCAACAACCTCAAGTCGTGCTACATCCGCCCGCTCGTCTACCGCGGCGCCGGCCCGATGGGCTTGTACCCGCTCGACTGCCCGATCGACGTGATGATCGCCGTCTGGGAGTGGGCGCCCTACCTCGGTGAGGAGGGCAAGCGCTCCGGCGTGCGCGGCAAGGTGTCGTCGTTCCGCCGCATCTCGTCCGACGCCGTGATCCCCGCCGCGAAGGCCACCGGCCAGTACGTCAACAGCGTGCTGGCGAAGGTCGAGGTCGACAAGGCGGGGTACGAGGAGGCGATCCTGCTCGACGACCGCGGCATGGTCTGCGAGGGGTCGGGCGAGAACCTGTTCGTCATCAAGGACGGCGTGATCGCAACGCCGGGCTTCAGCGCCGACATCCTCGGCGGGATCAACCGAGCGTCGGCGATCACGATCGCGCGCGACCTCGGCTACGAGGTCGTCGAGCGCGACATCGCCCGCGGCGAGCTCTACCTCGCCGACGAGATCTTCATGACCGGCACGGCGGCCGAGCTCACGCCGCTGCGCGAGGTCGACGACCGCCCGGTCGGCACGGGCGAGCCCGGCGCGATCACGCGCGCGATCCAGAGCGACTTCGAGGACGCGCTGCACGGCCGCTCAGAGCGCTACGCCGACTGGCTCGACGTCGTGGCCGCTCCCGCTCCCGCCACGTGAGCCGGATCGCGATCTACGACTGCACCCTGCGCGACGGGATGCAGGGGGAGGGCATGTCGCTCTCCGCCGCCGAGAAGGTGCGCGTCGCGCACGTGCTCGACGAGCTCGGCGTGCCGTTCGTCGAGGCCGGCTTCCCGGCGTCGAACCCGAAGGAGGCCGAGCTGTTCGAGCTGCTCGCCGGCGAGAAGTTCCGCACTGCGGAGATCGCCGCGTTCGGGATGACGCGGCGGCGCGGCGTCGCGGCGTCCGACGACGAGGCGCTGCGGCTGCTCGCCGAGCTCTTCACGCCGGTCTGCACGCTCGTCGGCAAGACCTGGAGCCTGCACCTGGACAAGGTCGTGCGCGTCGACCGCGAGGAGAACCTGCGCATGATCTCCGAGTCGGTCGGCTTCCTCGCCGGCGAGGGCAAGACCGTCGTCTACGACGCCGAGCACTTCTTCGACGCCTGGCGCGACGACCGCGAGTACGCGCTGCGCTGCGCGCACGCCGCTGCCGACGCCGGCGCGGAGTGGGTGACGCTGTGCGACACGAACGGTGCGACGCTGCCGCACGAGGTCGCCGCGGCGACGGAGGAGGTCGTACGCGCGATCGGCCGGCGCGTCGCGATCCACTGCCACAACGACGCCGAGTGCGGCGTGGCGAACTCGCTCGCCGCCGTGCAAGCGGGCGCCCGGATGGTGCAGGGCACGATGAACGGCTACGGCGAGCGCTGCGGCAACGCCAACCTCGTCTCGATCGTGCCGAACCTCCAGCTCAAGATGGGCCACGAGTGCCTGCCCGAGCTGACCGGGCTCACAGAGGCCTCGCACTTCCTCGACGAGCTGCTCAACTTCGTGCCCGACCCGAACCGCCCGTACGTCGGCGCGAACGCGTTCGCCCACAAGGGCGGCATGCACGTGGCGGGTGTTGCGACCGACCCGGCCACGTTCGAGCACATCGACCCGGCCGCGGTCGGGAACTCGCGCGAGGTGCTGATCTCGGAGCTGAGCGGCAAGGGCACGGTGCTGCAGCGCGCGGAGGCGACCGGCGTCGACCTCGACCCGGTCACCGCCGCGCGGGTCGTCGAGCGCGTCAAGCAGCTCGAGCACGAGGGCTTCCACTTCGAGGCCGCCGACGGCTCGTTCGACCTCCTGATCCGGCGCGAGACCGGCGAGTACCAGCCGCTGTTCCGGCTCGAGTCCTGGCGCGTGATCGCCGAGCAGCGCGAGGACGGCAAGGTCCAGACCGAGGCCACGATCAAGATCTGGGTCGACGGCGAGCGCTACGTCCGCACCGCCGAGGGCAACGGGCCGGTGCACGCGCTCGATGTGGCGCTGCGCTCGGCGATCTCGGCGACCTACCCGCACCTCGCCGACATCCGGCTCGTCAACTACAAGGTCCGGATCCTGGACGAGGAGAAGGCCACCGGAGCGGTCACGCGCGTGCTGCTGGACGCGTCCGACGGCACCGACACGTGGGGCTCGATCGGCGTCAGCGAGAACGTGATCGAGGCGAGCTGGGACGCGCTCGTCGACTCGCTCGAGGCCGGCATGCTGCCCGGCCGCGTACATCACCGCCGCGCCGCCGGCCCGACCGCGGCGCCGGCCCCATGACGCGCGCCGCGCTCGAGTTCATCCCGCTGGCCCGGCCCGTCATGGGCGAGCGCGAGGAGCAGGCCGTGCTCGAGGTGCTGCGCTCCGGGCAGCTCTCGCTCGGCCCGCGCGTGGCGGCGTTCGAGGCGGCGTTCGCGCGCCGCGTGGGCGCGCCGCACGCGTGCGCGGTGTCGTCCGGCACGACCGGCCTGCACCTGGCGCTGCGGGCGGTCGGCGTGCAGGCCGGCGACGAGGTCGTCACGTCGCCGTTCTCGTTCGTCGCTTCCGCGAACGCGCCGCTGTTCGAGGGCGCGCGGCCGGTGTTCGCCGACATCGACCCGGTCACGCTGTGCCTCGATCCCGACGCCGCCGCAGCGGCGATCAGCGGCCACACGACGGCGCTGCTGCCGGTGCACATCTTCGGCTGGCCGGCCGCCGTCGGCGCATTCGAGCGCCATGGCCTGCCGATCGTGGAAGACGCGTGTGAGGCGCTCGGCGCGTTCCACGCCGACGGGACGCCCGTCGGCGGGCGCGGGCATCCGGCCGTCTTCGGCTTCTACGCCAACAAGCAGATCACGACCGGCGAGGGCGGCATGGTCACGCTCGGCTCTGCCGAGCACAAGCAGAGCATCGACTCGGAGCGCAATCAGGGCCGCGCGCCCGACATGGGCTGGCTCGACCACGACCGGCTCGGCTTCAACTACCGGCTGTCGGACCTCGCGTGCGCGCTCGGGCTGGCGCAGCTCGAGCGGCTCGACGAGATGCTGGCGGCGCGCGCCCGCGTCGCCGGCTGGTACCGCGGGGCGCTGGCGGGCCTCGTCGCGGACCGCGGCCTCGTTCTGCCGTGCCCGGACGCCGGCGGCGCCGTGCGCGGCTGGTTCGTGTTCGTCGTCCAGCTGCCGGAGGACGTCGACCGCGACGGCGCCGTCGGCGCGCTGCGCGAAGTCGGCGTCCAGTCCAAGCCGTACCTGCCGGCGATCCACCTGATGTCGTTCTACCGCGAGCGCTTCGGGCACCGGCCGGGCGAGTTCCCGGTCTGCGAGCGGGTCGCCGCCGCATCGCTCGCGCTGCCGTTCTTCCCGACCATGACGCAGCCGCAGGTCGAGCGCGTGGCTGAGGCGCTCGGTCGCGTCATCGGGTCTTGACATAGCCGACGAATCCGGAGCCGCCGACGGCGCGCGCGGTGCGCTCGTCGGGCGCGGGGCGCAGGCCGCGCGACACGAACCCGCGGTGCTCGTACAGCGCCCGCGCCGCGCGGTTCTCGATCCCCGTGTCGAGCGCGATGCCTTGCAGCCCGGTGTCCTCCGCCCAGCGCTCCGCAGCGGCCAGCAGCGCCGTCGCGATGCCGCGGCGCTGATAGGCCGGGTCGGTCGCGAGCGCGTCGACGTACAGCATCCGCGGCGGCGGCTGCGGTGAGACGAGTGCGGTCGCGCGCAGGTGGCGGAACAGCGCGGGGATCCGCCACGGCGGCGAATGGACGAGCGTCAGCCTGACGAAGCGGCGCGCGAGCGCGTCGCCCTCGTCGGCCGGGAACGCCGCCAGCACGCCGACGACCGCGCCGGCCGCTTCGGCGACGCGGCAGATGTCCCAGCTCGCGGTGTGGCGGCGGCGCGGGTAGACGGCGCGCAGCAGCCGCCGCGCGCGCTCGGGGCCGCCGGCGTACGCGCTGTAGTACGGCGCCGCCGAGGCGAACAGCAGCTCGTGCGCCGGATCGTCCGGCCTGGCGGCGCGCACGACGACCTCCATTGCAGGATGATGATGCCGTCATGTCGCGCTTCACGGAGCCGCAGCACCCGATCTTCCGGCAGCTCAACGCGTCGATCGGCTTCGACTGGCGGCTCGGGCCCTACGACGTCGAGCAGTCGCGCGCGCACGCGATGATGCTCGCCGAGGCCGGGATCATCAGCGACGCCGATCGCGACGCGCTGCTCGCCGGCTTGGAGCGCGTCGAGGAGGAGCTCGACGGCGGCTCGTTCGCGTTCCGCGAGGACGACGAGGACATCCACATGGCGATCGAGCGCCGGTTGACCGAGATCGTCGGCCCGGTCGGCGGCAAGCTGCACACGGCGCGCTCGCGCAATGACCAGGTCGCCACCGACATCGCGATGTTCACGCGCGCGCACGCGCTCGAGACGCTCGACAAGCTGCAGCGGCTCCAGAGCGCGCTCGTGCAGCTCGCCGAGCGCCACGAGGACTGGGCGATGCCCGGCTACACGCACCTCCAGCGCGCCCAGCCCGTGTACCTGTCGCACCACCTGCTGGCGTACTTCTGGATGTTCCGCCGCGACGCGCGCAGGTTCGAGTTCGTGCTCGGCTCGACGAACGAGCTGCCGCTCGGCGCGGGCGCGCTGGCAGGGGTGAACTTCGCGACCGACCGCGCGCTCGTGGCGCGCGAGCTCGGCTTCGCGGCCGTCGCCCAGAACTCGATCGACGCCGTCTCGAACCGCGACTTCGTGCTCGACTTCCTCGCCGCCGGTGCGACCTGCGCGACGCACCTGTCGCGGCTCGGCGCCGAGCTCGTGCTGTGGTCGTCGGACGAGTTCGGCTTCTGCGAGGTGTCCGACGCGTGGGCGTCGGGCTCGTCGATCATGCCGCAGAAGAAGAACCCCGACGCGGCGGAGCTGTTGCGCGCCAAGGCGCCGCGCGTCGCCGCGCGGCTCGTCGCCCTCCACGGCGTGCTGCACGGGCTGCCGCTCACCTACAACAAGGACATGCAGGAGGACAAGGAGCACCTGTTCGACGCGGTCGACACGCTCGACCTCTGCCTCCAGGCGGCGGCCGGGATGCTCGACGCGGTGACGTTCGACCGCGAGCGGCTCGCCGCGGCGGCGGCCGACGAGCTGATCGCGGCGACCGATATCGCCGACCTGCTCGTGCGGCGCGGCGTGCCGTTCCGCCAGTCGCACGGGATCGTCGCCGGCATCGTGCGCGAGGCGCTCGCCGCCGGCCGGCCGCTCTCCGACCTAACGCGCGAGGAGCTCGCGCGCCACTCGGAGGCGCTCGACGACGAGTTCTACGACGTGCTGGCGCAGCAGGCGTGCCTGGAGTCGAAGGTGTCCGAGGGCGGTACCGCGCTGGCGCGCGTGCGCGAGCAGCTGGCGCACGCGCGCGCGGAGCTCGACGGCCAGCCGGCGTGACGCGGCCGGCCGCGAGCCGGGCCGCGCCCGCGCGCGGCACGACGCTCCCGCGCGCGTTCTACGCGCGCCCCGTCCTGGACGTCGCCCGCGACCTCGTCGGCTGCACGCTCGCCCACGGGCCTACCGTGGGCGTGATCGTCGAGACCGAGGCCTACCACCAGTCCGAGCCGGCCTGCCATGCGTTCGTCGGCGTGACGCCGCGCACGCGCGTGCTGTTCGGGCCGCCGGGGACCGCCTACGTCTACCGCTCCTACGGCATCCACGCGCTGTTCAACGCGGTCTGCGAGCCCGAGGGCGTCGGCGCGGCGGTCCTGATCCGCGCGCTCGAGCCGATCGCGGGGCTAGACGCGATGCGCGAGCGGCGCGGGCTGCACGCCGTCGAGCAGCTCTGCTCCGGGCCGGGCAAGCTCACGCAGGCGCTCGCGATCGAGCTCGAGCACGACGATACGGACCTGATCCGCGGGCCGGTACGGCTCGGCCCGCCGCCGCCGGGCTGGGAGGACGTC
>Ga0081538_10001334_pt1 | contig 25379 bp, 25 predicted proteins | sample TabmetS5T2R1_FD_71022 | JGI IMG/M metagenome (GOLD analysis project Ga0081538, IMG submission 71022) | Tabebuia heterophylla rhizosphere microbial communities from the University of Puerto Rico - S5T2R1 | ecosystem: Host-associated > Plants > Roots > Rhizosphere ... | reverse complement strand
CCGAGCTTGTCGGGGTTGACGACCGAGCGGATCATCTGGATCTGGCCGGCGAGCACGTCGAGCGTCAACGTGCCGACTACCTTCCCGTCGCGATCGCGGAGGATGGCGCCTGGCTGGCCGTTGACCTCGCGTTGCTCCACGCTCGCATCGACCTTGGCGAGCACCGGGAACATCGACGCGAGCACGCGGGCCACCTTGTCGGCGCCGATCACCGGCCTCGCGAACGCCGGCGCCTTGCCTCCGCTGTCCCCGACCATCTGGACGTCGGCGGCGAGCAGTTCCCGCAGTCCTTCGAGGTCGCCGTCTCGGAGCGCGTCGAAGAACCGCGCCGCCAGCTCCTCGCGCTCCCGGCGATCCGCCTCGAACCGGGCGCGTCCGTCGGCCATGTGGCGCCGGGCGCGGACCACGTGCTGGCGGCAGGCCGCCTCGGACCTGCCGACGGCCGAGGCGATCTCGGCGAAGTCGAAGCCGAAGACGTCCCGCAGCACGAAGACCGCCCGTTCGAGCGGGCTGAGGCGCTCGAGCAGCAAGAGGGCCGCCATCGAGATCGAGTCGGCCAACTCGGCCGACCGGGCCGGATCCGCATAGGGGTCGGTGAGGAGCGGCTCGGGGAACCACGGCCCGACGTACGCCTCCCGCCGGACCCGGGCCGAGCGCAGGACGTCGATCGAGATGCGCGTGACGACGGCCGAGAGAAACGCCTTGGTCGAGGTGGGTTCGCTGGCGGATGTCTCGTAGCGCAGCCAGGTCTCCTGGACCGCGTCTTCCGCCTCTGCCACGCTGCCGAGGATCCGGTACGCGATCGCGTACAGCAGCGGCCGTTGCTCCTCGAACTCCTCGGACCGGGTCATGCCAGCTCCTCCTTGAAGCCCTGTCGCCACGACGGATAGCGCAGCTCCCAGCCGAGCTCCCGCTTGGCCTTGGCGTTGGAGAACGGCCGCCCCTCGGTCATGATCGCCACCCCCATCTCACCGGCCAGCGGCCGGACCAGCCACTTGGGGATCCGCAGCGGCCGTTTCGCCCCCACGCACGCGGCCAGGTAGGGCAGCCACTCGCTGACCGGGGCCGGTTCGTCATCGACGATGTTGAACACGCCACTCGCCCGCTGCTCCACCGCCGCCACGGTGGCGCTTGCCGCGTCGTCGACATGCACCCACGAGAAGTAGCCCGTACCGCCCCCGATGATCGGGAGCCGGCGCTTGCGTACGAGATCGATCTGGCTCTCGACGCCGCCACCGGGACCGTAGAACCCGCCGTATCGCAGTGCCGCGCCGCCGGCCTTCACGACCACGTCCTCGACGTGACGGAGCGGTGCCGCCACGATGCGCATCTTCGGGGCCAACTCCTGCAGCCGCAGCGGCTCGTCCTCGGCCACCAATCCCGCTTCCCGGTTCGCTGGCCAGGTGGCAACGCTCTGGGCGACCAGGTGGGACACACCGGTCGCCTCCGCTGCGGCCAGCAGGTGGTCCGTTCCCTCCGTCCGCAGCCGGTTCGTGACGGCGCCGAACCGTTCGGGGTGCCGGAAGTTGGGCTTGCCGGCGTGCGCGAGCGAGAGTCCGGTCATCTCGTGCACGATCGCGTCCGGCTTCGCCGCGGCCACCGCCTCACCGACCGACATCGGATCCAGCCCGTCCATCACGACCCCCTGGGCGCCCAGCTCTTGCAGCAAGCCCAGCTTGGCCGCACTCGTCGTCGTGGCCGTCACCTGGTGACCACGGGCGACCAACTGCGGTACGAGACGACGCCCCAGTGCCCCGCTCCCGCCTGCCACGAACACTCGCATCCGCCACGCTCCTCGTCCGGTTCTGGCTCTCCTGACTGAGACGAAACAGCCCGGCCGCCAGTGACATGCGGGTCGGGACGGCGGATATTGCCGTGTACGTACGTCGTCGGACACACTTTGCCCGACTGCTGTCGATCGGATGCGAGCCAGACGGTATCCGATTCGTGATCCGAGTCGACACGGAGATCGCGGAGACTGAGGACCATGAAGTGGCTCCTCGGTGTCGCTGTCGGCAGCGTGCTGGTCGTCGCACATGGAGGAGACGACAGCTCGGCTGAGCCAGAGCTGGATCCCGTCTCGAACGGCGCGACGCTCAACACCAGTACGTGGCCTCATGTCCCTGAGTGGGAGAACCTCTTGGTGATGGAGATGCGTGTCAGCGGTGTCGTCCGCGTTGACGCGAACGGTTGCGTCTACCTGGAAGGCAAGCGTCCTGAGGTTGTGTCGAACGTCCTGTGGCCGGCCGAACACATCGCCTCCCCCCAGCCCGACGGAACCGTCACCATCTTGAACGAGGACGGCGTGGTCGTCGCCACGACTGGCCATCGGCTCATCGCCAGCGGAGGAGGACTGCCTCCCAACTTCGACGTCGACTGGGCGTGTTCGGCCGAGGGCGCCAATCAACCAATAGTGATGATTACCGACTGGCTGCCGCCGCTGTACGACTGAGTCTCGGTGCCACGTGGGTCGCACGGATGCGACGTCGGACGCGCGTCAGGCGCCCCGAATCCGGTCGGCCGCCTCGATCGCGACGGCACCGAGCTCGGCGAACCGACTCGACGGCACCCGGGCGCTCGGACCCCACACGCTGACGACGGCGATCGGTCGGTCGACGGGATCGAGGACGGGGGCGGAGACGCCGTTGACGTCGCTCTCCAGCTCGCCGTCGCTCACGGCGTAGCCGAGCCGACGGACGTCCGCGAGCTCGGTACGCAGGGCACCGCGGTCGGTCCGCGTCGTCTCGGTGTACTCCGCGAGCGGTACGGACAGGATCGACGCGATCTCGTCGTCGGGCAGCCAGGCCAGGAACGCCTTGCCGGCCGACGTCGCGTGCACCGGCACGTGACTGCCGAGCCAGCGCGCGGTGAGCACGGCCGGCGGGGCGACCTCGTCGACGTAGGCGAGGCCGAGTCGCTGCGGGACGGCGAGGTTCGCGGTCTCGCCGGACTCGGCGCAGACCCATTCGAGCGTCGCGTGGGCCCGCCGGACCAACCCCGAGACGCCGGCCGAGCCGGCCAGCCGGGCGATCCCGAGACCGATCGAGTAGCGGTTGGACACTGGGTCGCGCTCGACCATCCCATGGTGCTCGAGAGTTGCGAGCAGTCGCCACGCCGTCGCCCGGTTCAGCCCGCACTCGGCCGCGAGATCCGCGGCGGGCCGGCCACCCGGCGCGCCCGCGGCGACGGCGTTCAGCAGCCCGACGGCACGATCGAGCGACTGCACCCGACCGGACTCGAGCGGCTTGACGGTATCGGTCATCGGTGCCTAGCATCGCACATTACGAGCGTCAAGCGCACAATATGCGGTGGTGGCATTCATGAGCTCGGACCGGATCGTGACGCCGTACGAAGGCAGCGGCGCCGCCGTGTGGGACCCGGACGCGCCGATCCCGGCGCCGCTCGAGCCGCATCGCACACCGGTCCGGCCGGAATGGGTCGACTACAACGGCCACATGAGCGAGTCGTGCTACCTGCTCGTCTTCGGCGACAGCTCCGACGCGTTCTTCCGCTATCTCGGGATCGACGAGGCCTATCGCGCCGGCGGCCACTCGCTCTTCACGGTCGAGACGCATCTGCACAACGTCCGAGAGGCGGCCGAGGGCGAGCCGCTGCGGCTACGGCTGCAGGTGCTGGACCACGACGCCAAGCGGCTCCACATCTTCCACGAGATGCGGCACGGGGACACCGACGCGCTGCTCGCGACGGCTGAGCAGCTCCTCGTCCACGTCGACACCGAGGCCGGTCGATCGGCGGCGATGCCGGACGACCTGCTCCGACGGGTCGCCGCGGTGGCCCGGGCCCACGCGGCGCTCCCCATGCCCGACGTCGTCGGGCGCCCGATGGGCATCCGGCGCCCACCCGAGGGGAGGTCGTGATGGACTTCGCGCTGAGCGACGAGCAGCGGGCGATCGTCGACACCGTACGCCGGTTCGTCGCGGCCGAGCTCGCGCCGTACGAGGACGAGGTCGAGCGCCTCGACGATGTGCCGCTGGACCTCGTCGACCAGATCCGGGGCAAGGCACTCGGATCCGGTCTCTATGCCGCCAACATGCCCGCCGAGCTGGGCGGCGGTGGTCTCGACGCGGTCGGCCTGGCGCTCGTGGAGCGCGAGCTCGGCAAGACCAGCTACGCCCTGCAGATGCTCGTCGCCCGACCGAGCAACATCCTGCAGGCGTGCGAGGGCGAGCAGCGCGACCGCTACCTGCTGCCGGCGATCCGGGGCGAGCGCCACGACTGTCTCGCGATGACCGAGCCGGGCGCGGGATCCGACGTACGGTCGATGTCGATGCGGGCCGAGCGGTCCGGCGACACGTACGTCCTCAACGGCACCAAGCACTTCATCAGCCACGCCGACCTGGCCGACTTCGCGATCGTCTTCGCCGTCACCGGGTCCGAGCGCACCGAACGCGGCGAGCGCAATCTCATCTCGGCCTTCCTCGTCGACATGGACACCGACGGTTTCGACGTACGCCGCGGCTCGGTCTGCGTGTCCAACCGCGGATATCACCAGTGCGAGCTGGCGTTCACCGACTGCGTCGTGCCGGTCGGCCAACGGCTGGGGGAGGAGGGTCGCGGCTTCGAGCTCATGAACGAGTGGCTCGGCGCCAGCCGGCTCAGCGTCGCGGCCACCTGCGTCGGTCGCGGCCGTCGCGTCCTCGACATGGCGGTGGACTGGGCGGCGGAGCGGACCCAGTTCGGCCAGCCGATCGGCCGGTTCCAGGGCATCGGCTTCCAGCTCGCGGACATGGCCACCGAGCTCGAAGCCGCCGAGCTGCTGCTCCTGCGGGCCGCCCACAAGCTCGACCGGGAGCGGATGACCGATCAGGACGCCGCGATGGCCAAGCTGTACGCGTCGGAGACCCTTGCCCGCATCACCGATCGGGCGGTGCAGATCTTCGGTGGCATGGGCCTCATGTCCGACCTGCCGATCGAGCGCTTCTGGCGGGACGCCCGCGTCGACCGGATCTGGGACGGCACGAGCGAGATCCAGCGGCACATCATCGCCCGCTCGCTGCTGCGGCCGCGCGGAGCCTGATGAGGACGCCGGGCCGGCTGCGTCGGCTGCTGGCACCGCGGCACATCGCGTTCGTCGGCGGTGACGTCGCCGGCCTCGCGATCCGACACTGCCGAGATCTCGGCTTCGACGGCGCGATCTGGCCGGTTCACCCGAGCCGTACGTCGATCGAGGGGTTCGCCTGCCACCGCCGCGTCGACGCGCTCCCGGAGACGCCGGATGCCGCCTTCGTGGCCGTCCCGGGGGAGGCGACGATCGAGGTGGTCGCCGCACTCGCCGCCCGAGGCGCCGGCGGCGCGGTCTGCCACGCCTCCGGGTTCGCCGAGGCCGATCCGCACGGGCGCCGATTGCAGGACGCGCTGGTCGCCGCCGCCGCCGACATGCCCCTGGTCGGGCCGAACTGTCTCGGGATCGTGAACTACCTCGACCGGCTGGCGCTGTGGCCCGAGCAGCACGGCGGCCGCGTCGTCGATCGAGGCGTCGCCCTCGTCACCCAGAGCGGCAACATCGGGCAGAACCTCACCATGCAGCGACGCGGCCTGCCGATCGGTCAGCTGATCGCGGTCGGCAACGGCGCCGTCACGGGCGTCCCGGAGATCGTCGACGCCCTGCTCGACGACGAGCGCATCAGCGCCATCGGCCTGCATCTGGAGGGGGTCGGCGACCCGGCCGCACTGGCGCGGAGCGCGGTGACCGCCCTGCGCCGGCAGGTCCCGATCGTGGCGCTCAAGACGGGCACGTCCGAGCTCGGCGCCCGGACCAACCTGAGTCACACCAGCTCCCTGGCCGGCTCCGACACGTTGGCCGACGCGCTGTTCGAGCGGGTCGGCATCGCGCGGGTGGGCGACGTCGAGGCGTTCGTCGAGACGCTGAAGTACCTCCACGTCCACGGCTGTCCGGGCGGGTCCGACATCGCGTCCGCCAGCTGTTCCGGCGGCGAGGCGGCGCTGGTCGCCGACGCGGCGCACCGACGCGGTCTGCGACTGCCGGCCTTCTCGGAGTCGACGGCGACCGGGCTGCGGTCCGCGCTCGGCGACCGGGTAACCGTCGCGAACCCGCTCGACTACCACACGTACGTCTGGGGCGACGCCGAGCGGATGGCTGCCGGTTTCGAGGCGTTCCTCGGCGCGGACGTCGACGCGCATCTGCTGATCCTCGACATGCCGCGCGACGACCGTTGCGACGACACCGAGTGGCATCGTGCCGTCGACGCGTTCGTCGCCGCCCACCGGCGTGCGGCAGTGGCGGCGTCGATCGCGTCGGGCCCGGTCCCGGCGGCGTGCGTCGTCAGCACACTGCCGGAAGGGCTCCCCGAAGCCGTCGCGGAGCGGCTCCTCGCCGAGGGCATCGCGCCGATGCAGGGCATCGACGACTGCGTCGCCGCGATCGCCGCCGCCCGTCGGATCGCCCTGGCGCGACGCCGTCTGGACCGGATCGACCCGCTGCCGGAGGAGTGTCCCGATCTGTCGCCGGGCGTGCTGCTGGCCGAGCACGAGGGCAAGCGGGTGCTGGCCGAGCACGGCGTACGGGTACCCGCCGGCACGATCGCGACCGCGAGCGGTGTGAGCGACGCCGCCCGTGAGATCGGGTTCCCCGTGGTGGCCAAGGTGGCCTCCGGGCTCGCCCACAAGTCCGACGTCGACGGCGTACGGCTCGGCCTCGCCGACGAGCGTCAGCTCGCCGACGCCGTCGCGGCGATGCGCGATCGGTCGGAGGAGTTCCTGATCGAGCAGCACGTCGACGGCGCCGTCGCGGAGCTGATCGTCGGCGTCCAGCGCGATCCGCAGTACGGGCTCGCCCTCACCGTCGGCACCGGCGGCATCCTCGTCGAGCTGCTGCGCGACACCGTGACACTGCTGATCCCGACATCGCGTCCGGAGATCCGGTCGGCGCTCCGTACGTTGCGCGGCTGGCCGCTGCTGTCCGGCTTTCGGGGCCGCAAGCCGGCCGACGTCGACGCGGCGCTCGACGCGGTGCTCGCGGTCGCGCGGTATGCGTACGACCGCCGGGATAGCCTCGTCGAGCTGGAGATCAACCCCCTGCTCGTGCTGCCGGAGGGACAGGGCGCGGTCGCGGCCGACGTCCTGATCAGGTACGGCAGCGACGCCGATCGGAAGGAGCCGCCCGTTGGATCCGGTACACACCGAGGCGACTGACGGCGTCCTGCTCGTCACGCTGGACCGGCCGAAGGCCAACGCGATCGACGTCGCCACGAGCCGCGCGTTGTACGACGCGTTCGATCGCCTGCGACGCGATCCGGACCTGCGCGTCGGCGTCGTCACGGGTGCCGGCGAGCGCTTCTTCTCGGCCGGATGGGACCTGAAGGCGGCGACCGAGGGCGAGTCGGTCGACGCCGACCACGGCCCCGGTGGGTTCGCCGGCCTGACCGAGTTCTTCGACCTCGACAAGCCGGTGATCGCCGCGGTCAACGGTCTCGCGCTCGGCGGCGGGTTCGAGCTCGCGCTGGCGGCGGACCTGATCGTGGCCGCGGACACCGCCGAGTTCGGCCTGCCCGAGGTCGGGCTCGGGATGGTCGCCGACTCCGGTGGCGTCCTCCGGTTGCCCCGTCGGCTTCCGCGGGCCGTCGCGCTGGAGCTGCTCCTCACGGGCCGCCGGATGACGGCGTCGGAGGCGCTGCGATGGGGGCTGGTCAACCGCGTCGTGCCGGCCGGTGAGCTCCGGTCGACCGCCCTCGATCTGGCCGCCGACATCCGGGCCGGAGCGCCGCTCGCGGTGGCCGCGATCAAGGAGATCGTCCGCCGGACGGAGCAGCTCGACCTGGCGGCCGGCTTCGCGCTCCTCCGCGGCGGCGACCTCGGGCGCTACCGGGCGATGCTCACCTCCGAGGACGCGGCGGAGGGCCCTCGAGCGTTCGCGGAGAAGCGCCCACCCGTGTGGCGGGGGCGCTAGGACGTACACCCGGAGCGGTCGATCCCTCGCCAGGGCCCGCCTCGAAGTCGCGCTGGCGGACCAGGAAGGCCGCCAACGCCCCGGCGCGACCGATCCGGGTGGCGGCTAACGGAACCGTCCGCCACCTCAGCACCGCGTGCGGCCGGAACTGACCGCCGGGCAGGTCCGCGGTGGTCGGTTTCCGCCGCGGACGGTACGGGTGAGTCGCATCAGGTCGGCGAGCCCTCCAACGTACGGCTGGCGGTCAGGCGGCGCTCACAGCGGCTCCTCGACCTCGCCGAGGCGCTCGGTGAGTCGGAGGTTCTCCCGGGCGTCGATCGGGCAGGCGATGACGGAGACGCCGTCGTCGTCGAGCGCCCGCCGCAGGGTCGGCAGGAACTGGTCCGCGGCCTCGATGCGGTAGCCGCGGGCGCCGAAGCTCTCGGCGTAGGTCACGAAGTCCGGGTTGCCGAAGCGGGTGTGGCTGTGCCGGCCCATGTCGAGCTCCATCTTCCAGGTGATCAACCCGTACTCGTCGTCGACCAGCACCACGATGACCAGGGACAGATCCTCGCGGACGGCGGTCTCGATCTCCTGGGAGTTCATCAGGAAGGCGCCGTCGCCGGTGATCGCGACCACCTTCTTGTCGGGCCGGGCCAGCTTCGCTCCGATCGCGCCGGGGACGGCGAAGCCCATCGCCGACAGGCCGTTGGACACCAGGCAGGTCTCGGGCTCGTACGTGGGGTACAGCCGTGACATCCACATCTTCCCGGCGCCGGTGTCGGCGAGCACGATGTCGTCGCGGTCGAGGGCCTCGCGTACGTCGGCGACGACGCGCTGCGGGACGATCGGGAAGCTGTCGTTGCGGCGGCCGTACTCCAGCTCGTCGACCAGCAGGGCCCGGATGCTGTCGTCCACCGTCGTCGAGAACCGGCTCGAGCACGCCCCGGCGATGGCGTCGAGCGTCTGCGAGATGTCGGCCTGGATGCCGACGGCGACCGGGTAGTGGGCGTCGGTCTCGGCCGGGAACCGATGCACGTGGACGATGGCCTTGTCGCCGTCCGGGTTGATCTTGACCGGGTCGAACTCCTGCAGCTCGTAGCCGACGCAAACGATGACGTCGGCGCGGTCGAAGCCGAAGTTGCCGTAGTCGCGACGCATGAAGCCGACCGCGCCGAGGGCGTTCGGATGGTCGTCGGGGAAGACGCCCTTGCCGTGGAAGGTCGTCGCGACGGGTACGTCGAGAGTCTCCGCGAAGCGTACGAGGGCCTCCGACGCGCCGGCTCGAGCGGCCCCGTGGCCGGCGAGGACGACGGCGTTCGTGGCCCCGTGGAGGACCTCGACGGCCCGCCGCACCTGCGCCTCGGACGGGGCGTCGGCGCGCGGCTTGGCGATCGGCAGCGGGTCGAGTGCGGTCGTCGGCTTGGCGGCCTCGATATCCTCCGGGATCGCGAGGAACACCGCACCGGGTCGCTCGGTCTGCGCCGTCTTGAAGGCCTTGCGCACCATCTCGGGTACGGCGTCGGGCACCAGGATCCGCTCGGACCATTGGGTCACCGGGTCGAACATCGCGACCAGGTCGATGACCTGGTGCGACTCCTTGTGAACCCGCGACAGCGAGCCCTGGGCGGCCAGCGCCACGAGCGGCGTGCTGTTGGTGGTCGCGTCGGCGGTGCCGAGCAGCAGGTTGATGGCGCCGGGTCCGAGGGTGGCCGAGCAGACTCCGGCTCGGCCGGTGAGCCGGCCGTACATCTCGGCCATGAACGACGCGCCCTGCTCGTGTCGGACCAGGACGTACCGAATCGACGACTTCGAGAGGGCGTCGACGAAGCGGATGTTCTCCTCGCCGGGGATGCCGAAGACGTACTCCACCCCCTCCGCCTCGAGACAGCGCACGATCAGCTTGCAGACGTCCTCGGTCATGCCGCCTACGCTATCCAGTCGGCCGGGCCGACCACTCCGAGCCGGTCTCGGTGTCGTGCACCTCGACGCCGGCCGCGGTGACGATCTCGCGGAGGCAGTCGGCGGTGTCGTACGACTCCTGCTCGCGCAGCCGGTCCCGCAGCGCCAGCATCGGCTCGACGAGGGACATTCCGCCCGTCGGGGACGCCCACTGGTCGGCGGCGAGCGCGGTCGGTCGGGGCCGGGGCGTACGGTCGGATCAGAGGTCTCCTCCGTCGACTCGGGAGTGCGGTATGGCAAAGCTGGATCGCCCGGAGCGCACGCTCGGCCTGGCCAGAGCGGGTGCGTCGGACGCCGAGGCGCTGGAGTTCGCCGACGCGTTGCTGGCTTTCCTCGCCTCGGCTCGCCGGACCCGTGGGCGGATGCAGCCGCTGTTCGACGACATCACGGTGCCGCAGCTGGTCCTGCTCGACGCCATCGAGGAGTGCGGCCGGGACGGGATCGGCGCGGTCGCCGACTTCACCAGCCTGAGCCAGCCCACGGTCACGCGCAGCGCCGCCGCTCTCGAGCGGGAGGGCCTGGTGTCGCGCGACCTGGCCGACGGCGACGGCCGCCGCCGCATCCTGACCCTCACCCCACGCGGCGAGCAGCTGCTGGCCGACAAGCGATCGATCGTGGCGCGGCAGTTCGCCGTCGCCTGGGACCGCCTCGACGCCTCCGAACGCGCCCTCGCGGTGCCGCTGCTGCGCCACCTGGCGAGCCTGGTCGACCAACTCTTCTGACCGGCCGGCCGGGATCGTGTTCCTGCTATGTAATTCGGGGTACGGTAGGAGACGGGGCGAGGTCACATCGCGGAGGTGAGCGATGAACGATCGGCGCCGGGCAACGGCCCGCTCAGTCCTGACGCGCATCGGACGAGCCGCGTTGACGGGCTTGACCGCGATGGGCTCGTGCTGGGGCGGCGGCTACGCGCTGGCCGCCACCGCGCGACAGACCCGTCGCTACCTCGACGAACCCGACGATGACGACGTACGCGACCAGGCGCGACGTGGCATCGCCGAGATCGAGGCGTACCTCGCGGTCGTCGACCCACGCGCCCGCCGGATCGAGAAGCCGAAGCGGCATCGACGCCGCGGCGAGCCGGCCTGAGGGGTTGCCGCCCGAGCGGGCTACTGGGCTCCCGCGACGTACTGGTTGAGCTGATCGCGCTCGAACTCGAGCTGGCTGAGTCGGAGCTTCACCGCGTCGCCGATGCTGACGATGCCGACCAGGGCGCCGTCCTCGACGACGGGCACGTGTCGGACGCGGTGCTCGGTCATGAGGGACATGAGCCGATCGAGGCTGTCGCCGGGCTCGCCGACGTGGATCGAGGTCGTCATGATGGCCGATACCGGGCCGTCCAGGACGGAGTCGTCCTCGTGCAGTCGCCGCACGACGTCTCGCTCCGAGACGATGCCGATCGCGCTGGTGCCGTCCTCGCTGACCACGAGAGCGCCGACGTTGTGGTCGGCCAGCTCGGCCAGCAGCTCGCGAACGGTCGCGTCCGGTCGGATCGTCGCGACCTCGGTGCTGCCCTTGGACTGAAGCACGTCGCTGATTCGCATCTTGGCCTCCCTCGTCGGGGGTCGTGCGCGCAGCTTAACGCCCAGCAGCCGTGGTCCGACAGCATCGGCATCGCGGGCTGAGAGGATGCGAAGGTGCTCGCGGCATCGGTGATGGGGTGGATCAGCCTGGTCCTGGCCGTCGACTCCGACGGCAGCCTGGCGACGCAGCGACTGCTGGGCGGGCTCACCTGGGTGCTGCTGGTGGTCGTGCTGCGGCGCGAGTCGACGACCGTACGGATCCAGACCGCCGTCGTCGTCGTCTTCGCGACCGCGGTGGAGTACACCTTCTCGCCGCTGCTCGAGGTGTACGTCTACCGCTTCGACAACGTGCCCGCGTACGTGCCGCCCGGGCATGGCCTGGTGTACCTCGCGGCACTGAGCCTCGGCCGGTCGGCGTTCGTCCGGTCGCACCTGCGTGGCTGCGTCGCCGCCGTCGTCGTCGCGGGTGGGGCGTACGCGGCGTGGGGACTGCTGCTCGGGCCACGCGTCGACGTGCTCGGCGCGTTCTGGTACGCCTGTCTCGTCGGCTTCCTCGCCTGGGGGCCGTCGCGACCGCTGTACGTCGGCGCCTTCGTCGTCGTCACGTACCTCGAGATCCTCGGCACGGCGCTCGGCACCTGGACCTGGCAGCCGTACGACCCGACCGGATGGATCCCGATCGGCAACCCGCCGTCGGGAGCGGCCGGCGGCTACGGCTGGTTCGACCTCGCCGCGCTGCTGCTGACGCCGTACCTGCTCGGCCGCCGGCGCGTCCGAACCCGCCACCCTCGTCCCGCCGCCGACGCCGAGCCCGAGCGCGTCGGCTGACCGCGTCACTCCGCTTCCCTCCCGTTCCCGCGCCGCAAACCGGGCATACCGTGACCCGAAGCGACGCGAAGAGGAGGGAAGCGATCCCACGGGCCCCACAGGCCTCCTGAGCCTCTGGTGTCACCCACACCCAAAGAAGTGCTTGACAGTGGGTTCTGCCAGAGGCATACTCCCAAACATGTCTTTGGAGGTTAACACCCTGCGGGCGCTGGCCCACCCGATCCGGCTGCGGATCCTGTCGCTGCTGACCGCGGCGTCGATGAGCGCGGCCGACCTCGCTCGCGAGCTCGACATCACGCAGGCGAACGCGTCGTACCACCTGCGGCAGCTGGCCGCCGTCGACCTGGTCGTCGAGGCGGGTGAGCGCAAGATCCGCGGCGGCGTCGCCAAGCTCTACCGCTACCCGTTGGAGCGGGCGCCCGCGAAGCTGGCCGACGACGACGAGGCTCGCCAGCTCTACGCCCAGACGATGGCGACCGAGATGGTGCGTCGCTACGCGCTCCAGCAGAAGGGCAAGGGCACCTTCACCGACGCCGAACTGTGGGTCGATCCGGAGGTCTGGAACGACGTTGTGCAGGCGACCGCCGACGCGTCGCGACGGCTGCACACCGAAGCCAAGCTGCCGCGTACGGAGGGCACGGTCCGGGTGTCGATGACCACCATGCTCTTCGAGATGCGGTCGACCAGCTCCGACGCCAACCCCGATCCCGAACACGATCCTGATCCCGATCCCGACGCGGAGGGGCCGTCATGACGTACCGAGAGTCGCTCGCGCCGCTGCGGAGCGCCCGGTTCCGCTGGTTCTTCGCCGGGCGTACGGCGTCGCTGCTCGGCAACGCGATGGTGCCGGTCGCGCTGGCGTTCGCGGTGCTCGACCTGACCGGCGAGGTGTCGGATCTCGGACTCGTCCTCGCCGCGCGCAGCATCCCGATGGTGGCCCTCATCCTGCTCGGCGGCGTCGTCGCGGACCGGATGTCGCGCAGCCAGCTCATGCTGCTGTCGCACACCGGCGCCGCCCTCACGCAGGGTGCGGTGGCCGTCCTGCTGCTCAGCGGCAACGCCGAGCTGTGGATGCTGGTCGCGCTGGAGTTCGCCAACGGCACCCTCTTCGCGATTACGTTCCCGGCCCTGCAGGGAGCGATCCCGCAGGTGGCCGAGCGGCAGCACCTCCAGCAGGCCAACGCGATGCTGGCCTTCTCCCGCAACACCGCGATGATCGTCGGCCCCAGCATCGCGGGACTGCTGGTGGTCACCGTCGGGTCCGGTTGGGCGATCGCGTACGACTCGATGAGCTTCGCCGTCGCGGCGTACTGCATGAGTCGGCTTCGACTGCCGGCGCTGGAGCGGGCGGAGCCGACGTCGGTGCTGCACGACCTCCGGGTCGGCTGGTCGGAGTTCACGTCCCGTACCTGGGTCTGGGTGGTCGTGGCGGCGTTCGCCGTGCTCAACATGATCCACGCCGGCGTCTGGTTCACCCTGGGACCCTCCATCGCCAAGGACACCATCGGCGAGGGCCAGTGGGGTCTGGTGCTGAGCGCCGAGGCGGTCGGGCTCATCGTCATGAGCCTCGTCCTGCTGCGCGTGAGCCTGCGCTACCCGGTTCGCGCCGGGATGATCGGGATGACCTCGTTCGGACTGCCGATGGCGATGCTCGGCATGGAGCCGCACGTCGTCGCGCTGGTGGTGTCCGCGGCCCTCGCCGGCGCCGGGATGGAGGTCTTCGGGATCGGCTGGCAGATCGCCCTGCAGGAGCACGTGCCGGGGGAGGTCTTGTCCAGGGTGGCGTCGTACGACGCGCTCGGCTCGTTCGTCGCGGTCCCGATCGGCCAGATCCTCGCCGGGCCATTGGCCGCCGTGTGGGGCACCCGGGACGTGGTCGTCGCCGCTGCCGCGCTCTACATCGTGGTGGGCTTCGCGACCCTGTTGTCGCGGTCGGTCCGCGATCTCGAGCGGGTGGTCGTCGAGCCGGACGTCAGCCCCCGTCGGGCTGCCGGCGCGACGTCGTGAACGTCGAGACGTTGCCCTGGTCGCGATCGCGGTCGCCGTCGTCGTCCGGGAAGTAGCCGAGGAAGGCCATGGCGGCGTCGTGCAGGCGCTCGTTCGTGGCGAGCGCGTTGCGGCCGAGTGGACCGGGTCGCCCGTCCAGGCCGGTGAACTTGCCGCCGGCCTCTCGCACGATGACCTCCGGCGCGGCCATGTCGTGCAGCGCCAGCTCCGGCTCGGCCGCGATGTCGACCGCGCCCTCGGCGACCAGCATGTAGGACCAGAAGTCGCCGTACGCGCGAGTCCGCCAGCACCGTCGGGTCAGGGCGTGGAACGCCTCGTGGCGCCCGATGGCCTCCCAGCCGCTGATCGAGGAGTACGAGAACGACGCGTCCGCGATGTCGTCGACGTCGGAGACCTGACACTGCTTCGCCGCCATCAGCGATCGGCCGGTCCAGGCGCCGCCGGCCTGGCTCGCCCACCAGCGTCGGCCCAACGCCGGTGCCGACACGCAGCCCACGACCACCTCGTCGTCGACCAGTAGCGCGATCAGCGTCGCCCAGACGGGGACGCCGCGGACGAAGTTCTTGGTGCCGTCGATCGGGTCGATGACCCAGCGGCGCGGCCCCCAGCCCGACGTGCCCTCCTCCTCGCCCTGCACGGCGTCGCGCGGGCGGGCCCGGGCAAGAGTGCGACGAACCGCCTGCTCGACTGCGTGATCGGCGTCACTCACTGGAGTAAGGTCCGGCTTCGTCACGACGTGCAGATCGAGCGATTTGAAGCGGTCCATCGCAATCGATTCGGCGTCGTCAGCCAGTACATGGGCAAGACGCAAGTCGTCGGTGAAGGAAGCGGCCACGAGGGCACCCTAGTCCTCCTCGCCCTAGCGGCGGGGTGGGCGACGCCGCCAGGATGGTCGCAGCTCACCGGCCCCGAGCGAGGAGGTCTCGATGCCCGAGGAGATCAACGGGCTGCCACTCCATCCACTCATCGTGCATTCCGTGGTGGTCCTGGTCCCCCTGACGGCGCTGGTTGCGGTGTTGTTCCTGGTGCCCCGATTCCGCCGGTCGCTGCGATGGCCCATGGTGTTGCTGGCCGTGGCCTCCGTGGCGTCGACCTTCCTGGCCCGGGAGAGCGGCCACAACCTCGAGGAGTCGTTGCAGGCGAGCGGTCCACTGGAGGAGGTCATCGAGCGGCACGAGGAGCTCGCCAACCAGCTGTGGTACATCGTCATCGCCTTCGCCATCGTGGCCTGCATCGCCGCCTACGTACTGCGCCCCTCCGACGAGGTCGGGCCGTTCCCTGGTGAGGACTCCGAACGCGACGAGGAGCCGACGACGACGCTGGACACGATCGTGCGGGTCGTCGTGGCCGTGCTGGTCGTCGTCGGCGCGGCCGCCGCCGGCGTCCAGACCTACCGGACCGGTGAGCAGGGCTCGCAGGCCGTCTGGGACACCCCAGACGACTGCTGCGACTACAGCAGCCTGGGCGGCCTGGGGTAGCTCTCAATCGCCGGCGCGACGCTCCCGGCTGGCCAGTAGACGCCGGAAGGAGTCGACCCGGGAGGCGTCGATCCGACCGGCCGCCACCGCGGCGTCCAGACCGCACTCGGACTCGTCCGCGGCGTGCGTGCAGCCGCGCGGGCATTCGGTCGCGGCCTCGGCGAGGTCGCCGAAGGCCGACAGCACCTGGTCGGGGTCGACGTGCGCCAGGCCGAAGGAGCGAATGCCCGGCGTGTCCACGATCCAGCCGCCGAACGGCAGCCGCAGCGCGTACGCCGACGTCGACGTGTGACGCCCCCGGCCCGTCACGACGTTGACCTGGCTCGTGACCCGGTCGGCGCCCGGCACCAGCGCGTTCACCAGGGTCGACTTTCCGACCCCGCTGTGTCCGACGAACACGCTGGTCCGGTCGCGCAGCGCCGCCCGCAACGGCTCCAGGTCGCCGTCGCGCCGGGTCGTCACCGTGGGTACGCCAAGCGGCTCGTACCGGGCCAGCTCGTCGTTGCTCGGTCGTAGGTCGGCCTTGGTCAGGCACAGCAGTGGGTCCATGCCGGCGTCGTACGCGGCGACCAGGCAGCGGTCGATCAGGCGCGGGCGCGGCTCCGGATCGGCCAGGGCGACGACGATCGCGAGCTGGTCGGCGTTGGCCACCACGACCCGCTCGATCGGGTCGTCGTCATCGGCACTGCGACGCAACACCGACCGGCGTGGTTCGACGTCGACGACCCGGGCCAGCGAGCCTTCGGCGCCGCTGACGTCGCCCACCACCCGGACGTCGTCGCCGACCACGATGCTGCCGCGGCCCAAAGCGCGAGCCTTCATCGCGACCACCGTCCGCTCGCCGTCGCCGTCGTCGAGCAGCAGGGTGTAGCGGCCGCGGTCGACCGTGATCACCCGGGCGATCAGGGCGTCGTCGTGCGACGGGCGCTGCTTGGTACGCGGCCGACTGCCGCGTCCGGGGCGGTCGAACCGCTCGTGGTCGTACTCACTCACCGACGAAGCGCTCCCACGCGGCGGCGAAGTCGGGGTACGTCTTCGACGTGGCGTCGATGTCGTCGACCACGATCCCGTCGACCGCGAGGCCCAGAACGACTCCGGCGTGGGCCATCCGATGGTCGGCGTAGCTGGCGAACACGCCACCGTGCAGCGGCCGGGGCACGATCCGCAGCCCGTCGTCGAGCGGCGTCACGTCGCCGCCGAGGGCGTTGATCTCCTTGGCCAGGGCGTCGATCCGGTCGGTCTCGTGGCCGCGCAGGTGCGCGATGCCGGACAGCTGCGAAGGCCCGTCGGCGAGGGCGCAGAGCGCCGCGACCACCGGGGTCAGCTCACCGACGTCGTGCAGGTCGGCCGTGATGCCCTCGATGCGGCCGGCCCCGGACGCGACGAGGTCCTCGCCGTCGCGTACGACGTCACCGCCGAGCTGGCTCAGCAGGCTCGGCAACGCCGCGCCGGCCTGGTCGGTGTCGGCTGGCCAGTCGTGGACGCGCACCCGGCCTCCGGTCACCAAGGCCGCCGCCAGGAACGGCGCGGCGTTGGACAGGTCGGGCTCGACGACGGTGTCGAGGGCCGCGATCGGGCCCGGCGAGACCCGCCACCGGTTGGGCTCGCCGTCGTCGACGTCGACGCCACGCAGCCGGAGCTGGCGAACGGTCATCTCGATGTGCGGCAGCGACGGCACCGGCTTGCCGTCGTGCCGCAGGTCGATGCCGTCCTCGTAGCGAGCCGCGGCGAGCAGCAGTCCCGACACGTACTGGCTCGACGCCGACGCGTCGATGGTGACGACACCGCCCGCGACCTCGCCGGTCCCGGTCAGCCGGAACGGCAGCGTCCCACGACCGTCGTCGTCGATCGCGACACCCAACGTCCGCAGCGCGGCGATGATCGCCCCCATCGGTCGCTCGCGGGCGCGCGGGTCGCCGTCGAAGTCGACGGTGCCGTCGGCCAGGGCGGCGGCCGGCGGCAGGAAGCGCATCACGGTGCCGGCGAGACCGCAGTCCACGGTCGCCGGCCCCCGCAGCGACGCCGGGGTCACCCGCCAGCCGTCCTCCACCGTGGCGACCTCGACACCGAGGGCTCGCAGGGCGTCGGACATCAGCCAGCTGTCGCGCGCCAGCAGCGGTCGACGTAGCGTCGATGGCCCGTCGGCCAGGGCGGCCAGCACCAGGGCGCGGTTGGTCAGCGACTTGGAGCCGGGCAGCCGCGCCGAGGCGTCCAGGGCGTGCCGTACGGTCGGCGCCGGCCACACGGTCAGCTCGCGTCCTTCGGCTCGGACTTCGGCTTGGACTTCCGCTTGGGCCGCCGGGGCCGGTCCACGGCCGCCAGGAGCAGGCCGCCGGCCATCGAGACGTTCTTGAAGAAGTGGACGCGGTGCGCCGCCCGGGCCTGTGGGTCCGACTCGCGCCAGAACGGGTGGTCGGCGACGGTGGCCGGCCCGAGCCCGGCCGCGAGCACGAGCGCCGCGACCCGGGGCAGCCGCCCGGTGGCGAGCATCCCGGCGCCGACGATGTTGACCGCTCCGTGTATCCGCACCCACGTCGCGGGGTTGGACGGGATCGGCAGCGAGGGTGCCGCGCCCTGGAGCATCGGGACGATCCGGTCGGTCACCGGTTTGGCCTTGACCGCCTGCGACTCGGCATCCTTGAGCGCCCTCGCTCCGCCCAGCGCGAACATCGAGGCGAGCATCGGTCGGGCCACGGCACGCAGCATCGTCATGCGGTCATTGTTGCGCAGGCTACGGCGCGAGCCGGTGCAGGTCGCGGGGGAAGAGCGTGGTCTCGCGGACGTTGTCGGCACCGACCAGCCGGGCCGTCCACCGCTCCAGTCCGAGCGCGAACCCGCCGTGTGGCGGCATCCCGTGAGCGAACGCCTCGAGATACCCGGCGTACGGCTCCGGCGACTCGCCACGTGCCGCGAGCGCCGCCAGGTAGTCGGCGTGCCGATGCAGCCGTTGGCCACCGGTGACGAGCTCGACGCCGCGAAACAGCAGGTCGAAGGAGTTCGACCAGCGGGAGTCGGCGGGGTCGGGGTGCGTGTAGAACGGCCGCTTGACCATCGGATAGCCCTCGACGGCGACGAAGTCGCTGCCGTGCCGTTCGACCGCCCACGCGCCGATCGCCCGCTCGTGCTCGGGGCTCAGGTCCGGCTCGTCGGGGTCGGCGCGGAGCATGTCGAGCGCGTCCCGGAAATGGATCACGGGGATCTCCTCCGGCACGGTCGGCAGAGCGATCTCGAGGAGGTCGACGGCGGCGCCGGCTCGGGTCGTGATCGCGTCGAGCATGCCGGCGATCGCGTCCCGGAGCACCCGCAGGACGTCGCGATGGTCGTCGACGAACCCGAGCTCGACGTCGAGCGAGACGTACTCCGCCAGGTGCCGGACCGTGTCGTGCGGCTCGGCGCGGAAGACCGGGCCGATCTCGAAGACCCGCTCGAAGACGCCGACCAGGATCTGCTTGTAGAACTGCGGCGACTGCGCGAGGTAGGCCGGCGTGCCGAACCAGTCGACGCCGAAGACGTTGGCGCCGGACTCGGTCGCGGTGCCGACGACCTTCGGCGTCTGGATCTCGGTGAACTCGGAGCCGAGCAGCGTCGTCCGGAACCCGTGCAGCGACGCCGCGGCCAGCTGCCAGGTCGCCCGGCGGCGCGGATGCCGCCAGGTCGTGGCCGCGTGGTCGAGCAGCGTCGGCAGGGTGGCGGTCGGCGTCGGCCGCCACAGCTCCACCGGCGGCGTGGCAGCCGGGTCGGTCAGCGGCCGCAGGGTCGGCTCGGCCACCTCCACCCCGCCGGGCGCCTGCGGGTTGGCCACCGCGGCGCCGGTGACCTCGACGACGGTCTCCTCACCCAGCTCGTCCAGTCGCCGGAGCGCGTCGGCGTCCTTGACCACGACCTGGATCAGCCCGGTCCGGTCGCGAACGACGCAGAACGTCACCGTGGCCAGTCGTCGCCGGCGATGGATCCAACCCTGGACGCGGACGTCCTGGCCGATGCGGTCCGGCAGCTCGCGGGCGAGCGTACGCGGTGGCGACGTCGTCATCACACCTCCTCGGAATCGGTCTCCCGGGAGGCGCGGGCGAGCGGGGTCTCGCGGTGCCACCGCACCTTCGCCGGACGCGATGCGCCCGGCCTCGTTGGTCCCCCTCGGCTCCGAGGTGTCTTCGGTCCACGGCCGGAGGCCGCCGTCTCAGCCGCTGGCGACTCTCTGTGCTCCGGTGGTCGGGACGTACTCGTCCTCGTCGACGCCGGCGACCAGCCTAGCTAGAAGACGACCCGCGTCGACACCGTGTTGTTCTCGTCGTTCGGGTCGCGGTAGTCGTCGGCGTAGATCGTCGCGACGACCTCCGACGACGTGCTGCCGGTGAACATCGCCAGCCCGAGGTCCTGCGGGTCGTCGGCGCTGCCCACACCGCCGAGCGTGCAGACGATCGTCTCCGAGTCCGCCTGGCCGCAGGACCAGTCGCCGGTGTCGTCGTCGCGTGAGGTGTTCCACGAGACGAGGTGCTCGACCGTGATGATCATGGTGGCCTGGTCGACGTCCTGGACGCCCTCGGCCGGGATCGTCAGCTCGTTCCACAACAGGCCCAGGAAGTCGTGCTTGTCGATCTCCGGTCCGACGCCGAGGTCGGCCAGCGGGTCGGACGGCTCGCTGGGCTCGTCGGTCGGCTCGGTGGGCTCGTCCGTCGGGTCGTCCGTGGGCTCGGTGGGCTCGTCGGTCGGCTCGGTCGGATCGTCGGTGGGGCCGTCCGAGTCCGTCGGTTCGTCCGTGGGCTCGGTGGGGTCGTCCGAGTCGCTCGGGTCCTCCGACGGGTCGGAGGAGCCGGGGTCGTCGGCCGGCTCCGAGGGTGCCGTGGTGTTCGGCACGTCCGCGTCGGGGTCGTCCGCGTCGGGGTCGTCCTCGTCGCGCGAGTCCGAACGGTCGGGGTTTCGATCGCGGTTCGGGCGATCGTTGTCGTGGGGGTCGGACTTCCTGCCGTCGTCCGCGGCCGGCGGGCCGTCGGTCCCGTCCGCGGACGGTCCCTCGTCGGTCAGCTCGCTGCCGAGGCCGGAGTCGTCGCCCATGGTCTGGTCGGAGCCGGAGTCGCGGGTGCCGATCACCGCGGTCGCGGCGATCGCGGTGACCGCGACGGCGGCCACCGCCGCGGCCGCGGCGCCCTGATGGCCGCGCAGCACCTTGCGCCCGCGCAGCCACCACGGGGCCGACGCGGCGATGCCGGTGTGGCCGGCGGCGGTGAGGTAGCCGGCGGCGGCACTGCCGAGCAGCAACGGAGCCAGCAGCACGCGGAGGTTGGAGTTGACCTCGACCAGCTCCAGGTAGACCGCGGTGCACCTGCGGCAGTCGTCCAGGTGCTCCTCGACCTTGGCGTGGTCGCGGCGGGCCAGGCCGCCCCGGACGAACCCGCCGAGGTGCTCGGTGACCCAGCGGCAGGAGTCGTCGGCGGTGTCGGCCAGGTGGCTGCGCAGGTACGCCTGACGCAGACCCTCACGGGCCCGGTAGGCGAGCGCGGCGACGCTGTTGGCCGTCATGCCGAGCATCGGGGCGATCTCGCCCGGCTTCTCGCCCTCGACCTCGGTGTGCCACAGGACGAGCTGCCAGCGCTCCGGGAGCGAGGCGAACGCACGGGCCGTGGCGGTCCGCTCGAAGTCGTCGACGGCCGGGTCCTCGAACGGCGTACCCGGGTCGAACGGCTCGAGGTCGTCGGTCGGTTGGGTCCGGCGACCGGCGCGTACGCGGTCGATGTGGACACGCCGTACGCAGGTCAGGAGGTAGGCCCGGAACGAGACGTCGGGACCGCCGCCACTCTGCAGGATCGGCAGCAGCTTGGCGAACGACTCGGAGACGAGGTCGTCGGCCTCGGCGGCCGTGGCGAGCTGCCGGGCCAGCCGCATCGCGGCGTCGCGATGGCGGTCGTAGAGCAGCCCGTAGGCATCGATGTCTCCGGCGCGTACCTGGGAGATGAGCTCGGCGTCGCTGGCTTCGGTAACCGTCGTACTGGTCTCAGTCATGTCCATCGTGACGTCGTCGAGTGTCCGGACCCGGGCGGATTGGCCGCGGCATATATGTCGCAAACGAGGCACTTGGGCCCGGGGTGACGGACAGCATACGCCCGGAGCCACTCCGTGTCGCGTCGCGGGTCCGCAAATTCTTCGAACTTCCGGCCGGTTTCCACGTCATGACCGCGTCCGGGCGCCGTCTCATCGGCGGAAGGAGGTGGCCGGTGGTGCTCTTCGCACACCTCGCACGCCGCAGGCAGCCGGACGAGAACCGGCCGGTCGCGGGAGGTCGTCGGGTGGTCCCCCGCGGGTTCGAGCCGATGGCCGACGCCCTGTTGAACCAGGGCGAGGTCGAGGCCGCCGCGATCGAGACCGGTCGCGGCCTGGCCGCCGACGGCGTGTCGCTCGACGAAGCCTTCAGCGACCTGGAGGCGACCTTCCGGACGGTCGGCCTCGACGAGCCGGACTACGAGGTCGTCCGCGCCCTGTGCGTGGCCTGGACCGAGGTGTCGCTGCGCTACCTGCACGGCCTGTCGTGCGACGACCCGCTGACGGGGCTCGCCAGCCTGCCGCACCTGCGCAGCCGCCTGGACGAGGTGTATCGCGACGCCGATCGCCGCGGTGCGCGCGTCTCGGCCGAACGGGCGCTGGTGGTCGTCGAGGCCGGGCAGCCACCGCGTCGGCCCGACTCCGGACTCGCGGGGCACCGGTCCGTCGAGCAGTCCGTCGCACGGTTCGGCTCGGCCCTGCGGATGGCCGAGGTCTCCGACGCGTTGCGCGCGGTCTTCTCCGGCGGCGAGACGCTCGCGCGCGCCGGAGTACGTCGCGCGGTGGCGCTGGTGCGCCGGCACGCCGAGCTCGCCGCACAGGTGGAGTCCTTGCGGCAGCTCCTCAAGAGCCGGTCAGTGACCAGTCTCGACGGGGGGGAGCAACGGGTGTGGATCGAGGGGCTTCCGAGCTCCAGCGACTCCGCGTCTCTGCTCCTTGACGAGCTGGCTCGCTGACCACGGGCCGCCGTCGCCTCCGCCCGATCACGGGGCGGGCGGACGCGGCGGCGGCCCACCCTAGGAGGGCGGACGCCGCGCGGCCTAGGTGAGCTGGACGAGCGCCGATCCCGCGATGAGCAGGACCAGCCCGGCCAGTCGCTGCGACGTGAGGGGCCGCCGCGGCATGCGGAACAGGCCGCGGCCGTCGATCGCGGCCGAGGCGAGCTGCTGACCGGTCACCGTGAGCGCGACGGTGGTGGCCGCGCCGATCTCGGGGATCAGTAGGAACGTCGCGGTCACGTAGACGACCGCGCATCCGCCGCCCAGCCACCCCCACCAGGGCATCTCGGTGATCTGACCGGTCCGTGGGGTCGGCGTCGCGCCGACGGACAGCAGCGCCGCCAGCACGATCGCGATCGTGAGCGTGGCGACGGCGAAGCTCACCAGCGCGACGGCGAGCGGCTCGTCGATGCTCTCGCGGAGCTGGGCGTTCACGGCCCCCTGGATGGGCAGCCCCGCGCCCGCGGCGACGCCGAGCAGGATCCAGCCGGCCCGACCCAGCCGGGCGGCGGTCGCCGGGGATCGGGTGGTCGTCAGGGTCGCCGCCGCACCGCGTCCGGGCGGCGTCGCATCGGACGCGGTCGTCGCCGACGCCGACGTCCGCGTCGCTCGGCGCCGGGTCGCCGAGGTTCGCTGGCCGCGGATGATCAGGGTGATGCCCGCCAGTACGGTGGCCGCGCCGAGGGCCACGCCCGCCGTCAGCGGCTTGTCGTCGACGCCGAGCAGTCCCAGCTGGTCCAGCGCGAGCGAGGCGAACATCTGACCGGTCACGAACAGGGCCACCGCGGCAAGGGCGCCGAGCCGGGGGAACAGCAGGATCCCGCTGGTGATGTAGAGCGGGCTGGCCAGCCCACCCAGCAGCTGCCAGAGCGGGACGTCGCTCGCCAGTCCGACGGCGCCGGCGGTGCCGGTCGCGACGGCGAGCACCAGGAGCAGACCGGCCGCGAGGCCGAGCTGCACGGTGGAGGCGCCGTACGGTGTGCCGATCGCCTTGGTGAGCTGGAGGTTGGCCGAAGCCTGGACGGCCAGCAGGCTGCCGGCCAGCAGCGCGGACGCGAGGAGCGCGATGTCCATGAAAGGACTCCGATCTAACCGGACGTACTGTCCACTTGTCTCACGGCGAGTTAACTGGACGGGTCGTCCGGTTATTCCCTAGCGTGGAACCCGTGCCGGTCCGGGAGCGAAGCGACGCCGCTCGAAACCGCGCCCGCGTCCTCGACGCGGCCGGGCAGCTGTTCGCCGCCCACGGCCCGTCGAACGTCACGATGGAGGACATCGCCCGGGCCGCCGGCGTCGGTCGGGCCACGCTCTATCGCCGCTATCCCGACCGGGCGGCGATCGCGGTCGCGCTGTTGGACGAGCACGAGCGGGCCCTGCAGCAGCGGCTGATCCGGGGGGACCCGCCGCTGGGCCCCGGCGCGCCGCCCGCGGAGCGGTTGGCCGCGTTCTACGACGCGATGGTCGACCTTCTCGAGGTGCACGCCCACCTCGTGCTCGGCGCCGAGGTCGGCCGGTCCCGGTATGCCACGGGGGCCTACGAGTTCTGGCGCGCCCACGTGGGCGGGTTGGTCCGAGCGGCCGGCCGGTCCGATCGCGGCGGCCTGGTCGACGTGCTCCTCGCGCCACTGGCGCCCGACCTCTACCTCTACCTACGGAACGAGCAGGGCCTCAGCGCGGTCCGCGTGCGCCGCACCCTGCGTGACCTGGCTGGCCGCATGCTCGACGGCTAGCGGGTGCCAGTTGGACCGAAGCCGTAGGGATGGTGGACACCCGCACGGGGTACAGCGACGGCATGAAGCGGGAGTCGACGTGACGCGGTTGCGGATGGTGTCGCCGCAGTCCCCCGGGTGGTCGAGGACCCGACGCGGGAAGGGGTTCTCCTACACGGATGCGACCGGCGCTCCGCTGTCGCCGGACGACGTCGCGTTCTGCCGGTCGCTCGTCATCCCGCCGGCGTGGCGGGAGGTCTGGATCTGCCCGTACCGAAACGGTCATCTCCAGGCGGTCGGGGTCGACGACGCCGGGCGGCGGCAGTATCTCTACCACCCGGAGTGGCGCCGACGGCGCGACGAGGCGAAGTTCGACCATGTCCTCGAGGTGGCGACCCGGCTGCCGACGGCCCGACGTCGGGTCACTCGCCAGCTTCGTACCGACGGCGTCTCGCGGGATCGGGTGCTGGCGACGGCGTTCCGGATGCTCGACGACGGGCTCTTCCGCATCGGGGGAGAGGAGTACGCCGGCGAGGACGGCGGGTACGGCCTCGTCACCCTGGAGAAGCGGCACGTCCGGATGGACAAGGGGCGGATCCTCTTCCACTACAGCGGGAAGGCCGGGAAGGACCAGGTGATCGCCCTGGCGGACCCGGACCTGGCGACGGCGATGGAGCGGTTGCGCCGGCGTCGGGGCGGCTCCGATCGGCTGCTGGCGTACAGGGAGAGCCGGCGCTGGAAGGACCTGACCAGCGCGGAGGTCAACGACTTCCTCAAGGACCTGCTCGGCCCGGACGCCTCCGCGAAGGACTTCCGTACCTGGCACGCCACGGTGTTGGCCGCGGTCACACTGGCCAGACATCGTCCGACGTCGAAGCGGGCGCGCAAGCGCGCCGTCGCGCAGGCGATGAGCGAGGTCGCGGACTATCTGGGCA
>Ga0081538_10001333_pt1 | contig 25380 bp, 23 predicted proteins | sample TabmetS5T2R1_FD_71022 | JGI IMG/M metagenome (GOLD analysis project Ga0081538, IMG submission 71022) | Tabebuia heterophylla rhizosphere microbial communities from the University of Puerto Rico - S5T2R1 | ecosystem: Host-associated > Plants > Roots > Rhizosphere ... | reverse complement strand
CGCGCAGCCGCCCGGCGAGCCGCTCCAGGCGCTCTTGTGCACCCGCGCGAAGTCGCCGCTCCAGGCGTTTGCGTTCCTCGTCACCCGCATCGAGGATCCGCCGCCGCGACTCCTGCAGTTCCGCCACCTGGGCGCGCACCTCGGCGGTGAGGCGTGCGTTGGCGGCGGCGAGCCGTGCCGCTGCCGAGACTGCCTCGCGCAGGCCCGGATCGTCGAGCACGGCCGGATCGTGGACGAGCGCCGCGACCGGGCCCTCCCCACCCTCGACGAGGGTCGTCGAGCGGTCGCCGCCCGGGTCGGGAAGGGCGAGCAGACGGTTCTCGGAGTCGACGAAGGCACCCTGGCCTGGGAGCCAGTAGCCGACCTCGAGGGTCGGGTCGGCGACCGCCCGCGCGAGCTCGTCGCGAAGCGTCCGACCCCGCTTCTCGCTGAGTTCGATCACGAGGTCAGTGACCGCGCCGTGCTCCCAAGAACGTGACAGAAGCCCGGCGAGCGCCCCGGCCGCGAGGACGCACAGCGTCACCTCGAGCGCGAGCAGCGACGGGTCGCCGGCATCACCGCCGGGCATGGCCAGCCGGGCTGCCGCGCCCCCGGCGAGCGCGAGGCCGAGGCCCGCGGCGGCCCACAGAGCGATCAGGCGCGCCCGGCGCGCGGGCCCGACCGCCCTCGAGTACGACCGAGCGCATACGGCGACCAGGAGGAATGCGAGGACGATCGTGCCGACCTCGCTCCGCCACACCGGCGTCACCACCGCTGCCGCATAGCCGACCGCAACGGCCGCGACCTCACGACGCGACGACGGCCGGCCGTCGGGATACGTGACGAGCAGATGGACGAGCGGCCCGCGGTAGAGATACAGGGCGCCTGTGGCGAAGTTCCCCAAGAACCAGGCGAAGCCGGTCGCCGCCAGCAGCGGCCCGCATCGACTGTCGCCGCGCTGCGACCACGCGACCAGCCCACAGGCGATCAGCGTCCAGCCCGTGACCAGATCGGGGATCCAGTGGCGCGGATCGTCCCAGCCGAAGGAGACCCACTCGGCGCCGATCCCGAGCAGCGCCCCCGCCGGCCAGAGGAGGATCCGGAGCGACCGCATCGCGCGATCAGCCGACGAGGGCGGCGAGCGCCGAGCCCGACAGCTCCCGCTTCGGAATAAACCCACGCGCCGGCGCCGCCTGCAGCCGTGGGCCATACGCCGCCGCCTCGCGGCTCGAGATGAGCACGACCGCGGGCGGATCCCGCCCCGCCGCCAGCCGCTCGGCCACGGTGAAGCCGTCGATACCGGGAAGCTGGACGTCGAGCAGCACGATCTGCGGCCGCGCGCGCTCGACCGCCGCGATCGCCTCCTCGCCGTCGGCCGCCTCGGCGATGACCGCGAAGCCCTCGGCCTCCAGCAGCGCCCACGCGGACCGCCGAAACTCGGCGTGATCATCGACGATCAACACGGTCGGGCGCACCAGCCCATCGTCCCAGCGCGCACGCCTTACCGCATCGGTGCTAGCCGCAATCCGCAGTCTTGGAACTCAAAGGCTGAGCGACGGCTCGAACCGAGCGCTCACAAGGAATGTCCCATTACGTCCCCACAATTGAGTCGCGTGCGCGGTTCGAAACCGCATTGGAAAGCGACGCACGGCAAGACGGAGTGCTGCATCAGCGCCGCGACCGGGCCAAAGACCGGGCCAAAGAGGCGCACGGACAGCCCGCCCGCAGCGAGCCGTACAACCTTCAAACCCGCATCAGAACAGGGAAAACGAGATGGAGCTAGCCGGACTCGAACCGGCGACCTCCTGGGTGCGATCCAGGCGCTCTCCCAACTGAGCTATAGCCCCGAGGTCGTCCCATGGTAGCGGCGGGTAGCGCCCGGATCGGGGCTCAGCGCGCAGGTAGCCTGCGCACAGTTGGCCGAGCTATGAGCTTTCGCGGACGCCTCCGGCTGTTCTTCGTCCTGATCGTGGTCGTGCCGATGATCGCGCTCGCGATGGTGCTGTTTGTGCTCACCGGTCGCAGCGAGATCGGCAAGGCGGACGCCGGGATCGCGTCCGGCGTGCGCACGGCGTTTGCGGTCCACCAGGAGCAGGCACGCCAGACACGGGACGAGGCGCGAAAGGTGGCGGCCGACCCCGAGCTGCGAGCCGCACTTCTCGAGGGCAACGTCGGGGACGCCCGGGAGCGCATCCGGGAGCTCGTCGGCGGGCACGTGGAAGCAATCGAGATTCGCTCGCCGACGGGCGCGCTCCTGGGCCAGGCCGGTTCCCGGAGCGCGGTTGCCCCAAGCGGCACCACGGTCGAGCGGGAGGACGGCGAGCGGCTCGCGGTGTTGAGGGTGTTCGGAACCGAGGCCCCCGAGCTTGCGGCCCGCGTGAAGCAGCTCACCGATCTCGACGGGACCATGTTCAGGCGAGGACGCACCCTCGGTACGACGCTCGACGAGCCGCCGGAGCGCCGGGCGCACGGCGCCACCGGCGAGCCCCGCGAGGTCGAGGCTGCCGGATCCGAGTACCGCGGCCAGATCGAGCCAATCCCGGAGCCTGGCGGGCCGCCGATCGAGGTGGCCGTGCTTCAGCCGGCCGAGGTCGTGAACGACCGGGTCACCCGCGACCGGATTCTGATCGCCGTGCTGCTCGGCGTATTCCTGGTGCTGGCGGTGGTGTCGGCTCTCCTGATCGGAAAGTTCCTCACTGGCCAGATCGGGGAGTTTCTCGCCGCCGCGAAGCGGCTCGGACGCGGCGACTTCCGCCATCCCGTTCCGGTTCACGGCGAGGACGAGTTCGCGCAGCTCGGCCGCGAGTTCAACAACATGTCGAGTCAGCTCGCCGGCAAGATCGAGGAGGTCGAGCGCAAGCGGGGCGAGTTGGAGGAGACGATCCGGCGAGTGGGCGAGGCGCTGGCCACGGGGCTCGACCGCCAGGGCGTGATGGAGCTCGCGGTCAGGCAGGCCGTGGACGCCTGCGAGGCCCAAGCGGGTCGCGCGCTGACCCTCGACACGCAGGTCTTCAACGGTTGTGAGGCGGGCGAGTCGGACCCGGCGCTCGAGGAGGCGCTCGAGGCGGCCGAGCGGGCCGCATTCGCGATCAGCCCCGAGGTTGGCGCCGAGCTGCTCGAGGCCCTCGACGCAGAAGGGGGTCAGGTCTTGCATTCGAGCAGGCGCCGGGCGGTCGCCAGCGAGGCCCGCGGCGCGCACGCGCTGACGGTCGCCCTCAGGCACGTGGTGGGCCCGCCGGAGTACCTCGGCGCGATCTCGATCGCGCGCCACGACCGCGCCTTCGGCCGCACCGAGGCGGAGCTGCTCGAGTATCTCGCCGGGCAGGCCGTCGTGTCGATCGAGAACGCGAGCCTGCACGCCACCGTCGAGCGCCAGGCGGTGACCGACGAGCTCACCGGGCTCGCGAACACACGCGCGTTCTGGTCGATCCTCGCTCGCGAGGCCGAGCGCCGTCACAGATTCGGCAGCCCGTTCGGCCTGGTGATGCTCGACGTCGACGACTTCAAGCAGGTCAACGACCGGCACGGCCACCGGCAGGGCGACGAGGTGCTAGCTCACGTGGCGAGCGTGCTTCGCGACCACTCGCGCGACATCGACGCCCCGGCCCGGTACGGAGGTGAGGAGATGGCGGTGATCCTGCCCGAGACCGACCTACAGGGCGCTGCCCAGCTAGCGGAGCGCATGCGCGCGGCGGTCGCCGCAATGCAGGTGCCCGGCGTGGGCGGCGCGGCCTCGCTGCGCGTGACCGCCAGCTTTGGGGTGGCCGCCGTACCCGACAGCGCGGTCGAGCCGGAGCGGCTCGTCGCGGCCGCCGACGCTGCGTTGTACCGGGCCAAGCGGGCCGGCAAGAACCGGGTCGAGCAGGCCACGCCTGCCGAGGAGCCCGCTACGGCCGTCGAGCCTGAGCCGTCCACCCCGCCTCGGTAAGGTTCCGCGCGATGGGCCTACTCGACGATGCGATCAAGGAGCATCTCGAGCTGAAGCGCAAGCACGGAGCGTCCGAGGAGGAGGTCCAGCGCCAGGAAGAGGAGGCGCTCGGGCCCGTTCGGCGCGACGCCGCGCAGCAGCCCGAGAACGCGGAAGAGGAGATTGTCGAAGCGGAAGGCGGTGAGATGCCTGCCGCGGAGGACCAGGCGGTGGCCGGCGATGGGAACGGCGAGCTTCTGTTCGAGGAGGAGGGGGAGCCGTTCGCGCCGGACGAGGAGCCTTTCCCGCCGCAGGCGGAGCCATCGCCGGCGGAGGAGGAGCCGTTCTCCGAGCCAGAGCCCGAGCGCCGGCCACCGGATCCGGACGCGACCCAGGAGTACGACCCGTTCGCCGACGAGGATCGGGCTGACGAGGGCTCGGAGCCGGCCTCGGAGGGGGAACAGGAAGAGGGCGGCGACGTGCTCGAGGACACGCCGGACTTCCTCCAGGAGACTCCCGAGCACGACCGGCTCTGGTTCGAGCAGAAACCGCCTCGGGACTTCGACTTCGACTGACCCGAATCTTTGTCGAGCGCCGCGCGGGCTCGCTCAGTTTCGCCCCGCAAACCGCCGATTCGTCGCAGAAGCGGCACGGGACGCCGCTGAGTTGCGTAGGCGGGGGTCGCCGGGGCGGGTGACTCCCGCCGCAACTCTCCTCGTGCCTCTACCATCAGAGGGCCACGGGGCCATAGCTCAGTTGGAAGAGCACGTGCTTTGCAAGCACGGGGTCGCCGGTTCGAGTCCGGCTGGCTCCACTGTCATGGCGACCGACAGAGCGATGCTCCACGGGAAGGTCGCCTACCTACAGATCCCGGCCGTCGACATCCCCGCCTCTGCCCGCTTCTACCGGGAGGTGTTTGGCTGGGGGGTCCGCGAGCGCTCCGACGGAGTCCTCGCCTTCGACGACACGACCGGCCAGGTCAGCGGCGAGTGGGTTGTTGGACGGGTTCCCGCGCGCGAGCTCGGGATCCTCGCCTACGTGCTGGTCGACGACGTCGAGGCGACTCTCGAGAAGATCGCGCGCCTCGGCTGCGAGGTCGTCATGCCGGTGACCCCGCAGAAAGAGGGCGAGGCGATCGCCACGTTTCGCGATCCCGGCGGCAACGAGCTCGGGATCTTCCACCAGCGAGGGTTGGCTCAGGCTTAGCCCGCCGCGAACGCCGCGTCGAGCAGCTTCGGCGCGTGCCGTGACGGGTCACGCGAGTTCAGCAGCACGACCCCCAGCGTGCGCCCGCCGCGGCGCGCGACCCCGACGAAGCAGCGCCCGGCCTCGTTCGTGTAGCCCGTCTTGAGGCCGATGGCCCCGCGGTAGTCGAGCCGCAGGAGGGGATTGTGGCCCGACAGAAAGAGCTTCCCGCCCTTGATCGGGAAGCGCAGCTCGGCGTACTCGGTGCGCGCGATCCGGCGGATACGGGCCCTTCTCATCGCCATCCGGGTCATCACCGCCAGGTCCCGGGCGCACGATCGGTTGCCCGCCTCGAGCCCGTGCGAGGAGGCAAAGTGCGTGCAGCGCAGGCCAAGCTCGCGCGCGCGTCTGTTCATCCGGCGCACGAAGGCCCGCTCGCTTCCGGCGAGATGCACCGCGAGCGCAATCGCCGCATCGTTCCCCGAAACGATCAGCAACCCGTTGAGGAGCGCCTCGAGCCTGACCCGGCGGCCCTTCGGTAACAAACCCACCCCCGAGCCCGAGTAGCCGAGCGCCGCCTGGGTGATCCTGACCGGCTCTTTCGGACGCGCGCCGTCGACCACCAGCAGGGCGGTCATGATCTTGGTGAGGCTCGCGATCGGCAGCCTCCGCTCCGGGTTGTGGCGCCAGAGAACCTCTCCCGTCCCGACGTCGAAAACGAGGCCGGCGCGCGGCGGCCGCTTGAGCGGGACGTGGAAGGCGTCTACCCCGTCCACCGACACGGCGAGCCCGGCCGCCCGCTCGGCGGCGTCCTCGGGCACCGGTCCCACCGGCTCGGGCGCGGCAGGCTCCGGCGCTGTCGGCTCGGGCTCCGCGTCCGCCGTAGGTGCCGCCTGGGCGGCTATCGGGAGCCGCGCGGACCCCTGGACAGATTCCTCGCGCGCGAACGTCGCCCAAGCCCCCGCGGCCACCGCCAGCGGCGCCAGGGCGGTCAGCAGCGTGGTGAGCCCCCTACTCATCGGAGGGCGGCGACGTAAGGGCGCCCAGGACTCCGAACCCGAGCAGCGCCAGGATGATCACCGACACAACCACCAGCACGTCGATTCCGTCTCGCACCGCCACCGAGATCGTCAGGAAGGCCAACAAGCAGATCATGGCGAGGCTGGCGGCCAGCACGAAGGTTCGGGCCATCAGTACACGGGGATACGGCGGTCGGCGTCGTAGTCCTTGTGGACGTTGTTGGCGAACAGCTTGATCGCCGCCAGTCCGAACAGAAAGCCGCCCAGGTGCGCGAAATATGCCACCCCGCCTCCGGTCTGGCCGCCGACCGGCTGGGCGATGTCGTTGACGCCGTAGGCGAGCTGTATGAGGAACCACAAACCCAGTACGACCAGCGCCGGCAGTTCGACGACGGTGAAGAAGATGATGATGAAGATCACGGTGATCACCCGCGCATGCGGATACAGAAGCGCGTAGCCGCCGAGCACAGCCGCAATCGCGCCGCTCGCTCCCACCGTCGGAATCGCAGCGTCGGGATCCACCAGCACCTGACCGGCGAGCGCGGCCACACCTCCGAGCAGGTAGAAGGCCACGAAGCGCCCGCGTCCCATCGAGTCCTCGATGTTGTTCCCGAAGATCCACAGGAAGAGCATGTTCCCGGCCAGGTGCAGGAAGCTCCCGTGCAAGAACATCGAGGTGAAGATCGTGACCCACCAGGGCGCCTGGGCCGGGGCCTCGCCGGCAACCCCCTCCTGGCCCTCGCATAGAAGCTGCGTGCCAGTGGTGTCGAGCGCGCACTCCTCGCCGGGATGGGTGATCTCGTAGGGGATCGCTCCGTACTCCATCACCCGCTCGTCGCCGGTAGGACTGATGTTCCAGAAGCTCGCCTGAACAACGAACCAGACGAAGACGCAGATGCCGATGAGCACCGTCGTGACCACCGGGAAGCGGCGGGTGGTGATGTTGTCCTTGATCGGGAACACGGCGGCCGCAGGCCATAATGACTAACGGCATGACGGGCAGGCAGGCGGATCCCTACCGGGACCTCGACGTGATCGACTCACGCGGGCCGCGCACCAACCAGGCGGTGATCGGCACGCTTGCACTCGTGGCGTTCCTCGCCGGATGGGAGTGGCTCCCCGCGCTGCTCGCACTTCAGCTCGCGGTCGGGCTGGCGCTGGGGCGGCGCTTCTGCCTGCCCTGCCTCGCCTACTTCGAGCTGATCCAGCCGCGCTTCGGCGAGGGACCGATCGAGGACTCGCGCCCGCCGCGCTTCGCGAATCTGGTCGGTCTGGTGTTCCTCGGCGGCGCGACGCTGGCATTCCTGCTCGGAGTGGCGCCGGTCGGCTGGACACTGACGCTGATCGTGGCTGCACTCGCGCTGCTCGCCGCCGCCACCGGCCTCTGCGCCGGGTGCGAGGTCTACAAGCTGACCGCCCGGCTGCGCGGTATCGCGGCGAAGCACGTTCCGCGCATCGACCCCGGCGACGTCGGGCTGACGAGCGCGGGCGTCGTCCAGTTCACGCACCCACTGTGCGCGGACTGCATCGAGTGGGAGCGCCGACTCGAGCGCGAGGGCCGCAGCCACGTCTCGATCGACGTGTCACGCAGCCCCGAGCTCGCGCGCAAGTACGGGATCGCAGTCGTGCCGACCGTGGTCGAGGTCTCGGGTGACGGGACCGTGCTCGGGCGCCTCGCTCCCTAGCGGCGCCGCACGTCCAGAAACTCGATCGCGTTCGAGAACGAGAAGCCGGGCTCGACGCCTCCCTGGATCGCGTAGACGCGGCGGCCGAGCGCAACGCCGCCGAGCCCGTGACGCGGCGTGCGCATCGAGGGCAGGTCACTCCAGCGGCCTGTCCGCGGGTCAAAGAGCTCGACGGCGGCGATCGTCGTGCCGCCCGGCTCGAGGTTCTCTCCTCCGAAGACGACGATCCGACCGTCGCGCAGCCGGGCGGACGCGATCCCGCCCCGAGGCGTGCGCAGATCGGGCACGTCCTCCCAGGCACGCCGGCGCGGGTCGTAGCGTTCGACGGCCGTGAAGTTCGCGCTGTCGCGCCCGGCGATCACGTAGAAGTGGCCGCCGGCGGCCACTCCGGTCGTGTGGTTGCGCGCGGGGCCGAACGGGAAATCCGGGCCGCTCGACCAGCGCCGCCGCTCGAAGTCGTAGATCTCGAGTGAGCGCAGTGAGCCGGAGTCGTTGGCCCCGCCCGCCGCATACAGGCGCCCGCCGATCACGGCGACGGCATGCGCCGCGCGCGAGGTCGGCGAGGACGGGAGCCGGCGCCAGCGGCGGCGCTCCGGGTCGTAGCGCAGCAGCGCGCCGGTCGGCGCGCTGAGGTCGCTCGCACCCGTGTAGCCGCCGTGCACGTAGAGGTCGCCGCGGTACGTGACCGCGGTGGGGTGGTTCAACCCGAGCGGCATCGGCCGCACGCGCGACCAGCGGTTCCCGCGGATGTCGTAGCGCTCGACGGCGGTCGTCGTCGCGTTGCGCGAGCGCTCGAAGCCGCCCACCACGTAGATCGAGCGGCCGATGCGCACCGCCGCGACCTCGGTGCGCGCGAGCTGTGCGGGGGCAAGCGCGGTCCAGCGGTCCGCACGCGCGCTCTCCGAGTCGCTGCCCGCGGCCAGCACCACCGCCGTCCCGCCGGCCACGAGTGCAACCGCGGCGCCCATGGCGAGGCGCGCGGCGCGCATCACGACGAGGAGGCCTGGGCGAGTGTCTGCTCGGCGTGGTAGGAGGAGCGCACGAGCGGGCCGGCTGCGACGGACTCGAAGCCCAAGGCATAGGCCTCGCGCTCGAGGTCGGCGAACTCGTCGGGATGCCAGTAGCGGACCACCGGCAGGTGGTCGCGCGTGGGACGCAGGTACTGGCCGACGGTGAGTACCTGGACGCCGTGTTCGCGCAGGAGCCCGAACGCCTCGAGCAGCTCCTCACGCGACTCGCCGAGGCCGGTCATCAGCCCCGACTTGGTCACCACCTCGTCGCCGCCCATCTCCTTGGCGTTGCGCAGCACGCGGCAGGAGCGCAGGAAACGCGAGCCGCGCCGCGCGAGCGGATACAAGCGCGGCACGGTCTCGACGTTGTGGTTGAAGACGTCCGGGCGCTCGGCGATCACCCGCGCGAGCGGCATCTCCTCGCCGCGGAAGTCAGGGGTCAGCACCTCGACCTTGCAGGCGGGCGCCATGCGGCGAATCGAGCGGATCACGCCCACGAACGCCGTCGAGCCGAGGTCGGGAAGGTCGTCGCGGTCGACGCTCGTGATCACCGCGTGGCGCAGGCCCATCCTGCGCACCGATTGCGCCACGCGCAAGGGCTCGAGGGGGTCGTTGTGGGTCGGCTTGCCGGTCTTGACGTTGCAGAACCCGCAACGCCGCGTGCAGGTGTCGCCGAGGATCATGAAGGTCGCGGTACCGCGCTCCCAGCACTCGCCGATGTTCGGGCAGGCGGCTTCCTGGCAGACGGTGTGCAGTCCCTGGTCCTCGATCATCCCGCGCAGCTCCCGGTAGCGCGGGCCGCCCGGAGCGGGACGCTTGAACCAGGCCGGCTTGCGGTCGCGGAACGGGCGCACCGCGCCCATCTCGAGGACGCGCGCGCCGCCCGGATTGGAACGCGCGCGGGTGCTCATACGGTCACCGCCTCCCTCGCTCCAAGGCGCCGCTCCGACACAAGCCGCTGGCGCAGCCCGAGCTCCTCGGCGAAGCGCCAGGCCATCCGCTTCCGGAAGCACGGCAGCGAGCGCTCGCGCCCCGTCTCGCGCGCGATCGACGTCATACGCACGTGATCGATCCCGCACGGGACGATCCACTCGAAGGGGGCGAGGTCGTTGTCGACGTTCACGGCGAGCCCGTGGGTAGACACGCCGCCCGACACGCGCACCCCGATTGAGGCGATCTTGGCATCACCTGCCCAGATACCCGTTTGGGGGTGCTCACGCGCGCGTGACTCGATGCCCTCATCCGCCAGCGCCGCCACGATCGCGCGCTCCATCGCGTGCACGAAGTCCGCGACGCGCTCGACCTCCATCACCGGGTAGGCGACCAGCTGGCCGGGACCGTGGTAGGTCACGCGGCCGCCGCGGTCGGTCTCGCAGACCTCGATCCCGCGCTCGCGATACCAGGCCTCGCCCATCGGCAGGTCGCCCTGCTCCGTGCGCCTGCCCTTGGTGTAGACCGGTGGGTGCTCGAGCACCAGCAGCAGGTCCGGCAGCTCGCCGGCCCGGCGGCGCTCGCGCAGCCGCTCCTGGAGGGCGAGACCGTCCTCGTAGGGCACCGATCCGAGGTGTGCGACCCAAAGCTCGGCCACTCGATGAAGGCTACCCTGCGGTCGGTGGACAGCGAGCAGCGCTTCTGGCCGGCCCGGATGCGCTGGCGGCTGCGCGGCGCCACGATGTGGCCGGCGTTCGTGGTCGTCACGTTTGTCGACGGATTGATCCTGCATCTGCTCCCTCCGGTGCGCACCGGCGTCGACATCGTCCCGGCGATCCTGCTCGCGACCTTCGGCAACCTCGTGCTCGTGGGTGTCCTCGCACCGTGGCTGGCGCGGCGGGCGTGGTCGCGACGTCCCGCGGCCGAGCCGGGTTCGCCGCCGAAGGCTCAGCTCGAGGTCATGACAGATCGTGTCGGGACCGGCCTCCTACTCGCCAGCGTGGTCGCCGTCCTGGCGGCCGGCCTGGCGGCGCGCCCGACCGTGGTATCCGAGACCGAGGACACCGAGCGCAACGCCGAAGCCTTCCGGGCGCTCGTGCTCGGCACGGGGAACCCCGAGCTGATTCGCAACCTCGAGACCGCCAACACCGTCCGGCTCGGAGAGGACTACTTCCGCACCTGCATCGCCCGGGACGATAGGAGGCGCCACTTCTGCGCGTTCGTCGACACGAGCAGCGACCCGCCCGAGGTCACGCGCGACCGGAGCGCCGAGCCCAACTCCGATTACCGCGCGGCTCCGTAGTCAGCCGAGCGGCACGAGCGTCCGCCCGCCGTCCACGACCTCGAAGAGCTGGACCCGGTTGGCGCCTGTGCGCAGCGTCCGCTCCGGCACCACGAACGAGAAGTACTCGGCCGGGCGCCGGCCGAGACGGAAGCTTCGGCCCACCGCGCGGATGCGGCCGTTTAGGGCAAGCGCCAGATCGCGTACCCCCTCGGCGGGCGCGCCGGCCAGCCTGCCCGTCACGCGGTTGGGGCGTATCGCGTCGCCGGGCCTGACATCTCGCAGCAGGTCCGCATTGGCGATCTCGGGGCGCACCCCGGCCGGCGCCGCGTCGCTCGCATTCTGGCCGCGCGCCACGGTTAGAGCCCGGGCCACCGGTTGTCCGAGGTTCAGCCCCGCCACCTTCTTGTCGAGAAGCTCCCGGTTTGGGCCGACCCGGTAGACGCCGGCCCAGGGATCGCCGAACACCAGCTCGCTATGCGCACCGGTCCCGAACAAGCGTCCCCAACGCAGGCGGTTCGCAGCGCGCCGCTGCTCGAGCTCCTCCTTGTCGATCCTGATCTGCTTCCTGAGGTTCCGGGTCACGATCACCAGCTCGTCGCGCTCCCGGGACGCCTCGGAGTAGACCGAATGGCCGGCGTTCGGCCACCAGAGCTCGGTGCCCAGCAGGTCAGCGATCGTCGGGACGATGTCGATGGTCCGCACGAGGCTCTCGTCGACCTGCCCCTCCATCTGCCCAGGCGCCTTGATGAAGAGCGGCACCGGCGCGACCTCCTCGACGTTGTCCTCGCTCACCAAGCGCCGGCTCTTCGCGCCGATGTCGAAGCTGTAGCCGTGGTCGGCCGTCACCGCCAGGAGCGCGCGCCGCAGCAGCCCGGTGCGCCGCAGGCGCGCCAGCAGCCGCCCGAGCTCGTGGTCGGTGTAGCCAACCTGCAGCAGGTGACGGGCGTGGTTGTGCTGGGAGAGCTCCGCGTCGTCGAAGCCGACCGCGGTGTTGATCCCCTTGATGGGGTCCTCCCCGTACGGGCGATTCGGCCGCCCGGAAGGCAGGTGGAGCCAGGGCTCGTGCGGCAACAGCGTGTGGTGGAGGTAGAAGGCCGGCCGCTCACGCTTGCGGATGCTTCCGATCCACTTGTGGAAGCGCGGGGTTCTGCCGCTGCCCTTGAGGCGGTCGAGGACTCCCGGACGGCGGGTTCGAGTCCCGGGACAGATGCGCGGCGGGCATACCGCGGTGGCCGATTCGACCTTGTAGACGTCGTATCCCAGGCGGTCCATCAGGTGGTAGACGCTCGGCTGATGACTGCGCAGGTCGGGCGCCGTTCCCCGCGCAGGGAGCTTTGCGTCGAGGATCGCGGGGACCGCCTTGAAGCTCGAGTCGTAGACCGTGTGGGCGTTCGGGAACCAGGTCGAGATCGACGCGAGGCGGGCGAAATTGGGGAAGCGCTTGGCATCGATCTTCCCGTCTGGGCGCAGCAGGTCGTCCGTCGGGAACTCGTCGAAGATGACCACCACGACCGGCGGCCGGCCCTTGGCGTCGGGTGGGCGCTCGGCCGTGGCCTCCCCCTCGCCCGTGCAGCCGCTCGCCGCCGCCAGGGCGACGGCCGCGACCGCAAGGATGTAAACGAGTTGTTTCTCTCCTGTTACGCGCGTGCGAGGGAGCGTAGCTCCCCCGTAGGGGTGATCTCGAAGACCTCCACGACGTTCGTCCCGTTGCCGAGCGCGGCCTCGGGCACGTTGACGCCGTAGTGCTCGCCCGCCCGTCCAGCGAGCTGGAACGTGCGCCCCACCCCCTCGATGCGGCCGTTGACAGCGACCGCGATGGGCCGTCCTGAGCCGGACGTGCCATCGCCATGGAGCGTGCCGGCCACCTGGGCCGGAACGATGCCCCCCGGCCGGTTGACGCGGTCGAACGCGCTCGCGCCCGCGATGCTCGCGCGCAGCCCACCCGCCGCCGCCCGCGCCATACCCGCCACCCGCCGGCCCAGAAGCTCGCGGTGCGGCCCGATGCCGGCGTACAGGCTCTGCCAGTCGCCCCAGCCGAGCTGGCGCAGCCGGCGCCGAACGACCGCTTCGCGCCGAGCCCGCCAGCGGCGTCCCGAGATGTGGACGATGGCGCTGAAGTCACGCGTCGTAACGCCCACGCCACGGCGCCTGCGGACCGCGCGCGAGAAGACCGACCGTCCATCTGTGCGGTAGCCGAGCCGGACGCCGAGCACGTCGGCGATCGTCGGCGTCACGTCCAGGGTCTGGGCGTAGGCGCCGCTCGTGTGCGCCGCGACCTGGCCCGGGCGTTTGACGAGCAGCGGCACGGTCGTGAGCTCGTGGATGTTCGACGTGCTCACGCTGCGCCTGGTCGCGACGCCGACCTGCCACGCGAAGCCGTGGTCGGCGGTCAGCACGATCGTCGTGTCGTCGTAGATCCCTGCCGCCTTCAGGCGCCGCAGCACGCGGCCCAGCAGCCGGTCCATGAAACCGAGCTGCAGCAGGTAGCGCTGCTCGTTGTGGCGGGTGAGGTATTCGTCGTGGAAGCCGAGCGTGCTGTTCATCTCAGGGATCAGGTCGCGCGGCCCGGAGCGCGTCCGGGCGCCGGAGGGCAGGTAGAGGTAGGGGCCGTGCGGGAGCAGGACGTGCTTCATCCAGAACGTCGGCCTCGCGCTCGGTCGGATCGAGCGCACGAAGCGCGCGAAGCGTTCGGGTCGGCCGCGGAGCAGCCTCGGCATGATCGCGGGGCGGCGTGCGTGGCCCCCGCGACACAGGCTCGGCGAGCACAGCGCCGTGGCCTCCTCGGCCGCGACGATCCGGTAGCCGCGCTTGCCGAGGGCGGTGAAGATCGAGCGGGGGTGCCAGTGCCGGTCGGGCTCCGAGCCCTCGACCGGGCGCAGGCCGTCCAGGATCAGCGGCACCGCCTTGGTCGTCGAGTCGTAGGTCGAGTAGGCGTTGCGGAACCAGGTCGAGTCCGCGGCGAGCTCGGCGAAGTTCGGATAGCGGCCGGCGTCGATGCTCCCGTCGGGCCCGAGCAGCGAGTCGCCGGGAAGCTCGTCGAGAACGAGCAGCAGCAGGTGGGGGCGCCCGGGGAAGGCAGCGGCCGTTACGGGGCGCGGGCCGACCCGGGTCGCCGCGAGCTCCGCGGACGCGGATGGTACGGCCGATTGATGGTCGCCGGATGCGGGTCGCGTGGCCGACGGTTGATGCTCGCCGGGCGCGTCCGCGGTGGCGGACGCAAGCCCGAGAACGACCACGGTGGCCAGGCCCACGGGGAGCAGCAGGCGGGCGACGAGCGAGCGCATGAGATCCGTTTAGCGCCGGGCTCAGACGTTTCACGCCGGGGTAACGAGAGAGCCGCAGGCCTGTAACAGGATGGTCGGGATTTCTCCAGTTGTTCTCCATCCGGTCACTTTGCGTTCACTTATACGGGGGACACGGAACCTCCGATGGCCGATCGCGATCACTTGGCGTAGGATTCAGCCACAACTCGAACAAATCTTCGCCCACGCGCTCGCGGACGGACCGCCGGGCACGATTGCGGCAGATCGACAACTCGGTGGTGCCGATCGGGGATGTCGGATCTCCAGGGAGGCGCGGAGACAGACGCAAGGAGCGTTTCGCCCATGGAGGGACCCGAAACATCTCTGACGATGGGCCGTACTGATTTCGTGAAAAAGTCCCCCCTCACCCGTGACGCACTCGCCTTTGCCAACGAGCGGCACGCGGGTCAGACCCGTGACTTCGACGGGGCGCCATTTGTCACACACCCGGTCGAGGTCGCGTGCCTGCTGCACGAGACCGGCTACTCGGACGAGGTGGTGGCCGCCGGTGTCCTCCACGACGTCCTCGAGGACACCGATGCGCAGCCCGAGGAACTCGCGAGCCGCTTCGGCCACGACGTTGCCGCTCTCGTGGCCGCCGTCAGCGACGACCCCTCGATCGAGGACCCGGCCGAGCGCAAGGCCGCCCTGCGGCGGCAGGTGGCCGAGGCCGGCGAATCCGCCGCCGTGATCTTCGCGGCCGACAAGGTCTCCAAGGCACGGGAGCTGCGCTTGAGGATGAGCCGCGGCCTGTTCCGTGAGGAGGACCGCGCAAAGCTCGAGCACTACGAGGCGAGCCTCGAGATGCTGAACGACCTCCTGCCCGGTCACCATCTGGTCGGCCAGTTCCGGATGGAGCTGGAGGCGGTTCAGGCACTGCCGGCGGGCGGGGTCTAGTAGCGGTAGTACCGGGCCGCGTCCTCGTTGGGTGGGACCGCGTCCGGGGTTGGACTCCGCCGACGGGCTAGGGCTGGGGAAGAGGGTGGTGGGACGGCGGCCGGCCGACGAAGCTTCGGTCGATTGCGGTTCGGCCGAATATTCATCGGCGGCGGACTTGCCACCATCCGTATCGGGCGCCGCCTTCCTGGATTGACCCCACTATGTGTAGTCGATCCAGCAAAGCTCGAGTATTCCCGAGCGCCACCCCCTCAGGGCACAAGGGGACCGGGGTCGCCGTCACCCGTAGGCCAGCAGCGGGACGCCCAGCTCCCGCGCGAGGCCCTCACCGCCCCAGCGCATGACGATGTCGTGGTTCCAGGCGAACACCGGCCGCGCCACCGGCGCGACGAGGTTCATCCAGCGCTTCGAGGTGGCGACGTTCCACTCGTAGAGCACCGCGGTGACGCCGCTCTCTTCGAGCAGGCGCCAGCGGCCGTGGCCGGATAGCTCGCCCTCGGCGCGGCCCTCCATGAGGGCCGGCCGCTCGACGCGCTCGACCGTGAACTCGAACTCGATCGGGTAGGGGACGCGGCTGCGCCACGCGATCCGGTAGCAGCGACCCACGCGGTTTGCATCACCAGGGGCGAGCAGGCCAACGCGCTCGACCCCACGCCACCAGCGCGGCCAGTCGAGCGGCTCCTCGAGCAGCTCCCACGCGCGCTCACGCGGACCACCGAGTAGCCAGGTCGTGAGGAAGCGGTAGTCGGCCAGGGTCCGGCCCCGCGCAGCGGCGCGACTACTCCGTTTCCAGGTTCACCATCACGTGCTTGACCTCGGTGTAGTCCTCGAGGGCGTACATCGACATGTCCTTGCCGTAGCCGGACTGCTTGTAGCCGCCGTGAGGCATCTCGGTCGCCATCGTGATGTGGTCGTTTATCCAGACGGTGCCGAAGCGGATCGCGTTCGCCACCCGGTGCGCCCGCGCGATGTCCCGCGTCCACACCGAGGCCGCCAGCCCGTAGCGCGTGCCGTTGGCCCAGTCGATTGCCTTGGCCTCGTCGTCGAAGGGCTGGACGGTGATGACCGGTCCGAAGATCTCGTTCTGGATCATCTCGTCGTCCTGCTGGAGGCCCGCGACCACGGTCGGCTCGAGGAACGACCCGGGCAGGTCGGGCTCATTGCCGCCGGTCACGATCTCGGCGCCCGACGACCTGCGCTCGAGGAAGCCCTCAACGCGCTCGCGCTGCGTCATGGAGTTGAGCGGCCCGAGCGTCGTCTCGGGATCGAACGTGTCGCCGACCTTGTAGCTCTTTACCTCCTGCGCCAGCCCGCCCACGACGTCGTCGTACACCCTCTTCGATGCGAGCACGCGGGTGGCCGCGGTGCAGTCCTGGCCCGCGTTGTAGAGCCCCGTGGCAGCGATCGTCTCGAGCGCGGTCTCGATGTCGACGTCATCGAAAACGATGACCGGTGCCTTGCCGCCGAGCTCGAGGTGGACGCGCTTGAGCGTGTCGGCCGCCGCCGCCGCGATCCACTTGCCGGTGCCCGGCGAGCCGGTCAGAGAGACCATGTCGATGTCCTCGTGGGTGACGAGCGAGGAGCCGGCCGGCTTGCCGTGCCCGGTGATCACGTTGAGCACGCCGGGCGGCAGGATCTCGCCGGCCAGTTCCGCGAGCTTGACGGTCGACACCGGTGTCGTCTCGGCGGGCTTCAGCACGATCGTGTTGCCGGTGGCCAGCGCCGGACCGATCTTCCAGGCGGCCATCATCAGCGGGTAGTTCCAGGGAGCGATCTGGCCCACCACACCGACGGGCTCACGGCGGATGATCGAGGTGCGGCCGGCGACGAACTCCATCGCCGCCTTGCCCTCGAGCACGCGCCCCGCGCCGCCGAAGAAGCGCAGGTTGTCGCAGGTGAAGGGCACCTCGTCCTCGAGGAACGTGTTGCGTGGCTTGCCGGCGTCGGCGGCCTCGAGGTCCGAGATCTCCTCGGAATGCTCCTCGAGAGCGTCGGCCAGCTTGAGCAGCGCCGCGGCCCGCTCGCCGGGCGTCGTGGCGGCCCAGCCCGGAAAGGCCTTCTTGGCGGCCGCGACGGCGCGGTTTACGTCCTCCTCGGTCGACAGAGGCATCTCTGCGATCACCTCGCCGTTCGCCGGATTGGTCACCTCCTCGGTGGCGCCGTCGGCGGCGTCGACGAACTTGCCGTCGATGAAGTTCTGCAGCTTGATCTTGGTGGCTATCGACATCTCTCTCCGTTCATCGCAACTAGTGGTCGCCTCCGCAAATACGGTCGCGTTCGGCGGCTGCGAACCTTCGCCTGGCCGCACCCGCGATGCTCGTCGATGCTCTGCATCGACTGCGCTCGCGTGCACGCCCAGGCTCGGTTCTCGCGCGCCGAGCCACGACCGTATTTCCGTCGGAGACCACTACGCCGTCACGCTCAGCACATCCTCGAGCGGCGTGTACTCCATGCCCGTTCCCTCCGCGACGGCCGGGTGCGTGACCTTGCCGTTGGCCACGTTCACTCCCGGCTTGAGGCCTGGCAGCTGCTCGAGCGCCGCCTCGACTCCCTGGTCGGCGAGCGCCAGCACGTAGGGCAGCGTCGCGTTGGTCAGAGCGAAGGTCGACGTCACGGGCACCGCACCCGGCATGTTCGCTACGCAGTAGTGGGTGACGCCGTCGACCTCGTAGACCGGGTCCGAGTGTGTCGTCGGCCTCGAGGTCTCGAAGCAACCGCCCTGGTCGATCGACACGTCCACGAGCACGGCGCGCTCCTTCATCAGCGCGAGCTGGCTGCGCCGCACGACATAGGGGGCCTTTGCCCCGTGGATCAGCACAGCGCCGATCACCAGGTCGGCGCGCGGCAGCATCTCCTCGATCGCCAGCGTCGAGGAGTAGACGGTCGAGGCGCGCCCGCCGAAGGCGACGTCGAGCTCACGCAGCCGGTCGAGGCTGCGATCGAACACGTAGACCTCAGCCTCCATGCCGATCGCGATGAAGGCCGCGTTCTGGCCGACAACCCCGCCGCCGATGACCATGACTACGGCGGCCGCCACTCCTGGCACGCCGCCGAGCAGCACGCCGCGCCCACCGAGCGGCCGCTCGAGGAAGAACGCGCCCGCCTGCGTGGCGATCTTGCCGGCGACCTCGCTCATCGGGGCGAGCAGCGGCAGACGGCCGTGCGCGTCGACAACGGTCTCGTAGGCGATGCAGGTGGCGCCGGACTCCACCAGCCCTCGGGTCAGCTCGGGATCGGGCGCGAGGTGGAGATAGGTGAAGAGCAGATGGTCCGGCCGCAGCATCGCCACCTCGACCGGCTGCGGCTCCTTGACCCCGAGGATCATCTCCGCCTCGTCGAACACTGCCTGCGCGTCGGGCAGCATCTGCGCGCCCTGCGCCTCGTATTCGGAGTCCGGGATCGTGCTCCCGACGCCCGCGCCCGCCTGTATGAAGACCTCGTGGCCGCGCTCGGTCAGCTCACGCACCCCGGCCGGGGTGAGCGACACCCTGTACTCGTCCGTCTTGATCTCAGTCGGAACGCCGACCTTCATTTGCGTCCAGTCCTCCTTTAGTGCACCAATTCGCGGGCGCGAAGCGCGAGCCAGAACTCGATGCGGTCGCGGGCGCTCGACAGGTCCCGCCCGGTCAGCTCCTCGACCCTGCGTATCCGATAACGCAGCGTATGACGGTGGCAGTAGAGCTCGCGGGCCGCCTTCTCCCACTGGCCGTTCTGCTCGATGAATGCCTCGAGCGAGCGGATCAGCTCGTCGCCGTACTCGCCGCTCGCATGCTCCAGCGGGCCGAGCACGCTGTCGCAGTAGAGCCGCAGCGCGTCGTCGTCCTGCAGCGAGAGCAACAGCTGGAAGGCTCCGAGGTCCCGGTACGAGGCCACCGGCGGGGCGGAGCCGTTGGCGAGACCGGCCGCCTCGAGCGCGCAGCGCGCCTCGTGGAACGTCCGCCGCAGCGAGCCGACAGGCGCCGGCCGCGAGGCCGCAGCGCGGAGCTCGCCGTGCTCGGCCATGAGCGCCTCGCGCGCGCGTGTCGCGAGGGCCACCGCGTCGGCATCCTCGCGGGCATCGACGACCGCGCACAGCAACCGCTCGCGGACCGCCACCAGCGCGCCCACTTCAGTGTCCGCGAGGAAGCGGTCGAGGTCCCCCTCGGCCTGGGCGGGCGGCGCACCGTCCGGCCCGGCAAACACGAGCACCGCCGCCTCCGCACCCACGCCGAACGGCCGCAGCCGCATCGCCAGCTCGTCCTCCGACAGTCGGCCCGTGAGTGCCTCGGCGAGCACATCCCCGGCCAGCCGGCGCTCGGTGTCGCGCATGGCCCGCTGGCGCATCAGCTCGAGCGCCACGACCGTCACGGCCTGCTGCAGGATGAGGCGCTCGAAGTCCCCGAGGCCGCCGGCGTCGCGAGCGGCCACGAGCCAGGCCTGCGGCGCGCCCCTGCCGCGGATGGAGACGGGCAGCACGAGCGCACGTCCCGCGATCTCCGGGTGGTCGGGGGCGAACTCGGCGCCCTCCGCGGGCCGCGCCGCGCCGGCGGTGCCGAGCTCCCCTGAACGCCGGCGCACCTCCTCGCGGATGCCCGTCAAGGCCGCCTCCGGGATCTGGCGGCGGAAGACCTTCGTAGTGATCGTCTCGCCACGCGACGAGAGCACGCACACCGCCCCGCCGATCGCTGCCGCCAGCGCGCGCACCAGCTCGTCGAGGCCGCTCTCCTCGAGCACCAGCCGCTCGAGCCGCTTATGGATGGCGATGCCGCGCTGGAGCATCTCGTACTGCTCATTCACGAGTCGCGTGAAGGCCTTCTCGGTCAGTGCGATGAACGGCAGCTCGTACGGCACCTCGAAGACCGGGAAGGACAGCGCGCGGGCCTCGTCGAGCAGGGCCTCCGGCAGCTCGGCGTGGTCGAAGCCCGTGCCGAAGCCGAGGCCCGCGAGGTGGCGCCCGGAAAGCAGGCGCACGAACTCCCGCTGGCGCTCGTCGCCGTTGAGTTGGATCCCCGTGGTGAGGAGCAGCTCTCCGCCGGACAGCCACGGCGTGGGGTCGGGAAGCTCGGAGATGTGCACCCAGCGCACGGGGGCGTCGGCGCCATCCTCGCCCGCCGCGAGCTCGAGGCCCATCTCGGCGACGAGTCCCCGTACGGTGAGCATCACGGGACCTTTCCCGGCCCGCCGGCCTCGATCAGTGCCGGACGACCCGCTCCCAGGCGTCGGTCAGCACTTGGCGCAGGACTCGGTCGATCACCTCGAACTCCTCCGTGTCCGCGATCAGCGGCGGGGAGAGCTGGATCACTGGGTCGCCGCGGTCGTCCGCGCGGCAGATGAGCCCATGCTTGTAGAGCTCGCCGGACATGAAGCCGCGGAGCAGCTCCTCGCCCTCCTCGTCGCTGAAGCTCTCCTTGGTGTCCTTGTCCTTGACCAGCTCGAGCGCGTGGAAGTAGCCCGCGCCGCGCACGTCGCCGACGATCGGCATGTCCTCGTGCAGCTTTTCGAGCATGCCGCGGAACTCCGGCTCCTTCTCCAGCACGTGCCCGCACAGGTCCTCGCGCTCGAAGATGTCGAGGTTGGCGAGCGCCATCGCCGCGGACACCGGATGGCCCCCGAACGTGATGCCGTGCGTGAAGTTCTTCGTGTCGTGCATGAACGGCTCGGCGATGCGATCCGAGACGATCACAGCGCCCATCGCGGCGTAGGCCGAGGTCAGGCCCTTGGCCGTCGTGATCATGTCCGGCACGACGTTGAAGCGGTCGACGCCGAAGTAGTGGCCGAGCCGGCCCCAGGAGCAGATCACCTCGTCCGAGATCAGCAGGACGTCGTGCCTGTCGCAGATCTCGCGCACGCGCTGCCAGTAGCCGTCCTGCGGCACGAAGCAGCCGCCCGAGTTCTGCACCGGCTCGAGGATCACCGCAGCCACGGTCTCCGGGCCCTGGAACTCGATCGTCTCCTCGATCGCGTCGGCAGCCCAGAGCGGATCGCGTTCCTCGGGCCAGCGGTAGCTGTTCGTGTTCGGCACGTGGTACGCGCCGGGCACGAGCGGCTCGAAGGGCGTCCGCAGCGGCGTGATCCCGGTGATCGACAGCGCCCCGAAGGTGGTTCCGTGGTAGGCCACCTCGCGCGAGATGATCTTCGTCTTGAGCGGGTTGCCGGCCAGCTTGTGGTACTGGCGCGCGAGCTTCCAAGCGGACTCGACCGCCTCGGAGCCGCCCGAGGTGAAGAACACCCGATTGAGGTCGCCCGGGGCGAGCGCCGCTACTCGACCGGCCAGCTCGATGGCCTTTGGATGGGCGTAGCTCCAGTTGGTGAAGAAGCCGAGCTCCTTGACCTGCGCCGCGGCGGCCTCGCCGATCTCGGTCCGGCCGTGGCCGGCGTTCACACAAAACAGCGCCGATAGGCCGTCCAGGTAGCGCTTGCCGTGCTCGTCGTAGACGTAGCTGCCCTCACCGCGCGTGATGATCGGGATCTCGTGCACGTCGTCGTAGGCACCCATGCGGGTGAAGTGCATCCAGAGGTGCCTGCGTGCCTGCTCCTGAAGGGCCGTCGGCGCGCCGGTCTCATAGACGGTCTGCGGGGTGGTGGCCACTCGACTCTCTCCTCACGTCTCGCAGGGCGGGTACGCCTCTGCGTGCCCACCGTTCTACAGCGCGGACAACGGTATCGGCGCCTCTGATGTCCGGCAAGGGCCCGGAAGGTGAAAAGCGCGGCACATCGCTTTAGACGATCTGTCCAATTAAGGGTCCGTGTTTTCGGCATTCCGCCACTTGCGGCAGCTACGTTTCGGCCATAGGTTGCGGACAGGTATGAGCCAGGGGGGCCAAGGGGACGCCGGCATCCCGAGCGTCCAACTCGAGCGCGTCACAAAGCGTTTTGGAGACCTCACGGCCGTGCGCGCCCTGGATCTCGCGATAGCCGCCGGGGAGTTCTTCACGATGCTCGGACCCTCGGGCTGCGGCAAGACCACCACGCTGCGGATGGTCGCCGGCTTCGAGGAGCCGAGCGAGGGCCGCGTGCTGCTCGACGGCGAGGACGTCACCGGGCGTCCCGCGTTCAAGCGCGCCACGAACACGGTCTTCCAGAGCTACGCCCTGTTCCCGCACCGCTCGGTCGAGAAGAACGTGGCCTTCGGCCTCGAGCGCAAGAAGGTCGACCGGGACGAGGTCAGGCGCCGGGTGGCGGAGGAGCTCGAGCGCGTGGGCCTGTCGGCCGAGGCCAAGCGCCGCCCCGCGCAGCTCTCGGGCGGTCAGCAGCAGCGCGTCGCGCTCGCGCGCGCGCTCGTCAACCGGCCGGCGGTGCTGCTGCTCGACGAGCCGCTCGGAGCGCTCGACCTGAAGCTCCGCAAGCAGCTCCAGGTCGAGCTCAAGCGCATCCAGCGCGAGGTCGGGATCACGTTCGTCTACGTGACCCACGACCAGGAGGAGGCGCTGACGATGTCGGACCGGATCGCGGTCATGAACAGGGGCGTGATCGAGCAGGTGGCCGATCCGGAGACGGTCTACGAGCGGCCGGCCACCACCTTCGTGGCCGGCTTCATCGGGGTGTCCAACCTGATGCCCGGCGAGGTCGTTTCGGCGAACGGCGCGGGCGCCGAGCTCAAGCTCGATGCCGGGCCGACCGTACGCACCAGCTCCTCGGGCGGCGCGACCATGCGCGAGCGCGTCCACGCCGTGGTGCGTCCGGAGAAGCTCCTGCTGCGCTCCGCGGCCGAGGACGGCATCGCCGCCGACGGCGCCAGCGTCGAGGGCCAGGTCGAGAGTTCGCTCTACCTCGGCACGGCGACCCAGATGGTCGTCCGCCTCGGTGACGACACGCGCATGACAGTGCTCGTTCCGAACGCGGACGCCGAGGCGCGACATCAGCTGCCGGCGGCGGGGGACGCGGCGCGGCTCTCGTGGTCGAGCGAGAACATCCACATCGTGAGGGAGGCCGTCGGCGGGCACGAGGCCGCCGCGGCGGAGGGATCGAACAGGGAGGACCGCGAGGCATGAGCCCGATCGACGACGAACTTGAGAGGCACTTCGAACGCCTGCTGCGTGACCCGCTCACACGCCGTCGCCTGATGAAGCGCGGGGCCGCGGGCGCGCTCAGCGTGTCCGCGCTCGCCTACCTCGCCGCGTGCGGCACCGACGAGCCCGGCGGGGGCGATGGCGGCGGCGGCGATCAGGCGGAGTCCGAGACGATCGCCAAGGGCGAGATCTCCGACTCGGTCTACGTCGCCAACTGGCCCCTGTACATCGACGAGGAGAGGAACTCGCTCAAGGCGTTCGAGAAGGAGTACGGGGCCAAGGTCAAGTACGTCGAGGAGGTCAACGACAACACCGAGTTCTTCGGCAAGGTCCGCCAGCAGTACGACCAGGGCAACTCCGGAGGCCGCGACATACACGTCGTGACCGACTGGATGGCCGCGCGCATGATGCGCCTCGGCTACGTACAGAGGTTCGACAAGGCGGAGATGCCGAACGCCACCAAGAACCTGATCGACCGGCTGGCGGCGCCGCCCTTCGACCCCAAACGCGAGCAGTCGATGCCGTGGCAGTCGGGAATCAGCGGAATCATCTACCGCAAGGACCTGGTGAAGACGGAGCCGAAGTCTCTCGACGCGCTCTTCGACCCTGCCTACAAGGGCAAGGTGACGATGCTGACCGAGATGCGCGACACGGTCGGCAACGTGGCCGCCTGGATGGGCGCGGACCCGGAGAAGGCGTCGGTCGACGAGTTCATGGCGGCGATCGACAAGATCCAGGAGGGGGTCGACTCGGGCCAGATCCGCGGCTTCACCGGCAACGAGTACACGAAGGACATCACCAAGGGCGATTCCACGGTGATCCTCGGCTGGTCGGGCGACGCCGTTCAGCTGAAGGCCGACAACCCGAACATCGAGTTCGTGATACCCGAGAGCGGCGCCCACCTCTGGACCGACAACATGCAGATTCCCGTGGGCGCGCCGGCCGCGTACACGGCGCAGAAGTTCATCGACTTCGTCTACCGGCCCGAGATCCAGGCCGACATCGCCGAGTACGTCAACTACATCTGCCCGGTCAACGGCGTCAAGGAGATCCTCGCGAAGCGCGACCCGGCGATCGCCGAGAACCCGTTGATCTTCCCGGACGAGCAGTTCCTCGCGAACACCTTCATCTTCCGCGGGCTCGAGCCCGAGGAGGAGCAGGAGCTCGACGAGGCCTTCCAGCAGGTGATCGGCGCCTAGGACGCCGGGGCGGGCGACGTCGGTGCCGGCGCGGTTGAAGAAGGCGGGACTGCCCTACCTGCTGTTGCTGCCCGGCCTCGGCTGGCTGGCGGTCTTCTTCGTCGTCCCGCTGGTCATCATGGCGCTGGAGTCGCTCAAGAGCGGCACCATCGACACCGGCTTCACGCTCACCTGGGAGTTCTCCAACTATTCGGAGGCGCTCTCCGACTACAACGAGCAGTTCCTGCGCTCGTTCAAGTACGCCGGGCTGGCCACGATCTTCGCGCTCCTGATCGGCTACCCGCTCGCGTACGTGATCGCCTTCCGCGGGGGCAAGTTCCGCAACGCGCTCCTGCTCGCCGTGATCGTGCCGTTCTTCATCACCTACCTGATCCGGACGCTCTCGTGGGAGACGATCCTGTCGGATTCGGGTCTCGTGGTCGACGTCCTGCAGACGATCGGGATCGTCTCGGAGAACGGGCGCCTGCTCGACACGACGGCCTCTGTCGTGGCCGGCATTACCTACAACTTCCTGCCATTCATGATCCTGCCGCTCTACGCGTCGCTGGAGCGGATCGACGCGCGCCTGCTGGAGGCGGGCTACGACCTCTACGGCCGCCGGCGGGACGTCTTCTTCCGCGTGACCTTGCCGCTCTCGATGCCGGGAGTGGTGGCGGGAACGCTGCTCACGTTCATCCCGGCGGCGGGCGACTTCATCAACGCCGAGCTGCTCGGCACGCCGCGCCAGTACATGATCGGCAACGTGATCCAGTCGCGCTACCTCGAGGTGGCCGACTACCCCACGGCCGCCGCGCTGTCGTTCCTGCTGATGGGCTTCATGCTCATCATCGTTCTCATCTGGGCGCGGATCGCCGGGACCGAGGCGCTGCTCGGGACGGAGGGGGAGCGGCGCTAGTGGTCTCCGACGGAAATACGGTCGTGGCTCGGCGAGCGAGAACCGAGCATGGGCGTGCACGCGAGCGCAGTCGATGCAGAGCATCGACGAGCATCGCGG
>Ga0081538_10001332_pt1 | contig 25391 bp, 19 predicted proteins | sample TabmetS5T2R1_FD_71022 | JGI IMG/M metagenome (GOLD analysis project Ga0081538, IMG submission 71022) | Tabebuia heterophylla rhizosphere microbial communities from the University of Puerto Rico - S5T2R1 | ecosystem: Host-associated > Plants > Roots > Rhizosphere ... | reverse complement strand
GCAGATCCAGACGGGCACGGTCCCGCCACCTTAGTAGAATCCTGCGACGGTCCACGAGCGCTGGAGGGTCGTGCAGCCCGAGACGACGTACGCCCGGTTGGGCGACGACCGCATCGCCTACCAGGTGCTCGGGGAGGGGCCCGACCTGGTGCTGACCCTGGGGGCCTTCGGGCACGTGGACCTCCAGTGGGAGGAGCCGGCGACCGCGCTGTTCCTACGCCGGCTGGCCTCGTTCTCGCGGCTGATCGTGTTCGACCGCCGCGGCACCGGCGCGTCCGACCCGCTCCGCGAGGCCCTGCCGCCCCCCTGGGAGGCGTACGCCGACGAGGTGACCGCGGTCATGGACGCCGTCGGCTCCAGCCAGGCCGCCCTCATGGCCACCACCGCCGAGGCCGGCCCGATGGCGCTGTTCTTCGCAGCCACCCGGCCGGAGCGGACCACCGCCCTGGTCCTGGGCAACGCCACCGCCCGCTACCTGGCCGCCGACGACTACCCGATCGGGCTCCCGCCGGAGCGGGCCGAGGCCATCGTCGCCCGGGTCGAGGACACCTGGGGGACGGCCGAGCCGGTCGCCACCGCCATCCCCAGCCGCGCCGGCGACGAGCGGTTCCGCCGCTGGGTGGCCAGGATGCAGCGCTCCATCGCCAGCCCCCGGACGGTCCACACCTTCCTGCGGGCCATGTTCCAGGTGGACGTCCGCCCCCTGCTGCCGCTGGTCCAGGCGCCCACCCTGGTCCTGCACCGCCGCGACTTCGCCCTGCTCCCGATCGAGCACGGCCGCTACCTGGCCGAGCACCTCCCCCACTCCTCGTTCGTCGAGCTGCCCGGGGCCGACGGCCCGCTGACCTGGGAGACGCCCGAGCTCATCCTCGGCCACATCGAGGAGTTCCTGACCGGGGTGCGCCAGCCCGCCCCCGCCACCCGGGTCCTGGCCACGGTGCTGTTCACCGACATCGTGGCCTCGACCGAGCGGGCCACCGAGCTCGGCGACCGCCGCTGGCGCGAGCTGCTGGCCGTCCACGACGACCTGGGCCAGCGGCTGGTCGAGCAGTGGGGCGGCCGGGTCGTCAAGACGACCGGGGACGGGCTCCTGGCCACCTTCGACGGCCCCGGCCGGGCCATCGCCTGCGCCGTCGCCCTCCGCGACCAGCTCGGCGACATCGACCTCCAGATCCGGGCCGGCCTGCACGCCGGCGAGGTCGAGCTGCGCGGCGACGACGTCGGCGGCATCGCCGTCCACATCGCCGCCCGCATCCTCGGCGAGGCCCAGCCCGGCGAGATCCTGGTCTCCCGGACCGTCCGGGACCTGGTCGCCGGCTCCGACCGCGCCCTGGCCGACCGCGGCACCCGGCGACTCCGGGGCGTGGAGGGCGACTGGCAGCTGTTCGCGGTCGCCGACGGCTAGGTCCCCGGAAGGTCCCCGGCCAGGTCGACCTCGACCCGGGACCGCAGCCGGGGACACGGTGGGGCACCGGCGTGTGAGGCGCCGTGTGAGGGCCGCGGCGGTGGTTCGTCCACAGATCGGCGCGACCCCCTTCAGCGGGGCGGTGCGGCGTGCAAGGCTGCGCCCGCTTCGCCAGCCACACATCGAAGGAGCCGCCGTGCCACCCCATGACCGCGGGCTGCTGGCCCGCCTGGACGCCCTGGTCGAGCTGGCCGCCGACCGCCACGGGCTCGCCCTGCTCCCCGGGGGCCGCCTGGCCGCCGCCGAGGCCCGGGTCGCGGCCCGGGCCGCCGGCCTCACCTCCACGACCCGGGGCTCGACGGGCAGGGGGCCGGCCCGCGCGTCCACGCTGGCCCTCCGGGACGCGGTCGAGCTGCTGCGGGCCGTCGGCGAGGGGGTCGGGCTGCTGCGGGTCCGCGGCGACCGGCTGGAGGCGACCAGCCTGCGCCACGCCTGGGCCCAGATCGACCCGGGACTGCGGGCCGGCCTGGTCTACGCCGCCTGGTGCCACCGGGTGCCGTGGCCGGTGTTCCTCCACGGCCCCGGGGTCGAGGCCCTGGTCGGCGGGCGGCTGTGGGTGCTGCGCCTGCTGCTCGGCCTGCCCGCCGGGGTCGACGTCGGCCTCCAGGGCCTGGTCGAGACGGTGGCCAACGGGCTGGAGCTCGACCTGGACGACTGGCTGCCCCGGGCCCTGGCCGCCGCCTTCCTCGACCCCCTGGTCGCCCTCGGCGTGGCCGACATCCACCCGCCCCCACCCCACCCGGGGGCCAGCCTCCGCCTCGGCCCGCGGGCCTCGACCGTGATCGGCTCGGCCCTGGTCGCCGCCGGCGAGGAGGTCTCCCTGACATCGACCCCGGCCAACTGACGGAGGAGGGGGCGGCGGCGACGCCGCCGCCCACCCGGCGTGACCGGGGCTTGGTATGGTTCGCCCTGTGGTGCGGGGATCGGATGACCGGGATGGAGGTGTCCTGTGCGATTGATCGTGCGGCTCCTGGCCGGAGCGGTCGCGCTGGCCGTGGCGGCCGGCCTGATCGAGGGGATCTCGGTGGGCCCGGGCACCACCGGCGAACAGGCCCTCACCCTGCTCGCCGTGGCCGTCATCTTCGGCCTGGTCAACGCCATCGTCCGCCCGATCGTGCGGCTGATCTCCCTGCCGCTGTTCATCCTCACCCTCGGCCTGTTCACCTTCGTCGTGAACGCCCTCATGCTGCTGCTCACCGCCTGGATCGGGGACCAGTTCGACCTCGCCTTCGAGGTCGACGGCTTCTGGTCGGCCCTGCTGGGCGCCCTCGTCATCAGCGTGGTCACCTTCATCCTCAACGTCCTCCTGCCCGACGAGTACGAGGGCCGCTGAGCCAGCCGACGGCCCCGCCGGCCGGGCCGGCGGTGAGAGGGAGGGCCGCGGACCGGGCGCTCGGCGGCGGATGCTAGGCCGGCGGCGCCGGAGCGAGGGCCGCGGGGAGCGGCCTGGCGTGGACGACCGTCAGGCCGAGGACGGCTCGGGTCAGGGCGGTGTAGAGCCGCCGTAGCCCGGTCGGCCCAAGGGCCGGGTCGGCGATGTCGGCCGGCTCCGCCAGCACGACCTGGTCGAACTCCAGCCCCTTGACCGCCGACGCCGGGACCAGCGCCAACCGCGTGTCGGTGTCGAACCGGTCCACCTCCCGGAACTCGACGCCCCGCCCGGCCAGCTCGGCCCGCAGCGCCGGGACGGCCGCATCCGCCACCACCAGCCCGACCGACCCGTCCTCGGCCAGCGCCTCCTCGAGCGCCCCCACCAGGGCCGCCGTCAAGGCCGCTCCGGGTACCGCCGCACCCGTCGCCGCCGCCCCCGGGACGGCCCTGATCCGGAGGGAGCCGGGGACGCTCCGGACCGACCGGGCCGGGCGGACGTCGGGGGCGATCTGGGGGAGGAGGCGGTTGGCGAAGTCGAGCACCTCCTTGGGGGCCCGGAACGCCCGTGGCAGGTGCTCGACCCGGACCGAGCGCTGGTCCAGGTGGGCGACGGCGTCGCCCCAGCGCTCGGCCGACCAGGGCGTCGTCCGCTGGGCCAGGTCACCGAGCAGCGTCGCCGACCCGAACCGGCACCGCCGCCCGATCGCCCGCAACTGCATCGCCGAGAGGTCCTGGGCCTCGTCGGCCACCACATGGCCGAAGGTCCCGGTCCCGCCGATCACGTCGACGGCCTCGTCGACCAGGAACGCGTCCCCGACCGACCAGGCCGCCGCCTTGCGGCTCCGCGGCCGCCGCGCCCACAGCACCAGCTCCTGCTCCCGGTCGGTGAGGATCCCGTCGGCCGCCTCGGCCAGGAACGCCCGCTCGCTCAGGAGCCGGAACACCAGCCGGACCGGGTCGAGGACCGGCCAGGTCCGCCGCAGGAACTCCCGGACCTCCGGGCGGGCCCCGAGGCTGCGCTGGACCTCGGCCGGGCTGTCGAGCGCACTCAGCCCCTCGGTGTGCTCCAGGTGGCGCAGGCAGCGCTCGACCAGCCAGTCCCGCAGGTGCTCGCGGCCGACCTGGTAGCGGACGTCGCCGGCGACCAGCTCGTCCACCCGCTGGCGCAGCAGCCTGGCCGGCAGCCGGACCACCCGGTGCCGCCAGCGGATCTCCAGGGGCAGGGCCGGCGGCCGCACGTGCAGGAAGGCCGCCCGGCGCACCACCGCGGCCATGCGGTCATCGGCCTTGACCGCCGCCCCCTCGGGGCGGTCGGCCCTGGTCACCGCCACCTCGGCGACCAGGGCCTCGATGGAGCGCTGGGCGACGTCGACCTCGCCCAGCCCCGGCAGCACGTCGCGGATGAAGGCCAGGTAGGCAGGGCCCGGACCCACCACCAGCACCCCGTCCCTGGCCAGCCGCTCCCGGTGCTCATAGAGCAGGAACGCGGCCCGGTGCAGGCCGACCGCGGTCTTACCGGTGCCCGGGCCGCCCTGGATCACGATCGTCTCGGCCAGCGGGGCCCGGATCAGGTCGTCCTGCTCGGGCTGGATGGTGGCGACGATGTCACGCATCGGGCCGATGCGCGGCCGCTCGATCTCGGCCACGAGCACCCGGTCGGCGGCGGCCATGGCCGCGGCCTCATCCAGCAGCTCCAGGACCTCGTCCTGGATCGAGGTCAGGGTGCCGGCCCGGTACCCGAACCGGCGCCGGGCCCGGACGCCGTAGCGGCGGGTCGGGCTGGCCCGGTAGAAGGGGTGGGCGAGCCCGGCCCGCCAGTCGATGACCACCGGGTCGCCGTCGGGGTCGCTGACGTGCCGCCGGCCCACGTAGAAGCGTGCCTCCGGCGGGTCGCCGCGGTCGTCGTAGTCCAGCCGCCCGAAGAACAGCCCGGTCCGCCCGTCGTCGGCCAGGGCGGCCACCCGCTGCTGCAGGTGCCACTCCACCGACTCCGCCGCGTACGGGTCGGCCCCGGCGGCCCGCAACGACCGGGCCCGCTGCCGCATCGCCGCCAGGCACCGCCGGGCGTACTCCAGCATCTCCCGCTCGGCCTGCAGCTCGTCGTCGGCCAGCGGCTCCAGCGGTCGGCTCACGCGAGGTCACCACCAGGTCGGGCAGGTTCGGGAGTGGGGACAGCGGCCGCGGACCCAGCGGGTCCCGCGGCGGCAGCCCACCATCCTCCCCCGCCCCCGGGCAGGCCCGCAATCGAATATCGCCCTCGGCGATCGCCGCCGACCCCGGGGCCGGTCCCGCAGCCGCAGGAGCCTCCAGGGAGCCCTCGGGCCGCTCCCTGGCGACGCTCAGCCCAGGGTCAGGGACAGCTGGGTCGCGGGCTCCGGGTCGGGAGCCGGGGAGTCCCGCGGCGGGGGGTCGGGGAGCCGCCGGGCCGTGGCCGGGGTGGGGGAGGCGAAGGTCCGGTGGCGGCGCTTCTCGGTCCGGACCCGTTCGGCGATCGCCTCACGGACCGACCTGGGGGCGTTGGAGCCGCGGTACAGGCGGCGGTAGCCGGCCACCAGCTCGGGATAGGTCTCCTCCAGCCAGGGCATGAACTCCTCCTTGACGCCCGGCCGCAGGTGCAGGGTGAGCGGGGTGAGGTGGCTGGCCCCGGCGTCGGCGGCCGCCCGCACCACCGCCCGCAGCTGCTCAGGCGAGTCCGAGATCCCGGGCAGGATCGGCGCCATCAGGATCCCGCAGGGGATGCCGGCCGCGACCAGCTGCCTGACCGCGGCCATGCGCGCCTTGGGATGCGGCGTCCCCGGCTCGCTCCGCCGCCACACCTCCTCGTCCAGCGTGCCGATGGACAGATTCGCCGAGAACCCGGCCGTGGCGGCCAGCTCCACGAACAGGTCCAGGTCCCGCAGCAGCAGCGGCGACTTGGTCAGCACCGAACAGGGGTTGGCGTAGTCCCGCAGCACCTCCAGCACCCCCCGCGTCAGCCGGTACCGCCCCTCACACCGCTGATACGGGTCGGTGTTGGTCCCCATCGCCACATGGGCCCCGGTCCAGCTCTTCTTCCGCAACTCCCGCCGCAGGACCTCGGGCGCGTTCACCTTGACCACGATCTTGCGCTCGAAGTCCCGCCCGGCGTCGAAGTTCAGGTACTTGTGGCTGGGTCGGGCAAAGCAGTTGTGGGAGATTGTGCCATTGGCGATATAGTCACCTGTGCCAGTACTGACATCATAAAGTGGCAGGCGGACTCCCAGGGATACAATGGAGGTGACTCGCCGAGCGTCCGCCCTAATCGTCACTCCTTCAATCGTTCGCTTTCGAGTAATTGCCGGGTCGACGGTGTGGTAGAAGCGAAGGCGCTCTCGCAGACCGCCGTGGTGGTTAAAGCTGCCCTCCGCGTCGAAGATGCCAGCTAGGAATCCCTTGGACCATTCGGCTGATTGGACGGCTGGATAGGTGACGATCTCCTGGATGGCGCACACGTTGCGGTACGACGAGGTGCGGATGGCATTGAGGCGCTTCCTGACCCCCACCGCTTCCTGGTAGAGGAATTCGTCTGTCGATACGTCGAGTTCCGCCAAGTAGGTGCGGCTTCGTCGAAGTGCTTCCAGGTCGCTCAACGCCAACCGGAAACGGTGGACGTCCCCATGGGATCGGCCCGGGCGTGCATATGTACACGAGCCGAGGTGCCCGTCCCCCCGAATCATGCCGCAGAGATAACCGCGTCGGTACTCGGGCTCGGCCATCGGGGCCGACGTGAATCTCCCCGTGCCTAACAATCTGTCACCCAAGACCAGAGATGGGTGCTGGTGTCCGCCCTCGTCGGGCCTGCTCACGTGCTTCCAGCCTCGATCGGTCAGGAATCGGTGATCACGGCTGGTCACGAGCTCCGTGCCATCTTCAAGGGTGATCCGGTACGCAGGCTTGACCGTCGACCAGTGGTCAAGCACTCGCGTGATCGCATAGCGGCGGTACAGCCCGTCCTCCACGGTCCCATAGATGGCATCTCCGACCCGCACCTCCGCGAGCGGTTTCGTGCGTCCGTCGGCCATCAGGATCGGAGTGTCGCCGCTCAGGCAATAACTACATGAGTGAGAGCATCCTCGATACACGTTGATGGTCCACTCGAACGGGAGGTTCGGGGCCGGGACCCGGTTCAGGATGGACTTGGCCTCGACCTCGTAGAAGGTGATGTCGCGGAACTCGGGGCTGTCGAAGGTCCGCACCGTGGCCGGGGCGTCGAACAGGGGCAGGTCGGTGGAGGGCCGGGCCTGGCCTCGGAGGTCGGTGAAGGTCTGCACCCGCTCACCCTAGAACGTGTGTTCGAGCAGTGCAAGGAGGCTGGTGGATCGGATCAGCTCGGGTCTGGAACTCGTTCCAGCGCGACGGCCCCGCGGGCGCTCAGGCCGGCGATGTGGTCGGCGTCTTCGACAGCCACCCGAAGGGTGACGACGGTCGTGCCGTCCTTGCCGGTTCGGGCGGCCCATACCGGTGCGGCGGCGAGCACCAGCCTGCCGCCGCCGCTCTGCCCGACCTCCTCGGCGGTCACCGGGAGCCGGACCACGCGGACCAGGTCCCCGGCGGCCAGACCTTCGGCGGGAGCGGCGCCAGGAGCCAGGGCGAGACCGACGAGCGCCTCCCCCTGGCCGGGGAGGGCGGGTCCTCGGGTGAGGACGTCGGGGGTCAGGAGCGCCCCAGCGGGGATCGGTACGCGAGCGACGTGCCCGTCCGGGTCGTCGGTCGCGGGCAGCGCGCCCTTGGCGACCGCCTTGGCGACCGCACCCTGGTGCAGGTCGGCCTCGGTCACCGCCTGGCCAGCGGGAATGGGGCGGGTGACCTGCCAGACCACCACCTCGCCCCGATCCGCGACCCACCGGCCGAGCAGGAACGCCCCCACGACCAGCAGCGCCACGGCAGGCATGATCATGCCAACGAGGCCGCGGCGGCCTGGGGCCTCACCGGCCGTCTCCCTGGGAGGTGGCGGCAGGGGCGACGGGTCGGGATACCCGAGCGTGGCCGCTCCGAATCGGCGGTCAACCGGCGCAGGCGTCAGGGAGGGCGGATCCATGGGTTGCCGGGCCGGGCTGCTCATGTGGGGCTCCTCGATCGAGGTCAAGAGCGGTCGGGGTGGCGGCCGGCACGGAGGTGGAGGACCTGGCCGTCCTGCACCCCCTGGTCCTGCAGCGTGGCGGCGGGACCCAGGACGGCCCCGTCGGCCGTGAGCAGCGCCCAGGCCGGGTCGTCGGGCGGCGGCTGCCCGCCTCCGACCAGCTTGGCCAGCGCCGGCCGCAGCTCGCCAACCGCGACGTCGGCGGCGACGACGACGTCCACGGCGGCGGCGACACCGGCGATCGTGAGCAGCCGGACCCGGCGGCCCTTCACCGCTCAGCCCCCTGTGGTGGCCGCCAGGCCGGCAGACAGCACTGGACAAGCGCGTCGCGGCGGCCCCGGCGGACCAGCAGCCCCCGGCCCGGCGGCTGCGGGCCGGCGGTCCGGTCGCCGGCCAGCGGGCCCTCGCCCTTGTCGCCGTTGAGCAACAGGCTCGCTGGCCCGAGCTCGCGCAGCCGCTGACCGAACGGCTCGAACGCGGTCCGCTGGGCCCCGCCGACCCGGCGGGCCAGCAGGACGTGGCATCCGAGGTCGCGGGCGTGGCCGAGGGCGTCGGCGAGCGTTGCCAGCGGGCCGCCGGTGGCGGTCAGGGTGAGGTCGTAGTCGTCGACGACGAGCACATGCTCCGGACCGGTCCACCAGGACCCCTCGAGCAGGACGGTCCGGGGCAGGTCGGGTCCTGGGAGGCGTTCCAGGAGCAGCCTGAGCAGGTCGTCCGCGGTCTCCTGGATCAGTGACCCGGCGAAGGCGTAGTGGTCGACGTGCGGGGCGTCGGCGAAGGCGGCCAGGGCGCGGCGCAGGTCGACGATGTGCAGCCGCACCCGGTCGGGGTCGCTGCCCGCCAGGTGGTCGATGGCCCGGCCCAGGATGGTCGAGCGGCCAGACGCCTCGTCGCCGTAGATCACCAGGTGGGCGCCGGGGGCGAGCAGGTCGAGGTGGACGGGGGTGAGCCGGAACTCCTCGACCCCGAGCAGGAACCCGCTGCCGGTCGCGACCGGCCGGCCGGCGGCCGCGGCAAGGCCGGGCACGTCGGCCTCGGTGACCCGCAGGGGCAGGGGCCGCACCTGCGGCGCCTGACGTCCAGGCCAGCGTGAAGCGGTGGCGGCGGCAGCCTGTTCGACGGCCGCCCGGCCGTCGGGGATGGCGGCGTCGCCAGGCCGCCAGGGCACGGCCAGCTGGAACTGGCGCCGGTCGCGGACCAGCCCGCGCCCGGGGCGGTCGGCGGGCAGCGCGGAGGCGGCGGTACGCCCGGACTGGGAGTCCACCGGGTCGTTGAGCCGCAGCTCCAGGCGGGTGCCGATGGCGTCCAGGAGCGCGGGACGGATGTCCAGCCAGCGGCCGGCGGTGATCACCAGGTGGACTCCGAACTGCAGGCTGGTGGCGGCCAGCTCGGCCAGGCCGAGCTCCAGGTCGGTGAACTCGCTTCGAAGGAGACCCACGTTGTCGATCAGCAGGAACAGCTCTGCCGCCAGGGGGTCTGGGAGCAGTTCCGCTCCCCGCTCACGTGCCCGCAGGTCGCCGAGGCTGTTCACGCCGGCCGCCCGGAACGCGGTGGCGCGCTCGTCGACCACGGCCCGGACCTCGCGGAGCAGCCGGGTGATGGCGTCGGGCTGGTGCCGGCCGCAGACGGCGCCGACATGGGGGAGGCCGGCGAGGTCGAACAGGCTGCCGCCGCCGAGGTCGATGGCGTAGACCTGCACCTGGTCCGGGCTCCGGCTCCCGGTAAGGGCGTGGATGAGGGTGCGCAGGAAGGTGGACTTGCCCGTGCGGGGGGCGCCGACCAGGGCCACGTGCCCGCCGACGCCGTCCAGCTCCAGCGCCAACGGTCGCTGCCGCTGCCGGTCCGGCTCGTCCACCAGCCCGACCACCGGGCGCAGGCGGCCCGGAGGCGACGCCGGGAGCTGGGCCAGGGTCAGCACGTCGGGCAGCGGCGGCATCCACACCCGGTGTGGCGGCGACCCCCACCCGGTCGCCAAGGCGTCGACGATCACCTGCAGCTCGCCGGTCCGGCCCGCGCGCGGCGCGGCCACGGTCGCCTGGGGGTCCTGGCGTGGCGGCGCGAGGTCGAGGGCGAACGGCTGCACGGTCGCTCGGTCCGGGTCGATCCGCGGCGGCGGCCGGTAGGGAAGGCTGCAGATGGCGCCCTTGAACCGGGTCAGGGTGGCGTCGACACGCAGCCAGCCGAGGCCCGGCAGTGGCGGCAGCTCGTAGGCGGCCGCGCTGCCGAGCACCGCCTGTGACTCCGACGCCGAGAAGGTGCGAAGGCACAGCCGGTAGCGAAGGTGCGATTCCAGTCCTCGGAGGCGTCCTTCGTCGAGCCGCTGGGTGGCCAGCAGGAGGTGCATGCCCATGGCCCGCCCCAGACGGCCGATGGCCACGAAGGTGTCGATGAACTCCGGCTTGGCCGCCAGCAGCTCGCCGAACTCGTCCACGATCACCAGCAGGTACGGGAGGTCGGGCAGGTCGGTGGGGAAGCCGGGCCCGGTCTGGGCGGCGTGGTAGTCGCGGATCGAGTCGAGGTTCCCGGCGTCGCGGAGCAGCTGCTGGCGCCGGTCGAGCTCGCCCTTGAGCGCGGCCTGCATGCGGTCCACCAGGGTCAGCTCGTCGGCCAGGTTGGTGATCAGCCCCACGGTGTGGGGCAGGTCGGCGAGGTCGGCGAAGGCCGCGCCGCCCTTGAAGTCGACCAGCACGAAGTTGACCAGCCGCGGGTCGTGCCGGGCGGCCAGGCCGACGACCAGGGAGCGGAGCAGCTCGCTCTTGCCGGAGCCGGTGGCCCCGACGAGGATCCCGTGCGGCCCCATCCCGCCCGCGGCGAGGTCCTTGAGGTCGAGTACCAGCGTCGACCCGTCGCCGCCGATGCCGACCGGCGTCTGGAGCAGCTCGGCCGGGTCACGGGCGGGCGCCTCCCGGGACACGCCGGCGTCCGAGGCTCCCGAGGCCAGGTCACGAACCGTCAGCCAGTCCCCGGGGGTGACCTGGCCGGCGTGTTCGAGGCCGAGCAGGTCGACCAGCCGGACCGTGTCGATCAGGTCCGCGCCGGCGTCAGCCCCGGTGAGCCGAAGCGGGGCGAGCCAGCGGGCCAGCCGCTCGGCGGCGGCCCGATCAAGCTGGTCGGCCAACACCTCCAGCTCCGCGCGCCCGCCCGGCCCGGCCTCCCGGTAGGTGGCGGTCCCGTCCGGGGCCAGCTCGACCCGCGCGCCGCAGCTCGACGGGACCCGGGCGGGGTCGTCGGCCAGCACGACGACCGTGACGGCGAGGTCGGCGCCACGCTCCAGCAGGGTGTCGAGGTGCTTCACGGCGGCCACCTCGGCGTCCGGTCGGTAGGCGTCGATGAGGACCACGACGTGCTCGCCGACCATGCCGGGGACGCCGCCTGGCGGCGCCGAGGCCGCCGGCTGGGCGGCGCGGCGGGCCGCCTGGCCCAGCCGCGATCCGGCCACGGCCTCGACCTGCTCGGCGAACCGGAGCACGTCGGTCGTCACCGCCCGCTCGGCGCGGCCGAACCCCTCCCCGGCCAGGGGGTCACGGGTGTGCGGCAGCCACTTCACCCATTCCCACGCCCGGACCGCGTACCGGGGCACCCAGCCGACGATGCGCAGGTCGGTCGGGGCGTGGAAGGCGGCCAGCGACGCCACCCAGCTGCCGGCCAGGGCGCGGGCGGCCGGAGGGTCGCCGACCACCGCGATCGACGACAGGGACCGCAACGGCACCACCACCGGGGTCTGCGGCACCATCCGGGTCGCCGCCGCCAGCCGATGCGCGACCTCGGCCAGCTCCGGCTCCGGCGTGGCCAGGGGTCCGCCGTCGGTGCCGACCTGGACGGGCGCGGCCGCCGGGACCGGCCCAAGGCCCAGGCGCACGTGCCCGAAGTCGGCATGGGCCGGCCGCCGCTCCCACAGCGCCCCCTGGTCGCAGGCCGCCGCCAGCCCGCCCGGGGTGTCCGGGTACAGGCCGAGCAGTCCGTCGCGCTGCACGAGGGCGGCCGCGTTGGCCCTGGCCTCCACCTCGGCGCTGTGGGCCAGGTATTGGCGCCGCAGGCGGGACCGCCGCTCGGTCTCCCGGCGCCGCTGCACCATCCGCATCCCGAGGGTGCCGCCGACCATGCCGGCGACCATCAGCGCGGCCACGACCAGGTAGAGGACCGAGCGGACCAGGAACGCAAAGGCCACGATCCCCAGCGACCCCAGCAGCGGGAGCAGGGTCGTCCAGGCGCCGCCGGGCTCCGGCTCGGGCGTGACCGGCGGCGCGGCCAGCAGGATCGGTCCCTCCGGTGGCTGCACCGGCCAGGTCCGCTCCGGCCGGTGGACCGGCCTGCCATCCAGTTCGTTCACGCGGCCTCTGAACCTCCCGGGTCCCATGGCCCGTACTACCGTCCAGTCCTCGCTCAGACCACCGTACGGACAGAGCCCACAAATCGGTTCAGACCCGCAACGACCGACTGACGTCGTCAAAGAAGCGTTCGTCACCTCCGGTAGCATTCCCTCACCCGCACCTTGGAAGGAGCGGCACAAATGCCTGCTGGGCAGATCCGGGTCACCCCCGAGCAGCTCGCCTCGGTGGCCTCTCAGCTCAACGTCGGCGCCGGCTCGATCGAGGGGATCCTGAGCCAGCTCGCCGGCAACGTCGCCCCCCTCGGCTCCGACTGGGCCGGCGTCGCCCAGGGCCGGTTCCTGCAGCTCTGGGACCAGTGGCAGACCTCCAGCAAGCAGCTGCAGCAGGCCCTGGCCGAGATCGCCGTGCTGATGCAGCGGGCCTCGGGCGCCTATGAGGCCACCGAGCAGCAGAACGCGGCCCTGTTCAGCAGGTAGGCCCGGACCCGCCGACCGGTTCCTTGCGCTCGAGCTGGGGGTGAGGATGCGATTCGAGGTCGAGCCGCAAGCGCTGACCGGTCAGGCGCCGGTGATCAGCCGCCAGAGCGGCCAGCTGGTCGAGCTCGCCGGGGAGATCCGGGGGCTCGCGGGCGTCGCCGGCGCTCACCAGGCTCGCCAGCGAACTCCAGGCCGCTACCCAGGCCGCCGCCGTGCCACCGCCCCCGAAGCGGGCGGGTGACCCGGCTGCGGTGTCGGCCTGGTGGGCTGGGCTTACCCCGTGATCGCGCTGGGCGATCCCACTAGGGCCAGCGCCATCGGGGTGGTGGTACCTCACATGGACACCACCCTGGCCAACATCGCCAACCCCCTACGCAACGCGGTCAACTTGCGCCGCACCAGCGACAGCCTGGCTGGCCCAGTGGTCACCGACCGCACCTCGATGGTGGCCTGGCTGGGCTACGACACCCCTAGCGCCACGCAGGTCGCCTTCGACGGCAAGGCCCAGGCCGGCGCCCCCGAGCTGGTCGGCTTCGTCGACGACCTACGCGCGACCCACACCGGCGCCCAGCCGCCCAGGGTGACGGTGCTGGCCCACAGCTACGGCACGCTGGTCACCGGGCTCGCCGCCCGCCAGGGGCTGGCCGCCGACGCCATCACCCTGGTCGGCTCGCCTGGGGTGGGCGCCGCCCACGCCACCGAGCTTGGCCTGCCAGCCGGGCACGTCTGGGCCGGCCGCACCCCCGACGACCCGATCCGTGCCGTGTTCGTCACCGATCCCGCGGCCCGCGCCGCCGCCGAGGGGTTCAACCTCTACAGCCCGGTCGACGTCGAGGTCAGCGGCGCGTACCGCTTCGGTCCCGATCCCAGTCTGCCTGCCTTCGGCGCCCAGCCGATCCCGCTGGATCCCCGCCAGCACGGCCACTCGGAGTACTACAAACTGGACACCGCGGGTATCCGAGCGCTGACCCGGGTCCTGCTCGGCATCGGCCAGGTGCCCCGATGAGCCGGATCCCCCGTGGCGCGATCGGGCTGCTCGCCCTGGCGCTGGTGGGCAGTTGCACCGCCAAATCCAAGGAGCCGACCGTGAACTTCGAGGAGGCCCAGCAGCGCGTCGTCGCCTTGGTCGACGACACCCTCTCCGCGGCCCTGCCAACCCTGCCGCTCAGCCAGCCTGCTCGGGTCGAACACCAGCCGTGCGACGACGCGCTCGGCGCCCCCAGCCAGGACGTCTATCTGCACTTCGAGCGCAACTTCCCGATCGATGGGCCGCAGGCCGACCGGCTGGTGGCCGACACCGAGCGGGTCTGGCGGGAACGCGGCTATGCGGTCGAGCCTGACGACGTCCAGCAGGACGTCTCGATCCGCGACACCAAAGTGGACGGCTACAGCATGTCGTTGGTCGTCAACCGCACCACCAAGAAGGCCCACCTGGGCGTCAGCAGCCCATGCGTCCGGCCACCATCCGGAACCTGACCGTTGACCATTGCTGGAAGCAGCCGGCCATGCTGTCGACGAACACGACCCTGGGCTTGCGCCAACCCAGCGGCTCCAAGAGCACATCCTCGTGCATGGCCACGCCGAACCCGCGCCCTGAGGTGTGCAGGTCACTGCGGTGCTCATCGGGCACCCCAACAGCTCGCCGGGACGCTACCCGCCGCCGCAGCAGGCCCTGTCCCTGAGAGCCCGGACGACGCATCCGCCGGTCACCCGCGCCGACCAGCAGGCTACAGTTCCCGGTGTGCGTGACCAATGTGCTCCGGATCCGCTGGCCGTCAGCACCTTCCTGGACGCCGGCGAGGAGGTCGCCTATGGCGACCCATCCGTCACTGACCAGCAGCGGGCGGCCGCCGGCGGGGAGACGGTGGCCGAGCGCTCGCGGGCGCTGCTGGCGGGCAACCGGCGGCGGGCCGCCGAGCAGGCCACGGCCGGCCGGCTGCCCGACGACCAGGATCTGGTCCGGGTCTGGTGGCCACGCGACCTGGCCAGCCTGCGCGCCCGCCTCGGCGAGGGCCGGCTGACGGTCTGGGCCGAGGGCGACGTCCTGCACGTGCTGTGGCAGGGCCAGGCCGACGAGGTCCAGCTGGCCGCCGGCATCCAGCCGCGGCTGTGGCCGGTGGAAGGCGCCGAGGGCCTGTGGGAGGCGTCGCTGAATATCCGCCGGCTGGATGAGGCGGTGATTTCGATCGCCGTGCTGCCCCGCCGGGCCGGCGACGACCCATTCGGCTCGGTGTCGGACACGCTGGTGTGGCGCGGTCCGCGGGCCCCCGCGGCCCTGCCTGCCGCCGCGTCGCTCACCGGCACGGTCCAGGAGCACACCCTGCCCGGCGGTGCGCTGGGCGCCCCTCGCCGCCTGACCGTCTACCGCCCACCCCACCACCAGGGGCGGCTGCCCGCCTGCGTGCTCGCCGACGGCGCGTCGGCGCGCAGCTTCGCCGAGGTCCTGGAGCCGGCGATCCTGGCCGGGACGGTGCCGCCGGTGCTGCTGGTCGGGGTCTACAACGCCGTCGACCCGGCCAGCCCGTGGCCGGACCGGCGCGCCCAGGAATACGTGCCCGGCCAGCACCCTCGCCGCTTTGCCGCCCACCTCGGCTTCGTCACCGATGAGGTCATCCCTTGGGCTACCGACCAGTGGGGCGCGGCCGCCGGGCCGTGGGTCGCCGCCGGGTTCTCCAACGGCGGCGACTGGGCGGTCGCCGCCGCCCAGCGCCGCCCGGAGGTGTTCGCGGCGGTCGCCGCCTTCAGCGTCGGCGTCGTCCCCCACCAGATCACTAGCAGGGCGCGCGCGGCCGGGGTGCGCCACTACCTGGCCGCCGGCACCCTGGAGCCGGGGTTCCGGCAGGCAACCCGGCAATGGGCGCAGCGGCTGCGGCGAGCCGGCCTGGGCTGCCGCCACCACGAATGGGTCGGCGGTCACGACCACCTATGGTGGGCCCAGCAGCTCCCGGCCGCCCTCGGCTGGCTCCTCATCCAGCCATAAGCCCAACCCTAAGCCGCCACTATCCGTGACCAACCAGAGCGGCCGCGGACACGCTTGCGAAGTGCGGAGAATGTCGGTCCACTCGATCGAGTCGCCGTGCTCATCGGTGGACTCCGACACGCTGTTCGCCTTGACCGCCCCGATCGCGGTGCTGAACGCCCGAAGCGCCCCCCGGGCACAGCCCCCGCCTGGGGTAACCTCGCGCCGGGAACCGGCGACCATCTACAGGGAGAGCCCGGACAGCGACCCCGACCAAGACCTCAAGGCGGCGCGATGGCGATGGCGACAGAGCTTCACCAGCGGCTGGTCGACCAACTCGCGACCAAGAGGCTGCTGGACAACCCGCGCCTGCGGGCGGCCTTCCAGGCCGTTCGCCGTGAGCACTTCCTGCCCGGGGTCGCCGTCGAGCGCGTCTACCAGGACGACGCCGTGACCTGCCACAGCGGGCCTGACGGCACCCCGCTGAGCAGCGCCAGCCAGCCCACGATCGTGGCGGTGATGCTCAACCAGCTCGACCCCCAGCCCGGCGACCACGTCCTGGAGATCGGCGCCGGCAGCGGCTACAACGCTGCGCTCCTGGCCCACCTGGTCGCGCCAGGAGGGCAGGTCACCAGCATCGAGATCGACCAGGACATCGCCGCGGCTGCCCGCGCCAACCTGGCCCGCGCGGGCGTGGAAGGGGTGGCGGTGCGGACCGGTGACGGCTGGCTCGGCGCCCCAGATCAGGCCCCCTTCGACCGCATCGAGGCGACCGTCAGCGTGTGGGATGCTGCTCCGGCGTGGACCCAGCAGCTGACCCCGTCCGGGACACTGGTGGCGCCTCTGGGGCTGCACGCAAGCGTCCACTTCTCGGTCGGCTTCGCCCGCCACGGCCGCCACCTACGCAGCCGCAGCGTGCAGGACTGCGGGTTCCTGCCGCTGCGCGGGCCACACGCCGGCCCCGACACCTTCGTCAAGGTGCAGCCCGGGCTGTGGGCCAGCCTGGAGGATCCGACCCACGCCACGCTGACCCGGCTGCGGGAGTTGCTGACCACCACTCCCACCCGGGAGCCGGCCGCCGCGCTGCCGAAGGGCTGGTTTGCCCGGCTGGTGCTGCAAGAGCCCGGTGCGATCCAGCTGCTGCCCTTCGCGGACGGGCAACCAGAACTCGAGGAGATGAACGGCGGGCTGCTGGACCCTGCCGCAGCTGGCCTGGCCCTAGTGCTCGAGCAGGCCCGCCAGCTCATCGGCTTCGGCGATCCAGCGCCCTTGACGACGTTACGGACGCACCTGGCGGCCAGCCGGCCGCTGGACCTGCGGTCCCTGGAGATCCAGGCGGTCCCAGCGGACCTCCCCGATGAGGCGCCGTCAGAGGTCGACTGGGTGGTCGCTCGCCCGGCGTACCGGTTCTGGATTCGCGAGGCAAGGGATCCGCGTCGTGCCCGACAGCTGTCGGGAACATCTGATGCTCAGCAAGGCGCATCTGAACAGGCATGACTCCCAGGCCTGCCGATGGCTTCCCTGCCGACCCGGCAGAAAGGTCGGGCATTCGCCGCGTCCGCCAGCGACTGATCACCGTCGGCGCTTCGACCGATCTCGCGACGGCCGCGCCCTCAGGCGAGCCGGGAGAGCACCTGGACAGCGGCGGCGCTGAACTTGGGGGTGAAGTCGCCGTTGCCGGCTCCGGCCCGCGCGATGGCGAGCAGCTCGGCCGCCTCGGCCTGGCGGCGCGCTCCACGCAGGGCCTCGAGCCCGGCCAGCCGGCCGCCGAACCGGGGGCCGCGCGGGCCGGCGGCCTCGGGGAGCAGATCGACCAGGGCGACCAGCTCGTCAACGCCGACCCGCGGGTCGAGCACCTGGACGGCGGCGGCGCTGAACCTGGGGCTGAAGTCGCCGTTGCCGGCGCCGGCCCTGGCGATCCCGAGCAGGTCGGCCAGCTCGGCCTGGCGGCGCCGGCCGCTCAGGTCGTCCAGGCCGGCCAGGCGGCCCCGGAACGTGATGGCCCGGGGCCCGGCCGCGCCGGGGTTGGCGTCGATCAGGGCGACCAGGTCGGCCACGCTCGTGGGGCCGGCGCCGGCCGACACCAGCAGGGTCACCCGCTGGCCCGGTCGCAGGCCGCTGCCGGCCGGTGGCCGGGTCCCCACGACGCGGCCGCGGGGGACCCTGTCGCTGCGGACGCGCCGGACCGCGCTCGCCGGCGTCCCGGCGTGGTGCAGCCGCTCGGCCGCCTCGGCCCGGGTGGCGCCGGCCACCAGCGGCACCAGGGGCGCCGGGCCGGTCGCGGCCGAGACGGCCGAGGCCGGCCGCAGGGTGGTGGCCGAGCCGGCGCCGGCCTGCCGGGTGGGCCGGGTCGCCACCACCACCGCGACCAGGCCGGCCACCAGGCCGACGGCCAGCAGGGCCGCGAGCAGGCGGCTGCGCCCCGGCCCGCCGCCGTCGTCGGCCGGGGCGGCCGGGCCCGGGTCGGGCGGGGCGGCGGCCGGCGGCTCCGGAAGGGCCGGGGCTGGGGGTTGTGGGCCGGCGGCGCGCTGCAGGGCCTGGCGGAGCTCGGTGGGGGTCTGGAAGCGGTCGCCGGGGTCCTTGGCCAGCGCCGTGGCGATCACCGCCTCCAGCCCCTCGGGGATGTCGGCCCGGATCGAGCGGGGCCGCCGCGGTCGCTCGCCCAGATGCCCGGCGGCGACCACGAACGGCGTCGGCCCGTCGAACGGCGGCTGGCCGGTCACCATCTCGTACAGGCAGCAGCCCAGCGCGTACAGGTCCGAACGGTCGTCGGCCCGGCCGGTCCGGAGCTCCTCGGGTGCCAGATAGCGGGCCCCGGCGAGGCCGGGGCTGGGCGCCGCCGGGGCCAGCGCGAAGTCGCTGACCTTGACGCCGCCGTCGGCGGTGACCATGAGGTTCTCCGGTTTGAGGCCGCGGTGCAGGACACCGGCGGCATGGGCGGCGCTGAGCGCGGCGGCGGCGCCGGCTCCGACCCGGATGACCGTCTCGGCGTCCAGGGCGCCCCGCTCGGCGAGCAGCTGGCGCACGCTGTGGCCCTCCACCAGCTCCATGACCACGAAGCGCCCACCCTCGTCCAGGTCGTGGACCGCGACCGCGTTGGGGTGCCGGACTCGGGCGGCCTCCCTGGCCAGGGCGGGCAGCCGCTCACGGAAGGCCGCGTCGGCGGCGAGGTGGCCATGCACGACCTTGACCGCCACCGGCTGGCCCAGGACCAGGTCGTGGCCCTCCCAGACCTCGCCGACCGGTCCCGCCCCCAGCAGGCGGCGTAGCCGGTAGCGGCCCCCGAGCATCGTCGACTCCGATGGCATGGGCGTCCCCCGCCGTCCGATCCCGCCAGTTCGTGCCTATAGATACGGTGACACGGTTCCGGGAGGTTCAGCCAGACGGTCCGGGGACCAGGACCCGCGGCCCGGTCCTCGCCGGGTTGCCGTCGACCGGCTCCAGGGTCACGCCCACCACGGGGAAACGGTCGGCCGGGGCCGCGGTGAACGCGGTCAGGTGGGCCCTCCCGTCGGCGTCGGTCGTGAAGGTGCCGAGCGATACCCGCTGCGGACGCTGGGGGGTGTCCTGGGGGCTCACCGCCCACAGCTCGTACAGCGAGCCCGCAGGCGGCGGCCGCAGGCCCTCGACACGGACGTCGAAGGAGCGGCCGGCCGCCGTTTCGGTGACGGTCACCTCCCCGCGGCCGCCGGCACCGGGCGCCGCCACCAGGGTCAGCCGGGTGACCTGGCCGCCGCCCCGGTCGGCCAGCAGCAGGGCCCCCGGGATGGCCAGCACGGCCGCCAGGGCGGCGGCGACCGCGACCACCAGCCAGCGCCGCCGCCACCAGGGGCGGCGGGTGGGCGCCAGGCCCTCGGCCGGCCGAGCCTCGGCCGGCGGGGCTTCGGCGGCCGGGGCCGGCTCGGCCCGGGCGGCCACCTGGCGCACCGCGGCCAGGGTCCGGGCCCGCAGCGCGTCGGGGACCGGTGTGTCCGGCGCCGCCGTGGCCAGCAGCTCCGGGAGGCCGCGGAGCTCCGCCAGCTGCCGCCGGCAGTCGGCGCAGCCGGCCAGGTGGTCTTCGAAGGCCGTGGCCTCCTCGGCCTCCAGCTTGCCAAGCACGTAGGCGGCGACCTCGAGATGCGGGCTGGCCGGCTCAGACATCGACGTCACGCTCTGCCAGGGCCTCCTTCAGCGTCCGCAGCCCATAGAAGGCGCGGGTCTTCACAGTACCAAGCGGCACGCCCAGCCGATCCGCGACCTGCCGCTGGGTCAGGTCCTGGAGGTAGAGCAGCTCCAGCACCTCGCGCTGGCCGTCCGGGAGCGAGCCGAGCGCGTCGCGGACGTTGAGCCCGATCAGGAGCCGGTCGACGGCGTCGCCCGGGTCCCGCTCCAGGCTCTGGCCGGCCTCCTCCAGGTCGGTGAACGGCCGGGAGGAGGGCCGGCGCCACAGGTCGACGGCGAGGCGCCGGGCGATGGCGAACACGAAGCTGGTCACCGACCCGCGCTCCGGGTCGTACCGGCCGGCGGACTGCCAGAGCCGCACGAACGTCTCCTGCACCAGCTCCTCCGCCAGTCCGGGGTCACCAAGCAACCGGAGGCCCAGCCCGTGGAGCCGCGCCGCGTAGCGGTCGTACAGCTCCTCGAGGGGGTGGCCGAGATCGCCTCCGGCGACCCGCGCGAGCAGGTTCGCGTCTTCCGCTGCCATATACGCGGCATCATGCCCTAAAGGTTCATCCAGGGCAGTCACAATCGCCGGGGCGGCCGTATGCTGCCGCTCGCGGGTGACTTCGAGACTGCCAACCACGCCGAGGAGTGCAGAGATGTCCGAGCTACCCATCGCCGTCCGGGTCGACGGGGACGAGCGGGCGGTGGACGCGGGCGTGACCGCCGGGGACCTGGTCGGCGGGGACCGGGCCGTGGTCGCGGCCCGGGTCAACGGCGTGCTCAGGGACCTCAGCCACGTCGTCGAGGACGGCGACGCGGTCGAGCCGGTCGCGGTCGGCAGCGACGACGGCCGGATGATCATGCGCCACTCGACCGCGCACGTGCTCGCCCAGGCCGTCCAGGACCTGTTCCCAGAGGCCAAGCTGGGCATCGGGCCGCCGATCGAGAACGGCTTCTACTACGACTTCGACGTCGCCGAGCCGTTCCACCCCGAGGACCTGGAGCGGATCGAGCAGCGCATGCGCCAGATCGTCAAGGAGGGCCAGCGCTTCTCGCGGCGGGTCGTCTCCGACGACGAGGCCCGCGCCGAGCTCCGCCACGAGCCCTACAAGCTCCAGATCATCGACCAGCGGAGCCGGGCCAGCGGCGAGGAGGCCGTCGAGGTGGGGGAGGGGCCGCTCACCATCTACGACAACCTCGACCCCAGGACCGGGGAGCGCCGCTGGTTCGACCTGTGCCGGGGCCCGCACGTCCCCTCGACCCGGCAGATCCCCGCCTTCAGGCTGCTGCGGTCGGCGGGCGCCTACTGGCGCGGCAGCGAGCAGAACCCGCAGCTCCAGCGGATCTACGGCACCGCCTGGGAGTCGAAGGAGGCCCTCCAGCAGCACCTCCACATGCTCGAGGAGGTCGAGAAGCGCGACCACCGCCGCCTCGGGGTCGAGCTGGACCTGTTCTCGTTCCCGGACGAGATCGGCGCCGGCCTGGCCGTGTTCCATCCCAAGGGCAGCACCGTCCGTCGCGTGATGGAGGAGTACTCGCGCCAGCGGCACGAGGAGGCCGGGTACCTGTTCGTCAACTCGCCCCACCTCAGCAAGGAGGTGCTGTTCCAGACCTCCGGGCACCTGGGCTGGTACGCCGAGAACATGTACCCGCCGATGGAGGACGAGGGCGCCCGCTACTACGTCAAGCCGATGAACTGCCCGTTCCACATCCTCATCTACCGCTCCCGGGGCCGCAGCTACCGGGAGCTGCCGATGCCGCTGTTCGAGTTCGGCACCGTGTACCGGTACGAGAAGTCCGGGGTGCTGCACGGCCTGACCCGCGTCCGGGGCCTGACCATGGACGACGCCCACATCTTCTGCACCCCCGAGCAGCTCGAGCAGGAGCTCAGGAAGCTGCTGCGGTTCGTGCTCGACCTCCTCGGCGACTTCGGCCTCAGCGACTTCTACCTGGAGCTGTCGACCCGCGGCGAGGAGAAGGAGAAGTACGTCGGCTCCGGGCAGGAGTGGGCCGACGCCACCGAGGCCCTGCGCCGGGCGATGGACGCCGAGGGGCTCGCCTACGTGCTGGACGAGGGCGGGGCCGCCTTCTACGGCCCCAAGGTCTCAGTCCAGGGCCGCGACGCCATCGGCCGGGCCTGGCAGCTGTCCACCATCCAGGTCGACTTCCAGCTGCCGCAGCGCTTCGAGCTCGAGTACCAGGCCTCCGACGGGTCACGGCGGCGCCCGATCATGATCCACCGGGCGTTGTTCGGGTCGATCGAGCGGTTCTTCGGCATCCTGGTCGAGCACTACGCCGGCGCCTTCCCGGCCTGGCTGGCCCCGGTCCAGGTGGCGGCCATCCCCATCTCGGCCGATCAGGTGCCGTACCTGGAGGACGTGGCCGAGCGCCTGCGGGCCCAGGGGGTGCGGGTCGAGGTCTACGACTCCGACGACCGCATGCAGCGCAAGATCCGCGAGGCCCAGCGGGCCAAGGTGCCGTTCATGCTGCTGGCCGGGGAGAAGGACGTCGCCCAGCACAGCGTCTCGTTCCGCTACCGCAACGGGTCACAGCGCAACTTCGTCCCCGTGGACGAGGCGGTGGAGCACGTCGTGGGGTTCATCGCCTCCCGCGACAACGGCGAGCCCTCGGGCTGAGGCGACCCCGGCTCAGTCGTCGGCGCGGGCGCGATCCACCATGCGCTCCAGGCGGCGGATGGCCTGGAGCAGGACGGCCATCGGGACCTTGACGTGGTCGGGGACGCAGCCGGCGTGGAGGACGCGGGCGTCGTTGGTCATGAAGACCACCCGCTGGTCGACCGAGCGGCCGCAGATCATGCACCGGACCTGGTGGTGGACCATGGTCGAGGAGGCGATGATCGTGATTCGACCGTTGTGATCGTTCATGCGCGTCTCCTCGTTCCAGCCGGTACGCGCAGTTTGCCAGGCTCTGGCGAATCAGGCCCGGGGGACCGCCCCGGTCCCGGGGGCCATGGCCCGCAGGTGCGCGGCGGAGGCGATCCGCTCCTCGGCGATCCGGTCGGCCACCTCGGCCGTCGGCGCCCCCTCGGCCCGGGCCCGGCGGAAGATGAGCCGCAGCGCCTCGGCCACGCCCTGCACCGACACGTCCAGCCGCTCGGGTGAGTAGCGCAGCTCGCCGGCCCCGATCACCGCATAGGGCGCGGCCGAGTTGATCACGTAGTCGGGCGCGTAGAGGATCCCCCGCTCCAGCAGCCGCCGCCCGTCGGCCGGGGTGGCCAGCTGGTTGTTGGCCCCGCCGGCGACGATCCGGCAGCGCAGCCGGGGGATGGTGTGCTCGTTCAGGATCCCGCCGAGGGCGTTGGGGCTGAACACGTCGCAGTCGAGGTCGTAGAGGGCCTCGGGGTCCTCCACGGTGATGTCGAGCCGGTCGGCCAGCTCCTTGGCCCGCCCCGGGTCGAGGTCGGCGCCGGTCACCACCGCCCCGCCGGCGACCAGCAGCTCGGCCAGCTGCCCGCCGACCCCGCCGAGCCCCTGCACGGCCACCCGGCGCCCGGCCACGTCGGGGGTGCCGTAGACCTCGTCGAGCGCGGCGCCGATCCCGGCGAACACGCCCCGGGCGGTCAGGGGAGCCGAGCCGCCGGTGCCCCCGAACCGCTGGTCGATCGCCCACACGTAGTCGGTCTCGCGGGCGATGTCGATCATCTCCTGGGCCGAGGTGCCCAGGTCGGGGCCGGTGCCGAAGCGGCCCGCGAGCAGCTGCACGAACCGCCCGAAGGACCGCAGCAGCACCCGCTTGTCGGCGGTGCCGTCCTGCTTGAGCAGCACCGCCTTGCCGCCGCCGCGGGCCATGTCGGTGAAGGCGAACTTGTAGGTCATGCCCTTGGAGAGCCGCAGGGCGTCCTCCAGGGCCTCCTCCTCGGTGGCATAGGTCCTGTACCGGGTGCCGCCACGCGCCGGGCCGAGGGCGGTGTCGTGGATGGCGATGATCGCCCGCATCCCGGTCTGCCGGTCGTAGCAGAACACCACCTGCTCGTGGCCATGCTCGGCCATCCTGTCGAAGACGCCCACATCGCCCTCCTGCGGTCGCGGTCACGCGGGGCAGGGGCGGTCCCGCCCAGCGCCGTTGCCGGGTCGTGGTGGCGGGTCGCCCCGCCGCCCCTTCACGATACCCCTCGGGCGCGGCGACAGTCGGGCCGTGGCCGGATGGGTAGGATCGTCCGATCGTGACCGCATCGGCCGGGAGGTCATTGGTGGACATGGGCACCGTCTGGGACCCGCGGGCCGAGCGCATGTCGGCCGACGAGCGGGCGGACCTCCAGGCCAGGCGCCTGGACGAGCTGCTGGGGCGGCTGGCCACCAAGAGCCCGCTGTACCGGGAGCGGCTGGCCGGCGCCGGCGTCGGGCCCGGCGCCCGGGTCGGCCTCGACGGCCTGGCCGACCTGCCCTTCACCACCAAGCAGGACCTGTGGGACGGCTACCCCTGGGGCCTGCTGACCATCCCCCGCTCCCAGGTCCTGCGCGTCCACGGCTCCTCCGGCACCGGCGGCCGCCCCACCCTGGTCGCCTACTCCCGCGCCGACCTGGAGCTTTGGGCCGAGGTGTGCGCCCGCGCCCTCGGCTGCGCCGGCGCCGGCCCGGGGACCGTGGTGCACAACGCCTACGGTTACGGGCTGTTCACCGGTGGGTTGGGGATGCACGTCGGGGCCGAGCTGCTGGGCTGCACCCTGGTGCCGGTGTCGGGCGGCCAGACCCAGCGCCAGGTCACCCTCATCCGCGACCTCGAGCCGGAGGTGCTCTGCTGCACCCCCTCGTACGCGGCCCGGCTGGGCGAGGCCATGGCCGAGGCCGGCGTGGCCCGCGACGAGGTCTCGCTGCGGGTCGGGATCTTCGGGGCCGAGCCGTGGAGCGAGGCCATGCGGGCCCAGATCGAGGCCCTGCTGCCGCTGAAGGCGCTCGACATCTACGGCCTGTCGGAGATCATCGGCCCCGGGGTGGCCTGCGAGTGCGTCGAGGCCCAGGCCGGCCTGCACGTCAACGAGGACCACTTCCTGGTCGAGGTGGTCGACCCGGCCTCGGGGCGGCCGCTGCCGCCGGGGGAGCGGGGCGAGCTGGTCTTCACCACCCTGACCAAGGAGGCGATGCCGCTGCTGCGCTACCGCACCGGCGACCTCGCCGCCCTCGACCGCTCGGCCTGCGCCTGCGGCCGGACCCTGGCCCGGATGTCCAAGGTGACCGGGCGCCGCGACGACATGCTGGTCATCCGGGGCGTCAACGTCTACCCCAGCGAGGTCGAGGCGGTGCTGGTCGCCGAGCGGGCCGTCGCCCCCCACTACCTGCTGGTCGTCGACCGCACCCAGACCATGCCCAGCCTGGTGGTGGCCTGCGAGCTGGCCGCCGGCTGGGCGATCTGCGAGGAGACCGAGGAGGCCGAGCGGGCCCGGGTGGCCGCCGAGGTCGGCGCCGCCCTGCTGGAGCGGCTCGGCCTGACCACCGAGGTCAGGGTCCTGCCCGGCGGGGCCATCCCCCGGGTCGAATTGGGCAAGGCGGTGCGGGTCGTCCAGCGGACCGCCGACTCCGACCCCTTGCCC